>Ga0208587_1000571_pt1 | contig 20152 bp, 21 predicted proteins | sample NGESurdeep092012_7_FD_184472 | JGI IMG/M metagenome (GOLD analysis project Ga0208587, IMG submission 184472) | Arctic peat soil microbial communities from Barrow, Alaska - NGEE Surface sample 210 deep-092012 (SPAdes) | ecosystem: Environmental > Terrestrial > Soil > Wetlands > Peat ...
CCTCGACTTTGATCGTGGCGCGGCCGCCGTAGCGGATCGCGTTGTCCACGAGATTGGTGAGGCAGCGCCGCAGGGCGAGTGGCCTGCCCGGGTACGGCTGCGCGACCTTGCCGTCGATCTCGACCCTGCTTCCGGTGTCCTGATAATCGGTCTGCAGGCTCTCGAGCAGCGCCATCGCGTCCACGCGCTGCACCGCTTCCTGGGTGCTCGCGTCGCGCATGAAATCCAGCGTCTGCGTGACCATAGCCTCCATCTCCTGGAGGTCCTTCGCGAACTTCGCCCGCAGCGCCTCGTCGTCCAGCATTTCCGCGCGCAGGCGCAGCCGCGTGATCGGTGTTTTCAGGTCGTGCGACATCGCCGTGAAAATGCGGGTGCGATCGGCGATGAAGCGCGACAGACGCTGCTGCATGGTGTTGAACGCCTTTGCGGCGCGCTGCGCTTCGATCGGCCCCGTTTCGGGCAGGGGCGGGCGGTTGATGTCCTCGCCCAGTTTTTCCGCGGCCGTCGCCAGCGCCGAGAGCGGGCCCGTTACCCAGCGCACCGCGATCAGCGAAAGCACGATCACCGTGCCGAGCAATATCAGCAGCGTCAGCGCGAGCCGCAGCGGCATGCCGGTGGCCTGGGGCGAAAGGTAGGAATCGAAGGTCACCCAGGTGCCGTCACGCAGCGCGATCTGCACCGTAAAAAAAGCGCCTCCCGGAGAGTAACCCTGGCCCATGCCGCGCCCCCAGCTCCGGCCCTGCATCATCGGCATCTCCGGCGGCCCGCCGCGCGGCCCCGGGCGGAAGCTCTCCGGCGCGCCCTCGAGCCTGACTACATTGACCTGGGCATCGTCGCCGAGGGCGTAGCGCAGTACGGTGGTGAACATCGATTGCTGGAAATCAGACTCTGCGGAAGCCTCCGCCGGAGCGATCCGGGGCCGGTCGAGCGACACCGCAAGCGGCGGCGCATTGAACACGGCGACGACTTTGCGGCGCTCCGCCGCCGGAAGCGATTCCAGCAGCTTGACGATGTCCGCGATCCGTTGCGCGAGGCGCATGCCCCCCGCCCGGTAGAGCAGCTGGTCGCGTTCGGCCAGATTGATATACGCGGTGGCGAGCTGCGCCAGTATCAACCCGCCGAGCAAAATCAGAACCAGTCTTCCGAAAAGACTGCGCGGCGCGAGGCGCACTATCGCTCCACCTCGACCGGCACGGCGAGCACGTAGCCTTCGCCGCGCACCGTCTTGATGATCTGCGGATCGGCCGGATCGTCGCCGAGGCGGTGCCGCAGCCGGCTGACCTGGATGTCGATGCTGCGGTCGAGCGGGTCGGCCTCGTGGCCCTTGGCGAGCAGCATCAGCTGGTCGCGCGTGAGCACGTGGCTGGGGTGGCTGAGAAAAATCCGCAGCAGCTGGTATTCGTTGCCGCTCAGCGACGTCACCACGCCCTCGGGCGACACCAGGTGCCGCGCCACCGCGTCCAGGCGCCAGCCGGCGAACGCAATCCCGCGGGCCTCGTCGGCGCGCAGATTGCGCGGCAGGCTGCGGGTGCGCCGCAGCACGCTCTTGATGCGCGCCAGAAGCTCGCGCGGGCTGAAAGGTTTGGCAAGGTAGTCGTCCGCGCCCATCTCGAGGCCGACGATGCGGTCGGTTTCCTCCCCGCGCGCAGTGAGCATGATCACCGGCGTGTCGGACTCGGCGCGCAGCTTGCGGCACAGCGTCAGGCCGTCGTCGCCCGGCAACATCAGATCGAGCACGATCAGATCCACCTTGCCGCGCGCAAGGGCCGCCCACATCCCCTTGCCGTCGGCGACGACGCCGGCCTGGTAACCGTTCTTGCGCAGGTACTCCCCGAGCAGGCTGCGGATCTCGGCGTCGTCGTCGACGATCAGAATGTGGTCCGGGGTGTCCATGTACTCTTTTATAACCGTCGGCCTGCGCGCTGTGGAAAGAATTTGTAGCGTAGTGTATCAAGCCCGGTTTTTCGATGCGGCGGCGTACAAAACTGGAACGAGCGGCTTACATTCGCGTGGTGCAATGGGAACCGATGCGGCGATGAACTACGGTGCAAGGCATCGGCGGCTGCAGAACAAACAATATCATCGAACGGAGATCTATCATGAAACGAGCAACAAAAATCGCAATCGGCGCCGTCACCGCGCTGACCCTCGGACTTGCAACAGCGGTGGTCAGTGCGCATCCTTACGGCGATGGGCCGGGATGGGGCATGGGGCAGGGTCCTGGATACGGCCCTGGAGCCGGCATGGGACAGGGATATGGTCCCGGACACGGCATGGGGCGGAGTATGGGATCCGGACCGATGGGGCATGGACCGATGGGGCGCGGCATGGGCCCGCAGGGTTACGGCAATCCCAGTGCAATGGCCGATGCGCGCAATGCCTACTTCAAGTCTGAACTGAAGATCACCCCGGCTCAGGAATCCGCGTGGAAAGCCTACGCCGACCAGAGGAAACAGCAGGTCGAAGCGATGCTGGCGTTGAGGGCCGGCGTGCAGGGCAGCGCCGCGGCGACGGCACCGGAGCGTCTCGATCTGCGCAACCAGATCATGAAGAAGCGCCAGGAGCAGATGGAAAAGGGAACTGCGGCTTTCAAAGACCTCTACGCGGTTCTGACACCGGAACAGAAAGCGCTCGCCGACCAGCGTGTCGGCATGATGGGCGGCAGGGGCATGGGGTTCAACCGGCCGGGCAGGTAAGTTCTGTAATTTGTGGGGCGGGGCAACCCGCCCCACGGTTTTTTCACAGGCAGATACCAGCCGGCGAGCCAACTCGTCATAGGCACGGTGTTTGACGGAGATCATGGCGGTTAGCGGATCAGCCTGTATCTTCGTATTTCATGGGACACGGTTTCTGTCCTTCGTGGTTTCCCCTCGTCCGCTTGGCCGCCGCAATCATCCTGGCGGCGGGCCTGTTCGCCGGCCAATCCATCCCAGTAGTAGCCGCGGACGCAGTCCCGCCGTTGGAGATCGAGGTCTTCGTCAGGGAAGGCTGCTCCCATTGCGACGCTGCGAAGAGTTTTCTCGGCGAACTTGCGCGCGAGCGGCCGGGCTTGCGCGTGGCCTTCGTCGACGTACGGCGCGACCCGGATGCGCTCGCCCGCCTGATCGAAATTTCGCGCCGCGCCGGTATTGCGCAGCCCGGTGTACCGACGATACGCATCGGTGGCGAACTCATCGTCGGCTTCGATACGCCGGCCACCACGGGTGCGCAGGTACGCACGGCGCTCGACCATGGAACGCCGTCTGTCGCTATCGGCGGCGCATCGGTCTGCGGCATCGCCGACGAGATCGCTTGCAAAGCGCCGGGCGAGGACTCGGTCGAGATTCCGCTTATCGGCCGCAAAGTCAGCGTCCAGGAAATCGGCCTGCCGCTGTTCACCATCGTCATCGGCCTGCTCGACGGCTTCAATCCCTGCTCGATGTGGGTACTGATCCTGATGATTTCGATGCTCGCCACGCTCGGGGACCGGCTCAAGATGCTGGCAATCGCCGGCACCTTCGTCGCGATCGAGGGTATCGCCTACTTTGCCTTCATGGCTGCCTGGCTCAACTTGTTCCTGCTGGTCGGACTGTCGCGCGCTTCCGAGATTGCAATCGCCTTGCTCGCCATCGTCGCAGGCGCGATCAATCTGAAGGACTTCTTCGCCTGGGGGCGCGGCATCACCCTCTCGATCCCGGCGTCGGCGAAGCCCGGCATTTACGCGCGGCTACGCGCCGTCCTGCGTGCCCAGCGACTCGGCCCGGCCGGACAGCTTTGCCGATTGGCGGGCGGACAAGCTAGACCCAGAAGCGACATTCCGCACCACATCGACCAAGTGACGGCGTACGGCGCCTATCGCAACAACGCCCATCAGGGTTGCGGTTTTCTTGCCACCATTCCGATGAGGGCGGAGCGTCCGCGATGGCCGGAACCCTCGGCGACGTCGTCATCGTATTCCGCCATCTGCTCGATGGTCCAATCGTGAAACGCCGCGCGCAGCATCTCCGGCGTGTACATGTTCTCCGCCACCGGAGGCCCACCCGTTTTGTACTCCAGCTGTCGAGGCGTATAACCGTGAAGCAGGATACGTCCGCCCGCGCGGGTAGCCCGCTTCATGGCGGCGAACTGGCGCAGGCGTTCGTCGGGGCTGGCAAACTGGATGAAGATGCCGACGACCCAGTCGAATTCATTCTCCAATGCAGGAGGCGGCCAATCCGGAGCAAGCAGATCGGCCACCATGAAATTCACTGCCACGCCCCGTCCGGCAGCCAGCTTGCGCGCCTTGGCCACGGCGATGGGGGAAATTTCCACTGCCGTGACTTTCAGGCCTTGCTCGGCCAGCCACACCGAATTGCGGCCTTCGCCGTCGGCTACGGAAAGGGCAGTGTGCCCATCCTGGAAAAGGTGGGCGCGCCGCGCCAGGAAATGATTGGGCTCGATGCCGAAAAGATAATCGTCGCCGGCGTCACGATAACGGCCGTTCCAGCGGGTTTCATGGTCCATCGTGTTTCCCCGGAACTTGTGCCGCCGTGGTGCTCCCCCTAGCGGTAAACCAGTACCGGAATCGAGGAATGGGTCAGAACTTTATGGGTTTCACTTCCCAGCAGAAAGCCTTCCAGGCCGCGCCGCCCGTGCGAGGCCATGACGATGAGATCACAGCCTTCCTTGCGTGCCTTCTCGACGATCGCCTGGGAAGCGGAGCGGCCGGCGGCGTATTCGGTCGCGCATTGGACCTTCGCCGCAGCCGCGGCGCTCGCGACCGCGTCGAGCACGCGCTTTGCATATTCCTCGCTGCGCTCGGCGAAAATCTCCGGCTGCAATTCGGGGACGCCGCCGGCTTCGGCCGCGTAGGCGCCCTGCAGCGGATAGGGTTCGACCGCGTGGAAGGCGGTGATGCGCGCGCCCAGCAGTTGCGCGAGTTTGATTGCGGCGGCTACGGCTTTGTCGGAAAGCGCCGAGCCGTCGGTGGGTACCAGAATGTGCTTGTACATATTGCCTCCGGATCAATAGTGTTCGAATCGGGAAAGCACCAGGATTATCGCCTATAGCTTGGCCGAGTGTGCCCGGCCGCGCAAAAGCTCGTTTTTTTCCTGGCAGGGCAGGCAGCGTTTGGCCGTCGGATAGGCTTTCAGCCGCGCCCGGCCGATCTCCCCGCCACAGCCGATGCAGATGCCGTAACTGCCGTCGCCGATGCGCGCGAGCGCAGCCTCGATATCCTGCAATTCCTGGCTTTCGCGTATCACCATCGCCACGTCCATGTTGGCAGCTGCGTCTGCGAGGGCATCGTCTTCGGTGATCTTCGACTGGTTGGCGAAACCGAGGCCTTCGCCCGAGGCGGCGATTTTTTCGCGCACCTCGTCCAGCAACTGCTTGCGTTGCGCTTGCAGCAGCGCGCTGAATTCGGAGAATTCGTTTTTGGACATGGTCGGCGTTTTTCCAGAGTTGTCGAATTCCAGCTTAGACGCTCGACCGTGGAGCCGCTTGACCCAGATCAAACCTGGGATCGTCTGAACAAGGGGGGCATCGCCCCGTGTCCAGACCAGCTCTGGGAGGCGCTGTGTTCATGTCGGGCAAAGAATCCCGGTTTCGTGATTGTGAGGCCGCAGAATGACATCGCTTTGGATCTCCCGGCATGACACCAGTGCCTAGCAAAGCCTCGCCGGATACGCCTGAATCGGCGGCCGCCGAGGCGCAACCATGGCTTGACCCGAGTCGGCCGGTTGCCGCAGCGGAAGAAAGAGGCGCTCCAAACTCTGGCGCTGGCGCGCTTTTTGAGGCAAAATGTCTCGTAAGCGCTTGATGGCCGCGGTTTTTCGGGTCTTATTCCGCAGTGCATCAAGTACGGCTTCGTATTCACCGGAGATTTGAGGCAAGCGCATGGCGGAAATTCCGCTCATCCTGACGCTCGACTTCCACGGCGTCCCGCACCGCTGGGTCACCTGGCAGCAGTCCTGCTATTACTACGCCAAGAACCTGGTGGCCTGGACGCTGGGCGAAAGCGCGTTCACGGTTTACGGCGGCACCTCGCGCAAGACCGGCGAGCGCTCCAGCATCACCACCAACTCCATCATCGCCATCAAGGGCAAGGCGATGGCGGCCAAGGGCTTCCGCCAGGTGCCGCCGCTCAACAATCGCGAGCTGTTCCGCCGCGATCGCCATATCTGCGCCTACTGCGGTGCCGAGTTCGGATACTTGCGTCTCACCCGCGACCACATTACGCCGCTGTCGCGCGGCGGCCGCGACCACTGGATGAACGTGGTCTCGGCCTGCCGCCACTGCAACGGGGTCAAGCGCAATCGCAAGCCCGAGGAAGCCGGCATGGAACTGCTCTATACGCCTTACGTGCCGAACAAGGCCGAGTACCTGATCCTCACCAACCGCAAGATCCTTTCCGACCAGATGGGTTTCCTGGTCCAGCACGTCTCCGCGCACAGCCGCGTCATGCCGCACGCCGTAGTGCACGCCTAGCTTGGTTCAGGATTTCTGGCGTCACTCGGGTTTTCATTTGCTCCGCCGCGACGCGAACGGGCGGCTGGTCGTCAGCGACGACTTCCTGCGCGCCTACTACCTGCGGCCCGAGGTGCGTCCGGTGGAAGAATCCTGCGCCAACGAGATCGCGTTGCACCAGGCCCTGCTGGAGGCGCCGCGCATGCAGGTGGAGGCGGCGCAAATCGAAGCCATGGCCGACGCCGATGCCCGTTCCAACTATCGCATACTGCTCGATTTCCGCACGCGGCTGCTCACCGTGCCCACGCTGGAGGCCTGCTACCTCGGCCTGTTCGCCGGCGGCAACGTCGGCGTGCCGCCGCTGTTCATCGACCAGCTGGCGCAGATCATCCTGAGAAACATCCTCGAGGGCGCGGACGACGCGCTCGAACTGCGCGCGGCAGAGTTGTTCTACCGCGAGCAGAAGGCGAGCCTGCAGGAGGGCGCCGTCATGCTGGCCGATCTGGAGACGATAGCGATGCACGCCTTCGGCAGCGCCAACGACGCGACGAGCGGCGGTCTCGGGCAGTTGATCGCCGAGGCGCAGGCGCCGTTGCACGAGGCGCAGGCGCCGTTGCAGGCGCTGGACCTCGACGTGCTCGACAGCGGCAACGCGCAACTGTACTGGCTGCGCGACGAGCGCCACGATTTCGTGATCAGCATGAACCACGGCCGCGCGGCGCTCGCCGCCTTCTGCCGGGTGCTGGAGCGCTGGATCCTGCACCTGTCCGGCGTGAGCGTGACGGTGAATTCGGTGCCGCGCATCGAGGAGGCGCAATGGGCCTGGCACATAGGGCTCGACGCCAATTCCACTGCGCTCCTTAACGATCTGTGGCGCGGCGAGGAGGTAGAGCCCGACAGGCTCGCGCGCCTGCTCGCCCTGTTCCGCCTGGATTTCGCCGACGCGGGCGAAATGCGCGCCGACATCGCCGGCAGGCCGGTGTACCTCGCCCTGTCCATGAGCGAGGACGGGGTGGTGCGGATGAAGCCGCAGAACCTGCTCACCAATCTGCCGCTGGCGCAGGCCTCGTGACGCCCGACTACTGGCTGCGCGCCAAGCGCGCGCTGGCGCGCCGCGACGCGGTGCTCGCGCGCATCATCCGCGCCCATCCGCGCATCGCGCTCGCGCGCCGCGGCGAGCCGTTCAAGACGCTCGCCCGGTCGATCGTCGGCCAGCAGATTTCGGTGAAAGCGGCCGAGTCGGTGTGGAAGCGGGTGCTCGCCGTCGCCCCGGCGGCGACGCCCGAACAGATGCACAAGGCGCGCCGCCGGCTTCCCGCCTGCGGCTTGTCGCAGCGCAAAGCCGAGTACATCGCGGACCTGGCGCGCCACTTTGCCGACGGCAGCATCCATGCGCGCGACTGGCCGGACATGGATGACGAGGCGGTGATCGCCGAACTGATCCAGGTGCGCGGCATCGGCCGCTGGACGGCGGAGATGTTTCTGATATTCAACCTGCTGCGGCCCGACGTGCTGCCACTGGACGATCTGGGCCTGCAGAGGGCGATCGGCCTGCACTATTTCGATGGCGAGCGCGTCACGCGCGAGCGGATGCTCGAGCTTGCCGTAAACTGGGCGCCGTGGCGTTCGGTCGCCACCTGGTATCTGTGGCGCAGCCTCGATCCGGTGCCGGTGGAATACTGAAACGCCGGAACAGCGGCTGCGTACGCAGGCCGGACAGTGCGATAGAATAACGCCTTCTCCGCGTTCATCGTGGCCCGGGCCTTTGAAAACGACTTTCCTGGAATTCGAACAATCCATTTCCGATCTCGAAGCGAAGATCGAGGAACTGCGCTTTGTGCAGGACGACTCGGCGGTGGACATCTCCGAGGAAATCGCGCGGCTGCAGAAAAAGAGCAACGCGCTGACCAAGGATATGTACGCCAAGCTCACGCCCTGGCAGATGGCGCAGGTGGCGCGTCATCCGCAGCGTCCCTTTACGCTGGATTACATCAGCGCGCTGTTCACCGATTTCCAGGAGCTGCACGGCGACCGTTCCTACGCCGACGATCTATCCATCGTCGGCGGCCTGGCGCGCTTCAACGGCCAGTCGGTGATGGTGATCGGGCAGCAGAAGGGCCGCGACACCAAGGAAAAAATCCTGCGCAACTTCGGCATGCCGCGTCCCGAGGGCTACCGCAAAGCCATGCGCCTGATGCGCCTGGCGGAAAAATTCGGCATCCCGGTGCTGACTTTCGTCGATACGCCCGGCGCCTATCCCGGCATCGGCGCCGAGGAGCGCGGCCAGTCCGAGGCGATCGGCCGCAACCTCTACGTCATGGCGGAGCTGAAAGTGCCGATCATCTGCACCATCATCGGCGAGGGCGGATCGGGCGGTGCGCTCGCGCTTGCCGTGGGCGATATCGTGATGATGCTGCAATACGCCATCTATTCGGTGATCTCGCCCGAGGGTTGCGCCTCGATCCTGTGGAAAAGCGCCGACAAGGCGCCCGAGGCGGCGGAAACGCTGGGCATTACCGCCAACCGCCTGAAGACCCTGGGCCTGATCGACAAGATCATCAACGAGCCTCTGGGCGGCGCCCACCGCGACCACGCAGCCATGGCGCAGAATTTGAAAAAGGCGCTGCAGGATGCGCTGCGATCGTTCGCCAGCAAGGGCATCGACGAGCTGATCGAGGCGCGCTTCAACCGCCTGATGGACTATGGCAAGTTCAAGGAAGTCGAAACCGAATAGCTCGGACAGCATCGAAGCCACGGTAGGCGCAGCGCTCAAGCCCCTGCTCTTTCCCGGGGCGAAGCTGGTGCTGGGTTTGTCCGGCGGCCTGGACTCGGTGGTGCTGTTGGAGGTGCTGCGCCGGCTCGCCGGGTCGCTCGGTTTCCGCCTGTCGTGCGTACACGTCAACCATGGCATCAGCCCGAACGCGCGCCGCTGGGCTGCGTTTTGCGCACGCCGGTGCAAGCGGCACGATATCGCGCTGGCGCTGCACCAAGTCGATCTCGAGCCTTATCGCGCCGAGGGTTTGGAGGCCGCCGCGCGCCGCGCCCGCTATCAGGTCTACGCCCGGCAGAAAGCCGATTTCGTTGTGCTCGCCCAGCACCTGGACGACCAAGCCGAGACCTTGCTGCTGCAGTTGCTGCGCGGGGCGGGGGTGAAGGGCGGGGCGGCGATGCCGTTGCTGCGGGACCAGGATTCGGGCAGCAAAGGCAAAGGCGCGCGACCACCTGCCATTTTGCGGCCCATGCTCGCGATCTCGCGCCGGCAAATCGAAGCGTACGCCAAGGCGAACAAGCTCAAGTGGGTCGAAGACGAGAGCAACGCCGACACCCGCTACGACCGCAATTTTCTGCGGCATCAGGTGTTGCCGGTGATCGGGAAGGCCTTTCCCGGCTACCGCGCGACGCTGGCGCGCGCGGCCGGACATCTGGCCGAGGCGAGCCTGATTCTGGATGAACTGGCCGAAGCCGATGCGAAGATCGCCGTCAGGGGAAACAGACTGGCCGTTGCCGAGTTGCAACGCCTCGGCGTCGCTCGCGCAAAGAATCTGTTGCGCTGGCTGCTGCTGCAACAAGGCCAGGCAGCGCCCGAGGCGGATCGTCTGCAGGAAGGCCTGCGCCAGCTATTCGAGGCAGGCGATGACGCCGCCGTGCGCGTCGTGCTCGGTGCATGCGAGCTGCGCCGCTATGCCGGACAGGCCTATCTGCTGCCGGCGCTGCCGGACGCACCCGCGGGGTTTCGGCGCGACTGGGACGGCAGGCATGTGTGGTCACTGCCCGAATTGGGTGGCGCTTTGCATTTCGCGCGCAGGCAAGGCGCCGGCCTGGCTTGCGCGCGTATTCGCGAACAGGGCTTGAGCCTAAGGCTGAGGCAAGGGGGTGAGAAATTGCGCCTGCAGGTCCATGGCTCGACGCGCAGCCTGAAAAACCTGCTGCAGGAGGCGCGCCTGCCGCCGTGGGAGCGCGAGCGCCTGCCCCTGATCTATTGCGCCGATACATTGGTAACGGTGCCGGGGCTAGGCGTGGCGAGCGGCTGGCAGGCCGGGTCCAATGAGGTCGGCTGGCTCATCACCTGGCGAGCGCAAGCTCAGGCGATATCTTCGCCTGGCGCCACAGAGTAGGCGCCCGCCGCAGCCGAAGTGCAGTTCTGGCAGGCGACATAAAGTAAAATCCCTGATAAAATATAACGTTAAGCTTTTCCCGACCTGAATTTTGGAGATTTGCATGGCTTTGGAGCGCACCCTATCCATCATCAAGCCCGACGCGGTGGCCAAGAACGTCATCGGCAAGATTTATTCCCGCTTTGAAACCAATGGCTTGAAGATCATCGCTGCGCGCATGCTGCAATTGTCGCGCGCCGAGGCCGAGGGCTTTTATGCCGTGCATAAAGGCCGGCCCTTTTTCGAGGATCTGGTCAAGTTCATGATCTCCGGCCCGGTGATCGCGCAGGTGCTCGAGGGCGAGAGTGCGATCGCCAAGAACCGGGAACTGATGGGGGCGACCGACCCGAAAAAGGCGGACAAGGGCACCATCCGCGCCGACTTCGCCGACAGTATCGACGCCAACGCGGTGCACGGCTCCGATGCCGTGGACACGGCCAAGGTGGAAATCGCCTATTTCTTCCCGGCGTTGAACATCTACTCGCGCTGAATCTCAAATCGCCATGAATCCCAATCTCCTCGACCTTGACGCTGCGCAGCTCGTCAGCTTCTTTGCCGACATCGGCGAGAAGCCGTTTCGCGCCAAGCAGCTGCTGCGCTGGATGCACCAGTTCGGGGAGGCGGATTTTTCGAAGATGAGCGATCTGGCCAAGCCGCTGCGGGAAAAGCTCGGCGCGAGCGCCGTGATCGAGGCGCCGCCGGTCGTCTCCGACGTCACAGCGGCCGACGGCACGCGCAAATGGCTGATCGACGTCGGCAATCGCAACGCGGTGGAAACGGTGTTCATTCCGGAGACCAATCGAGGCACGTTGTGCGTGTCGTCGCAGGCGGGCTGCGCCCTGGATTGCAAATTCTGTTCCACCGGCAAGCAGGGCTTCAACCGCAACCTCAGCACGGCCGAGATCATCGGCCAGCTCTGGATCGCGAACAAAGCGCTGGGCGCCGCGCCCAAGGGCGAACGCGTCGTCAGCAACGTCGTCATGATGGGCATGGGCGAGCCGCTGGCGAATTTCGACAACGTGGTAGCGGCGATGCGCCTGATGCTCGACGACAACGCCTACGGCCTGTCGCGCCGGCGGGTGACGCTGTCCACCTCGGGCATCGTGCCTGCGATCGACCGCCTGCGCGACACCTGCCCGGTGGCGCTGGCGGTATCGCTGCACGCGCCCAACGACGCGCTGCGCGACGCGCTGGTGCCGATCAACAGGAAATATCCGCTCGCCGAGCTGCTTGCCGCGTGCCGGCGCTATCTGGACCGCGCGCCGCGCGATTTCATCACCTTCGAGTATGTCATGCTGGAGGGCGTCAACGACGGCGCGGAACACGCGCAGCAACTGATCGCCCTGGTGCGCGAAGTGCCATGCAAATTGAACCTGATTCCGTTCAACCCCTTCCCCAATTCCGGTTTCAAGCGCTCGTCGCGCGACGCCATCCGCCGCTTTGCCGAGATCCTGATCTCTGCCGGACTGGTAGTAACCACGCGCAGGACGCGTGGAGACGATATCGACGCAGCTTGCGGCCAACTCGCGGGCAAGGTGGAAGACAGGACCCGGCGCACGCGCCGCGTGGTGGAGATACAGTCATGCTGAGACCGACCGTTGCTGTTGCGCTGTTGATTGCCTGCGGCGCGCTCGCGGGCTGCGCGCAGGCCCCGCCGTCTTCCGCGACTCAGGCGAATACGGTGGAAACCGGCACCCTGACCGGAGCGGTCGGCGATCCGCGCAACCGCGCGCGCATCCACACTGAGCTGGCTTCGGCTTATTTCGAACGCGGCAGCATGGGCGTCGCGCTGGAGGAATTGCGCACCGCGATCGCGGCCGATCCGAGTTACGCCACGGCGTACAGCGTGCTCGGCCTGGTGCACATGGAGTTGCGCGAGAACGACGTCGCGCAGCAGCATTTCGAGCGCGCGCTGAGCCTCTCCCCGAACGATCCGGACATCAACAACAACTACGGCTGGTTTCTGTGCCAGACCGGGCGCGAGCAGCAGTCCATTGCCTATTTCCTCGCGGCGCTGAAGAACCCGCTGTACAACACGCCGGCGCGCTCGTACGTCAACGCCGGGCTGTGCTCTCTGAAGAACAACGAGCGCGATGCCATCGACTACTTCGAGCGCGCGCTGCGCAGCGCGCCCGACAATCTCCAGGCCTTGCTCAACCTGGCATCGGTGCGGTACCAACACGGGCAGCTGGAGGCTGCGCGCGGCTTGATCGGGCGCTTCAACAAGCGGGTCGAACCGACGGCCGAATCGCTGTGGCTGGCGCTGCGCATAGAGCGCAAATTGGGCGACCGGTCGGCCGAAAATGCGCTGGCCGCGCAGTTGCGGCGGCGCTTCGCCGGCTCCCAGGAATACCGGGACCTGCTCCAGGGCAAGTTTGAATGAGCGAAGTGGAACCAGCGGCCGAGCAATCCAGTCCGGGGCGGACGCTGGCGGCTGCCCGCGCCGAACTCAAGCTCAGCCTCGCCGACGTATCGCAGCAGATAAAGTACGGGGTCAAGCAGATCGCGGCCATCGAGGCCGACGACTATGCCAAATTGCCCGGCACGACTTTCGTGCGCGGCATGATCCGCAGCTACGCCAAGCTGGTGCAACTCGACCCCCAACCCCTGCTCGTCGAACTGGGCCGGCGCGATCTCCCAGCTGCGGTCACGGTCGATCTGCGCACCAGCGGGCAGGAGCCATTTATCGAAGGCGGCAAGAAATCGAACCGAATCTATGTTCTTCTGTCTATGGCAGCGCTGCTCGCGGTGGCGGTCGTGGCCTATGAGTGGTACGTCAGTCCGCCGTCGATGGGCGAGGTGGTGACGATCGCCCCTAAAGTGCCGAAGAGCGAGGTGGCCCAGGCGCCGCCGGCGCAGGCGAGCGCAACGGAGCAGCCGGGCGGGACGGACACGCAGACGGTCGAGCCGCAGAGCCAGGCGACGCCGGTGCCGGCCCCCGCGGTCAGCAGCAAGCCTGGCGGGTCAAAACGCATCCAGCTCGAATTCGACCAACTGTCCTGGGTCGAAATCAAGCAGGCCAACGGCAAGATCCTGCTGTCCCAACTCAACCCGGCCGGCAGCAAACAGTCGATCGAAGGCGCACCGCCGTTCGAAGTGGTGATCGGCAACGCCGCCAATGTGCGGCTGAAGTACAACGACGCGCCGGTCGATTTGCGGCCTTATTTCAAGGTCGACGTCGCGCGCCTGACGCTCGAGTAGCCCCGATGTCCGGCACAGTACGCAAGACCACGCGCCAGGTGCGCATCGGAGACGTCGTCGTCGGCGGCGGCGCCCCCATCGTGGTGCAGTCCATGACCAACACCGATACCGCGGACGCCGGCGCCACGGTAGAGCAGGTCTGCGATCTGGCGCGCGCAGGTTCCGAATTGGTGCGGATCACCGTCAACACGGCCGAGGCCGCGGCGCAGGTCGCCCGTATCCGCGAGGAACTCGCGCGCCGGGACTGCGCGGTGCCGCTGGTGGGGGATTTCCATTTCAACGGGCATCGCCTGCTCAGCCAGTATCCCGAGTGTGCCGAGGCGCTCGCCAAATACCGCATCAATCCCGGCAACGTCGGCAAAGGATCGAAGCGCGACGAGCAGTTTGCGACCATGATCGAAATGGCCTGCAAATACGGCAAGCCGGTGCGTATCGGCGTGAACTGGGGCAGCCTGGATCAGGAACTGCTGGCGCGCCTGATGGATGAGAACGGCGCTCGGGCGCAACCGCTGGCGGCCGATGCGGTGATGCGCGAGGCGCTGATCGTGTCGGCCCTGGAGTCGGCTGCGCAGGCGGAAAAATGGGGCCTCTCGGCGGACCGGATCGTCCTGTCGTGCAAGGTGAGCGGCGTGCAAGACCTGATCTCGGTCTATCGCGAGCTCGCGGCGCGCTGCGATTATCCGCTGCACCTCGGGCTCACCGAGGCCGGCATGGGTTCCAAAGGCATCGTCGCCTCGACCGCGGCGCTGTCGGTGCTGCTGCAAGAAGGCATAGGCGACACCATCCGCATTTCGCTCACGCCCGAGCCGGGCGGCGACCGTACGCGCGAAGTCGTGGTGGCGCAGGAAATCCTGCAGACCATGGGCTTGAGGTCGTTTGCGCCGCTGGTCATCAGTTGTCCCGGCTGCGGCCGTACCACCAGCACCTATTTCCAGGAACTCGCCGCGAACATCCAGGCGTACCTGCGCAGCCAGATGCCGCTGTGGCGCGAGCAATACCCGGGCGTGGAAGACATGCACGTGGCAGTGATGGGATGCGTGGTGAATGGCCCGGGCGAATCCAAGCACTCCAACATCGGCATCAGCCTGCCGGGTTCGGGCGAACGGCCGGTGGCCCCGGTATTCGTGGACGGGGAAAAGACCGTGACGCTCAAGGGCGAGACCATCGCCCTCGATTTCCAGAAAATCGTCGACGATTACGTGCGCAGCCATTATGGGGCGGGCGGCACGCCCGGCGCTGCGGCCGCAACGAAAAAATCAAAAACATTTCCGATAAAGGCGGCGGTCTAAGTCCGACCCATTCCGAGCGCAACGATGAGCCATACGATACAAGCCGTCCGCGGGATGAACGACATCCTGCCGGACGAGGCGGTACTTTGGGAGGAGCTGGAGGAGACGCTGCGCTCGTGGCTCCAGAGCTACGGCTACCGCAACCTGCGCACGCCGCTGCTCGAGCCCACGGCGCTGTTTCGCCGCGCCATCGGCGAAGCCACCGACATCGTCGAGAAGGAGATGTACAGCTTCGTCGACGAGCTGAACGGGGAGGCGCTGACGCTGCGGCCGGAAGCCACGGCTTCGACGGTGCGTGCGGCGATCCAGCACAATCTGCTCTACGGCAGTCCGCAGCGGCTGTATTACCTCGGACCCATGTACCGGCACGAGCGCCCGCAGAAGGGCCGCTACCGCCAGTTCCACCAGGTCGGCGCGGAAGCCTTGGGTTACGCCGGGCCGGATGTGGATGCCGAACTGCTGCTGATGTGCGCGCGGCTGTGGGACGACCTCGGGCTGGACGACATCAAGCTGCAGCTCAACTCCATCGGCAGCCCGGAGGAGCGCTTGCGCCACCGCTCCGAGCTGGTGCAGTATCTCCAGGCGCACGAGGATGCGCTCGACGCGGACGCCAAGCGACGCCTGCATACCAATCCCCTGCGCGTGCTCGACAGCAAGAACCCGCTGATGCAGCCGTTGATCGAGGCGGCGCCGCGTCTGCTCGATCATCTGGGCGAGGCCTCGCTGGCGCATTTCGAAGGGGTGCAGCAGGTATTGAAGGACGTCGGCATCCCTTACAGCATCAACCCGCGCATGGTGCGCGGTCTGGACTACTACAATCTCACCGTGTTCGAGTGGGTGACCGACCGCCTGGGCGCCCAGGGCACGGTGTGCGGCGGTGGGCGCTACGACGGTCTGTTCGAGCAAATCGGCGGCAAGCCCGCGCCGGCCTGCGGTTTTGCCATGGGGCTGGAGCGCCTGTTGGCGCTGATGCAGGAGGCGCGCGCGCTGGAACCTGCAGCCCAATGCGAGGTCTATGTCCTGCACCAGGGCAGCGCTGCCGGCCGCATGGCCTTCGGCGTGGCCGAGGAACTGCGCAACCATGGCCTGGCGGTCATGCAGCACTGCGGTGGCGGCAGTTTCAAGACCCAGATGAAAAAAGCCGATGCGAGCGGCGCCGTGCTTGCCGTGATCCTGGGCGAGGACGAGGCGGCAAATAACGAGGTGAGCGTAAAGCATCTGCGCCAGCAGCGCGAGCAAGTGCGCGTGGCGCGCGCTACGCTGCCCGATACCGTAACCAATTTATTGTTTTTGGAAGAGGATTAAGAGCGCCTGACAGAATTACCGTTAGGCGACTGATTTAGGGGAGCACGAGGGGATGCGCCCCGAAGGAAGTCCCCTCGGGGGATTTCCCCTCGTATTGTTAAAGGGATAGAAATGGCTGCATACGATCTGGAAGAACAGGAACAGCTGGAAACGCTCAAAGCGTGGTGGGCGGAAAACGGCAATCTGGTGATGACCGTCTTGAGTCTGGTGCTCATCGTGCTCGCTGCCTGGCAAGCATGGAACTACTATCAGCGCAACCAGGCGGCCCAGGCCTCGGCCTTGTATGACGCCGTGCAGAAGGCAGCCGGCGCCAGCGACCTGAAGCAGGTGCGCGAAAGCGCCGGCGCCATTCTCGAGCAGTACCCGCGCACGACCTACGCTGCAATGGCGGCACTGGTGTCGGCCAAGGCGCACTTTCAGGGCGGCGATCTGAAAACCGCGCACGCGCAGCTCGCCTGGGTCGCCGAGAACGCGAGGGACGAAGCGCTGCAGGATATCGCGCGGCTGCGGCTCGTCAGCGTGATGCTGGACGAAAAGGCCTACGACGATGCGCTGAAGGCGCTGGATACCAAGCACGGCGCCACGTTCGATGCGCAGTTCCTGGCGGCCCGCGGTGATGTTCTCGTCGCTCAAGGTAAGAAGGAAGAGGCACGCGGCGCTTACAAAGCCGCGCTGGACAAGGCGGACGCCAAGGATGCCGGATTGCGCGGATCCATCCAGCTGCGCCTGGATGCGCTCGGAACGGCGAAATGAGGCGTGTCTTCGCATTCGTCCCGGCGCTCGCGGCAATGCTGCTGGTTGCAGGTTGCGGCGGCGGCAGCATGGTCAGCAGTGCAATCGAGACCATGAACCCCATGAACTGGTTCGGCAGCCGCAGTCCGGCGCCGGAAATGGCCCAGCTGGCCCCGCTTACGAATACGGTTGACGTAAGCACGCTGTGGCAGGCGAACATAGGCAATTCGCAGCAGGCGGTATTCAGCCCCGCAGTGGCGGGCGACAGCGTCTACGCGGCTGCCTATGACGGCGCGATCACGCGCCTGGATGCCGGCAGCGGCAAACAACTGTGGCGCATCAATGCCGGAGAGCGTCTGACCGGCGGCGTTGGCAGCGACGGCAAGCTGGTGGCGGTCGGCAGCGGCAAGGGCGAGGTGCTGGCTTTCGACACGAACGGGACTGCACTATGGAAGGCGCAGGTCAGCAGCGAAGTGCTGGCTGCGCCGCAGGTGGCGGACGACGTGGTCGTGGTGCGCAGTGCCGACGGTCGCATCTTCGGCCTGGATGCGAAGGATGGAAAACGCAAGTGGTATTACCAGCGTTCCACGCCGGCGCTCACGGTACGCTCGCCGGTGGGAATCAGTATCTTCAGGGGCGTTGCCTACGCCGGCTTTGCCGGCGGCAAGTTGGTCGCGATCAATTTGGACAACGGCGCGGTGCGCTGGGAGGCTACCGTCGCCTTGCCGCGCGGCACCACCGAGCTGGAGCGGGTCACCGATGTAATCGGGCTGCCGGTCGTCACCGAGCGCGAGGTCTGCGCGGTCGCCTATCAGGGCCGCATCGGCTGCTTCGACCTGGCCACCGGCCAGGCGGTGTGGGGGCGCGAGATGTCGAGCACCTCCGGGTTGTCGCTCGATGCGCGCTACGCCTTCGTCAGCGACGACAAGGGCGCGGTGCATGCGCTCGACCGCATCGGCGGCACCAGCGTGTGGAAACAGGACAAGCTGCGCCTGCGCAACCTGTCCGCGCCGCTCGCCTTGGGGCGCGAGATCGTGGTCGCCGACATCCAGGGCTATGTGCATTTTCTCGCCCGCGACTCCGGTGCCTTTGTCGGCCGCGTCGCAACCGACGGCAGCCCCGTCAGCACCAATCCGGTCATGCTGCCCAACGGCGGCTTTCTCATACAGAGCCGCAACGGCGGGCTGTATGCATTCAGTGCGAAATAGAAAGAGCCTTCAACGCCAGGGTGCAAAGGGCGCCAGAAAAGTCGATTTCTTCGCGTCCTTTGCGCCTTTGCGTTCGATCCCACACGTATGAAACCTACCGTAGTCATCGTCGGCCGGCCGAACGTCGGCAAATCCACGCTGTTCAACCGGCTCACGCGCAGCCGCGATGCGCTGGTCGCGGATATGCCCGGATTGACGCGCGATCGCCATTACGGTGAAGGCCGGGTGGGAGACCGGCCCTATTTCGTGGTCGACACCGGTGGTTTCGAGCCGGTGGCGAAAGAGGGCATTCTGCACGAGATGGCGAAGCAGACCCTGCAGGCCATCGCCGAGGCCGACGTGATCCTGTTCATGGTCGACGTGCGCCAGGGACTCTCTCCACAGGACCGCAACATTGCCGGCATGCTGCGCAAGACCGGCCGGCGGGTGTTGCTCACGGTGAACAAGGCGGAAGGCATGAACATCGGCGTGGTCACGGCCGAATTTCACGAACTCGCGCTGGGCCAACCCTACGCCATCTCCGCCGCGCATGGCGAGGGCGTGCACGACCTCGTCGATCTGGCGCTCGCCGGGTTTGCGCCGGAGCCAGAGGATCAGCCGCTTCCGGACCATCCGCGCATCGCCATCATCGGGCGGCCCAACGTCGGCAAGTCGACCCTGATCAACAGCCTGCTGGGCGAGAACCGGGTCATCGCCTTCGACCAGCCGGGCACGACGCGCGACAGCATCGATGTCCCGTTCGAGCGCGACGGCCGGCGCTATACCCTGATCGATACCGCCGGGCTGCGGCGCCGCGGCCAGGTGTTCGAGTCGGTGGAGAAGTTCTCCGTGATCAAGACGCTGCAGTCGGTGGACCAGGCCAACGTGGTGGTGCTGGTGCTTGATGCGCAAGCCGACATCTCGGACCAGGACTCGCACATCGCCGGCTACGTCGTCGAGCGCGGGCGCGCGCTGGTGGTAGCGGTCAACAAATGGGATGGCCTGGACGACTACCGGCGCGAGTGCGTCAAGCGCGATCTGAGGCGCAAGCTCGGTTTCCTCGGCTTTGCGCGCTTTCATTTCATCTCCGCCCTGGAGGGCAGCGGCTTGTCCGGTTTGCTGCCCTCGATCGACGACGCCTACCGCGCCGCCATGACCAAACTGTCGACGCCGCGCCTCACGCGCGTGCTGATCGATGCCGTCGAGCGCCAGCAGCCGCCGCGCAAGGGCCTCACGCGGCCCAAGCTGCGCTACGCTCATCAGGGCGGCATGAATCCGCCGCTGATCATCATCCACGGCAACGCGCTCGATGCCGTGCCGGAAAGCTACCGCCGCTATCTGGAGGGGCGCTTTCGCGAGGAATTCTCGCTCGAGGGCACGCCCCTGAAAGTGCAATTCAAGACCTCGGTGAATCCTTACTTGAAAAAGGCGTAGGGCGGCCCCATCTGCATTCCAGGTGGAAAAAGCCAGAGAAATCAATTAGAGTGGCAGTTCAACAACAAAGCTGTGGGGGCACGATGAGCACTAAAGGGCAGTTGTTACAAGACCCGTTTCTGAACACGTTGCGCAAGGAGCACGTGCCGGTCTCAATTTATCTGGTCAACGGCATCAAGCTCCAGGGGCAGGTCGAATCCTTCGACCAGTACGTGGTGCTGCTGAAAAACACGGTCACCCAGATGGTCTACAAGCACGCAATTTCCACCGTGGTGCCGGCGCGCGCAGTGACTATTTCCTACGAACATTCTGCTTCCGACAACTGAGGCCGGCCTGCTCGCCGCCGCCGGCGCGCGCGATGTCTGAGCGCCCCGTGCGCGCGGCCGCCGCCGTTCTGGTCGGCCTGGATTTCGGCGCCGACGGC
>Ga0208587_1000575_pt1 | contig 20106 bp, 17 predicted proteins | sample NGESurdeep092012_7_FD_184472 | JGI IMG/M metagenome (GOLD analysis project Ga0208587, IMG submission 184472) | Arctic peat soil microbial communities from Barrow, Alaska - NGEE Surface sample 210 deep-092012 (SPAdes) | ecosystem: Environmental > Terrestrial > Soil > Wetlands > Peat ...
TGGTCGCGGCCTTCGCCGGCATGGAGCCGATGCGCGCCGCCTATCGCCACGCCATTTCGCAGCGCTACCGCTTCTTTTCCTACGGCGACGCCATGCTGATTGATAAAATGCCCCGATGAAACTCACTTTGCACAACAGCGACGGCCGCGCGCGCCGCGGCACGCTCACGCTGGCCCACGGACAGGTCGAGACGCCCGTCTTCATGCCGGTCGGAACCTACGGCACGGTAAAAGCGATGAGCCCGGCGGAACTGCACGAAATCGGCACCGACATCGTGCTCGGCAATACTTTCCACCTGTGGCTGCGCCCCGGGCTGGAGGTGATCGCCGCGCACGGCGGGCTGCACCGCTTCATGGGCTGGGACGCTCCCATCCTCACCGACTCCGGCGGTTTCCAGGTGTTCAGTCTGGGCGCATTGCGCAAGATTTCCGAGGAAGGCGTGAAATTCGCTTCGCCGGTGAACGGCGACCGGCTGATGCTGACGCCGGAGGAGTCGATGCGCATCCAGCGCGTGCTCAACGCCGACATCGCCATGATCTTCGACGAGTGCACGCCCTACCCCGCGGATGAGCGCGAGGCCGGCGACTCGATGCGCCTGTCGCTGCGCTGGGCCGAGCGCAGCAAGCGTTCCCACGAAGGAAATCCCAACGCCCTGTTCGGCATCGTCCAGGGCGGAATGTATGAAAACCTGCGCGACGAGTCGCTCGCCGGGTTGCAGCGCATCGGCTTTGACGGCTACGCCATCGGCGGGTTGTCGGTGGGCGAGCCCAAGCACGACATGCGCCGCATTCTCGCGCACACCGCGCCGCAACTGCCCGCGGACAAGCCGCGCTACCTGATGGGCGTGGGCACGCCCGAGGACCTGGTCGAGGCGGTCGCAGCCGGCATCGACATGTTCGACTGCGTGCTGCCCACGCGCAATGCCCGCAACGGCTGGCTGTTCACGCGCCACGGCGACATCAAAATCAAGAACGCGGCGCACCGCAGCGATATGCGGCCGCTGGACGCGGGCTGCGGCTGCTATTGCTGCACGCATTTCACCCGCGCCTATCTGCACCACCTGCACCGCGTCAACGAAATTCTGGGAGCGCGCCTCAACACGATTCACAACCTGTACTACTACCTGACCCTGATGCGCGAACTGCGCGCGGCGATCGCCGCCGGAGGGCTCAGCGACTACACCGCGGCGTTTCACGAGCAGCGCAACAGCGGAAAAGAAGCGGGCTCCGGCTAGCCCAATGCTGGTATAATTTCGCGTCGTTTCAACCGAAAATGGAGATGCCCGTGCTGATTTCTGCTGCCCACGCCCAAACAGGTTCCGGCCTCGGAGGCTTCCTGTCCGGCGAGGGATTGATGGGCCTGCTGCCGATCATCCTGATGTTCGCGCTGCTGTACTTCCTCATGATCCGCCCGCAAATGAAGCGCGCCAAGGAACTGAAGGCCATGACCGACGCGCTGCAAAAAGGCGATGAAGTGGTCACCGCCGCCGGCATCGTGGGCAAGGTCACCAAGGTGGGCGAGACCTATATCAGCCTGGAGATCGCCTCCGGCACCGAGATCCAGTTGCAGAAAGCCGCGGTGCAGACCCTGCTGCCCAAGGGCTCGATCAAAGCCATGTCGTGAGTAGCGGCAACCGCGTTCTGCTCGTGCTCCTTTCTCGTCACCGCTCCCTCCTCACGCGATAATGAACCGCTATCCGCTCTGGATCTACGTCCTCATCGCTTGCGCGCTGGTACTCGGATTCACCTACACGCTGCCGAACTTTTTCGGCGAATCGCCGGCGGTCCAGGTCTCCAGCGTCAAGGCCACCGTCAAAGTGGACTCGGCGCTGCTCGCGCGCGTCGAAGAGGCGCTGAAAACGGCCAACATCGTCAGCCAGGGTACGTTCCTCGATCCCAACAGCGTCAAGGTGCGCCTCGCCGACACCGATACGCAGTTGAAGACCAAGGACGTCCTCAGCCAGAGCCTCAACCCCGACCGCGACAACCCCTCCTACATCGTCGCCCTCAACCTGCTCTCTTCCTCGCCCACCTGGCTCACCGCGATCCATGCGCTGCCCATGTACCTGGGCCTGGACCTGCGCGGCGGCGTGCACTTCATGCTGCAGGTGGACATGAAAGCGGCGCTGACCAAGCGGCTGGAGAACCTGACCGGCGACATCCGCACCCAACTGCGCGACAAGAGCATCCGCCACACCGGCATCAGCCGTGAAGGCACCAATATCCTGATCAAATTCCGCGACGCCGACACGCGCTCCAAGGCGCGCAAGGTGCTGGAGGACAACCAGCAGGACCTGACGTTCACCGAGCAGGACCTGGCAGGCGAGGAGTTCCGCCTGACGGCCGCGGTCAAGCCGGAGGCAGTGAAGCGCACCCAGGAGTCGGCGCTGAAACAGAACATCACCACCTTGCACAACCGCATCAATGAGCTGGGCGTATCCGAACCGATCATCCAGCAGCAGGGCGCCGATCGCGTCGTGGTGCAGTTGCCGGGCGTGCAGGACACAGCCAAGGCGAAGGAGATCCTCGGCCGCACCGCGACCCTGGAAATCCGCATGGTCGACGAAGAGAACAGCAATCCGGCGACGCTGCTGGCGGCCCAGCAGGGCCAGGTGCCGTTCGGCGACGAGCTCTACACCGAGCGCGGCGGCTCGCCGCTGCTGGTCAAGAAACAGGTCGTGCTGACCGGCGACCGGCTCACCGACGCCCAGCCCGGGTTCGACGGCCAGACCCACGAACCTGCGGTGCACCTTACCCTGGACGGCCCGGGCGCGCGCATTTTCAAGGATGTGACGCGCGAGAGCATCGGCAAGCGCATGGCGATACTGCTCATCGAAAAAGGCAAAGGCGAAGTCGTCACCGCGCCGGTGATCCGCAGCGAGATCGGCGGCGGGCGGGTGCAGATCAGCGGGCGCATGACCACCACCGAGGCGACCGACGTGGCGCTGCTGTTGCGCGCCGGCTCGCTCGCCGCGCCCATGGAAATCATCGAAGAGCGCACCGTCGGCCCCAGCCTCGGCGCCGACAACATCAGCAAGGGCTTCCATTCCACGCTTTGGGGCTTCACCGCCATCGCCGTGTTCATGAGCCTGTACTACGTGGCGTTCGGGCTCATCTCGGTGCTCGCGCTCTCCTCCAACTTGCTCCTGCTGATGGCGATCCTGTCGCTGCTGCAGGCGACGCTGACCCTGCCGGGCATCGCCGCCATCGCACTCACCCTGGGTATGGCCATCGATGCCAACGTGCTGATCAACGAGCGCATCCGTGAAGAGATGCGCAACGGCGCCACGCCGCAGGCGGCTATCCACGCCGGCTACGAGCGCGCTTTCGGCACCATTCTCGACTCCAACGTGACCACCTTGATCGCGGGCCTGGCGCTGCTGATCTTCGGCTCCGGCCCGATTCGCGGTTTCGCCGTGGTGCACTGCTTGGGCATCATGACCTCGATCTTCAGTTCGGTGGTAATCTCGCGCGCCGTCGTCAATCTGACTTACGGCTCGCGCCGCCGGCTGGAGAAGCTGGCGATCGGGAATACGTCGTGGAAGTGAAAAACGCGGAGCGCTAGACATGGAATTCTTCAAGATCCGCAAAGACATCCCGTTCATGCGCCATGCGCTGGTGTTCAACGTCATATCGTTGATCACCTTCCTGCTGGCGGTGTTTTTCCTTGCCACCAAGGGGCTGCATTACTCGGTCGAATTCACCGGCGGCACGGTGATCGAGCTCGCTTACGACCATGCGGCGGAAGTCCAGAAAATCCGCAGCGCGCTGGAGCAGGCCGGCTACGCCGACACCTCGGTGCAGAACTTCGGCTCCTCGCGCGACGTGCTGGTCCGCATGCCGCTCAAGCAAGGCCAATCGAGCGCCGAACTCTCCAAGAAGGTCATGGATACGCTCTCGGGCCAGGACAAGAGTGTACAGCTCCGCCGGGTGGAATTCGTCGGCCCGCAGGTGGGACGCGAGCTGGCGGAGAACGGCGCGCTCGCCCTGGTCGTCGTCTGCCTCGGCATCATGGCCTATCTGGCGCTCAGGTTCGAGTGGCGCTTCGCCGTGGCCGCGATCGTCGCCAACCTGCACGATGTCATTATCATCCTCGGCTGTTTCGCGCTGTTCCAGTGGGAGTTTTCCCTGCCGGTGCTGGCGGCGGTGCTGGCGGTGCTCGGTTACTCGGTAAACGAGTCGGTGGTGATCGCCGACCGGGTGCGCGAGAATTTCCGCAAGATGCGCAAAGCCTCGGTCACGCAGATCATCGACAACGCCATCACCAGCACCATCTCGCGCACTATCATCACCCACGGCTGCACCCAGGCAATGGTGCTGTCGATGCTGCTGTTCGGCGGCGCGGCGCTGTATTACTTCGCCCTGGCGCTGACCATCGGCATTCTGTTCGGCATCTATTCCTCGGTGCTGGTCATGGCGCCGATCGTGAAATGGCTGGGCGTGTCGCGCCAGCAGTTCATCCTCCCGCCGAAGAAGGACAAGCAGGAAGCGGTGGTTTAGAGGTCTATTAAGTAGTTTCGCACGGGGCAGCGGGGTTGCGCGCTGCGCGCGCCAACCGTGTTTTCTATACGGATGAAAAGCGCATCCGTATAGAAAACACGGTTATTGATAAAAGCAACAAAAGCTTGGGGTTGTCTTTATACAAGATCGCCAATTGGGCACGGATGTGCTTTTCATCCGTGCCTAATCGGCGATCCGCGCGGACGGGCCGCCGTCCGCGCAAGTTCGATCGCAGCAGCTCGATGTATCCTCTTACGTCTTCCGATGTCCGCTCGCACTAGGCGCGAGGCGATTTCTAAATACGTTTCGCCAGTTCCGCCGCCTTGCCAATGTAGGTCCAGGGTGTGAGCGCGAGCAGGCGCTGCTGTTCCGCCTCGGGGATGGCGAGCTGCCCGATGAACTGCTGCAGCGACTCGCGCGTGATGCCCTTGCCGCGGGTGAGCGCCTTCAACTGCTCGTAGGGCTCGGGCAGGCCGTAGCGGCGCATCACCGTCTGTACCGCCTCGGCCAGCACTTCCCAGGTCGATTCCAGGTCGGCGCGCAATGCCGCCGGATTGGCCTCGAGCTTGTTCAAACCTTTGAGGCAGGAGACGCAGCCGAGCAGGCTGTAACCGAGCGCCACGCCCACATTGCGCAGCACAGTCGAATCGGTCAGGTCGCGCTGCCAGCGCGACAGCGGCAGCTTGTCCGACAGATGGCGCAGCACGGCGTTCGCCAGCCCCAGGTTGCCCTCGGAGTTTTCGAAGTCGATCGGATTGACCTTGTGCGGCATGGTGGAGGAACCGACCTCGCCGGCGACTACCCTCTGCTTGAAATAGCCGAGCGAGACGTAGCCCCAGATGTCGCGGTCCAGGTCGATGAGGACGGTGTTGGCGCGGGCGCAAGCGTCGAACAACTCGGCCAGCGCGTCGTGCGGCTCGATCTGGGTGGTGTAGGGATTGAACTCCAGGTGCAGCGCCTCGACGAACTTGCGCGCGAAGCCCTCCCAGTCGAACGCGGGATAGGCGGCGAGATGCGCGTTGTAATTGCCCACCGCGCCGTTGATCTTGCCCGTCAGGCTGACGCCGGCGATGCGCGAGCGCGCTCGGCGCAGCCGGTGGACGACATTGGCCATCTCCTTGCCCATGGTGGTGGGGGTCGCCGCCTGGCCGTGCGTGCGCGCGAGCATGGGCGCATTCGCGAGCTCGTGTGCCAGCGCGCGCAGCTTGCTGATGATTTGATCGAGCGCCGGCAGCATCACCTTCTCGCGCGCATCGGTGAGCATCAGCGCGTGGGCGAGATTGTTGATGTCCTCGGAGGTGCAGGCGAAATGGATGAATTCGGCCGCAGCCGCGAGCTCGGCATGCGCGGCAAAGCGTTCCTTCAGCCAGTACTCGATCGCCTTGACGTCGTGGTTGGTGCGGGCCTCGATTTCCTTTACGCGAGCCGCGTCGGACTCGGCGAAACCGGCCGCCGCCTGCCGCAGTTCGCCTACCGCCGCGGCGGAAAACGGCCGGACCTCGGCGACAGCCGGTTCCTCTGCCAGCGCGATCAGCCATTCGATCTCGACCCGCACCCGATAGCGGATCAGCGCCGCCTCGCTGCAATAGGCGGTGAGCGGGGCGAGTTGCTTGTGGTAGCGCCCGTCAAGGGGCGAGAGGGCGCTGAGCGGTGAGGGCATTTTGCAGTCTTTGACAGTTCTTCGGCAAAATTCATTTTATCATGCGGTGAATGTTGTTAACAGGCCGTTGGCATCCAGTGCTTCAGAGGGATGCCGTGTCGATGATATAATTGTCGCTGCTCAAGACGACTCGCGGCAACTCCACAATGATGAAATTACTGGGTTCTCTCATCAGCCCGTTTGTGCGCAAGGCGCGCATCGTGCTGGCCGAAAAAAAGATCGAATACACGTTCGAACTGGACAACCCCTGGGACGAGAAATCCAGGGTTCCGGATGCCAACCCGCTGGGCAAGGTGCCGGTGCTGGTGCTCGAGGACGACAGCACCCTGTTCGATTCGCGGGTGATCGTGGAATTCCTCGACAGCGTGTCTCCGCTCAGCCGCCTGATTCCCGCCAACAACCGCGAGAAAATCGAGGTCAAACGCTGGGAAGCTCTGGCCGACGGCGTGCTCGACGCCGCGGTGGCGGTGGTGCTGGAACACCGCCGCCCGTCCAAGCAGCGAAGCGAGGCGACGATCAAGCGCCAGATGGACAAGATCGAGCGCGGCGTGGCCGTGATGTCCAGGGATCTGGGCGACAAACCCTGGTGCACGGGCAACGCTTTCACCCTGGCCGATATCGCCTGCGGCGTCGCGCTCGGCTATCTCGACTTCCGCCACGGCGCATACGACTGGCGCGTCCTGCACGCGAACCTCGCGAAGCTGGCGGCGAAACTGGCCGAACGCCCTTCCTTTGCCGATACCGCGCCGCGCGAAACAACGCCGGCTGACAGCACAATCCGGAAATAGGGAATAAACGCGATTCCCCCGTTGTTTACTCAACGAGATTCGAGGAACCATCGACCGCAGCAGGGGTCATTGGTAGACTGGAACTTTCGTCAAGGGCATGACATCGCGTGAATGACCTACTGAATCATCCCGTCGTACAGGGCGGCATCGCTCCCTTCGTTGCTGCGCTGGTTGTGGCTTTGGTCCTGGGCCGCGCCAGGCTGGGAGGCCTCGCGGTGGTCGCTGCGTTCTGCACTGCGGTATATCTCATAAGCGGGTTCAGCTTCACGCCGCTTACCGCGACCCGCAAGATCGTGCTGCTCGCGCTGGCCGCGCCGGTGATCGGCATCCTGGTCGACTTCGCCTTCAAGCCCACCCGCGTCGGCACGGCGATCCTGGCACTTGCGGCCGGCGCCGCGACCTTGTGGGTGTTCTGGCCGGTACTGCAACAGAAGGACCTCAATATCGCCTTGTTGATGGGCGGCGGCGTGGCCATATGCGTCGCGTGGCTCGTCGGCTTTTCGCTCGCGGCGCTCTGCGCGCACCCGGTGCGCGCCGGAGCCGCGGGCCTCGGCCTCGGCATCGGCGTAGGCGTATCGGCCGTCCTCAGCGCCTCGGCGATTTACGGCCAGTACGGTATTTCGTTGGCCGCGGCAGCCGGGGCATTCCTGTTGCCGCAGATGCTGGGCGGCAAGAAATACGAGGCCGGCGCCACGTTCATGCTGCCGCTTGCGCTCACCGCGGGCTTGCTAGCCGCGGCGAGCTTGATCTTGGCGCAACTGCCCTGGTACTCGCTCCTCGCGCTCGCGTTCATACCGCTTGCCGCGCGCCTGCCGGCGCCGGAAAAATCTCCGCTCTGGATTCTGGCTGTCGCAGTATCGGCGTGCACCCTCGCCGTTGCCGCGGCAGCAATTGCATTGACCTGGCAGTTTGCAGGGGGACAGCCAGGTTAGAGCTTCACGCGTCCATTACCCCATCATAACCCCACCATGAAGGAGATCCCGGCAATGTCCAGACTCACTGTTGCACTGCTCGCCGTCGCGCTGCCGCTCTCTGCGGTCGCAGCGCCGGACAACTATACGATCGATCCGGTGCACACCCACCCGCACTGGGAGGTGAATCATTTCGGCGTGTCCAATTGGCGCGGCCTGTTCGGCAAATCCGCCGGCAAGTTCATGATCGACCACGCCGCCAAAACCGCCTCGCTCGAGATCACTGTCCAGACCGCCTCGGTGATCAGCGGCGACAGCGACAGAGGATCACGGCCGCGCACGCTCGACGAGCACCTGCGCACTCCGGATTTTTTGAACGTAACCGAATACCCGACGATGACCTACAAGTCGACCAGCGTGAAATTCAATGGCGACAATCCCGGCACCATAGAGGGCAACTTGACCCTGGTCGGCGTCACCAAGCCGCTCGCGCTGCATGTCGAGAACTGGATATGCAAGCCGAATCCGTACAACAAGAAAGAGATGTGCGGCGGCAATGCGAGCGGTTCGTTCAAGCGTTCCGACTTCGGCATGAAGTTCGGCCTGCCCGCCGTCGGCGACGAGGTCAAGCTGTGGATCCAGGTTGAGGGCTACAAGGACTGATACCGCAGCCAGCTGCAGGCAAGACGGCCCCGCGCGGGCCGTTTTTATTTCATCCCGGCGCGCAGCAGCATGTAGTCCACCGCCGCCTTCAGCTCATCATCGGAAAGCGCGGCATTGCCGCCGCGCGGCGGCATGACGTAGTAGCCGCTAAAGCCGTCGATAGCGCTACTGTACAGGTCTGCCCGCCCCTTACCCACACGATCCTTCCATTCGGATTGCTCGCTCAACTGCGGCGCGTCGTTCTGCGCCTTGCCGGTGTCGTGGCAGGATTTGCACGACGAAACGAACACCTTTTCGCCTAAGGCCAGGCGCGCGCGCTCCTGAGCGACCACCGGCATACCGGCGAGCCAGATTGCGCCAGCGACGCAGCATCGCCTTACGTATTTGTTCATGGCCCTTCCTTTCATCGCAATTTCCTCACTGAATCACCCCGCCGCCCAAGCATACTTCGCCTTGGTACAGCACCGCCGACTGCCCCGGCGTGACCGCCCATTGCGCCTGCTCGAAGCGGAGTTCGAGGAAATCATTCTCGAGGCGGGCGATGCGGCAGGGCGCGTCGGCCTGGCGATAACGCGTTTTGGCCGCATAGTCTGCTGCAGCGCCCGGCGCGCTGCCGCTGACCCAGGACAGGTCCGCGGCGCGCAGTCGGTCCTTCTGCAATAGCGGATGGTCGTGGCCGCACACCACTACAAGCTCGTTCTTCTCCATGTCCTTGCCGGCCACGTACCAGGCCTCGCCCTGCGTGCCGCCGTCTTTCACCCCGCCTACGCCTATGCCTTTTCTCTGCCCGATGGTGTAGAAAGCGAGGCCGACGTGCTTGCCGATCACGCGGCCCTCGGGTGTGCGGATCGGACCGGGCGTGCGCGGCAGATAACGGTTGAGGAATTCGCGGAACGGACGCTCGCCGATGAAACAGATGCCGGTCGAGTCTTTCTTGGCGTACACCGGCAGGCCTGCCTCTTTGGCGATCCTGCGCACCTCGGTTTTCTGCAGTTGCGCCAGAGGAAAAACCGCACTGGCGAGTTGCGCCTGGCTGAGCCGGTGCAGGAAATAGCTCTGGTCCTTGCTCTTGTCTGCCGCCTTGAGCAGTTCGAAGCGCCCCGCATTTTCTCCCTCGCGGACTTCGCGCACGCCTGCATAGTGGCCGGTGGCGATGTGCCCGGCGCCGAGCGCGAGGGCGTGATCGAGAAACGCCTTGAACTTGATTTCGGCGTTGCACAGCACGTCGGGATTGGGTGTGCGCCCCGCCTGGTACTCGGCAAGGAAAGCGCGGAACACGCGCTCCTTGTATTCGGCCGCAAAATTGACCGCTTCCAGCTCGATGCCGATCACGTCCGCGACCGCGGCGCAATCGATCAGGTCCTGGCGCGTGGAGCAGTATTGATCGTCGTCGTCGTCTTCCCAGTTTTTCATGAACAGGCCGACGACATCAAAGCCCGCGCGTTTCAGCAGCAGCGCGGCGACCGACGAGTCCACCCCGCCCGACATGCCGACGATGATTTTTTCCCTATGCGCCATCGGGGCGCTTTCCGGCAAGCCAATCCTCGACCGTGAGCACCGCCGCCGGATGGCCATTGTCGAAATACCAGCTATCGACGGCATAAGCCTGCTGCGTGCCCCGGTCGCGGATGCGCGCGGCCCAGTGCACGGCAACGATGAAGCGCGTGCGCCTGAGCGGCTCCAGCACTTCGTGGAACCTGAGCCAGCCGTGCGCCTGCAGCAGCCTGAGGAAGGTGTCGGTATTGGTCGAATGGTCGATGCAGTCCATCTGCCCGTTTTCGCCGCCGTCGGCGTAGTTGCGGCCCTTGTCGCGCCAGACGGGTGTCTGCTCGCCGGCAATAGCGTACATGCGGCCGATCACGATGGAAATCGCCGCGCGCTCGGCTGCGGCATCGCCCGCCGCCGCGAGCAGCAAACGCAAGGCTTCGAGCTGCTGGTCGCCAAACGCCACCTGCGCCTTGGTGTAACAGCCGTAGTTGTAGCAGATCGTCACCTGGTCCGCGCGGGCCAGCCCGGGTGCGGCGAGCGCACCAAGCAGCGCGAGTCCGCCTGCGTGGAGGCTATTCCAGCCCGGTCGCATGCTCACAGCGGCTCAGCGGCTGTTGTTGCGGATGAAGTCCGCCATGCGCGCGACGCCTTCCTCGATCGCCTGATTGGACGCGGCGTAGGAGAAGCGGATGTGCTGACCCTCGCCGGGCACGCGCGCGCCGAAATGGATGTCCGCGAGCACCGCCACCCCGGCTTCGTTCAACAGGCGTTGGCGCAGCTCTTCCGAGTCCTTGGCGCCGATCATGCGGCAGGCTTCGGTGACATTGGGCCAGGCGTAGAACGCGCCCCCCGGCAGCTTGCAGCTCACGCCCGGCACCCGGTTCAGCAGGCCCACGATCAGGTCGCGCCGGGCGAGAAAACTGTCGCGCATTTTGCGCGGTTCTACCTGCGGGCCGTTGATAGCCTCCACCGCCGCCCACTGGCTGATGTGCGACGCACAGGAGTCGGTGTTGGTCACCCAGCGCACGAACTGCGGCGCCAGGATGGGATTCGAGGCAAAGCCGATGCGCCATCCGGTCATGGCCCAGGTCTTGGAGGCGCCGTCGGAAATGATGCTGCGCTCGTACATCCCCGGCAGCGACGCAATCGATGCAAACTCGCCCTGGTACAGCAGGCGCGAATAGATTTCGTCGGCAAAAATCCAGACCTCGGGATGGCGGCGCAGCACCTGGGCGATGTCCTCCAGATCCTTCTTCGTCAGGATGCCGCCGGTCGGGTTATGCGGGGAATTGAGGATCAGCAGTTTGGTCTTCGGCGTTATCCTGGCCTCGAGCTCGGCCGGGTCAAAGGCGAAGTCGCGCGCCTCGCGCAGGTACAGCGGCACCGGCACCGCACCGCAGGCGAGGATCTGCGATTCGTAGATCGGAAAACCGGGATTGGGGTAGATCACCTCGTCGCCGACGCCGTAATCGGTGGTGCACAGGATGGTGTAGGCGATGAACGGTTTCGCGCCCGCGCCGATCACCACATGCTCAGGATCGATCGTGAGGCCGCGCAGGCGCCCCATGTCCTTCGCCGCCGCCGCGCGCAGCTCCGGGATCCCGGCCGAGGGCGTGTAGCCGTGCCGGCCCTCGCGGATCGCCTTGACCGCGGCATCCTGGATATTGACCGGCGTGTGAAAGTCCGGCTGGCCGATGCAGAAGGAAATGATGCTTTTACCCTGGCGAATAAGCTCGTTGACCTCGGCGAGCACGACAAAGGCGTTCTCGGTGCCGAGTTCGGCGGTACGGCGGCTGGTCTTGGGCATGCGCGGGCGTCACAAAGATGGAAAACGCTATTTTAGCCTATGCAGCCAGCGCCTTGTCGCTCTATCATCGCGCTGTCAAGGGGAATTCCATGCTCATCAACTGCGCCGCATACCAGGATGGCCGCAAACTGGCCGACATCAAGCCTGACGAAATCAGCGACTACGTCAGCCGTCCCGACTGCTTCGTCTGGGTGGCGCTGAGGGATCCCGGTCCCGGCGAACTTGCCGCAATGAAGGAGGAGTTCGACCTGCACGAGCTCGCGGTCGAGGATGCTCACCACGGCCATCAGCGTCCCAAGATCGAGGAATACGGCGACTCGCTGTTCGTGGTGCTGCACACCATCGAGGGCACGGCCGAGGAGATCAAAGTCGGCGAGATCGACATATTCGCCGGAAAAAACTACGTGCTGTCGGTGCGCAGCCATTCGGAACGCGGACTCGCGGAAGTACGCGCGCGCTGCGAGCGCGAGCCGGCACTGCTGCGGTACGGCTCCGGCTTCGTGTTGTACGCGCTCATGGACGCGGTAATCGACCGCTATTTTCCGGTTGTCGACGCGCTGGAAGACGAACTGGAACGGGTGGAGGAAAAAATCTTTGCCGGCTCCTCGCCGCGCGCCAACACCGAGGCGCTCTACGCCTTGAAGCAAAAGCTGATGTCCCTGCAGCATGCGGTGCGACCGCTGCTCGACGGCGCGGCCAAGCTCTATGGCGGGCGCGTGCCCGCGGTTTGCGTCGGCACGCAGGAATACTACCGCGACATCTACGATCACCTGTTCCGCATCAACCAGACCATCGACAGCCTGCGCGACATGGTGACCACCGCAATCTCGGTCAATCTTTCGCTCATCACTTTGCAGGAAAACGAGACGACGAAGCGCCTGGCCGGCTACGCCGCCCTGGTGGCCGTGCCGACCATGGTCGCGGGCGTCTACGGCATGAACTTCAAGCACATGCCGGAATTGGACTGGGTACTTGGCTACCCGCTCGCGGTCGGCATCATGGCGGTGATCGACGGCTACCTGTTTTACCGCTTCCGCAAGTCAGGCTGGCTCTGACCGCGGAATTTTTCGGCACCGGCGCGTAGCGCGCCGACGCTCCTACCTGCCGGCTTGCGCCAGCACCGCCTGAAGCAGCACGTTGCAGCCGGCGGCGAGATCCTCAGGCTTCGCGTTTTCGCTTTCGTTGTGGCTGATCCCGCCCTCGCAGGGCACGAATATCATGGCCGTCGGCGCCACGCCGGCGATATACACGGCATCGTGGCCGGCGCCGCTCACGATGTCCATGTGGCGGTAGCCCAGCCGCTCCGCTGCCGCGCGCACCGCGGCGACGCAGCTCTGGTCGAAGTGACACGGGGGGAAGAAAACGGTCTGCTGCAGGTCGATCTCGAGCCCCTGTTCCTGCGCGATCCTGCCGGCCGCTAGGCGCAGGCCCTGCTCCATGCGATCGACGCCGGAAACCTCGGTGTCGCGAAAATCCACCGAGAACACCGTTTCTCCGGGCACGACGTTGCGCGAGTTGGGCCGGTTGACGATCATGCCGACAGTGCCGCGCGAATGCTCGGTGGCCTTGGCCAACCGGTTGACCTCCTGGATCAGGAAGCTTGCGCCGTAGAGCGCATCGCGGCGCAGGTGCATGGGCGTGGGGCCGGCGTGCGCGTCCATGCCGCGCACCGTCACCTCGAACCAGCGCTGACCTAGCGCCCCGGTCACCACGCCCACGATATTGCCAGTGTTCTCCAGCAGCGGCCCCTGTTCGATATGCGCCTCGAAATAGGCACCCAGCTTGCGTCCGCCCACCGGCGTCGCGCCGGCGTAGCCGATGGCGCGCAGCGCGTCGCCGAACGACACGCCATCGAGATCGCGCGCGGCCAGAACTTCCTCTACCGTATGCACGCCTGCAAACGCGCCGGAGGCACCCATTACCGGCAGGAAGCGCGAACCTTCCTCGTTGGTCCACATCGCAACTTCGAATGGCGCCTCGGTCTGTATCCCCCGGTCGTTGAGGGTGCGCGCCACTTCGAGCGCCGCCATCACGCCGTAGCAGCCGTCGAAGCGTCCGCCCGAAGGCTGGGTGTCGAGATGGCTGCCGGAGACCACCGGCGGCAAGGCGTTATTGCGCCCGGCGCGACGCGCGAAGATATTGCCGACGCCATCCACGGTGACGGCGAGGCCCGCCTCCTTGCACCAGCCGACAAACCGGTCGCGCCCCTGACGGTCGAATTCGGTCAGAGTCAGCCGCTTCACTCCGCCCTTGGGCGTGGCACCGATTTTCGCCATCTCCATAAGCGAACCCCACAGCCGCTCGGCATTGATTCTGATATCTGTACTCATGCTCGCATCCTCTTTTGAGGTCCCCTTAAAGCGAATTTACTTCAGTTCGCGCACCACCTCGGCAGTGACGCCGAACATTTCGTCCAGGTGTTTCTTCTCTGCGATCAACGGCGGGCAGAAGGCGATGTTGTCGCCGATGGGGCGCACGAACACGCCGCGTTCCCAGCACTTGCCGAACACCTCCGTCGCGCGCGCCCCCGGGGCGCCCGCGCGCGGCGCGAACTCGATCGCGCCGATCAGGCCGAGGTTGCGGCAATCGATCACGTGCGGCAGTCCCTTGAACGAGTGCACGCCATTCTCGAAGTCCGCGGCCAGGGTCTGCGCGCGCGTCAGCAGGCCCTCTTCGGCATAGGTGTCCAGCGTGCCCAGCGCCGCGGCGCTGGCAAGAGGATGCCCGGAATAGGTATAGCCGTGGAAGAAATCGATGCCGTTGCCCGAAGCCTGCATGAAGGTATCGTAGATCTCGCTCTTCACGATCACCCCGCCCATCGGCACGGTGCCGCTGGTAATGCCCTTGGCGAAGGTGATGAGATCGGGCGTGACGCCGAAATATTCACTCGCGAACGGCTCGCCCAGGCGGCCGAAACCGGTGATCACCTCGTCGAAAATGAGCAGGATGCCGTGCTTGTCGCAAATCTGGCGCAGGCGCTGCAGATAGCCCTGCGGCGGAACCAGCACGCCGCCCGCGCCCGATACCGGCTCCACGATCACCGCGGCGATGTTGGAGGCATCATGCAACGGGATGATGCGGGCCTCCAGCTCGTCGGCGAACTCGGCGCCCGCGGCCGGCTGGCCGCGCGAGAACGCGCTGCGCGCGGGGTCGTGGGTGTGGCGCAGATGGTCCACGCCGGGCAGCATCACGCCGTAGGCCTTGCGATTGGCAGGCACGCCGCCGACCGAGATGCCGGCGAGGTTCACGCCATGATAGCCGCGCTCGCGGCCGATGAAACGGGTGCGCGTGCCCTCTCCCTTCAGGCGGTGGTAGGCGAGCGCGATCTTCAGCGCCGTGTCCACCGCCTCGGAGCCGGAATTGACGAAAAATATCTGCTCCATGCCCTCGGGCGCGAGCTCGGCGATGCGCCGCGCGACTTCGAACGGCAGCGGATGGCCGAGCGAGAACGACGAGGAGAAATCGAGAATGCCGGCCTGCTTGCGTATTGCCTCGACGATTTTCGGCCGGCAATGCCCGGCATTGACGCACCACAGCGTCGCCAGGCCGTCGAGCACTTTCTTGCCTTCGACCGTGGTGTAGTACATGCCTTCGGCCGAAGCGATCATCCGCGGCGAGCGTTTGAACGCACGGTTGTTGGTATACGGCATCCAGTAGTGCTCGAGGTCGAGCGGCTGCGACGGTTGCTGCGGTGCGTTCATGGTCTATCCTCCAGATACTGCGTATGAGGGGTCGCCGATGCTCCGGGGCGCCCGCTTGGCGAAAACCAAGCTGTGTGGCGATTCTCCCCTCGAGCCGGGGCCTGCGTAGCGCATTTTAGCCGAAGCGCTCCGACCTCGGGACCGCACTTTGACCGGGATCAAAGCCCGACCCGCTGCGGGCGCGCAGACTTGCTTTTTGCACATCGCCTATATGCGCTCCAGCGCTCGAATTCGGAAGACTCTCATGCGGCCAGCGGACCCGATGGCGACCGATCTCCAGCTCGGACTTTCACGTGAGGAAGCCGCCGCCCGCCTGGCGCAGGACGGGCGCAACGAACTGCCCTCGGCCAGGCCGCGCAGCCTCTTCGCCATCGCGGCCAAGGTCGTGCTCGAGCCGATGTTCCTGCTGCTGCTCGCCTGCGGCGCGATCTACCTGCTGCTCGGCGACAAGGGCGAGGCGCTGATGCTGCTCGGCTTCGTCCTGGTGGTGGTGAGCATCAGCTTCTTCCAGGAACGCAAGACCGAGCGCGCGCTCGAGGCGCTGCGCGACCTGTCCAGTCCGAGGGCGCTGGTGATACGCAACGGCGAGCAGCGGCGCATCCCCGGCCGCGAGGTCGTGCGCGGCGACCTGCTGGTGCTCTCCGAGGGCGACCGGGTCCCGGCCGATGCGGTATTGCTCTCGGGTGTGAATGTATCTGTCGACGAATCGCTGCTGACCGGCGAATCGGTTCCGGTGCGCAAGGCCCCCGCGCAAAGCGCCCCCGCAGCGATGGGCCAGCCGGGCGGCGACGATCTGCCGTACCTGTATTCAAGCACCCTCGTGGTCCAGGGCAAAGGCCTGGCGCAGACCATGGCGACGGGCCAGCACACGGAAATCGGCCGCATCGGCAAAGCACTCGCCGCGGTGGAACAGGAACCGACGCGCATCCAGCAGGAGACCGCCAGGATCGTAGCGCGGCTGGCGTGGCTCGGCTTCGCCTTGAGTCTGGCGGTGGCTCTGGCCTATGCCCTGACGCGCGGCGACTGGCTCAACGGTTTGCTGGTCGGGATCACGCTGGCGATGGCGATCCTGCCCGAGGAACTGCCGGTGGTGATGACCATTTTTCTGGGCCTGGGCGCCTGGCGTATCGCGCAACAGCGGGTATTGACGCGGCACATTCCCGCGGTCGAGATGCTGGGCTCGGCCACCGTGCTGTGCGTGGACAAGACCGGGACGCTGACCGAGAACCGCATGGTTCTGGTGCAGCTGCAATCGCAGGACCGGGTTCTCGATCTCACCGGCCTGGCAGGGCAGGAATTGCCCGAACAGTTCCACGAGCTGCTGGAATTCAGCATGCTCGCCAGTCACCGCGACCCCTTCGATCCGATGGAAAAAGCCATCCACAAAACGGCGCAGGAAACGCTCGCCGGCACCGAGCACATTCACGGCGACTGGGCGCTGATCGAAGAGTACGCGCTTTCGAGAGAGCTGCTGGCGGTGTCGCGCGTGTGGCAGTCGCCGGACCGCGAGCACTATGTCATCGCCGCCAAGGGCGCGCCCGAAGCCATTGGCGATTTATGCCACCTCGGCCAGGCGGATACCGAAGCGCTTGATCGGGCAGTGACGGCAATGGCGGCGCAGGGCCTGCGGGTGCTGGGAGTCGCCAAAGCCTCTTTCAGCGAGACCGACCTGCCCGCGATCCAGCACGACTTCAACTTCGAGCTTCTCGGGCTGATCGGTCTCGCCGACCCGGTACGCGATTCCGTGCCCGCCGCGATCAGCGAGAGCTACGCCGCCGGCATGCGCGTCATCATGATCACCGGCGATTATCCGGCGACAGCCATCAACATCGCGCACCAGGTCGGGCTCAAATCACCGGATCGCACCATCACCGGCACGGAACTGGACGCGCTCGACGACGAGGAGCTCGCGCGCAAGGTAAAGGATGTCAACGTCTTCTGCCGCGCCGTGCCCGAGCACAAACTGCGCCTGGTGAACGCGCTCAAGGCAAACGGCGCGATCGTCGCCATGACCGGCGATGGCGTGAACGACGCGCCGGCCCTGAAGGCGGCGCACATCGGCATCGCCATGGGCGCGCATGGCACCGACGTGGCGCGCGAATCCGCCGCGCTGGTGCTGCTCGATGACGACTTCACGTCCATCGTGGCGGCGATCAGACTGGGCCGGCGCATTTTCGACAACCTGAGAAAGGCCATTGCCTTCGTCATGGCGGCGCACGTGCCGATCGTCGGCATGTCGCTGATACCGGTGGCGCTGGGCTGGCCGCTGGTGCTGTTGCCGGTTCACATCCTGTTTCTGCAGCTGATCATCGATCCGGCCTGCTCGGTCGTGTTTGAGGCGGAGCCGGAAGAGGCCGACCTGATGCGCCGGGCGCCGCGCCCGCCCGGGGCCTCGCTGTTCGACCGCGGCACGATCGCGTTCGGCCTGCTGCAGGGCAGCGGCATCCTCGCCATCGTGCTTGCCGTATTCGCCATCGCCTTGTACCGCGGCCAGGAGGCGGAGGTGGCGCGCGCGCTCACTTTCACCGCGCTGGTGATCGCCGACCTCGGCCTGATCTTCAGCAACCGCTCGCGCTCGCGCAACCTCATTGCCACGATAGTCACGCGCAACCTGGCCTTGTGGTGGGTGATGGGAGGCGCGCTCTCGTTCCTGGGCCTGGTGCTATACGTACCGCCGCTGCGCCAACTGTTCCATTTCGGCACTCTGCACGCCGACGATATCCTGATCGCCGTCGCGGCCGGAGTCGTCTGCATCATTGGAGTTGAAGCAGCCAAGCGCCTAAGCGCGCTGCGCGCACGCGTTTGAAGCCGGACCGGCGCCGTGGAGGCTCAGCCCAGCGTCGGCATGTTGAGGCCGGGCGCGGGCGTGTCTTCGTGCGGCCAGCGCGTGGTCACCACCTTGGTGCGGGTATAGAACTTCACCCCCTCCATGCCGTGCATGTGCAGGTCGCCGAAGAGCGAGCCCTTCCAGCCGCCGAAGGAGTAGAACGCCACCGGCACCGGGATCGGCACGTTCACGCCCACCATGCCCACCTGGATCTCCTCCTCGAAGCGGCGCGCCGCGCCGCCGGAGTTGGTGAAAATCGCCGTGCCGTTGCCATAGGGATTGGCGTTGACCAGTTCGATCGCCTGTTCAATGGTATCTGCGCGCAGCACCAGCAGCACCGGGCCGAAGATCTCGTCCTTGTAGATTTTCATCCCGGGCTTGACCTGGTCGAACAGGGTCGTGCCGAGGAAAAAGCCATGCTCGTAGCCCGCGATTTTCTTGTTGCGTCCGTCGAGCACCAGCTTCGCGCCCTCGGCCACGCCCGCGTCGATGTACCCCGCGACCTTGTCGCGATGCGCACAGGTGACGAGCGGCCCCATTTCCACGCCTTCGCCGTCGCCGGGGCCGACCTTGATTTTCCCGGCCTTGTCCTTGAGCAGCCTCACCAGGGGATCGCCGATGGCGCCCACCGCGACCACCGCCGAGATCGCCATGCAGCGCTCGCCCGCGGAGCCGTAGGCCGCGCCGATCAGCGCGTTGGCGGTGAATTCCAGATCCGCGTCCGGCAGCACCACCGCGTGGTTCTTGGCCCCGCCCAGGGCTTGCACCCGCTTGCCGTTCCTGGCGCAGGTCTCGTAGATGTATTTCGCGATGGGCGTGGAGCCGACGAAGGACACGGCGTGAATGCCGGGATGATTAAGGATGGCGTCCACCGCCTCCTTGTCGCCGTGGACCACGTTGAACACGCCGTCTGGCAGCCCGGCCTGCTTGAACAGCTCGGCCATTTTCATGCTGGTCGAGGGCACTTTTTCCGAAGGCTTGAGGATGAAGGTGTTGCCGCAGGCGATCGCCACCGGGAACATCCACAGCGGCACCATCGCCGGAAAGTTGAACGGCGTGATGCCGGCGCACACGCCAACCGGCTGGCGCAGCGTGTGGCAATCGACGCCCGAGCCGGCGTTCTCCGTATATTCGCCCTTCAACAAATGCGGGATGCCGCAGGCGAACTCGATCACTTCGATGCCGCGCTGCACGCTGCCCAGCGCATCGGGCAGCGTCTTGCCGTGCTCCTCCGAGGTGAACCGCGCCAGCTCTTTCTGATTCGCCTGCATCAGCGCGAGAAACTTCTGCATCACGCGCGCGCGGCGCAGCGGCGGCGAGCTGCGCCACCCGGGGAGCGCGGCGCTGGCCGCCTTGACCGCGAAATCGATGTCCTGGGCATTGGCGAAGGGCACGCGCCGGATGACGTTGCCGGTGGCCGGATTGGTCACCGCGCCCGAGCGCAGGCTGGTCGACGCAACCGCGGCTCCGTTCACCCACAGGGAAACGCCGGGTTGGCTCACTGCCTTTTCATTGGGGATGTTCATGCTAATAGTGTCCTTAGAATGGAGCGCTCCAACCGCGGAAGGTTGGACCTGCGGACGCAGTGTGGAGTAGCTCGAAATGTCGTATTTATGCGCGAAATCATACCACAGCGGCACCGTCCCGGATTTCGCATTGTGGTATAGAATCCTGCAATTCGATAACACCCCACGAGCCATGGCTCAGCCCGAATCCAAGAATTCCATCCAGGTCATCGAGCGCATGACGCGCCTGTTGGACG
>Ga0208587_1000576_pt1 | contig 20090 bp, 23 predicted proteins | sample NGESurdeep092012_7_FD_184472 | JGI IMG/M metagenome (GOLD analysis project Ga0208587, IMG submission 184472) | Arctic peat soil microbial communities from Barrow, Alaska - NGEE Surface sample 210 deep-092012 (SPAdes) | ecosystem: Environmental > Terrestrial > Soil > Wetlands > Peat ...
ATTCTTGAACAACTCCGCCTAACCTTGCGCCAGAGCGACTCGTGTTGGCAGCCCTCCAGCGCCTCGGGCGCGGAATAAGAAAGCCCACCGCTTCAGCGGTGGGTGCCGGGGGTATTAGAACCGAGTCCCTCGGGGACGGCACAGCCCTCCGTGCCCGGCGTCACGGAAGCGGCCAATTCCCACGGCTACCATCACGTCATGCCGCACGCACTCACGTCAAATCTCGTGCATTGCGTCTTCAGCACCAAGGACCGCGCAAACTCGATTGCTAATCCCCAGTCTCTTTACCGCTATCTGGCTGGAATAGCGCGCGAGAAAAACATCCCGCTAATCATCGCAGGAGGAACACCCAACCATGTTCACTTGCTGATAGCTTTGCCAGCAGCAGTCTGCTTGGCCAAAGCGGTTCAAGACCTCAAAGGCAACAGTTCACGCTGGATGAACCAACATGGCTCTGGCTTCGCATGGCAGGAGGGATACGGCGCCTTCAGCGTCAGTGCCTCGAACAAAGAGGCCGTGATGGACTACATTGCCGAGCAGCCTCGGCACCATGAGAAACGCAGCTTTGAGCAGGAGTTCGTCGCCATGCTGCGTCATTCGGGTATAGCTTACGATCCAAGATTTATTTTTGGTTAGCCGTTGTGCCGTGCCCGAGGCACTCAGGTCTCTACCGGAAGTCTACCCACCGCTGAAGCGGTGGGCTTTCTTATTTCGTCCCGCAAGGCGGGACTGTTTGCCCGGGCTTTCCATTCCCAGTCCAGACGAAATGATTATCAATTTTACCCTCATCTGATTAAAGAACGACGGCCTCTTCGCTTGAGCGCCGACCGGACATCCTTGGTTCCGTCCCGCCAAGGGCGGGACCATTTTCCCGCGCTTCCCTCGCGCGCAATGGTTACGAAATCCAATCTCATCTGCACAAAAAGAGTCCAATCGGCGAAGGGAGGCGGAGTGGCACATCGGTTACCCCGGCAATGCATCAGCGCCTCGGGCGCGGGATAAGAAAGCCCACCGCTTCAGCGGTGGGAAGGCGTACGCAGCGAATTGAGCCCCCTCGGGGGCGCCACCAGTTTCGTCCCTAGCGCCGCCGGACCGGCGACTCCAACGAGTCACGCCCTTTTCCGCTGCGCTCCCGCCCCGAATCGGGCTACAATAGTTCAGAGTTTCCGATCCGTCATTTGCCACGAAATCGAGTGCAGTCCAGCGGTGCGCAGCTTCGCGTGGCGGAGTTGGCGTCAGGGCGGAACACTCTGTCAGTTTCGAAACTTTGCAACGATAAGACCCTTCGAAAGTTGTAGTTTTTGATGTTCGGTCGCGACGAAAAAGTCTCCCAGCTCCGGCTTACCGCAGTGCAATATCTCCTGCTGGGAGTCTTCCTGGTGCTGGCGTTCGGACTGTGGCGCTTGCAGGTGGCGCGCAGCGATTACTACAGCTCGCTGGCCGAACAGAACCGCATCAAGCAGGTCCCCATCCTGGCTCCGCGCGGCAAGATCCTGGACCGCGAAGGCCGCATCATCGTTGACAACTATCCTTCGTTCTCCGTGCTGCTGCTGCGCGATCAGAACCGCAATCTCCAGGCCGACGCCGATAAGATTGCCACTGGACTGCACATCCCCCCCGACGAGTTGCGCGCCCGCCTGAAGCGCATGGCCGCAGTGCCGGGATATCAGCCGCTGTTCCTCAAGGACGACATCACTCCCGACGAGCTGGCTTTCATCGAATCGCACAAAGCGGAATTGCCCGAGCTCGACACCATCACCGTTCACCGCCGCCTCTATCCCAGGAACGGATTCATGGCGCACATCATCGGCTACGTCGGCCAGGTGAGCGAAGACATGCTGACCCAGCCGCAGTGGGAGCTGTACAACCCGGGCGACATCGTCGGCATGTCAGGGGTCGAGCAGTACTACAACGATATTCTGATGGGCAAGAACGGCTCGCGCCAGGTGCTGGTCAACAGTCGCGGCAAGGAAGTGGGCACCCTTAGCGACGTGGCCGCGGTTCCCGGCAAGCAGCTCAAGCTCACCATCGATCTCGATATGCAGATAGCGGCCGAGGAGGCGCTGGATGGCAGACCCGGCGCCATCGTCGCCATGGATCCGCGCAATGGCGAAATTCTGGCGATGGTCAGCCGTCCCGCGTTCGATCCCAATGAATTCGCGGTGCGCATAACGCGTGATGAGTGGAACAAGTTGGTCACCGATCCCGGCAAGCCGCTGCTCAACAAAGCGATCCAGGCACAGCTTGCGCCTGGTTCGGTTTTCAAGGTCATCATGGCCACCGCTGGACTGCAGGAAGGGATTGCACAGAACCTCGTCATTACCTGCGGCGGCGGCAAGACGTTTTACGGCCGCTTCTTCAAATGCTGGATCGGAGGACATGGCAGTCACGGGACCGTGGGCATCAGCAAAGCGATTTTCCAGTCCTGCGATTCGTATTTCTACACCCTAGCCGAGAAGCTGGGTATCAGCCGCATCGCGAAATACGCCACCATGCTCGGATTGGGACAGAAGTCCGGTATTGACCTACCACAGGAAGTCTCCGGCGTCATGCCTTCAGAAGAGTGGAAGATCAAGAACTTCAAGCAGAAGTGGTATGCCGGCGAAACGATCTCGGTGGGCATCGGGCAAGGAGCAGTGGCGACTACGCCGATTCAAATTGCACGGGCAGTCGGCGCGGTCACCAGCGATGGAGTATTAGTCCGTCCGCATGTGGCCTTTCCAGACCAGTTTCCGCCGGGGTTTAAGCAGGTGGCAAACTACACCGACCAAGTGAAGATTCCCCTCGACCAGGAGAACTGGATGACGATCACCGACGCACTGGCGCTGGTGGTGTCGCCGGTGGGCACCGCGCCCAGCGCCCGCTTGCCGGGGATCGACTTCGCTGGAAAGACTGGCAGCGCGCAAACCATCTCCAACCAGCTAAAAGCCAAGATGGGCAGCAGCGAAAAGAGTAAGTTCAAGGACAACGGCTGGTTCGTTGGGGTCACGCCACGCCGGAATCCTGAAATTGTAGTGACGGTGCTGCTCGAGGAGGGCGAGCACGGATACTATGCCGCTCGTGCCGCTGCCCAGGTGATCAAGGCCTATGTTGAGAAACAGCGTAATCGCCAGACGCAGGTGGCCAAGGCAGGCGGAGCGGCTTCTGGATCTAAGCAGGCAGAAGTTGCCGCAGTGTGGCACGAGGGCGGCGCCAAGACCCCCGATAAGATGCAAGCCGGACGTTTCACGGTTCCAGTCGATGGCAAGACCAAGCCGGTAACTTCGGCGCCGGGAGTGGGAGGAACGGGTAAGCCTATTCGTCCTGCCGACCTCGAAACCACGGAGTCGCACGTGGAGATGGCCCATCCGGAGACCGAACCTCCCGCCGAGAGTCAGCCGACAACCCCGGCGACAAACCCTGAGCAGCAAGCGCCACCGGCGCCCCCACCTAGGACAAAGAAGCCTGCCGCCCAGCCCACGATCGCGCCTGCGGCGGCTGTCGTTCCCCGGAGGCAACCCTGAGCCGATACATCTCATACCGCGATTTTGACTGGGTGCTGTTGGTGCTCGTGCTGCTGATCTGCTCTCTGGGCGTGCTCGAGATCTACAGCGCAACCCTTAGCACCAAGTTTATGGGCGTACACCTCAAGCAGGTGTATTGGATCCTGGGTGGCGTCTGTCTCATGTTTGTGGTGAGCGTCTTCAATTACCAGGCAGTGCTGGAGCGTGTACCGCTGATGTACCTGATTTCCATTGCCTCGTTGATTGCGGTCGAAGTATTCGGCAAGAAGTATCTGGGCGCCCGTCGCTGGGTACAGCTTGGCTCATTCCACTTTCAGCCTTCGGAGTGGGTGAAGCTGGTGCTCATTCTCGCGATGGCTAAATACTTCGCCGACACAAAGTCCGAATGTACAGCCCAGGACATCGTCAAAGCCGGAGCGCTGGTCGGCGTTCCCATGCTGATGGTGCTCGTCCAGCCCGACCTGGGTACGGCGCTCACTTACATCCCAATCGCTGTAATGGGCTTGTTCCTGGGTGGGATGAAGGCCCGGCATGCGTTGGTCGTGCTGGTGCTCGGCGCGCTTCTGGCCCCCGTGGGGTGGCATGTTCTAAAGCCGTACCAGCGGGACCGGCTGACCAGCTTCATGGAGCCGGAGGCTGACCCTCAGCGTCACGGATATCAGGTGATTCAGTCACAGGTGGCCGTGGGTTCAGGGGGCATTTTTGGCAAGGGCACGGCACAAGGTAGCCAAACCCAAGGTCAATTTCTGCCCGTGCCGCACACCGATTTCATCTTTGCCGCCTTCGCCGAGGAGCACGGATTCCTAGGCGCTATGGGCTTGCTGCTGTTATACTTCATAGTGCTGATGCGTCTGATCCAGAACGCTCAGACGGCCCCGGACCGGGCTGGCGCCTTCGTGGTCATGGGTGTGGTTGCGGTACTCGCGTTCCACGTCCTGGTTAACGTGGGCATGGTGGTTGGATTTATGCCGGTCACGGGTATTCCCTTGCCGTTAATGAGTTACGGGGGATCGTCAGTACTGTTCATGTTCCTGGCGCTGGGAATCGTAATGAACATTCGTATGCGCCGGTTTGTGAACTGAATTGCAAACTTTTGGCAGTGGTTTTTTAAGCGTCCCTTGGACGCGCTTCAGACGTAGCCGGTCTCATCCGCCGGGGAAGCTATTACAGACTGGACGTCGGGCTTCCGAAGGATGACAACAAGATTACGACCGCCCTCACGTACGAGGGCATGCCGGCTGCTAGAAGAATAGGCCGGACAGGATTGCAAAGCACGTTGATCGAGGCGGGAAACGGCCCCTTGGCTGAAGCTGAGCGTGAGGCCACAACCTTCGAACGCGTGCTCTATACGGTGCTAAAGATTCCACAAATTGTTGCTTCACGAATCAGGTCTGGTTCGCATCCCGGCGTAAGCCCGGGTGTGCCCTCGGCCTAATCACCTGTAGAGTTTTTCCTGTCCTTCCCATCGACCGCGCCGGTTGAACCGGAGCATTCCATGAACAAGGAACTTTATGTGTCCTCCACGCCACACGAAACCAAGGTGGCTTTGGTTGAGGACGATCTCCTCGCCGAAGTTTTTTTCGAGCGGGAAAACGAATACACCCTGGCAGGATCAATCTACAAGGGCCGGGTCACGCGAGTGCTTCCCGGCATGCAGTCCGCTTTCGTGGACATCGGACTGGAACGCGATGCCTTCCTCTACGTTTCCGATTTCCTCGAAGTAACCGGCGATGAAGAAGACGAGGAAGAATTCGGCAGCATTCCTGTGCCGCGTAACGCCATCGATGTAAGCCAAGCGTATGCCGCGCAGGAGGCACAGCTCAAAGCCGAACCTGCCGTCGCTGAACCTGAGATCGCGGAGGAGTTCGACGTTGTTGCCGAAGATCTAGCTCCTGCTGACGGGCCACCTGTACTTGAAGCCAATGAAGCTTCGTCCCGGGCAGATCGGGATTCGGAGGAAGGAACGCGGCCCTGGCGGGGACGCCGTCGCCGTCGCGGCGGACGTCGCGGCCAGGGAGACGAGCGCAACGACCGCCCAGAGCCAAAGATCGAGGCCGTAAAGCCGGTGCCGATAGAAGAAGCGCCAACCTATCGTGCGGAGACGCGTCCGGCCCCGCGAACTCGCACAGATTACGGTCCGCCCGCAGGCTATACGCCGATTCTTCTACCTGGGGAATCGATTTCGAAGTATCGCAACCTGCCCCAGCAGCCCGCGCCGGAGCCCAAGAAAGAAGAAACAGCTGAACAGGTTTCCTTTGCTCCCGCTGAAGATTTCAATCCGTCTGTCGATTCGGCTTCGCACGTCAGCGCAGCCTTGCAGGAAACCGAGACGACCGTCGATGTCGAACCGGGATACGCCGCGGCCGAATCACATCAGGTCGAGCATGCTACCCCGCCTCCCACCGAGATGGGCGCTGTCGTCGGGCATGACGAAACGCAGCAGACTGAAGCCGCGCGCCGTGATGACGACCGCGAAAAATGGGAGAGTCTGAGCGCCGCACCTGCGGAATCTTTCCACGCGCCAGCCGAAGCGCATGCACTTGAGATGTTCCAGCCAACGGCCACCGACGTTTTGACTGCGGCACCGCAGAATCAAACGCTGGTCGAAGAACTGCCAGGCGAAGTACACAGCACCGAATCTCCAACGGCGGGCGAAGACAGGGAACAAGACAACGCCGAAGCCGCAACCCAGGAATCGCCGGCCTTCCCATCGCATGAGGCTCCTTCCGTCGCTCCCGAGGGACGCACTCTGGAGCATGAAGTTTTGGAAGACGAGGAGATGGAATTTCATCCTGTCCCCGATGACCTTAGTGCGCTGAGCGAGGTGGAAGGCGATGAGGAACTCGTCCTCGAGGAAGAGACCCTCGACGCCGATAACGGCGATTCGGACCGGTGGATCCCCAAGATTGCCGACGTGGACGAGGACGAAGTGGTGGCCGCCGAGGAGCGTGGTGAACAAATCTACGCAACCGATGCCGACGAAGAGGAAGAGGAGGAAGAGGTCGGCGAGGAAGAGGAAACCAACGGTCGCGCCGAAGTGCGGGCTGCGTCTCCCACCGCTGGTTATCAGCAGCGGCAGACCGAGCGTCCGGGCGATCACCGTGGCTTTCGCGATCGCAATCGCCGTGGCGGTCCGCGTCGCAACTTCCGCGCCCGTCCCAATAACAGCCGCAATCAGCCGCTCATCACCGATCTGTTGAAGGAAGGCCAGGAGGTGCTGATCCAGATTGCCAAGGAACCCATCGGCAAGAAGGGCGCCCGCATCACCAGCCACATTGCGCTGCCCGGACGTTTCCTGGTGTACATGCCCACGGTCAATCACGTAGGGGTTTCGCGCAAGATCGCCTCCGACGAAGAGCGCCAGCGGCTGAAGCGCATCGTGACCAGCGAACGGGAAAACGGACTAGGCGGATTCATCGTCCGTACCGCCGCCGCCAACATCAAGGAAGAAGATCTGCGCGCCGACATTCGCTTCCTCAAGCATCTGTGGGCCGAGATCAAGAGCCGCACCGAGAACAGCAAGGCCCCGGCGCTGATCTATCACGACCTGAACCTGGTGGAACGCGTGTTACGCGACCAGGTGAATGCCGACTTCTCGCAGATCTGGGTGGATACCGAAGACGAGTACGAGCGCGTCGTGCGCTTTGCCAGCCGCTTCCAGCCGTCGCTGGTCCGGCGCATCAAGCTGTACACCAAAGACACTCCGTTGTTCGAGCAGTTCGGCATTCAGGACGAGATCAATCGCTCGCTGAAGTCGAAGGTGTGGCTGAAGAGCGGCGGACATATCGTCATCAACCAGACCGAAGCGCTGGTGGCCATCGACATCAATACCGGCAAATACGTTGGCAAGACACAGCGCCTGGAAGACACCATCGCCAAGACGAACGTGGATGCGGTCAAGGAAATCGTGCGGCAAATCCGGTTGCGCGACCTAGGTGGCATCATCGTCATTGACTTCATTGACATGGACGAGCGCAAGAATCGCCAGAAGGTGATGCAGGCCCTCGAAGAAGCTCTGCGCAACGATCGCGCTCCGTCAAAGGTGCTCCAGTTCAACGATTTCGGATTAGTTGCGATTACCCGCAAACGCGTGAAGCAATCGTTGGAGCGCACCCTGGGAGAGACTTGCTCCTACTGCGCGGGGGCGGGCTTTGTGAAATCGGTGCCGACGGTGTGCAACGAGCTTTACATCGAGATGCGCAAGATGGCGAAGCTGCACGACAAGACCGATATCACCGTGCGCGTGCATCCCGAAGTAGCCAAGGCCCTGAAGGCCAACAACGGCAAACTCATCTCCGAGATGGAGGACTTGACCGGCAAGACCCTGCTGGTGAAGAGCGACCCGCTGCTGCACCAGGAAAACTTCGATATTCACTAGAACAGTTCAGCGCGGTTGTAGCGTCTGCTGGAAAAAGCGACGTTCGGGTAGTGCGGGCCTTCAGGCCCGCGTTAGAGTTCTTTATTGTTTGTCATCACGAACGGGCTTCAGCCCGTGAGGGATCTGCTTTTTCTTCCAAAGCTGAAATATCCATTGGCAGGTGGTCCGTCCAAACGCCGGGTGCCCCAGCCAATCGCGAGCCATGTTTTGTGTTCATCGGAAAGTCAAACTTGGGGTGCCCCGTTCTAGCCCGGTTTTGGCTAGGGCGGGGCAGTTCAAGGACTACGCGACTTTTCAGACTGAGATCGCGCTCGCAGGTGCCATTCGTCACTGACAATCTTCGCCCCCACTGCCTACTGTCGAACAGGACATGTGGAGACCGAGTCTCCATGGACACGCAGAAAACGTGAGCGGACAGGAACGATTCCGAAAGCATCAATGAGCAAATCGTCAACTGCCCCGCCCTAGCCCAAACCGGGCTACTCTAGAATGGGGCACCCAGGTTTATTGGGACGTACCAGGATGGGGCACCCGAACGGCCTAAGGACATTTGCTACACACAAGGAGAGAGTATGGAGCGAACCCGAGAGCACAGTTGTTGAAGTCGCACCCAGCTATGAAAACGACAAGATTAGAGAGATGGAAGCATTTGGATGGAACTTGCAGGGGCGACAAGAAATCCATCAGGAAGGCGACGCGTATGGGAGACCCAGTTATCTCGACAGCAGCACTTATGTTGTCAAGGTGAAGGTTTCGCATTACGTCAAATTGCATTTTGTGCGGGGTCTGTCGCTGCCAAACCTGGATACCGTTAGGCAACTTGAACTGGAATACAACAACCTCCCTTTCCCCCCACCAGCTCCGATTGGCTGGCCGTTGGGCATTGCGGTCTTTTTCTCCATTGGAGTCATCGGCGTAATTATCGGTAAGATTCCCGTCTTAGCGTTGCCTGTATATGTCGTGTTCGGCGGGCTGGGAGCTCTCTGGCTTACATCGCGGCTGAAGAAGCGTGGAGCCGGCAGTGAACGGCGCGCTCTGAGTATGAGCCGAGCAAAGGAAATTCTCGACGAGGCGCAAAGGCTAGAGCCCTGAGCACAGGCAAAGAAAAAAAGAATTTGGCCGATGACAAAGACGCCGATCCACAAATTTGTTTTTCTGCTCATCGTCTCTTTGGACGGGTGGCCCAGGCGACCATCGTGAGGGTGCCCCGCCCAAGCTTCTCTTGCTTGGGTGGGGTTGTTGCAACTGGGCGTGTTTACCTTGGCTTTGGATTCAACGTCCGGTTCACATGGTCGGGATCGCGGGCGATGAGGGTTAAATAGGCCCGCGTAGGCTGATCCGGTTGCGCCCGACCCTGCTCCCAATCCCGTAGCGTACCCAGAGGAATGTGATAGCGGGCCGCAAATTCCTCTTGCGTCAGTTCCAAGGCCCGGCGGATGATTTTCGCCTGTGGGGTCCGCTTCATCCGTTTGAGGTCGGTTGCCGCGAGCGGCTGGGCGTCGCGATCCGCACGCGCGGCCCGCTCAACTGCCTCGGAGGTCATCGGCCGTGGAGGCTTAAGTGTTTTGCCGGAAGTAGTCGTCTTGCTCATATTGCGTGGCTCTCCGAGCTGAAATAATGCGAATGCGTTCCTCGCGTCCTGTGTAGGCTACAAACAGCACAACGCGACCTTCCGCCATGCCGATGATGACAAAACGCTGCTCGCCATAGTCTTGACGATCATCGAGGCGCTCGACGGCAAACGGGTCTTTGAACACCGTCGTCGCCAAATCGAAGCTCACGCCATGGGCCTCCAAGTTGGCCTCGGCTTTGGCGGCGTGCCATTCAAAATTCAATTTCATGATACTACGGGATACCAGTAGTGTGTGGGTTGTTGAGAAAAAATTGCGGCAGTTTCATCGGTACTGCCTTCTGCTTCGTGACTCGACTTCGCGGTTAGTTTTCTAAGCCGGCGAACTTTTTCTCTTCCGCTGCCATGTGGAGGCGCATCATGCGAGTGAAGTCTTTGCCGTCTTTCTTCAGTTGGTTGACTGCATTTTCCAGGTCGCCGCTCTCGCTCAGGTGGGCGAGCAGGTCGCGGAAGTTCTCCAGGCGCACCCGCATTTCGTTGTGCTGGCGCTTCATCTCGCGGGCGAACGAGGCCAGCTCCGGACTCATCCTCGCGATGGTCTCCAGCACCGTGGTCTCTTCATGCGCGTGGTGCCGGGGAAGCCACTCCGCCATCCACTTGCCGCGGCTTATCGCCTGGTTGGCAGTGGCGAGATCGGTGAAAATCTCCGAGTAGCAGACGATCTGTTCCAGCGCGCTATCCATTTGGTCTAACTGCGCCACCAACTCCTCGTGCTCTTTATGAATGTTCGCAGTCTCTTCGTGGAACTTCGGATCCAAGCTTGCCATGGGGCACCTCGCCAGCTTGATGGTCGTCCTACGGTTCCATCTCGGCAGTGATGGAAATCACTTGCCGGCGTGATGCTCGGCGGTCATCCCGCAACCCACGAGAGCGGCGCTGCCAACTCCAGCCGGCTGTTTCTCCACTTATTTCTTGCCTTGCACCGCCGCCAGGCATTGCCCAAACAGATCCAGTAAATGTTGGGCATAGTCCTCGGCTTTCGAAACCGTGCCGCCCTTAAACCCGGCTTCCGGCGAGCCGGTCTTCCCGTATCCGGTGGTGACGGCGATGAATTTCATCATGTCAAGGGCGATGTCCTCATTGCGGCGCATAATCATGTTGCCGACGCCGTGTTCCTCCATAAGTGCTGACCTCCCTGTACGCCGGCGTCTAGCGCCGACGGGCAAGAATCATAGCAGAGAGTGGGGTTTCAAACCTCGAACCCAATGTGGCACACTCGGCCCACGATGTAGTCGTGATAACTCCTGCCATGATCGATGCGGAGCAGTTCCACGGCGTGTTGCGGGTTCTGGGGCCGCAACACCAGGCGATCGCCGGAAACCGAGACGTAGCCGATAAGACAGCGGTCTTGGGCGTGCACCGCGTAGATGTTGGGTCGAAACCGGCGGTACGGTTGCAAGGAATTGTAATGCCGATCCACCAGCAGAGTCGCGCCGGCCAGTAGGTGCGGAAACATGCCCGCGGCAGCCTTGGCGTCGAGTCGGAGGAGCACGAAGCGCAGCCACTCGCCGCGATTGCCGGCGTCGTTCGGCTTTAGCTTGCGCAGAAATGACTTGCTGAAATTGCGGCTTTCGCGCACCTGCTCGGGGGTGAACCGGGGCAGGCGGGCGGCTTGCTCCCCACTCACCACAGCGACGTTCTCGAATCCAGATGCTCCCGCCGGGAACGAGACCTGCTGCTCGATGGCTTTGAGATCGGCCAGGTCAAGCACGCCGATGTTCAGGGTGTCGAGCAGCCGGTCCATGGATTCCAGGCTGAGACCGCGGCGGGCGTTGAGGAAGTTGGAAAGATGGCCTTGCTGAAACCCGGCTTGGCGGGACAAACCGGTTCCGGTCAGCTCCCCCCGGTCGATTCGGCCCCGGATGTGGGCGCGCAGTTTGTCCTGCAAGTCTTGAAGTGTCATGGCATTGTGTTTGCTAAAAGCTATACATGTACTTTAGTAATATTCCTAGAGCAATAATTTGGTTGACTGCCTTGATTCCCCTATGCCACAGTCGAAGGGCGCCAGGTTCTGCGGTTCTGGCCGAGGTAAATGAACCAATGATGGAGATGGAACCCACAGGTGAGGAAAGAACATTCGCCGAGTTACGGCGCAAAATCAGGGAAGCCGAGCTGCTTTCAGCGGCCACGGAAAAGCTCCTGCGCAATCTGCGCTTCTCGGGAAGACTCAGTGTCGTCGTGAAAAACGGGTGCATTCTGAAGTCCGGATACGAAGAGGGTTATTTCAGCCGCCAGCAAGATGAGCGGATGATACCTTGAAACCAAATGGCAGGTGCGCGGCCAGGATCCTTGTGTTCGCACTCATGGATTCCGTCGCTTGCGTGCGCTGCCAGCATAACGTTTTTCACGTAACCAAATAACCAATAGCAGGTCATCGTAACTGAAACGAGCCCTGTGCACAGGCCCCGATCGTCATCCGGGTCTGTCGCAGGGCTTTCGTTTTATGACCAGAGGAAGTTAGGGGACACCCAATGCAACTTGCTACCTATGAACTGAAATACTGTGAACGGTGCGGCTCCCTGAGACTGCGCCGGAACAGCTCTGCCGAAACCTATTGCGAACCGTGCGGACGAATGCTGGCAAACTTCTCGCTCTCCAACCATGTGGAGCGGGCGAGTCTGCTGCTTCGCAAATCCCGAGGAAAATCCGCTGTAGCTCTGGTGGCGATCGATGAAGCGCGAGCCCCACTCCCATTGGCGAGACTGCAATGAAGAACCTCAAGTCATCGCCATCGCAGTTACGGCTGTTCAGCGCCAATCACTCGAGTGTCGAAGAGGGCGACGAAATCGATCCCCGGCCGGAAATTTTGTGCTACCGCGGACAGACATTCGCCATGGTGCGCCATTTCTTCGAGATCTCCTCGCAAGTAGGCAGGCTCCCTTCGTTGCTGGGGCGGGAGTTTTTCCGCGCCCGGGTCTCCCACCACGCCATTCCCAGCTTTGAAGACCAGGTGGTCTTCGTTCGCGACGTCGAGCTATGTTTTGCCCGGCTCAGCGAGCCGCATGCCGAGATGATTACCCTGATCGGACTGTATTCCTTCTCGCGGGATGAAGTCGCGGAGATGCTTCGCGCTAGCAAAACCTGGGTAAACCATCGCATTGCAGAAGCTCTGGATGCACTCAGCGAAATCTTCCTGCAGGCCGGGCTGCTCCGCGAAGATCGTCCCGATCGCCGGCAATCCCAGGTGACAAGCCGGTCCATACCTCCTGATGTCGCTGCCGCATACGGTGGTCAATCGAGTTCCGCCATGCGCGGCCGGATTGTCCGCAAGCCAGTCCTGCACGCACACCAACCCTCGGCGAACCGGTGCCAGCAGGTGCCAGCATGAGGCGCTTTGCCATGGCATATGCGCGCTTGGGGGTGGCCTATTTCAATCTCAACCAGCCCACCCTGGCAGCCGAAAATACCGCCAAGGCCTATGAACTGCGCGAGCACACTAGCGCGAAAGAGAAGTTGTACATTACCTGCCACTATCACGATCTGGTCACTGGAGATGTGGACCAGACGATCGCGCCTACCGCCTGCTGCGCCAGACCTATCCCCACGAGGAGTCTTCTTACACCAACTTGAATTCTGCCTACACCTCTATCGGAAGGTACGAACAGGCCCTGGTGGAAGCGCAGAGCGCATTGCAGGTGGACCCCAGCGACGTTATCAACTACACCAACCTCGCGAGCACCTATCTCAACCTGAACCGCTTCAACGACGTGAAGGCGGTGTTGGAACAAGCGCAGGCCCGCCATCTGGAGAACCAGGCGATGATCTGGGACTTCTACGCGATGGCTTTCCTGCGCGGCGATTCGGAAGAAATGGCGCGCCAGTTGACGGCGGCCATGGGTAAGCCGGGGATGGAAGATCAAATGCTTGGAATGCAATCGGACACCGAAGCCTATTTCGGACGTATGGCCAAGGCGCGCGAATTCACGCGACTGGCGCGGGCGTCTGCATTGCGCGCGGGCTCCCAGGAGGCTGCGGCGCTGTGGCAACTGGACGGCGCCCTCCACGAAACCGAATTGGGCGATCCGCAGCGCGCGCGGCAGCAGGCTTTGGAAGCGCTTGCTTCCGGATCGAGCAAGAACGCCCAGATCATGGCAGCCCTTGTCCTGGCGCGTAGCGGCGATGGCAAACGGGCGCGGTCGCTGGCTGATGACCTCAGCAAACAATACCCCTCGGACACCTTAGTCAACGATTACTGGCTGCCCGCTATACGGGCCGCGATTGCTTTGGATGAGAAAGATTCCGGCGCCGCTCTTGAAGCTTTGCAACCGGCAGCACCTTATGAACTGGGTTCGCCTCTTCCGGGGATACCTTTTCTTTACCCTGTTTATCTGCGGGGACTGGCATTTCTGCAAGCGGGCGAAGGCAAACTGGCCGCGGCCGAGTTTCAAAAAGTCTCGACCATCGCGGCATCGTGCTGAACTTTCCCACCGCCGCCCTGGCGCATCTCCAGTTGGGCCGTGCTCGAGCGATGATCGGGGACAAGGACGGGGCGCGCGAAGCCTATCGCGACTTCCTGACGTTATGGAAGGACGCCGATGCCGACAATCCTGTGCTGCGGCAAGCCAAAGCGGAGTACGAAAAACTGAAGTGACTCGCAATGAGACGAGCTACTGTTGGATATTTGTTGAGGAACCGCCGAACCGGTTGCCAAAACTCTAGCCGCCCTGCGGCGGGATGGTTTTAGGCCGGGGCGTGAGAGGGTGTGTGAGAACCCAACATGATATTTGCCAGTGGAATTTACGGGGCGAAAATCCAACGCCGTAGGCGGGGCTCAGTCTAGCCCAGCACGCAGCCGCAGGCGGAGTGCTGGGTAAAGTGGGAAATAGATCCGAGTCCCGTAGGGACGGCAGGGGTTCTCACACACGCTCGTGAGCCCCGGCTACGCTCATCGCATGATGTGAGCCGCAGAGCGGCGACACATTCGTAGGTAATGGTTCCTCATGTATCAAAAGGCCCTTCTGGGTAGTCTCTCAGTTTGAAATTTTAGGCGATTCGCACAAGAAAGACCTGGCGATTGTCCCTTTGCATGTAGCCTTTTCCCGTATTTGGACACGTAAAGTAATTCCCGAGCATCACGACGATTTCCTGAGGGACTTCCCGCCCATCATAGATGTCTCCGACGCTTTGATCGCTGGCCAGTAGCTCATCACACTCAATTACAATTCCGGATGGGTGCGGGACGGAGCATTCGTTGCAGAAGACGTGCATCATATACTTGTATGCCATTTTGTTTTCCCTTTATTTCAGCAACCCAACAATTTCCTCAAGCGACCACACATGATCGGAGAGCCCAGCGGCCATCGCTGGTGTGATCCGCAGCGTCTTGTGGATTCTGGCGAAATTGTAATAAACGGCGTGAATCGCAACCATGTGGATGTGATTCTCGATCTTCTTGGAAAAGCCGTTTGTCAGGCGAGTGAAGCGGCGCATTGACATACGCATTGTCAGATTGTGGCGCTCGACATAGCTCGTGCTTACGTGTTGAGGATCAGGATTGCCGCTCACAACTTTCATGTCGGCACCGATGCACTTGGCGGGACTGTAACGGCGCTGCTCGGCATCGGTCGGAGCGCCGTATATCTTCTGGAGTTGAGCATAATCCACATCCATCCCGAAAGCGCCTTCGACTGCATCGAGGTACGCCCGATGCCCGTCCGTTGTGACCTGGACGCGCCCACGGATGCGACTGGCGCAATCCTGCATGAAGTCCATAGCCCATCCGCCATCACGCCCGCCGACAAGGTAGCTGACGCAGAGCTTTGTATCCGCGTCGATTCCCGTCCACGTCCAAACGTCACCCCATCCCTCTGCCTCTTTTTCGGGTCGGACATTCTTCGCCTTCGCTCCGACAAAGCACCAAATTTCGTCGCACTGCAAACGGCGCACGCGCACGTTTCTGACATGCTCATCGTGGTACTTGGCGCAAGCCGTTCCCGCATCCACAAGCAGCTTCGTAACCGTGTTAATCGAAACGTCTGCAAGGCGACTGCAAGAGCGCAGGCTATTCCCTTCAACCATCATCCCAAGAATGGCGGCGCGGTCGGCAAGTGAGAGGCGATTCATGTCTAAACCATACATGCTCGCCTGTCATTTGTTAAGCATAAAATTCAGTTTAACTAAAGGAGCTAAGTAGATATTGACAACGCACTATCAGTGGCTTACATTGTATTTGACGGACAGGTCATGCTGCATGGACATAGAGTTTCGGGACAAGAACTTGGCATTGATCGAAACCGACCGTGCGGCAGATACCAAGCTGCCAATCTCGGTCATCAACTCGTTTCGCGACAAAATGGTCGTCCTCCGGGCAGCACCGGACGAAAGAACGCTGAGGAATTGAAAGAGTCTCCATTACGAAAAACTAAAGGGACAAGAGGGGGAAAGATCAATCCGACTGAACAAGCAATGGCGCGTCGTTTTCTTAATCGACACGGCGTGCAAACCAAACAAGATCGCAGTGTTGAGAGTCGAGGATTATCACTGACGAGGAGCTGGCTATGGCAACGATGACTGCAAATTGGGTGAGACATCCTGGGTATTACATCAAGGAAGAGATGGAGGCGCGGGGCTGGTCGCAGCGCGATCTCGCTTTCATTCTTGGCTCTACCGACCAAGCACTGAATCCGATTCTAAACGGCAAGCGTGGCATAAGCCCGGACATGGCGAAGGCGCTGGGAGAGGCTTTTGATGTCCCGGCGGAGTTCTTCGCCAATCTACAGCAGGCTTACGATCTGGCGCAGGCGCGCACTCCCGATCCGAGCGTAGCCCTGCGTCGCAACATGCAGAACGCATACCCTGTTCGCGAGATGATAAAGCGAGGATGGATTGAGCTTTCCGACGCCGCCATGATCGAAACTCAACTCGCTCGTTTTTTCTGCGTCGAAGGGCCGAGCGACATCCCATATTTCGGAACGCACGTCGCCAAGAAAAGCAGCTACGAGGAAAGGGAGATTCCACCGGCGCAATTGGCATGGCTATTTAGAGTTCGCGAAATTGCTCGCGCTATCAGCGTGCCTCGATATTCGGAGCAGGCACTGCGTTCTGCGTTAACCGAATTTCAGTCTTTGCTCTACGCACCCGAGGAAATCCGGCGGGTGCCGCGCATCCTCATGGAATGCGGCATTCGGTACATTTTGGTTGAGAAGCTGCCGAATGCGGATATTGATGGCGTGTGCTTCTGGCTTGATGAGTATTCGCCCGTCATTGGCATGTCTACACGTCGGGACAAAATCGACAATTTTTGGTTCGTGCTACGCCATGAATGCGAGCATGTCCTTCAAGGAGACGGACAGCAGGAAGAGATGATAGACCCCGACCTAGAAGGAGAGCGGGCGTCAACGAGCACGTCTATCCCGCAAGAAGAGCGAATTGCGAATGCGGCCGCCGCAAATTTTTGTGTCCCGACTGAAAAGCTGGATTCATTCTTGGCTCGGAAGCGTCCCTTCTACTACGAGAAGGATGTGATTGCCTTTGCGCGGCTTCTCAACAGGCATCCGGGTTTGGTGGTTGGTCAGATGCAACGGCGATTGGACAGACATGATTATCTTGCGCGTTATCTCGTTAAGGTGAGGCAGTTTGTACTTCCCGGCGCAATGGCGGACGGATGGGGCCAAGTAGTACCAGTGACATTGTGAATGGAGATTTCTTATGCCCACAAAGGAAGAACGGCTACAGTAGATATGGCACAAGTACGATAGCGACCGAGAGCACCAGCCCACAAGCACGCGGGAAGCAGTCCATTGGGCCGTTGCGGAGGGACTGCTAACTAGAGCTACCAGAAGTCGATCCTTATGATGTCCTTGCGGCGCAGATGTCCCAGGCGCTTCGCGATGAATATGACACAGACTCCCAGGGCCGTCGGTACCGGGTAAACCACGCCGTTCGGATTAGCAAGAACGGTGTGCAGTACACCTTCTGGGGAATGATGGGATTCGCCTCGCACGATCATATGGAACGGGTATTTGGTCAGCGCCGCGACCAGATTATTGGCGACAATCTACAGCTAAAAACTGACGTGGACGTGTATAACGACCTAAACCGAGGAAAGCGGCCAGCCATTCAGCTAGTGCTCGATTACACCGAGGACGTAGCGGAGCGCCAAGAACTTCAAAAAATGCAGCCAAAGAGGGTCGAAGCTGACGTGGCTTAGTCGCGTTTTTTCCAACGTGCCCGCGCTGCAAGCCTTGCGATGTCTTGGCGCTGTTCGGGAGTTAGATGCTGCGCTCTAGATTTTCCGCCCTTCAAGCCTCCTGCCCGTCGTTTGCTGGTAGGATGCCTCTTGGACTCACTAACGGTGTCCTCAGTTTCGCCCGTGGCAATATCAAAAACCTGTTTGGCGAGTTGGATCGGATCGCGTGGGCGTTTGGCCATGTCCACATCCTGCCACATCCCGCGACCTCCCGCCAGTGCCCGCGATTTCAAACTGAGACACTACCCCCTTCTGCCTTCTCTTGCTCCGAGGCGTTTCCCGGTGTAACTTTAGCGGCACTTGGGCAATCTGATTAGCAAGCCTGTTCGTATCGAGGTTAAGCATGCCCGACGACATCCACGCAGAACAGAAGCCGCCTGAGGAGGGCCCGCCGCAACAAGCGAGGCCGGCCGATCAGAGCGCTGCCCAGGCCGATGAGCGCGTTCCTGAAGACACCGCGAAGCAGGAAGAAGTCGCCGCCCCTGCCGTGCTGCGCACCGCCGGTCCAGCGGGCGAAGAAGTGCGCCGGGTTGCTCCTGCCGAACGCGGGCGCATGAATCGCCGCGAACTGCTGAAGCTGGTTCCGGTGCTGGCGCTGGGAGCGTTTGCGGTACCCAAGCTTCGTGACCCTCTTTTGAACGACGGACTTCACCTGAGCGATTGGGCCTCTGGAAAGCTCTTCAGCCGCCACCGATTGGCGCAGACCTTTCGCGATAGCGATGTAGTTGCCTTCGAACGGTTCCCTTACAACTTTTATGACGTCGCCGATCCGGGGGTGGACCTGGACAGGTGGACGTTGACGGTGGAAGGACTGGTGCAGCGTCCAGGCGAATACAAGCTTTCCCAGATTCAGGCATTTCCCAAGGTCACGCAGAATACTCGGCACGTCTGCGTGGAAGGTTGGGACGTGATCGGAAATTTCGGGGGCACGCGCGCCTCCGATTTTCTGCGATCAATCGGTGCCGATACCAGCGCACGTTTTCTGGAGGCCGAATGTGTGGATGGATATTACGAATCGATCGACATGGAGACCGTGCTCCATCCGCAGACGTTGTTCTGTTACGAGATGTATGGCAAGCCGCTCGACCGCGGACACGGCGCCCCGCTGCGGCTGCAAATGCCCACCAAACTCGGCTACAAGCAAGCGAAGTATCTCGACACCATCCGCGTGACCAACGTGCTGAGAGCCGACAAGCGCGGCTATTGGGAGGACCAGGGCTATAGCTGGTACGGCGGACTGTGAGGAGTCTGGAAGGATTGCGCAAAATCGAGCCCCGAACGGGGCGAAAGAGCTTAGCCCAGCGCGTACCGGGGTCCCCAAACCACGCCGCTTTTGCGTGGATTGGGGTGGTTGAGCGCTGGGAAAAGTGGAAAATAAGGCCGAGTCCCGTAGGGACGGCAGAGGTACTCACACAGACTCTTTAGGCCCTCAGGCGACTCGGTCTGAACCGTTCTCCGATAGGTTCAATATGAATGTACAAAAACAGAATGTTGTGGAAGATGCTCCTCCGATCACCATCGCCAATGAGCATCCCTGGGTGGTGCGCTTCGCCCACTGGGTGAATGCGGTGGCTGTGGTGGTCCTGGTAGGTACCGGTCTCCAGATCTTCCGCGCCTTTCCCAGCTTCGGTCCCAAGATTCCTCAGAAAAACTTGATTGATGTCCCTAAGCTGATCACGCTCGGCGGTTGGCTCGGCGGCGCGTTGCAATGGCACTTCACCTTCATGTGGATGTTCGTTGCCAGCGGGCTGCTGTACGTGATCTACCAGATCGCCACCGGCCATTGGCGGCAGGTGCTGTTTAGCGCGCGCGACATCAAGGGGGTTTGGCCGATGGCGCGCTATTACTTTTTCTTCGGACCAAAGCCGGTGGTTGACGCCGCCTACAACCCGCTCCAGAAGCTGGCTTACACTTCCACCATTTTCTTCGGTGTACTATCGACGCTGACCGGCATCGTGCTCTTCAAGCCCGCGCAGTTCTGGTGGCTGGCCTGGCTCATGGGCGGCTTCCACTTCGCGCGCATCTGGCACTTCCTCTCCATGTGCGGCTTCCTGGCCTTTATCCCCGGCCATCTCGTCATGGTCCTTCTGCACGGTTGGAATAATTTTTACTCCATGGTCACCGGGTGGAAGCGCGATCCTGAGTATCTGGGGTGACGGAAGAGAATTGACCAGGGATTTACACGGATGCTCACGGATTGTTCTGGAAGCTATCTCATAAATCGCTTTGTATCAGGGCACGGCTTTAGAGGTGCCGCAACGGGTCGACAATAATTTGGGCTTCAGCCCCTGGGGACCTGTTTTTGCAGGGGCTAGAGCAGTTTAAGAATTACTGTAGTCGAGCGAGCACGGGTAGAGCGGCGCTTCAGCGCCGCGTTCCCGCTGATCCTTC
>Ga0208587_1000580_pt1 | contig 20030 bp, 17 predicted proteins | sample NGESurdeep092012_7_FD_184472 | JGI IMG/M metagenome (GOLD analysis project Ga0208587, IMG submission 184472) | Arctic peat soil microbial communities from Barrow, Alaska - NGEE Surface sample 210 deep-092012 (SPAdes) | ecosystem: Environmental > Terrestrial > Soil > Wetlands > Peat ...
CAACGTGAACATGCCGATTCCTTTTCCGGACGCCGTGCAGGAATTCAGCGTGCAGACCAACGGGTTGCCGGCTCAATACGGACTCCACCCCGGCGGCGTGGTCAACATCGTGACCAAGTCGGGAGCCAACGCTCTCCACGGCGATCTTTTCGAGTTTCTGCGCAACGGCGATCTCAACGCCCGCCAAGCAGGAACCCCGCTGCGCGACACCTTGAAACGCAGCCAGTTCGGCGGCGTAGCGGGCGGCCGCATCATCAAGGACAAGCTGTTCTTCTTCGGCGGCTATCAGGGGACCCGGCAGCGCAGCGACCCGGCGTCCCAAATTGCCTATACGCCGACCGCGGCCACGCTGGCGGGCGACTTCAGCGTAGCCGATGGATCAAACAAATCCGGCGGTTGTCTCGCCACGGCGAGAGCCTTGAAAGACGCCAGCGGCGTTCTGTATCCCAACAATCAGATTCCCAAGACCACATTCGATGCCGCCGGTCTCAAACTGGCCTCCACGTACCTCCCTTTGGCCACCGACCCGTGCGGGAAAGTTTTCTTCGGCTATCTCACCAACAACCCGGACGACCAGGTGATCGGCCGCATCGACTACAACGTCAGCAGCAAACAGCAGTTCTTTGGACGTTACTTCATCTACCAGTACAAGGCGATATCGTTATTCGATGGCCATAACGCCCTGCCCACCGGAACCCCCGGCAATGAACAACGTTCCATGACCATGACCATCGGCGACACGTATACCATTAGCCCTACGATGGTCAACTCGTTCCACGCCACCTTCGACCGGCGCCGCAATAACCGCGCGTCGGCTGCCAACTTGTTCAGCCCGGTGGACCTGGGCGTCAACATGTTCATCAACTACCCGCACTATACGCAGCTCTCGGTCAGCGGCTACTCGGGAGGTGGATTCAACGTCGGCTGCGGCACCTGTGCATTCTCGAATTTTAACATCAACACCTACCAGTTGGCGGACGACTTCACGATCATGCGCGGCAAGCACCAGATCGCTTTCGGCTTCGACGGCCGCAAGGATCAGTTCAATTCCTTCAACCACCAGCAATCCAACGGTCAGTGGACCTTCAACGGGTCCACCAGCGGCGACGGCCTGGCGGACCTGCTGATCGGCCGCTTTTCCAACTTGACGGATGGCAATGTAATTTCCGATTACCTGCGCCAGACGGTTATGGCCGCGTACGTGCAGGATGCCATCAAACCGACGTCCCATTTGACCATCAACCTCGGCGTCCGCTGGGAGCCCTCCGTGCCGGCCTACGATAAGCAAGGGCGCGGCAACCAGTTCAGTTACCCGCTATTCCTACAGAACTGGCATAGCTCTGTGTATCCCACCGCGCCGGCGGGCCTGATCTTCACCGGCGATAGCGAGAACCATTACGGCAAGGCGCTCACGGCCGCCCACTGGGCCACGTTCTCGCCCCGGCTCGGCATCGTTTGGGATCCCAACGGGGACGGCAAACAGACCATCCGCGCGTCGTTCGGCCTGATGCACGATACCACCGAACTCTTCTATCCCGAGCGTTGGACCACGAATGCGCCCTATGTCTCTTCGCTCACGCTGACCAGCGGCCAGTTCTCCAATCCGTTCGCCAGTTACGTATCGCCAACGGGCAAGCCCGGCGACCCGTTTCCGGGCGCCGCCGTGTTCCCGGCCGGAGGCGCTTACATCAGCGTTCCGGGCAACCTGAAGGTGACTTACATGATGCAGTGGAATGTGAGTTACCAGCGCCAGTTGGCCAAGGATTGGATGGTGACCGCGAACTATCTGGGCAACGCCTCCCGGCACATCTGGGGCTCCACCGACATCAACTATTCCATCCCCACCGCCGGGGCCAGCACGAGCAACACCAATGCCCGCCGTCTGACCTCTCTTCTCAACCCTACGACGGGCCAGTACTACGGCAATATCCAGCAGAGCGACGACGGCGCCAACGCCGAGTATCACGGGCTTTTGATGAAGGCCGAAAAACGCATGGGCCACCATTTCGCGCTGCACACCACTTACGCCTACAGCCACTGCGTCAGCTCGTGGGATTTCGCGGGAGAATTGGCGGGCACGATTTACCAGAATCCGCTCAACCGCGCCACCGGAGAGCGCGGCAATTGCGGATATGACCACCGGCATTCCTTCACCACTTCTTTGGTGGCCCTCAGCCCCGGGTTCGGCGGCGGCCCTGCCCGGTTTATCACCAAAGACTGGCAGGTTTCGCCGATCATCAGCATGTTCACCGGCAACCCCATCCAGATCACCGACGGCAAGGACATTTCCCTGAGCGGCCAGAACCTGGACCGCCCCAATGTGATCTTGCCGGACCAGGTGTACGGTGCCCCAAAGACCGTCCTGCAATATCTGAACCCGGCCGCCTTCCAGTGCGCCGGTTCCAACTCTGCCTGCACGGTTTTTAGCGGCCAGTTCGGCAATCTCGGGCGCAACTCCCTCTATGGACCTGGCCAGAGAAATTTTGACATTGCCGTGAGCCGGCAGTTCCAGATGCGTGAGCGGTTCAAGATGGAGTTCCGTTCCGACTTCTTCAACATCCTGAACCACGCCAATTGGAACAATCCTGTGTCCAGTCTCAGCAGCGCCGCCACGTTCGGCCAAATCACCACCTTCGGCGCGCCGAGAATCATTCAAATGGCGATGAAGTTCTACTTCTAGCCAGCAGGGGCAGGGTCCCCTTTGCGGGACCCTGCCCCTCATTTCACCAACATTAAATATTTTACGTCCCCCCGAAGCCATTCTCCTGTAAGTCCTTACCCGGATTCCCGCCCCGCCGGCACCCTGAACTCACACCCCCATGCTGTAAAATGGAATCAGTGGGACAGGCCATCGCCTTTGGTGGCCTGTCGCCTCCTGACCGGAACTGTAGGCCAGACCGGACAAGTGTGGCCGGTTTTTCCTGCCATTCTACTAGCTAACTGCTTTATTATCAACAAAACGTAGTCGAATTAGCCGGACAAACGTGTCCGGTTGCGTCTTGTGTCACACTGGAGATTACACCTCATATGGCTGAATCTCCAATCACCGCACGCGCGCAGGACTTTGCCGCCTGGTATCAGGATGTCGTACTGCAAGGCGACATGGCCGAACCGGCCGAGATCGTCAAGGGCTGCATGGTCATCAAGCCCAACGGGTACGCGGTGTGGGAAGTGCTGCAACGCGAACTCGACCAGCGGTTCAAGGCCAGCAATCACCAGAACGTCTATTTCCCGCTGCTCATCCCGCAGAGTTTTCTGCGCAAGGAAGCCGAACACGTGGAAGGCTTTTCGCCGGAACTGGCGGTGGTCACCATCGCGGGCGGCAAGGAACTGGAAGAGCCGTACGTCATCCGTCCGACCTCGGAGACCATCGTGGGCCACTTTTTCGGCAAGTGGATTCATAGCTGGCGCGATCTGCCGATGCTGCTCAATCAGTGGGCCAACGTGGTCCGCTGGGAACTGCGCACCCGCATGTTCCTGCGCACCACGGAGTTTCTGTGGCAGGAAGGGCACACGGCGCATTCCACCCACGGCGAAGCGCTGGAGGAAGTGCTGCGCATTCTCGATCTGTACGCCGAGGTGGCCGAGGACATCATGGCGATGCCGGTGATTAAGGGCGTGAAGACGCGTGCCGAGAAGTTCGCCGGCGCGGTGCGGAGCTACTCCATCGAGGCCATGATGCAAAACGGCCTGGCGCTGCAGGCGGGCACGAGTCACGATCTGGGGCAGAACTTCGGCAAGGCGTTCGACGTGCAGTTCCAGAGCAAGGAAGGGCAACTGGAATACGTGTGGCAGACCAGTTGGGGAGTCAGCACGCGCCTGATCGGCGGGCTGATCATGACCCATTCCGACGATAAGGGGCTGGTGCTGCCGCCGAAACTGGCGCCCATCCCGACGGTGCTGGTGCCGATTTACCGCAAGGACGAAGAGAAGGCGCAGGTGCTGGAGGCGGCGCACCGCATCGCCAAAGAAGTGGGCGCCAAGGTGGACGACCGCGACGGGCAATCGCCGGGCGCGAAGTTCTTTCACTGGGAGCGGCGCGGGGTGCCGACGGTCCTGGAACTGGGGCCGCGCGATCTGGCCAGCGGCAAGATCGTGCTCAAGCGGCGCGACACGGGCGTCAAAGAGCCGGTCGACCAGACGGCGATCGCCGGCAAACTCTCCGCCACGCTGGCCGATATCCAGACCAGCCTTTTCACGCGCGCCCAGCAGCGCATGAAGGCCAACACGGTGCTGGCCAATTCGATCGGGGAAGTGGAATCGATCCTGCAGGACGCCACGGCCGAAAAGGGCGGCGGCAAGTTCGTCATGGCCCATATCAAAGACGATCCGATTTGCGACGCGCGGCTCAAGGAGTTCAAGACCACGGTGCGCAACATTCCGCTGGTGGACGAGTACGATGGGCCGGGCAAGTGCATCGTCACCGGGGAGACGGTGGCCCAGCGCGCGGTGATCGCCAAAGCGTATTAGGCGGGCGCGTTATAAACCCCCGCGTTATAAAATAGATTCGATGAGCGACGAAGTTATTAACGAATCGCAGCAGGAAGCGCCGCGCATGCCGCTGCCCCCGGCATCTTTCCTTTTTCTGGTGCTGTCTTTGCGTGCCCAGTGCGAGATCCAACTCGGCCTGATGCACTACGGCGACCCAGAGAAGCCGGAGCCCGATCTGGAACTGGCGCGGCACACCATCGACATGATGGGCATGCTGCTCGAGAAGACCAAGGGCAATCTCGGCCTGGAAGAGCATCGCATGCTGGAGAATTCCCTCACGGAACTGCGTTTCCGCTACGTGCAGGTGTCCGACGAGGTGGCGAAGGCGGCGGCGCAGAAAGCCTGAATGCTATCGCCCGCCTGCAAAATCACGGTACTGGGCTCGGGGACGAGCGTGGGCATTCCCACCATCGGATGTCATTGCGACGTGTGCACTTCGTCCGACCCGCGGGATAACCGGCTGCGGCCCTCGATCCTGGTGAGCTACGAAGGGCGCAATGTCCTGATCGACACCACGCCGGATTTCCGCACGCAGGCGTTGCGCGCGCGCATCGATCACCTGGATGCGGTGGTGTTCACGCACTCCCACGCGGACCATCTGATGGGCCTGGACGACGTGCGTCCGTTCAACTACCGGCAGAAGGGACAGATCCCGATTTTCGCGGCGCCGGAGACCATGGCGGCGATCCAGCGCTGTTTCCAGTACATTTTCGACGGCGGCAGGAAGGAATCGAACGTCCCGAAACTGGAGGCGCGGGTGATGGACGGCGCGCCCTTCGATCTGTTCGGCATGGAGTTTCAACCGGTGCCGATTCTGCACGGCAGCCAGATGATTTATGGATTTCGCTTCGGCGCGGCGGCCTACCTGACGGACCATAGCGACATCCCGGAATCCTCCCTCGCGATGCTGGGCGGGCTCGACGTGCTGTTCCTGGATGCGTTGCGCTATAAGCCGCACCCCACGCATTCCACCGTGGAGCGTTCCACGCGCACGGTGGACCGGCTGGGACCGCGGCGGGCCTACTTCACGCACATCTGCCACGATCTGGCGCACGAGCGCGCCGAAAGCATGTTGCCGCCGCACATCCGCCTGGCCTACGACGGCCTGGAAATCCAAGTGGCAGGGGTGCGGTAGGCATGCAGGTATATCGCAGCCTGGCCGGGCTCCCGCGCGATTTCGGACCCAGCGCGCTTTCCATCGGCAACTTCGACGGGGTGCATTTCGGCCACCGGCGAATCCTGCGCCGGGTGAAAGAAATCGCGGCGGAGCGCGGCTGGAAGGCGTCGGTGCTGACGTTCGACCCGCACCCTACGCGGGTTGTGGCGCCAGGCCGCACGCCGCCTTTGCTGACTTCGCCGGAGCGGCGCGCCGCGCTGATGCGCGAGGAAGGCATTGAGCAGGTGCTGATCTTGCCGTTCACGCGCGAGCTGGCGATGCTGACCCCGTTGGAGTTCGTCGAGCAACTGCTGGTGAATGCGCTGGGCGCGCGAGCGGTGCTGGTGGGCGATAACTTCCACTTCGGACACCGGCAGGCGGGCAATGTGGCGGTGCTCGCCGAGCTGGGACGCAAGTTCGGCTTCGAAACCGAGGTCGTTCCCGCGGTCGCCTGGCGCGGGCGCGTGGTCAGTAGCAGCGGCATCCGCGAGTTGATCCGCGCGGGAAAGGTGTCGCTGGCGGCGCGCTTCCTGCAACACGCGTACGGACTGGAGGGCGAGGTGATGAGCGGGCGCGGGGTCGGCTCCCGGCAGACGGTGCCGACGCTGAATTTGGCGACACGGGCGGAAGTGATCCCGGCGAACGGCGTCTACATCACGCGCACGCGGGACCGCGCGGACGGCCGTGAGTGGGATTCCGTCACCAATATCGGGTACCGCCCCACCTTCGGCGCGAGCGATCAGCTCACGATCGAAACCTTTCTGCTGGACGCGCTCGCTCTCGAGACGCCGGAGCGCATCCGCGTGGAGTTTCTCTGGCGCGTCCGCGAGGAGCGCAAGTTCGAGAATCCGGAGGCGCTGCGGGAGCAAATCCTCAAGGACGTGCGCACGGCGCAAGCCTACTTTCGGCGCGCCAAAGCGTGGACGGGACCGGCATGCACTTCCTGCTAAGCGGGCTGTCTATTGTCCTGTACGATCTGCTGCTGGCGGGGGATAACGCGCTGGTGATCGCGCTGGCGGTGCGCTCCCTGCCGCGCCATGAACGGCGCATCGGCCTCATCGGCGGCGCCAGCGCCGCGGTGGTATTGCGCGTGGCGCTCACCACGGTGGCGGCCCGCCTGCTGGCCATTCCGTATCTGCAGATCGCGGGCGGGCTGCTGATTCTGTGGATCGCGGTCAAGGTGCTGATCGACGCCAGCACGCCGCCGGATCGAGCGCCCGCGCCGAAGCGCTTCTGGCAAGCCATCTGGTACATCGTGGTGGCGGACCTCACCATGTCGACGGACAACGTGCTGGCCATCGCCGGCGCGTCGAAAGGCGATTTCCGGCTGATCGCGTTCGGCCTCGCCGTGAGCATTCCCTTCGTCGTGTTCTCCAGCAATCTGCTGTCGAAATTGATGGATCGCTTCCCGGCGCTGATCTATCTGGGCGCGGGCATTCTGGGCAGGTTGGGCGGCGATATGATTCTCACCGATCCCCTCGTGATGCGTCTCTGGCACCCGGGGGATGTGGTCCGCTATGCGGTGGAGGCGGCACTGGCGATTGCGGTGATCGCGGTCGGGAAGATGGTCGCCGAGGCTGGCCGCCGGCGTGCCGGCGCGAACTGAGCGCTCCCTCACGGTCGCGGCTCGGTATGCAGCCATGTGCTTCGTACCGAACCGCGATGCGCCAATCGGAGCCGCGACCGTCAGGGAGCGATTCTTGGCTTGGAATGAACCGTCACTGTCAACCCCGCCTGTGTCTTCTTGGGAAGTTTAGCGAAGACCAGGTCGTAGGCTTGCCGCAGGAGGCGCTTCAACTCGGGCCTCGGGATGGCGTCTTCGGTTTCGAGCGTCACCCACTGGGCGCGCGCCAAATACGGTGCGGGAATGATTCCCTTGCGCTCGCACAGCTCCGCGAAATCCTCGGGCGAGCATTTGAAGGAAACCCAGTGATCCGCGGCCTCCAGTTCCGCCATGGCGTAGATCTTGCCGGCGATCTTGAAAACCAGGTTCGCTCCCCACTGCACCGTTTCGGTGGTGTGGGGCAGGGCCATGCAATAACGGCGCACCCAATCCACATCCATCGCGGAGCTACACCTCCAGTTTCCACGGCGAACGATACTTGGCTTTCAGGAACGGCTTGATATTTTGCTGCTTCACGGTGAACGCCTTGTCGTCCCAATCCAGCGTCACGCCGTGGCGCAGCGACAGATTGGCCAGCACGCAGGTGGCGGTAGTGCGCACGCAGGTCTCGATATCGGCGATCGGCTTCTCGCGCGTTTTAATGCAATCCAGCCAGTTGTTCCAGTGCGGCACGTTCATATCCGCCATGGCCTTGTTCGTCTCCGCCACCGAAGGCGAGTTCTTATCGTTGGGGAAGATCCAGTAACCGCCGCGGTTGACCATGAGCGTCGCCTTGGTGCCGTGGAACGCCGTGCCGTAGGTGTTATCGTACATGGGGAACGGATTGGCGGTGCGGCTTTCGTAGGACGCGACGAAGGCCGGGTAGCGGTAGGTCACCATCATGGTGTCCGGCGTCTCGACGTTGTCGTTGACGTAGAACTTGCCGCCCTGCGCGGCGATGGAGGTGGGCATGACTTCGTCGTAGGCGAACTGCACGATGTCCATCAAGTGCACGCCCCAATCGGTCATGGCGCCGCCCGCGTAATCCCAGAAATAACGGAAGGTGGACCAGCGGCCCTCGGCCACGCCCCAGCGATTGGCGTTGAAGGCGTGCTTGGGCGCCGGGCCGAGCCACAGATCCCAATCGAGACCCTTGGGTGGATCGGTGTCCGGCGGGTTGCCCCATCCTTCCTTCTTCGTGGTGCCCGCCTGGAAGGTGCGGCAGAAGACGATATCGCCCAGTTCGCCGCTCTTGACGATCTCGCGCGCCTTCTGGAAGAACTTGCCGGATCGCTGCATGGTGCCCGCCTGCACCACGCGCTTGTACTTGCGCGCGGCTTCCACCATCTTCGGGCCTTCGTCGATGAAAACGAACGAGGGCTTCTCGACGTAGACGTCCTTGCCCGCCTTGCAGGCCTCCACGGTCATGTAAGGATGCCAATGGTCGGGCGTGGAGATGCACACGGCGTCGATGGATTTATCGGCCAGGATCTCGCGGAAATCCTTGACGGCTTTGACGCCCTCGAAGCCGAGCCGCTTGGCCTGCGCCTGCGCGCGTTCCAGCGCGGGCTGGTAGACGTCGCAGACCGCGGCGATCTGGAAGCCCGGGACCTTGGCGGCGTACCCGATATTTCCCGAGCCCATCTGCCCGATGCCGATGAATCCGATATTGACCTTGTCGTTGGCGCCCTTGAGGTTGCCCGTAAAGATGGAGGAAGTGAGGGCGGCGGCGCCCGCTGCCTTGAGAAAGTCCCTGCGTCCGGTGGATGCTTGTGCCATGCTCATAGTTGTATCAGGTTTTTCGGACCCGGACATCCCACGACGCGGGCTTTTTGGCTTGGTCACCCCACTTGCGACCGCGGATCCAGCAGGGAGTTTAGACGTTCTTCCGGAATTCCCGACTTTTCGCGCGCCACATCGCGAATTGTGCGGCCGGTGGCATGGGCTTCCTTCACGAGCACGGCGGCCTCCTCGTAGCCAATCTCGCCAGTCAGCGCCGTGCCCATCCCGAGCGACTGCTCGACAAAGCCCTCGGCGCGTGGCCGGTCGGCCTCTAATCCGTCTACCAGTTTTTCCGCGAAGTTGCTGGTGCCGGCAGCTAGCAGTTCGATGGCGTCAAGCAGGTCAAATGCCATCACAGGCATCATCGCGTTGAGCTCGAAATTCCCCGCTGCCGAACACCAGACGATGACGGCGTCATAACCAATCACCTGCGCGCAGACCATCAGCAGGCTCTCGGCGATCACCGGATTGACCTTACCCGGCATGATGCTCGATCCCGGCTGGACTGCCGGCAGTTTCAATTCTCCCAATCCACAGCGCGGCCCGGAACCAAGCCAGCGGATGTCGTTCGCAATCTTGGTCAGAGCCACTGCGTACGTGCGCAGGGCGCCGCTCAGGAAGCAGGCTGCATCGCGCGCGGCCTGCGCTTCAAAATGGTTGCGAGCTTCGACGAAGGGCAGTCCGGTACGCCGCGCGATCTCGGCAATGGCGCCCTGGGCGAACCCAGGCGGCGCATGCAAGCCGGTGCCCACCGCGGTTCCGCCGAGAGGCAGTTCATAGATGCCGGGTAGCGCGGCTTCGATGCGCTCACGCGCCGCTTCCACTTGACGGGCGTAGCCGCTGAATTCCTGACCCAGGCGGATGGGTACCGCATCCTGCAAGTGAGTGCGCCCGATCTTGATAATGTCGTGGAACTCCGCGGCCTGACGTTCCAACGATGCGCCGAGTTGTCGCATGGCCGGCAGCAACCGTGCGGCCAGAGATTCCGCGGCGGCGATGTGCATGGCGGTGGGGATCGCGTCATTGCTCGATTGACCTCGATTCACGTGATCGTTAGGGTGGGCTCGGGCGAGATGGCCGATTACTTCATTGGCGTTCATATTTGTGGAAGTGCCGCTGCCGGTCTGGAAGATGTCGATCGGGAACTCATCGTCGTACCGCCCTTCCACGACCTGCTCTGCCGCGGCTTCGATAGATGCCGCCAGAGCCGCCGGCAGGTGACCCATGCGGCCGTTCATGGTTGCGGCGGCGCTTTTGATTATTCCCAACGCACGGATAAACGATCGTGGGAAGCGCTTACCGCTAATCGGGAAGTTGTGGACAGCTCGCGCTGTCTCGGGTCCGTAGAGTGCCGAGGCGGGCACCTGCATGTCCCCCATGGTGTCGCGTTCGATTCGGAAAGAGTCCGTCATGATTCTATTGTGAAGCCTTGCGGAAGTCTTGCGGGCGCTCGAACTGGCAATACCGATGGACAGTACGTCACAGACCGGCGCATTCCCCCTTACCTCAGACACGCCCACCCTGGATGCCCCGGTGGTTCGCGTGGCGGCGAGGGATACCTTTGTCCCCTCGGCCGCCAGTCTCGAACTGATGGCGTTGCCATCGGTCGATGACCTTCGTGCCGGCGTGGAGAAGGTTTTGCATTACCGATTGCGCAATTGCAGCGCGGCGTGACTGTAGTCACTGACGCGGCCGGGCGGTAGGCTCATCATCAATTCAGAAGGGAAGAGAAGAATCGATGACAACTACAACTCTGGCCGATGTGGCCGCCACCTCACTCAACGCCGTGCGCACACTGGAGCGTCACGGCCTGGACTATTGCTGCGGCGGGAAGCAACCGTTTGACGAGGCGTGTGCCGCCAAAGGGTTCAAACCGGAATTCGTCATGCAGGAGATCGAGCGGGCTCAAGGGCCCGGCGCGTCCGAACGAGACTGGCAGACTGCGCCGCTAGACGAAATCGTGCAGCACATCGTCGGCACCCACCACGAGTACCTGAAGCTCGAACTGCCGGCCCTGGGCAACCGCATGAACAAGGTGCTCGCAGTCCATGGCTCCAAAGACCAGCAGACCCTCGGCCGCCTGGCGGACGTGTTCGGCTCTTTGCGCGGCGAGATGGAGATGCACATGCACAAGGAAGAACTCATGCTCTTCCCCTTCCTCGCGCAGTACGGCCGCGCCGAAACCTCGGGCCGGCCTCTACCACCGGTTCCCTTCGGGTCCGTCGCCAACCCCATCGGGGTGATGGAACGTGAGCATGAAGGCGCTGGCGGGGCGCTCCTGGAGATCCGTGAGCTCACTCGCGGCTTTGAGTATCCGTCCTACGCCTGCAGCACCGTCCGCGCGCTTTTCGATGGCCTGAAGGCAATGGAGGCGGACTTGCATGTGCACATTCACCTGGAGAACAACATCCTGTTTCCGCGCGCCATCGCGCTGGAACAAAGATAAGAGCAGCGCCTCCTCCGATTGACCAGTCTGGCTGAAACGGAGAGCTATCTCCCATGACCGATACGAGTCCGGCAGCGACCGAAATCGCATTACAGCGGCTGCTGACGACCTACGTCTTCACTGGCCTGCTATTCCTGTTGCTGCCGGGAACTTTTCTGGGAGTGTGGAATCTGATCTCGATCAGCGGCCGGCATTCCCTGGCGGGCCTTTCACCGTCCTGGCTTCAGGCCCACGGGCACGCCCAGATCTTCGGCTGGCTTGGCAGCTTCATCATCGGGATCGGCTATTACTCCTTGGCAAAGATGGGCCGGCTCATGCCCTTTGCCGTGAGCCGCGGCTGGGCAAGTTGGGCTCTGTGGACCTCCGGCGTTACGCTGCGCTGGGTGGCCAACGTCAGCGAGTGGAACTGGCGCGTCCTGCTGCCGGCATCGGCGGCGCTTCAACTCACGGGCTTCCTGATTTTTTTCGCGGCCGTGAGCGGCCATCAGTTCAGGCCCGCGCCGGGGTCTGACAGAGCCGCGTCACCGCCGCGAACCCAGATCGAGACGTGGATGAAGCTGGTCATGGCTTCCACGGCCGGTTTCTTGCTTGCGCTGTCAATGAACCAGGTCGAGAGCATCCATCTGGCTATGACCAGCACGCATCCGGAGATACCGCACTGGCTGGACCAGCGCTACCTATTCCTCGCCGCGTGGGGGTTCCCGGTCCTGGCGGTGTGGGGCTTCAACGCCAAGTGGCTGCCCGTCTTTCTGGGCCTTCGCAAGTCCTCCGGGGGTGGCCTGATGGCGGCGCTGGGCGCTTGTGGCTGCGCCATCGCAGCGGCGCTGCTCGGGCGGTTCCGGCTGGCGACAGCCTTGCTGCTGATCGCCTGCATCGTCGCCTCTATCGCCCTGCGAGTCTTCGAGCGGGCGCAAAAGCCGGCGAAGACTCTCGGCGTCTCCGCCTCTTTTCCCTATTTCGTGCGCGGGGCCTACGTCTGGCTTCTGGTTGCGGCCGCCCTCGGTGTTTACGCGGCGCGATCCGATGCGAACGGCGGCATCTGGGGAGCCTCGCGCCACGCTCTTACCGTCGGGTTCCTCGCCACCATGGTGTTTGCGATCGGCCAGAGAGTACTGCCCGCGTTCAGCGGAATGCGACTGCTCTACAGCAAGAAGCTGATGTTCGCTGGGCTGGCTGTCCTGAACCTTGGATGCCTCCTTCGCGTGGCCTCCGAGGTCCCCGCTTACGAAGCCAATCTGCCGGCAGCGTGGAAAATTCTGCCCATCTCTGCCGTAACCGAACTGACTGCCGTGACGCTGTTTGCGTTCAATCTCGGCATTACGCTGGTGTTGCCCGGCCCGAAGCGAGACTTCCACGCCTGATCGCCCCGAACAAAAATCCCCGCCGCCCGGGGCGCCTTGCTATCTCGCGCCATACCGCAAGTACAGGTGGTTCGCTCGCTGCTTCACGCTAACGATGTCCAGCCAGGGCGCTGTTTCGGGAAGAAATTCCACGCCCGCGATCAGTGCCGGGCGTAGGGGTTGCATGTTTCGACCGGCCACTTGAGGGGCTATGGTGAGGAAGAGTTCGTCGACGCAGCCGTCCGCTGCAAACCTGCCGAACAAGGTAGGGCCACCTTCATGTAGAAGGAGAGATACGCCGAATTCAGCGCGCAGAAGTTCGAGAATGGAAGCCGGCGCAATGATGGGACCTTCGAGCGACCTAACTTCCGTCGAGACCAGCGAGCCTACCCCGTTCGCCGCCAGAAGATCTCTACCGGCTTGGGCGGTGACGATCAAAGTTCGTATGCCGGGCGTCCGGAAAATGGCTCTTGTGAGGTCTACTCTGCCGCTTCCGCTGACGACAACCTGTAGCGGCGGCGCCGTCTTCTTCAAGGCCTCCGACCGGTAGCGCGCATACAGGTCGCGGGCTTCCGGATATACGCGGCCGGCGACGAATAGATGCTCCGGGGCGGTCTGGTGAAGCGTACCGGATCCCACCATGACGGCGTCCGCCGATGCCCGGAGGAGTCCCATGATGAAACGGTCCGACTCGTCGAATCCGCTGATATCGCCTCCCCCGGATTTGCCGGCGATTTCGTAGCTGACTACGCCGTCCACCGTGCTCACGAAGTTGGCGATCACATAGGGCCGTTGGGGACCGGATGGAGGGAACCACAGATCGCCGCCGTAAGCAATTCTCAATTCCTCCGGCAGAACGGAAGGCTCGGATGTCTCCCGGCGGTCGATCAACGTGCGGATGATTTCTGGCAAGGGCTCCTCCTTGGGCGACGCGCGAGTCTCCGCCGATCCTCAGACGGGCGTTCTGGCAACCGGAAATCGGCCGGCCGCCTGGTTGACGATGCGATCGCCTCCGTGTCCGCGGCTGTGTCAACCACGCCGTCTTTCAGGTATCCATCACTATGCTATTGCATTTCAGCCGGAAATCTTTGTTGCTGCAATTCTTCTTCGACCAGGGAGCAAGGCTGGGACCACTTGGATTAGGCACAAGGGAACAGACATCCGGCTTCGTGGCTGGTATCATCGGGCCAACGACGATCAAACTCTCCGAGTCCGAAATCCGCTCTGCATTGCGTGATCTGAGTGGATGGACGGTTTTAGACGGGAAGCATCATCGCGAGTACAAGTTTGCCGATTTCATTCACGCTTTCGGCTTTATGACCAGCGGCGCCATCGCGGCCGAAGCCATGGGACATCACCCCGAGTGGTGGAACGTCTACAATCGCCTGACCGTTGACCTTACCACCCACGATGCCGGCGGTATCAGCGCGCAAGATGTTGAACTCGCTGGGAAACTGAACGCTCTGTACCCGAACGGAGAACGCCCGGAACTCCGTTGAAAGTAGCGACTCCCGCGTAACCCACTCTACGACGCCTTTCTCCGTTTGACAACCTCCGGCTTAGAGGGAGTCATAGCTTCCAATTCCTTGATGAGCGCCGGAATCTGTTTGTATCCTTGCACCCGCCGGAACTTCTTCTCCGCGACCAAGAGCCCTGACCCCACCCAGCGCTCGCGCTGGTCGCCGATTTGCTGGCCCCTCAGGACGGGCTACGAAGAATGTGGTCGGTTCAAAATGGACGATACGTGGACAAGAACCCGGCTGAGCAAAAGGTCTGGCGGGGGTTTGGCTGGGAAGGGAGGCCGCTAAGTGACAGAGAACTGGTACGCCCGAGTGGATTCGAACCACCGACCTTTTGCTCCGGAGGCAAAGTGGCCAAGCGTAACTGGTTGATTCTATGAACCACTCTACAACCGTTCAACCGTTATTCAGACGGCCTGCCGGAGAAATTGCGGGGGAAATTGCTGGGGTATTTCCGCCCGACAGTCCTCATCAGCTGGCTTGATGCCCCGGGGCCACGTTAGTCCGTCGACCTTTCGTAGGAGGAATGATCGGTGAATGGCGTTCTTGCAGCAGCTGCCGGATGGTTCGGGACGCATACGGCTTACTCAAATTGATCACTCCAACGCCGATGTCTGTTTCCAACCACGTGACTGAGCTTTGGCCCCGAATGCCGGTGGGCCAGGATAAATCCCTAGGCAAACATTTTCGGAATTTCTTCAGCCCTCACGAAGCTTGCCGCTGAACGAGTTCTTACCTCCGGACTGTTGCTTCCGTTCTGGATGATAGCGCACCTGCCTTGGGCGCAGTCAGGCCGTCTCCAAAGCTTCCTTAGGTTTACCTCCACTCTCAAGGTTTTCAACAACTTGGGGAATCTGCTTTTCGCTCAAAAGCAACCCAAGACGCTTCAACAAGAGGAGTTTTGTCACGGTTTTGCCACGGTCCAATTCGTTAAGTGCGGCAACCCGTGAGAGTTGCTTTGATCCACGGTGATGAGGAATCGGTCCTTGAGATCCGTATTCTTGATGTTCTCTGTCCTGGCCAGCGGGATTCTAAATACGAACCTCTTTGGAGCGGAGCCGCCCGGCGAGACGGAGTACCGCATCCCGCTCAATCTGTTCCGTCAGACTGCCCAGCGATGACTTGCGCCAATTGGCGTAGTCTTCCGGACCGAGCGGAGAAGGTGGGCGGCCGTAGGCAGGTTCAGAAGACAATGACCTTATCGGCCTCCTGCGTCCAGCCTGTGAGTTCGTCCATCGAGCTTCGATGTGCGCCTTCCACGAGGGTTTCGGGTTTCATGCCGCGGGCGTCCATGCACGTTCCGCAGACGCCGACCTTTCCGCCTTTTGAGGCCAGGATCTTCAGCATGCGCTCGATGTTGTAATACCCGTTCGGGGTCGTTTGGCCGGCAACGCCGCAGGACGCGGCATCACCCATCAGGAACACCCCCACGGTGTTCTTCTCGTCCTTGGCGAGCGAATTCGCCAACCGAAGGCCGTTGTAGCTGCGTTCGGTACCATACGGCGGATCATTAAGAATCAGAAGATAATTCATAGGTTCCTTTCGCGTCCTTGAGGCCAAGAACCGCTTTCAGAAGACTCACAACTGCTTCGATTTCGCCCTCGGTCGTCGTGCGTCCCAGACTGAACCGGATCGCGCCCATGCCGATCTCCGGAGGAACTCGCATCGCCTTCAGAACGGGTGATAGCTCGATCGAACCGGAATGGCAGGCCGAACCCGTTGAGGCGGCCACTCCATCCAACGCGTGCAGAATCTCCGCCCCAACCTTGCCAGGGAAACTGACGTTCAGAGTGTTCGGCAAACGGTCCGTTGGATGCCCATTGAGAACTACGTGGCCGCCGAACTCCTCAGTCAACCGGCGCCAGAATAGATCTCGCAGTTTCTGGATTGACTGCCTGCAGATCCAGGAGTCGGCCAGTTCGCAGGCCGCACCAAGGCCTACGTCGAGCAGAATGTTTTCCGTACCCGCGCGACGGCCCGCTTCATGACCCGCGCCATGGATGAGCGGCTCGAGTTGAACACCCGCGCGGACATAGAGCGCTCCCACACCTTTCGGACCGTAGAGTTTGTGGCCCGCTACGGACAAAAGATCGACACCAAGCTCTCGAACGTTCGTCGGGATTTTCCCCACGGACTGGGCGGCATCGGTGTGGAGGATGATCCCATGCTCGCGAGCGATACGAGCGATATCTGCAATGGGCTGAATGGTGCCAACTTCGTTGTTTGCGTGCATTACGGAAATTAGGATCGTGGCCGGCGTCACCGCCTGCCGCACATCTGCCGGGTCGACTCGGCCGAAGGCGTCCACCGGCAGGTAGGTGACCCTGGCTCCGAGCCGTTCCAGAAACCGGCACGGATTGATGACCGCGGGGTGCTCGATCTGCGTCGTGATGATGTGGGGGTGCGCAATGGGCCTGGCGAAGAAGATTCCCTTTAATGCGTGATTGTTCGCTTCGCTTCCACCGCTCGTGAAGACAACCTCGCCGGCGTCGCACCCCAGGAGGCCGGCGACCTGCGCCCGCGCCTTCTCAACGGCTTCCCGAGCGGGCTTCCCCGCCCAGTGATCGCTCGACGGATTCCCGAACGGCGCATTTAGCACCGCCTGCATTCGAGCGGCAACCTCCGGTGCTACCGGCGTGCTCGCATTGAAATCAAGGTAGATGCGCATACTCTCCTTGTGTGTGTCAGAACCCGTTTACCACCCGAAGTCCATCGAGGGCAGATCGTGCCGAATCCGCGCCAGGTAGTATCGTTCAAAGGTCAGCTTCAAATACCTGGCCCACTTACCCCGTTTCACAATCACCTTGTTGCGTGGAGGCAGGAACGGATCGGCAAACATGTAAAACGCCGTATCGCCGGCATCGGCGATGCAAGTGGAAGGCAGCGTCATCCCATCGACTTTCACACCACCCGTGAATTCGGCCGCGATATTGCGGGCCGCAGCCTGAGCCATCAGTTCCGTCATGTGCCCGGTCTTCGGCACCGCCACCGGAATCGGCGTGGGACCCGGGGGAGCGATCGCTACCGCAACACCCGCCGCGTAGATGTTCGCGATTTTCGTGCTCGCCAGTTGCGGAGTGACCGTGATGAAACCTTTCGGGTTCGCCAACCCGTCCACCCCGCGAACGAACGGGCTTCCGAGAAATGCCGGGATAACCAACGAAAAGTCGAACGGATGCTCGGACGCATCCGCCAGAATCAGGCGGTCAGGACCAGCATTGGCGATCCGGGCATTCACGACAGAATCGATGTGACGCTCCGCAAACTCGTCCTGGACCATACGAGGCGAAGCGCCGATGCCTCCAACGCCGAAATGCCCCAGAAACGGCTCCGGCGTGACGAACGCGATCGAGAAGCGATGCCGCTTTCTGGCCCTCTTCAGGACGGTATCGATCATCATTACGATCTCGTAAGCTGGGCCGACACAACTCGCTCCGGCGGCGGCGCCGATGACGATGCGCCCCTCATCGGCGGCAAGCACCCGCGCGAGAGCATCGCGCGCTCCCAGCGCCTCTGCGGACGTGAAGGTAGAATAGGTATGCCCCGCCTGGGGACCCAGACCCGGCACTGCGGCATAATCGAGTTCCGCGCCCGAGGCGATGACGAGAGCGTCGTACGGATACGTCTGACTCGCCGTACGGACTTGGCACTTCTGAGGATCGAGTTCCTTGACATCATCATGAACAAAACGGATCCTTCGGCGCTGAAGCGGCGCATCCAGAGGAACCTGAAGCCGCGATGGATCGCGCCAGCCCATGATCACCCAAGGCAGCGAGGGGATGAACGTGAACTCCGCATCCCGCGAGATCACCGTGATCTCGGCGTCTTTCGGAAGCCTCCGGCGAAGTTCGTAGGCCGCATTGACGCCGCCAAACGAACCGCCCACCACCACAACTCTCTTGCGACCGATGCTCATAATCTCCGTAGCCCTGCTTTACAAACTGTTCCGCATTTCATCTCGGTTCCTCGCCCACGGCGACCGGCAAACCTTCCGCCCGCCACTCCGGCACTCCATGCTCCATGCGGACAGCTCGAAAACCCTTGGCGCGTAGCAACTTCACGGCCTCGACGGCAAGCACGCAGTAGGGGCCGCGGCAGTAAGCCACGATTTCCCGGCGGCGAGGCAGCTTGGAAAGGTGGCTCCGCAACTCCTTCAGTGGAATCGAGACAGCGCCCGGAATATGGCCGGCGCGATACTCCTCCGGCGGGCGCACATCAAGCACGATCACTTCCGCTCGGCGTACTCGTTCTAGAAGAGCCTGTTTTTCGACCGCTTCCATCAATTCGCGGCCGTTGTTGAACTGCCGGACGATCGCCTCGATCTCCGCGAGGCGGCTCTCAGCGAGGCTGCGCAGAGCCTGGTAAAATTCGCAGACCTGCTGGTCGGCGAGGCGGTACGTGACGAAAAGGCCTTCCTTATGGGCATCAACAAGTCGCGCCGCATGCAGGGTCTGGAGATGCTGGGAGGTATTGGCCACGCTCAGACCGGCTTCCCGCGCGAGCGCCTCCACGGTTCGCGGGCCCTGGCACAGGAGGTCGAGCAACTCCAGCCTGGGAGGACTCGCCACTGCCTTCCCAATCCGGGCAAGTTGTTCATAGACGGCCTTCTTCAGATTTGTCTCAGCCATGTAGATATTCAAGCGTCTGCTTGATTATAGGTTGCGCTGGTCCATTAATCAATCGAACTCTTGAATATTGCGCCCCGCCTCTGCTATACCTGATGGTTCATGAGCCAATCTCGTCTGCCATTGCTTGACCACCCGCTCGATCAGGCCTCCGCGTTTACTCCCGAAGCGTTGATCGCAGCGGTTCGCGACGAGCGCGATCTGCCGGCCAAGCCAGTGCCTCCGGTCTGCGTTCTGGATTTCGACGGCGACTTAACAGACTGGCTCGTCGCGACCGGAGCCGTACAGCCATGCCCATCCTGGGCATGCTTTCACACGACGATGCATGTGCTGGAGATTGATGGCATCTCCTGCGCGATTGTCCCTCGAACGATCGGTGGACCATACGCAGTCTTGGTGGCCGAGCAACTAGCCGCCTCCGGCGCCCGCATCGTCTTCGGACTCACCTCCGCGGGCCGCGTGAGTCCCTCGCTGCCGGTCCCCAGCCTGATCGTGGCGACTCGGGCCATCCGCGACGAAGGTACGTCGTACCACTACTTGCCGCCCGAGGAGACGGTCAAAGCCCAACCCGATGTCGTCGCGGCCCTTTTGAGCGAGGTGCGCGCGATCGGCCTGCCGGTATCGGCCGGTCTGGTGTGGACCACCGACGCTCCTTATCGGGAGACCCTGGAACAACTCAAACGCCATGCGGAGGCCGGAGCCCTGGCCGTTGAGATGCAAGCCGCCTCACTCTTCGCGTTTGGCGCCGCGCGAAAATTCGCGGTTGGCGTAGTAGCACACGTGACGAACGCAGTCGGACGCACCGAAGAGCAGTTCGATAAGGGCGATGCCCCACTGGGCTATGAGATCTTCAAAGCGATATGCCGAGCCGGCCGGCGCACGTTGATTAGCTTGGAAAGCGGCTGAGAAAGAAGTCCATGCTGGGCATTGGCGTGCCGCCGCTACGAGCGCGACGAAAGAGTCCTCGGTAGTTGCGGGCTCCGCCCGTCAGGTCCACTGATTCGTCCTCTACCAGGGCGCTGGCCGGTCTCTACATCCACTACGCCAACCTTGAGAATCCGGACGGA
>Ga0208587_1000581_pt1 | contig 20030 bp, 16 predicted proteins | sample NGESurdeep092012_7_FD_184472 | JGI IMG/M metagenome (GOLD analysis project Ga0208587, IMG submission 184472) | Arctic peat soil microbial communities from Barrow, Alaska - NGEE Surface sample 210 deep-092012 (SPAdes) | ecosystem: Environmental > Terrestrial > Soil > Wetlands > Peat ...
TCACGGAGGCACGATTACGGTGACCAGGCGTGGGCGGCCGATAGCCACGATTTCCGCTGCGAAGAAACCGCCGTTTAAATCGCCCGCGGGTATTTTGGCGGGGAAGCTCAAAATTACCGGAGACATTGTGGATACCACGGAGCTGTGGGATGCGCTCCGGCGTGATTGAGGATCTGGCGTCTTGAATCCACGATATCTCCTCGATACCCACATCGTGATCCGTTGGTTCTCGGACCCTAAGCGGCTGTCACGCGAGCAACGCCGCGTTCTCGAAGACGCCTTCCGGTGCGGAGAGTGCGTGGGCGTAAGTGCCATCAGTTTGCTTGAAATCGCGGTTCTAGCCCCGGGACTGAAGCGGATCGGCTCCGGACTGAATGAGTTGTTCCATGAGTTAGACACCAATCCCGCGTTTCGGATCGTTCCTCTCACGACGGACGTCGCCCACGAAGTGGCTGCCATAGGCGACTCGTTGCGTGATCCGGCGGACCGAGCGATTGTTGCCACCGCCCGCATCCATCGCTTGCGCCTTTTGACTGCCGACCAGCGGATTGTCGAATCGAATCTGGTGCCGGTGATCGAGTAGCGCGGCTCCAACGAGGTCTGCCCCCAAAAGCAAAACCGCCGGTCCGGAGATTCCGGACCGGCGGTTTTGTGCTGCAGGAATGAACTATGGATTAGTCGCCGAAGGTGCCGACTTCTTCCCGCTCTTCCACTTTCCTGGCGGCCGGTTTCGGCGCGGGCGCCAGCGACTCGATGCTCACCAACCCCGGACCGGGCTTCTCCTGCAAGACATGCTCGCGGTACAGTTTGGCCATGCGGGCGTTCTCGGCGTCCTGCTTCATCCTGGCGTCGCGCGCCCGGAACTTCTCTTCGCGCGCCGTCTTGGCGATGCCGAGGTTGTCCAGATCGTGCTGGATTTCGTGGGTCACGATGTCTTCGCGCAGCACCATGGCGTGGTCGCGGCTGGGTAGCGGAACGCTCTTGCCGCCGGCGAAGATTTCGTGCTTGCCGTGCTCTTCGTACCACTTGGTAAGCGTGGCGGTCATGTGCATCTTCTCGATGATGTTGCGCCAGCCCACGCCGGTGTTGTAGGCGCAGAAGGAAATTTCACCTTCCTGGGTGGCATACGGAATGATGCACTGCTCGGTGCGGCGGAAGTCGTAGTTGAACAGATCCTGGAACCACATCCCCGCGATGAACAGGAAGTTCCAGCGATCCTTGCGCCGCTTTTCGATGTCGTCCATGGTGCGGTCCTTGCCCACCTTCCCGTAGTTCTTGCCGGTGGCGCCGAAGGTCTTGTCGAGTTTCTTCAGCATGTCGCTGAGTTTGAAGTGCGTGGGCGTTTGGAAGGGGTCGTAATTGCGGGCGAGGGCCAGCGTCATGCCAACCACGGACAGCCACTTCCCGCGTGCGGCATCGTTGATACGGGCCACATCCTTGGCCCAACGGTCGGCATTGAGGAACGCCGTCACCGGGACCCTTTCCTTGGTTTCCTTGTCCACCATCACGGCCATGCCGGTGCCGCAGTTGGGATGGCACCCGCAGCTCAACTGGCCCCAATCGGCTTGCGGACCGTGGGTCAGATCGCTCCAATCGCTGAACGTCGACATGAAGGAAATCGGGAACCAGTCGCGCGCCGGCACGCCGAGGCCGGTCTGGTTCTTGACATCGTGCGCCAGGTGGGAAAGCGTGTAGCGCTGGGCGGCGCGGCGCTCGTCGGTGACGGCTTCATCGCGGCCGGTGAAGCTTACGGGCTGGAACGAGAGGAAGGGAATGCGTTTCGGATTGTCGAGCGCGAACTGCACGATGCGGCCCACCTGCTCGTTGTTGATGCCGTTGATGATGGTGATTACCGGGATGATGTCCACGCCGTTGGTGTACAGGTTTTCGATGGCGCGCAGCTTCACATCGAAGAGGTTGCCCACCTTGCGATGCTCGTTGGCCGCGTTGCCGATGCCGTCGAATTGCAGGTAGGCGTAGCGCAGGCCGGCGTCGGCTGCCTGGCGGCAGAACTCGGGGCTCTTGGCGAACTCGATTCCGTTGGTGGCGGCCTGCACGCTGGTGTAGCCCACTTCGCGGGCGTAGGCCACGGCTTGCAGGAAGTACGGCGAGATGGTCGGTTCGCCGCCGGAGAACTGCACGCTCATCTGGCGCTTCGGCTTGATGGTGACGGCGTTGTCGAGCAGCGTCTTGATGTCTTCCCAGCTCAACTCGTGGACGAACCCGACCTGATTGGCGTCCATGAAGCAGGGATCGCACATCATGTTGCAGCGATTGGTCAGATCGACGGTAAGCACCGAACCGCGTCCGTGGGTGACCGTGCTGCTGCCGTGATGGTGCAGTTTGGCATCGTTGTGCGCGCGGATGTCGCGGCCGGGGAAGACCGCTTCCAGGTGCTTGAAAAACGCGGGATCGATGGCCATCACGTCTTCGAAGTGGCCGTGGATCGGGCAATCCTTCACCATCAGGATCTTGCCGTCGCGCTCGATCACCTGGGCCTTGATCTCGCCGGGTTTGTCGGTATAGAGAACTTCGAGAGGGGTCTTGCCATCCAGGATCTGTTGGCGGATTTCCGGCACGCAGCGCGGGCACAGCGAATCGGTTTCGCGCGGCCAGCCGAGCGGCGGCTTGGTCTTTTCCCAGCTCTTCAGAAGCGGTTTGTCGCTCCACTTCGGGACGAAACTGGGGTTCTGGCCGATCTGATTGAATTTATCGAATACGAACCAGGCCGCACCGGCGGCGTAGACAAGAGCTTTCTCAGCGTATTTAATCGGCTTGTGCATGTTGTTCGGACTCCTCCTGAGTGACTCGGTTCCCTCAATACCCGATAGTGCGCTTTATCAAAGTATAGGAAGGGTCGGGGAGGCGGACTACGGATTGTTATCAAAATGTTGAAATTGTTGGTTGTATGGCACGTGGCGGGGTTGAACGGAGGGATCGGAAACTTAGATTTCGAGCGTCAGGCGGAGGGCGTTGGCGACTTCCGCCATGCGCATGGGCGAGAGGGAACCGGCCAGCGGGCCGGTGTGGCGCAGGCACTCGTGCCTGCCGTGTCGAGACTCGTCTCGACACCTGTTCGCGGCGGTGACATAGGGTCGAAGGTGGGCGTCGGCATGAGTGCCGACGCGGCAGGCATGAGTGCCTGCGCCACATCGCACAGAAACACTTGTGAGAAACGCCGGCTAAGCATGCCTCAGGGCGTCGAGGTCTGCTACGGAAAACTCCCTAGCGATGATTGCGCACTCGGCCTGAACGCCGGGGTCGGCAGCCATGGCAGCCATCTGCGATTCGAACGCGAGAGCGCGGCGGCGGGCGGTGCTGAGTTTAGTGGATTGCTTCATGGCCACCCGCTCAAAACTCCGCGTTGCCCGGAGTTCTCGGGAACGGGATGACGTCGCGGATGTTCTTCATCCCGGTGAGGTACATCAGCATGCGCTCAAAGCCCATGCCGAAGCCCGCGTGGTGCACGCCGCCGAAACGGCGCAAATCCAGGTACCACCAGTAGGCCTCTTCCTTGAGACCGTGAGCCGCCATGTCGCGGATGCGCTCTAAGAGCACGTCGTGGCGCTCCTCGCGCTGGCTGCCGCCGATGATTTCGCCGATGCGCGGCGCCAGCACGTCCATGGCGGCCACCGTCCTGCCATCGTCGTTGCCGCGCATGTAGAACGCCTTAATGTCCTTCGGATAGCCGGTGACGATCACCGGCTTGTGGAACACCTCCTCGGTCAGGTAGCGTTCATGCTCGCTCTGCATGTCCACACCCCACTCGGTGGGGAATTCGAAGTTCTTGCCGGATTTCGTCAGCAGCCGGATGGCTTCGGTGTACGTGATGCGCTCGAAGCTCGCATTCACCAGGCCGTCGAGCGTCTTGCGCAATTCCGGGTCGTACCACTTCGCCAGGAAGTCCAGGTCCGCGCCGCACGCGTCCACCACCTGCTCCACCTGGCTCTTGAGGAATGCCTCGGCCAGATCCTGATTGTCGTTGAGGTCGCAGAAGGCCATCTCCGGCTCGATCATGTAGAACTCGGCCAGATGGCGCGGCGTGTTGGAATTCTCGGCGCGGAACGTGGGGCCGAAAGTATAGACGTTGGCGAAGGCGTGGGCGAAAATCTCCGCTTCGAGCTGCCCGCTGACCGTCAGGAACGTGCGCTTGCCGAAGAAATCCTGCGTGAAATCCGGCGCCTTGCCGCTCTTGCCGAGAGCTTCCAGATCGAGCGTGGTCACCTGGAACATGCTGCCCGCGCCCTCGGCATCCGACGCCGAGATCACCGGCGTGTGCACGTACAAAAACCCGCGATCCTGGAAGAATTTGTGGATGGCGACTGCCAGCGCGTTGCGCACCCGGAACACCGCGCCGAAGGTGTTGGAGCGCGTGCGCAGATGCCCCAACTCGCGCAGCGTCTCCAGCGTGTGTTTCTTCTTTTGCAGCGGGTAGTGCTCCGCGTCCGCCGTGCCGTGGATGTTCAGCGCCAGCGCCTTCAACTCCACCGCCTGCCCTTTGCCCATGGACGCCACCAGTTCGCCCTCCACGCTGATGCAGGCGCCGGTGGTGATCTTGGCGATTACGTCCTCTGGGACCACGCTCGTCTCGAGCACGATTTGCAGGTCCACGGGCGAAGACCCATCGTTGAGCTGGATGAAGTGGACGTTCTTGCTGTCGCGGCGGGTTTTCACCCAGCCCCGGGCGGTGACGCGTTCTCCGGGGGAGCGTTTCAGCAGGCTCCGTACGTAGCTGTCTGGTTGAATCATGGCGATCGTCGTTGCGCGCTTACTGCTCTTCCAATCGGGCGAAAACCTGGCAGGCGGTCTCCAACAGGTGCGGGTTGTCGCCGCGGTCCTTCAGTTCCAGCACCAGCGGGTACCGGTCTTCGCGGCTGCGCAGCAGCTCCATGGTCTGCTTCCAGTCGATGGTGCCGCCTTCAGAGGAGACCAGCGGGAAGAGGTGGTTGTCGTCCTTGCCGTTGTTGTCGTGCACGTGGGTGGAGCGGATGCGCTCCTGCATCAGTTGGAATTCGTGCGGTACGCCCGCGCCCATGTTGGCGTGGCCCGTATCGAACACGTAGTTCAAGCCGACGTGGGTCAGTTCCTCGAACTGGATCAGCTTTTCGGCGCTGGAGAGTTCGTTGGGAATGTTCTCCAGCAGAATCTCCACGCCGCGCCCGCGGGCGAACAGGTTGAGTTCTTCGAGCGCGCTCCAGGCGGCGTCGAACTTGCGCATGTCGAACTCCTCCCCGCCCACCCCTATGTGCTGGATCAGGTACTGGAAAGGGATGGTTTCGGAGATCTCTAGCGCCCTCTTGATCTCATCCACCATGTGCAGGCGCGAGCCCTTCACCGGTTCAGTGATGCTGATCACGGCGTGCGGTCCGGAGCGGCCCCAGATCTCATCGTTGTACATGGGCGAGTGCAGCGAGTGGAGCTTCAAGTCGGAATCGCGGAACCAGTGGCCGAGTTCGGCGATCTGCGCCTTATCGCGATAATCCAGGTGCTGGCGCGCGCAGAAAATTTCTACCGCGGGGATTCCGGCCTGCTGAATTCTACCGAGCAGCGCCGACGTCAGCCGGTGATTGACGAACAAATGCGTGGAGAGTACGTGATTCATCTTGTGTTCACTTGAGAGTTCGTCGCAGCACTGTAGCGTAGCCTTTCAGGCGGGGTGCCCTCTGGGCCCGCCCCCATTCGTGGGGGGCATTCTTTCCTGGCTTCGCTGGTGCACTTCTGAAATGGCATGCCTAGTGTCCTTCCGCCGTACCGTCGGTACGGGGATCGGGCGCGCCTTCCAGCCATCCGTTGTTCCAGCGGATGGCCGCCGCCTCGCCCTGCGCGTTGACGCGCCTCACCACGTAGCCGCGCTTTTCGAGTAGCGCCACGGTGTCCGGCGAGAAGCCCGGTTCCATGCTGAGTACATCGGGCATCCACTGATGGTGGAAGCGCGGCCAGTTGACCGCGTCCTGCACGTTCATGCCGAAATCCAGCACGTTGACGATGACTTCGAGCACCGTGTTGATGATGGTGGGCCCGCCCGGCGACCCCACGGCGAGCACCGGTTTGCCATCCTTTAGCACGATGGTGGGCGTCATGGAAGAGAGCGGCGTCTTGCCCGGCGCGATGGCGTTTCTCTCGCCCTGAATCAGGCCGTACATATTGGCTTCGCCCGGCTTGGGCGCGAAATCGTCCATCTCGTTGTTCAATAGAAAGCCCAGACCGGTGGCCGTCACCTTGCTCCCGTAACCGCCGTTCAACGTGTACGTCACCGCCACTACGTTGCCCTCCGCGTCGGCCACCGTATAGTGCGTAGTCTCCATGGATTCATGCCCGTCGAACACGGTAGCCTTGATCTGGCTGCTGGGCGTGGCGCGCTCCGGGTCGATGGACGCGCGCTGCCGGGCGATGTACTTGGGGGAGAGCAGGGAAGAGAGCGGCAGCTTGACGAAATCGGGATCGCCCAGGTGTTCGGAGCGGTCCGCGAAGTAGCGGCGCATCGCCTCCGCCATGTAGTGGACCACGCTGGCCGAACCGGCGCCGCCCTTTTCGTAGCCGGTAGTGTCCAGCATGCCGAGCATTTGCAGAATGCCCACGCCGCCCGAACTCGGCGGCGGCGCGGTGACGATGGTGTAGCCGTGATACGCGCCGGTGAGCGGCGCGCGCTCATGCACCGTGTACTTCTTCAGGTCGGCTTCGGTGACGAGTCCGCCGTGCGCCGCCATGTCCTTGGCCAGCAGACGCGCCGTCTCGCCCTCGTAGAAATCCTTCGAGCCGAGTTTCTCTACACGCTCCAGGGTGCGCGCCAGTTCGGGCTGCACCAGAAGTTCGCCGGCTTCGTAGAACTTTCCGCCCTTCAGAAAAATGCGGTTGGATTCCGGGAAGCCGCTCAGACCGCGCGTTCCGCGCAGCGATTGGGCCAGGCCATACGACACCGGAAAGCCCTTCGCCGCCAGTTCCACCGCGGGATGCACCAGTTCCGCCCACGGCTTCTTGCCGTACTTCTGGTTGGCGTACTCCAGGCCGCGCACCGTGCCCGGCACGCCCACCGCGCGGTAACCGGTCACCGAGTCCTCGGTGGCCTTGCCGGCGCCGTCCAGGTACATGTTGCGCGAGGCAGAGAGCGGGGCGCGTTCGCGGAAGTCGATAAACGTGGTGCGACCGTCGGCCAGGCGGATCAGCATGAAGCCGCCGCCGCCGATGTTGCCCGCGCTGGGGTGGGTCACCGCCAGCGCCAGTCCCACGGCCACCGCGGCGTCGATGGCGTTGCCGCCGTTCTTCAGAACTTCGAGCCCCACAACGGTAGCGTGGCGTTCGCGCGAGACCACCATGCCGTGGCGCGCGCGCACCGGCTGGGCGGCCCACCCCGGCACGGACGCCGCGATCAGCAGCAGAGCTAACGTGTGGCGCATACACTCGATTCTACTATGCGGCCCCGGCGAGGACACTGGTTGCCTTCCGCACCGTGGCCAGGCGCTTTCGCCTGCCAATCGATTGTTTCACAGCCTGCTCACGCGCGCGGCTCCGATCCGAGCCGCCACCGGGGTACCCTCCGGGTCGGGAGCGATTGCCTCTGATTTTGCTGCACGCCGGCGGAACTTGCGCTACCGCGCGAGTTCCACCAGCTTGCGCCCGCAGATCATGCTGGCCTCATGCTTGTTGCCGCCGGGACCCTGCCAGTGGGTCTCCAGACTGAGCCATCCCTTGTAGCCATCGCCCGCCAGGGCGTCCACCTGCCCGCGCCACCCGACCACCCCATCGCCGATGGCGCACCACACCGGCTTGTGCCCGTCCATGGTGCAATCCTTGGCATGCACGTGTTGAATTCGCGACACCGGCAGCTTGCCGTAGCCTTCGGGGAAAGCCTTCTCGCCGGACACGACGGCGTTGGCCGGGTCCCAGACCACTTTCAGATTGGGGTGATCGAGCGCGGCCAACACCCGCGCGGTCTCCGCCCCGGTAGCGATATTGCAGGCGTGCTCGTTTTCCAGGCCGATGATCACACCGTGTGGCGCGGCCTGATCGGCCAGGGCGCGCAAGGCTTCCACGATGCGGTCGAAGCAGACTTCCGGATCCACCGTGCGCCAGTACGAGAACACGCGGATGATGCGCGCGCCAGTCCGCCCCGCAATCTCCAGGGCGCGCGCCGTGAGCCGGGGCTGATCGGCGAACGTATGTTTGGCGGCGAACATATCCTGCTGGAAGCGGGCATCGACTTCCGGCGAGTCGGGCAGCACGCACTTCAACAGCGGCGACGCGATGGAGAGAATCTCCAGGCCCGCGCCGCGCACGATGGCGATGGCGCGGTCCAACTCCTCATCGCTCAGGTCGACGATGTTTTTGCCGAACACCATGCGGAGTTCGGCGCCCGTCATGCCAAGTTCGGTCATGGAGCGGACGGCGATTTCGATATCCGGCGAGAACTCGTCGGTGATGGCGGCGACTGGAAAATGTGCGGGCATGAAAGCTCATTATAAAGCGCGGTAGTGCGAGAATAGCAAGGATGCCAAGGATTGCAACTTCGGTGGAAATGGTGCCGCGCTCGCGGATCCGGGAACTGGCCGAGATTGCCATGACCATGGACGGCGTCCTGCGCCTGTACTTCGGCGAGAGCAATCTGCCCACCCCGGAGTACATTAAACAGGCCGCCAATCGGGCTCTGGCCGACGGGTACACTTTCTACACGGAGAATGCCGGCTTGCCGACACTGCGCCGCGCGCTGGCCGATAACTACCGCCGCCTGCACGGTGTGGCTTTGGACCCCGCCGGCGAGATCGTGGTCACGGCGAGCGGTGTGCAGGCGCTGAACCTGGGGATTCGCTGCGTGCTGGATCCGGGCGATGAAGCCATCGTGCTCACCCCGGCGTGGCCCAATGGCTCTTCCAGCATCATGATGGCGAATGCCACGGTGCGCCAGGTGCCGCACCCGCTGGTGGGGGGGCGCTACACGGTGGATTTCGAAGCGCTCGAAGCGGCCGTCACGCCGCGCACGCGCCTCTTGCTGTATACGTCCCCCTCCAATCCGCTGGGTTGGGTGGCCACGGACGAGGAACAGCAGGGCCTGCTCGATTTCGCGCGGCGCCACGGTCTCTGGTTGATGGCCGACGAAGTCTACGACCGCCTGTACTACGCTGGCGAAGAGTTGGGCGAGCCCGTGCCTTCCGTGCTGCGCAAGGCCACGCGCGACGACGCGGTAATGGTGGTGCATTCGTTTTCCAAGACCTACTGCATGACCGGTTGGCGCGTGGGGTGGCTGGTGGCGCGCCGCGATCTGGCGGAGAAGGCGACCCAGTTGAACGAATTCATCATCTCGCACGCGCCCACGTTCGCCCAGAAGGCCGCCGAGACCGCGCTCGCCGAGGGCGAAGGCGAACTACGGCGCATGCTGGAGCGTTTGAAGGAAAATCGCGACCTTTGCCTGGACGCGTTGCGCGGCTTGCCCGGCGTGACGGTCCCCAAGCCGGACGGCGCGTTCTACCTGTTCCCGCGGGTTGCGGGGCTGACGGATTCTTTCGCGTTTTGCCGGAAGTTATTGGAGGAGACGCGAGTGGGCCTGGCGCCGGGTGTGGCGTTCGGCGCCGGCGGCGAGGGTTCCTTCCGCATTTGCTACGCGGCGGAGCGCAGTATCCTGGAATTGGCTATGGAGCGGTTGACGAAGTTTTTGCGTTCCTACGCTTGATGATTGGAGACCCAAATGATCAGAGGATTCAAAGAATTTCTGCTGAAGAACAACGTGCTGGCGCTGGCCGTCGCGGTCATCGTCGGCGGAGCGGTCGGGAAGGTGGTGTCTTCGCTGGCTGCCGACATTCTAATGCCGCTGATCGGCATGGTGCTGCCCTCTGGCGAGTGGCGTGCGGCCAAGCTGGTGATCAGCAAGACCGTCGGTCCGGATGGCAAGGAAGCCATCAACGCCATCAACTACGGCACGTTCTTCGGCAACGTGGTGGATTTCGCGATCATCGCGTTCGTGGTGTATATGATGACCAAGGCGCTGATCAAGGAAGCCCCGGCCGCCCCGCCCGCGCCTTCCAGGAACTGCCCGCGATGCAAGGAAGCCGTCGCCGTGGACGCCACCAAGTGCAAGTTCTGCACGGCCGATATTTAATGTGGGGCAGGCAATCTTGCCTGCAGCCGCCTTTCAGGCGGCTCCTTCGGGCCAGGCGCAATTCCGCGCACGCGGGACACGCCGGCTGAAAAGCCGGCGGCAGCCAGGATTGGCTGCCCCACGCAGCCGCCCAGGAACAATTTCTTCCCCGCGGTGTCTAACTTTGCGACGGGAAGGAACGCGATGTTAGACGTCCGCGGGCTCACCAAGAAATACCGCAATCGCGCCGTGGTGGATCACGTGACGTTCACCGTCCCCCCGGGTCGGGTCACCGGATACCTGGGGCCCAACGGCAGCGGCAAATCGACCACGGTGAAAATGCTCGCCGGTCTGTTGCCCGCGACCTCGGGCCAGATCCTCTGGGACGGCGCCGACATCCGGGGCGACCTGGTCGGCTTCAAACGGCGTCTGGGCTACGTCCCCGAAGAGGCGTACGTCTATCCCCATCTCACCGGCATGGAACACCTGGAGCTGATCGGCCGGCTGCGCCGCTTGCCCGAGGCGCAGGTGCAGCGCAAGGCGGCGGAACTGCTCCGCCTGCTCTGGCTTCACGAGCACCGTTTCACGCCGATTTCGTCCTACTCCAAGGGCATGAAACAGCGCGTGCTGATTGCCGCCGCGCTGCTGCACGATCCGGACCTGCTGATCTTCGACGAGCCGCTCAACGGGCTGGATATCGCTTCCGCCATGCTGCTCCACGAACTGATCGCCGAACTGGCGCGCCAGGGCAAGACGATCATGTACATCTCCCACGTGCTGGAGGTCACGGAGAAAGTCTGCTCGCGGGTGATCATGCTGTACCAGGGGAAAGTCGTTGCCAACGACGAAGTGGGCCGCCTGCGCGACCTGATGCACCTGCCGTCGCTCGAACAGATTTTCCGCCAACTCGCCAAACAGGAGGATGTCGGAGCGTCGGCGCGCGAAATCGTTGCCGTGATGCGGGAGGCCTGATGGACTGCCTGAGACTGCTGGTCCGCCATTTCTTCGGGCGCTTCTTCGATAACGAGATCGTGTCGCAGAACGGCGACATGCGCACCAATGTGGTGCAGGCCTTCGGGCTGGTAGCCACGCCCGGCATCATGGTGCCCTTCTACATGCTTCCGCAGCGCGCGCGCTTCGACCACCCATTCGCCTACAACTGGGTGTTGCTCAGCGACTACTATTTCTTTGTCATGTTCTCGATGGTGGTGATGGGCTTCGTCATGGTGTTCGAGTGGGACGCGCTGTTTCCGGACCGCAAGGATTACCTGATTCTCACCCCGCTGCCGCTGGGTGGCGGTTCCATCTTCGCCGGCAAGACCCTCGCCCTGGTGCTGTTCCTGGGTCTCTTCGCGGTGGATGCAAACTTGTTCTGTACGTTGCTGGCGCCTCTGGTCACCGGCGGCGAAGGCACGCCCGCGCCGGTGGTGTGGAGGCTGATCGCGATTCACGCGGCGAGCGTCGTGGGGGCGGGCACGTTCGTCGCCCTGAGCATCGCGAGCGTGCAAGGCGTGCTGATCAACCTGCTCACCGGGCGGGGATTCCGCCGCGTCTCGCCGTGGGTGCAGATGGCTCTCATGGGCGGCTTGATCGTGGTTCTGTTCCTTACGCCGCTGGCCTGCGCCGGCGTTCGCCCGCTGGTGGAAAGCCACAGCCCGTTGCTGCGCTGGTTCCCGCCGTTCTGGTTCCTGGGGCTCTATCTGGACATGCTCCCGGGACAGCCGGCCGGACCGGTATTCCATGAACTCGCGGGGTTGGCGCGGCAGGGCCTCGCCGTCTCCGCCGCGGTTTTCGCGCTGACCTACCTCGCCGGCTACCATCGTCACGCGCGACGGGTCATGCAAACTGTAGAGGGCACCGAAGGCGGCCCCGGCTGTCTGCGCACCGCTTTCGAGCGAACCGTGAACCGCTGGCTGCTGCCCCATCCGCTGGAGCGCGCCACCTTCCACTTCATCGGCAACACCATCCTGCGCAACGCCAAGCAGCGCCTCTTCCTGGCCACCTACGGCGGCATCGCGGTGGCGCTCGCGCTGCCGGCCGTGCTACAGATCGGCACGCGGCCGGGCGCGCCCATCTTGAGCTTCCACGCCGCGGGCCTGCTCTCCGTGCCGCTGACGCTTTCGTTCTTCGCGGTCTCTGGCGTCCGCGCGGCCTTCAACTTCCCGGCCGAACTGCGCGCCAACTGGATCTTCCAGATCTGCGAAAGCGAGGACAGCATGCCGCACATGCGCGCCGCGCGGAAGTGGATCGTGCTGATGGGAATGGCGCCGCTGTTTGCGCTGCTGGCGCCCTTCGAAGTCTATTTCCGCGGCTGGCGCCTGGGGTTCATTCATCTGAGTTTTGCGCTGGCGCTCTCCCTCGTGCTGTTGAATCTGCTGCTCGTCTGGTTCCGCAAAATTCCTTTTACCTGTTCGTATTTCCCGGGCAAGACGAGCATGGCGGTGATGTTCTTCCTCTACCTGGCCGGTTTCACCGCATATAGCTGGAGCATGGCGGACCTGGAGGCCAAGTTGCTCGACAATCCCGCGCAGTTGCTGCTTTTCTACGCCTGCGTCGCAGCGGCGTTGTATGGGTTGGCGCGTCTGGAAAGGCGGGAGCTCGGCGTGGACGGCTCGCTGATCTACGAGGACGAGCCCGACCCCATCGTGCGCAGCCTCGAACTGGGCTGAGTAAGTGGCATAGAGCAGCAGAGCCGCAACCAAAGCTGGAAGCGTGCCCCCACGAATGGGGGCATGGCAGCCTGAAAGGCTACGCTACGGTCGCCGACGAAGGCCACACGAAAATCGTCGCGGCGCGCGAAGAAATTAGACGTAAATAGTATAAGGCTCCGCCTTGTGCATCCGAGCGAAGTGCGCTCGGTTGTTACACTGATTCAGTGCTCTTCCCGCAGTTGTTTCTGACTCTTGTGCTGCTCGCGGTCTGCTCGTTCGCTCCGGGCTTTTTCTTCGTGCGCCGCCTGCGTTGGAGCGGCATGGAAAAGCTCTGCGGGTCCGTCGCGCTCTCGTTGGTTCTGCTGTGGCTGGCGGCCTGGGGTATTTATGTCTTCGCGCGGCCGGCGGCGTATTTCGGCCTGGCGGCCGTTTGCGGTGTGGCGGGTATCGCCGTCGCCAAGGACGCGTGGCGGCTGTTTCGCGGACTGCGCGTGCGGCGCGCGCTTGCCGGCTACGCGTTCCTGCTGGCCTGGACCCTGCTGGTGCTGGCCGTCATCCGCAACTATTCCGGCGCTCTGTGGAGCGGCGACTGGCTGGAACATTTCCAGCGAACCCTATTCTTCCTCCACCACTTCGCCAAGGACACGCCGATTTACGGCCAGTATCTGCTGCCGGCGCGCCCGCCCATGATGAACCTGCTGGCGGCGTTTTTCCTCGGCGTGACGCAGGACCGCTTTGAGATCTTTCAGTTCGTGTTCGCGTTCCTGAACCTGCTGGTGTTTCTGCCGTGCTGCCTGGCGATTCCGGTGTTGGTCCGCGTGCGCAAGGTGAGCCTGGGGCCGTTGGTCGGCATCTTCGCCATGAATCCGGCCGTGATGCAGAACGCCACTTACACCTGGACCAAATTGCTGACGGCGTTCTTCGTGATCCTGGCGGTTTGTCTTTACCTGTCCGGGTGGAGGAAACGCGATTCCGTCCGCTTGACCGCGGCCTTCGTGGCTCTGGCGGCTGGTCTCCTGGTGCACTATTCCGCGGGCCCCTACTGCGTGTTCTTCGCGCTGCACTACCTGTTGGTCGTATTTCGCGGACGCCCGGCCAAGTGGAAGGAACTGGCGGCGATCGTCATCGCGTGTGGGCTGCTGTTGTTCACCTGGTTCGCGTGGTCGATTGCCGCATACGGCGTCAAACCCACGTTCGCGTCGAACACCTCGATCACCCCCCAAATGCAGGTTCAGGGCAGCAACCTCGCCAAGATCGCCGGCAACGTCTTCGACTCCATCGTGCCCCGCATCGCTTACGATCCGGCTCAGGTGCACGTCTTCGACCAGCCGTACGCGCCCGCGGTGGTGCGCGACAACGTGTTCCTGCTCTACCAGACCAACCTGATTCTCTCCATGGGACTGATTGGCGGACCTCTGGTGGTGTGGTTCGCGATCGCCGCGTTGCGCGGCGGCAAGCGGCTGGGCGGGGAACGGAACTTCTGGCTGATGCTGATCGGGTTTTCCCTGCTGGTCGGCCTCGCCGTCGTGGGCGAGCGCGATTACTTCGGCGTGGCGCACCTCACGCTGATACCGCTGGAACTGCTGGGCATCACTTTGCTGGCCGCGCGATTCTTTTCCCGGCGCCTGATCGCTTTGTTCATCGTCGCCGGTTGCGCCGTCGATTTTTCACTGGGAGTCTTCTTCCACGCACGCGTGCAGCATCTCGACAATACCGCCGAGCACACCTACTATACCGGACTGAGTTACGGCAACGGGCAGTTTGCCATCGGCGCCGCCGGGCCGGACTCGCTGAACATTTATGCGTGGCGCAACTGGCTGGGCAAACACCACGTCGCCCTCAACCAGAAGTGGCTGGGGCTGGGCGAGGCGTACCATCGCGGCGACCCTGCGTTGGAACCGGCCAAAGTGGATCTGCGTGCCGCCATCGCGGAGCGCTTGAAAGAGGACGAGGTCAACTGGCATGGCTGGTACCGGCGTAACGGGGGAGAGTTCGAGCTGATCGGCGATCATTTCGGCGGCGGCGATGCCACCTCGGCGCTGCTGGCGCTGGCGGCCCTTGGGCTCCTCGGGAGGATGGCCCTGCTCGGGAAGATGGCGCGGCGCCCTGATCAAGGGCTCTCGCGCGTAGCGTTGCCGGCTGTTAATGCGGCGGACGCAGGGAAACCCAAGTCATCGCGACCCCGACACAAACGATGAACGCCGCGCTGGCCACCGGCAGGTAGCGCAGTACCTTGCCGCGCGCCAGCGTTTTGCAGTCCGGCAGCCAGTGCTTGGCGAACAGCACGGCCAGGCCGACGGCGGTGAGCACTACCGCGAGGCCCGCGCTGAAGGCCACCAGCAGGGTCAGCCCGAGCCCGACGCGGCCCAGCGACACCGAAGTCAGCAGCAGCACCAGGGCGGAAGGGCAGGGGACCAGTCCGCCGCTCGCGCCCAGGGCAATCAACCCGCCGACGCTGACCTCCTCCGGGACATGCGTGTGTACGCGGCCGTCCCCGTGATCGTGGGCGAGTCCCGGTAGAGGTGGGGCCAGGCGCCGGGCCATGCCCTGTCCCAGCGTCCGCCGGTAGAGCAACGCCGCTCCCACCCACACGATCGTGATTCCGGAAATCGCCCCCAGAATCGGCGTGATCGTCTCCGGCAGCACGAAGCGCGAGAGGTACAGCGTCACCAGTCCCAGGGCAAAAACGCTGATGGTGTGGGTAAACGTCACCATCAGACCGAGGAAGACGGCGTGCCGCGGCGTGCCGCGCGCGCCCACCAGGTAGGCCGCCACCAGGGTTTTGCCGTGGCCCGGCGAGAGCGCGTGCACGGCGCCGAACGCGAACGCCGCCAGCATGCCAGGCAGCATCACGCTCCAGCCGATTTCGCCCTGATGCAACAAACGGGAAAGGTAATCGCCCTGAACTACCATTACAATGGTTCTTTAAGATTATATGAGAACGGTGATCACGGCTCAGGATGTGCCGGTTAGCGGCGAATTGCGCGTTCCCGTGGGAACCATCGTCACGTCCTCGGCGCGTGAGGTGGCGGCGGGGCGCGGCGTGCGCATCGTGGAAGTGGCGGAGGATCAACTGTCGGCGCTGGCGCCTCCGGAACGCACGGTGGCGATTGGAAGCGATCACGGCGGCTATCGCCTGAAGGAAGCGCTCAAGCCGCTGCTCGAGAGCTTGGGGCTCGCCGTGCGCGACGTCGGCGTGAGCGAGGAGAAGCCGGCCGACTATCCCGATATCGCCCACATGGTGGCCAAACTGGTGGCCTCGGGAACCGCCACGCGCGGCGTGATTATCGATGGTGCGGGCATCGGTTCCTGCATGGCGGCCAACAAGGTTCCAGGCATTCGCGCCGCCCTGTGCTACGATAAAGCTTCCGCCAAGAATGGCCGCGAACACAATGATTCGAATGTGCTTACGCTCGGTGCGCGGCTCCTGACACAGACCCAGGCGGAAGACGTTTTGCGCACTTGGCTGGAGACTCCGTTCGCCGGCGGGCGGCACCAGGCGCGCGTCCAGAAAATTATGGACATCGAGCGGCAATACGCCAGGAAGGTATCCTCGTGACGCATACCGAACTCGACAGACTCGTCGCCCAAATCGGAGAAGAACTGCTGGCGCGCGTGGCTCTGTCCGGCGTGACGCCTGGTGTGACCCACAAGCAGGGCGAGGGACTCAACCTGCCCGATCGGGTGTGTCCCGGTTGCGTGCAGCGCTGCGTGCAGACGTGCGCGCGGAACACCAAGGAAATCATCGCCGCCGGCGCCTCGCGCGTCTCGGCCAGCGAGAAACTGACCAGGATCGATCCCAGCATCGCGGCGCTGATCGATCACACCATCCTCAAGCCCGAAGCCACGCGCAGCGACGTCGTCAAAATCTGCCGCGAGGCGCGCGAGTACCGGTTTGCCAGCGTGTGCGTGAATCCCTACTGGGTGCCGCTGGTGAAGGCGGAACTGTCGGGTTCCCCGGTCAAAGTGTGCAGCGTGGTGGGGTTCCCGCTGGGCGCTACCAGCACGGAGGCCAAGGTGTGCGAAACCGCGGCCGCGCTGCGCGCCGGGGCGCAGGAAATCGACATGGTGATCAACGTGGGCGCGCTGCGTTCGGGCGATACCGATGCCGTGAAGATCGACATACAGTCCGTGGTGCGGGTGGCTCACCAGGCCGGCGCGATCGTCAAAGTGATTCTGGAGACGGCGCTGCTGGACGACACGCAAAAAACCGTGGCCAGCAAGATATCCAAGGCGGCGGGCGCGGATTTCGTCAAGACATCGACGGGTTTTTCGACTTCCGGCGCCACCGTGCACGACATCGCCCTGATGCGCGCCGCGGTGGGCCCGAACATCGGCGTGAAAGCCAGTGGCGGCATTCGTACATTGCAGGACGTCCAGGCCATGACCGCGGCTGGCGCCACACGGATCGGCGCCAGCGCCAGCGTGAAGATCGTCGAGGCCACCGCTGCCTGAGCGCCGCACGGTAGAGAAGGCCATGCAAGGCACGCGCAAAGCCGCGGTCCGTTTCAAGGAGCGAAGCGAGCTGCTCGATTTTCTCCTCGAAGTTTCGGCGGCCACCACGCTCACGCTGGACCTGGACCAGTTGCTGGCCAATGTGGCGGAGATCGTGCAAAAGGTGCTGCCCTACGATCTGTTCGCCATCCTGCTGTACAGCGACCGGCGGCGCGATTTGCGCATCCGCTACGCGGTGGGCCATCGCGACGAGGTGGTCCGCAACCTCTCGATCGCGGTGGGCGAGGGCATTACCGGGACGGCGGCGGCCAGCCGGGAACCGGTGCTGGTCGGCGACGTGCGCAACGATGCGCGCTATCTGAACACGGTGGATGCGGTGCGCACCGAGCTCGCCGTCCCCATGACGGCGCGCGCCAAACTGGTGGGCGTGATCGACCTGCAAGCCACGCGGGTCCACGCGTACAACGAATACGACCGCGCGCTGATGCGCCTGATCGCCGCGCGGGTGAGCATCGCCATCGATAACGCGCGGCTCTACCGGCGCGTGGAGCGGCAGAACCGCACGCTCAAGACGCTGTCCAATATCTCGCGCGAATTTTCCTCCATCCTCGACCTCAACGAACTGCTCGGCAAGATCGCCAGCACCATGCGCGACCTGATGGACTACGACGCCTTCAGCATTCTCTCGGTGGACCACCAGGCGCGCGCGCTCAAGCACCTGTTCAGCATCCGCTACGACCAGCGGGTGAACATCGACAACGTTCCGCTGGGCAAGGGTCTCACCGGCGCCGCCGCCGAATCGCGCGAGGTGGTGCGCGTGCACGATACCGCCAAGGATCCGCGCTACATCGCCTCGCACGCCGATATTCGCTCCGAGGTGGCGGTGCCGTTGATCGTGCAGGACCGCGTCGTCGGCGTGATGGATCTGGAAAGCGACCGCATCGGCTACTTCAGCGACGATCGCGTGCGCACCCTGGCGCTACTCGCTCCGCAGGTGGCGAGCTCGGTGGAAAACGCGCGGCTGTATGCCGAGCTGGCGCAGCGCGAGCGCCGCATGGAGGAAGACCTGGAGGCGGCGCGCGAGTTGCAGCGCATCCTGCTGCCCGACGCCGAACCGGAGATCGCGGGTCTGGAAGCGGCGGTTCGTTTGCGGCCGGCGCGCGAGATCTCGGGCGACATCTACGATATCTTCGAGCAGCGCGGGGGGCAGACCGTGATCGCCATGGGCGATGTCAGCGGCAAGGGCGCCGCGGCGGCGCTCTACGGCGGGCTGATGAGCGGATTGTTGCGCACGCTGGCGCCGCGGCGGCCGCGTCCCGCCGAGTTGATGCGGGCGCTCAACGACGCCCTGGTGGCACGCCGCGTGGAAGCGCGCTACGTGACGCTCGGTCTGCTGCTGTGGGACGCCACCACGCGGCGCATCGTGATGGCCAACGCCGGCGCGCTCCCACCCATGATCTGCCGCGGTACCGAGATCCTCAAGATTCGCGTCGAAGGCGTGCCGCTCGGCCTGCTGGACGCGCGCGAATACGAGGAGGTCACCTTCCAGGCGGAGGCCGGCGACACCATCGTGCTCTACTCCGACGGCATCACCGATCACCTCAACGCGGCGGGCACCGAATTCGGCCGCGGTCGTCTGGCGCAGATCGTGCGGTCGAATTGCACCATGCCGGCGGACGGCCTGATTCTGGAGATCTTCAAGGAGCTGGATAAGTTCTCCACCGTGGCCTTCGACGATCAGAGCGTGTTCGTGATGAAGGTGAAGTGAGCCATCGGCATGGTGGTCCACTATCTATTTAGCTCGGGTTCCGCCGCCAAGCCCGAAGGACGAAAAATAATAGCCCACGGCGCGAGCCGTTGAGAACATGTCGTGTCGTCGGCGTAGCCCCGAAACGGGGCGTAAGTCCGTGTCACACAGCTTCGCTTCCGTGCTCGTTCATGTCATCGTCTCCACGAAGAAACGCGTCCCACTTTGCTCTTTGGCCCGCGGCGTGCTCATGCTCTGTCATGTCCTCCCCGATCACAGAGCCACTTGCGACCACCATGGAAGAACCTCTCGCGCGGCTGGTGGCTTTCGAGCCCACCACGTTTCCGGTGTTGAGCGTCTACCTGAACACCCAGCCGGATCAGCACGGACGCACGTCCGACGCGGTGCCGTATCTTCATCGCGAATTCAAAGCTCTCGCCAGGACTTGGGCGCCGAGTTCCCCGGAGCGTCACAGTTTCGATCAAGACGTGGAGCGAATCGTATCATATGCCACAGACAAGATCGACCCCGCGGCAAACGGGATCGCCATATTTGCATGTTGGGGAGCGGAAGAATTCTTCGAGGCAATCCAGTTAACGACCCCGGTCAGCGATAACCGTGTCTACGCATACAACCAGCCTCATCTGTATCATCTGGCTCATCTCGATGAACAATACCCTCGGTACGCCGCGGTGCTCACGGATACCAACACGGCGCGTATCTTCGTCTTCGGGCTTGGCCAAGTCCTCGGCGCGGAGGAGGTGAAAGGCAAAAAAGTCCATCGAGTCAAGGTCGGTGGATGGTCGCAGGCCCGCTACCAGCGGCGGGTGGGGAACGCGCATCAGGAGCACGCCAAAGAGGTCATTGAACGGCTGGCCGAGATTGTCCGCGCAGACAAAGTAAGTCACATCATCCTGGCCGGAGATGCGGTTGTGATTCCGCTGCTGCAAGAACAACTGCCTCAGGAAATGGTCTCCATGGTGGAGGTAATGAGACTCGATATACATGCTTCCGAGCAGGATGTCCTGACCGCTACTCTCGCCAAGCTACAGGAGCAAGAAGCCAAAACCGCCGCGGAGAAGGTGGACCGGCTGATCCAGCAATATCGGGC
>Ga0208587_1000583_pt1 | contig 20020 bp, 16 predicted proteins | sample NGESurdeep092012_7_FD_184472 | JGI IMG/M metagenome (GOLD analysis project Ga0208587, IMG submission 184472) | Arctic peat soil microbial communities from Barrow, Alaska - NGEE Surface sample 210 deep-092012 (SPAdes) | ecosystem: Environmental > Terrestrial > Soil > Wetlands > Peat ...
TAAGGAAAGGACAGCTCATCTACCCCGCACCCAAAACGTGATTCGCTCTCTATACAAGAAGCCGAAAGCGTGGTCCCGTCCCCAATTCTGGTTCAGTAGTTCTGCAAGTTGTTGAACCGATTTAGGGCTGGGGTGAAGTGCCCACCGGCAACCACTGTCCCTGTCATATGAGATCTGGACTCACGCCACACATTCTCGGAGCCGCCTCCCGCCCGGCGGCTTGGCACTTGCTTGGCAACGCGCTCCATCAGGCCGCTGAGGATCCGGTCTGAAAGACGACCACCGAAACAGATCGCTTCCGGGTCGATTACATATTCTACGGCCAACACCAATCCCGTCAGGTGGTCAGAGGCGTTCTCCATCCACTCGAGTAGCGTCTTGACGGCGGCTGGTCACGGCCACATATCTCCCGACCGATCCTTTGCGGATTGAGAATAACGGCTCGTCCCGGTGTCGCGGGGACGCTCCCCGAGAGCTGAGCCTTTTGGTTACCAAAGTTCACGTAGGTGCCACAGAACATTTACGTCAACGTTATTTAATAAAACGATTTGACGAAAGCCCGCTCGGCGATGGTGGGCTTAACAGATTAGTCCACTTACCTGGTGTAAATGGCTCTGTCGCGCACGTCCCTATCGCTTGCTGTTTCATTTTCTCTCTCACTGGAGGGCTCACCTCATGAGAAATCGCTGTGCACTCGTGTTCACGCTGCTCTCGCTGCTCGCCGTCACGAGCAGAGCGACAGCTCAGGCCACCACCGGCACTATCGCCGGACGCGTGGTCGATTCAGCCAGCAATGCACCAATCCCCAACGTACGGGTGACGGTCGTCGGTACAAATAGCTCCGCCACCACGAACGACGACGGTCGTTTCGTGCTCACCGGTGTGCCCGCGGGGTCGGCGCGCGTGCGTCTGCGCCGGCTCGGTTATGGCGCACGTGAGATCTTCGTCACCGTCAATACCGGCGAGGCGGCGACGGCCAACCTTGCCCTCTCGCGCGCGGCGGTGCAGCTCACCGACGTCGTCTCCATCGGCTATGGCTCGCAACGGCGCATCGATCTCACCGGCTCCGTGAGCTCCGTGAGCTCCGGAGATCTTCAGAAGACCATCATCTCCACCGTGGAGCAGGGCCTTCAGGGCCGAGTGCCGGGCGTGCAGGTCACGCAGGGCGACGCAGCGCCTGGTGGCGGAATGCGCGTCCAGATCCGCGGCGTCAACTCCATGAACTCGGGCAGTTCGCAGCCCCTCTACGTCATCGATGGCATTCCCTTCGAGCAATCGGGGATCTCCAAGCGACAGATCGGCGCGACGAGCGACGAGAACCTGAGCTCGCTGACCGAGACAAATCCGTTGTCATCTATCTCGCCGAACGAGATCGAATCGATCGACATCCTGAAGGACGCGTCGGCCACGGCCATCTACGGAAGCCGCGGCGCCAACGGCGTCGTGCTCATCACGACCCGGCGCGGCCGGGACGGCGCGGGCACGACGACGCTGAACTATTCGCAGGGCATGTCGAGCGTCGCGAAGAGGTACGACCTGCTGAACGCATTCGACTACGCAAACTATGTGAATCAGTCGTACATCAACATCGGGCAGGGCGACTCGCGGGTTTACGGCGGCATCAACCGTCCGGGAAGCATTACGCCCGACAGCATTCAGAAGCTCGTAGGCTCGGGCACCGACTGGCAGGACGCGATCTTCCGGACGTCGCTTGAGCGCGACGCGCAGCTCAGTTTCTCCAATGGTGATGCGTCCGGCAACGGCTACCTGATCTCGGCGAGCCTGCACGACCAGCAGGGCGTCATCGTCGGCTCCCAGTTCCGGCGGGGCGGTCTGCGCAGCAATCTGAACCGCAGTCTGTTCACGGATCGCCTGCAGATCTCGGCCAACGTCGGGATCACCCAGTCGATCAACAACATGGTCCGCAGTTCGACGATCAACGGATACCAGGCAGTCGGAATTGTTCGGCAGGCGCTCACCTACACGCCGTTCCAGCTGCCAGACACCACGCGCAAGGACCCACGCCAGGAAGATCCGCTGTCGCGATCCCTGTTCGGCGCGAATCCGCTGCGCTACACCGACGAGGTGAAGGAGCGCGATCAGATCACTCGCGCGCTCGGCGGCCTCAAGGGGGTTGTGACCCTCGCCACCGGGCTGACGCTCGATCTCAGCGTCGGAGGCAATTACGAGGGCCGCAATTACTCGAACTACTTTCCCCGAACGGTCGGAGAAGGATCCGGCAACAACGGCGATGCGAATCAGGCCCACACCGACTTTGGAAACATCATCAACGAGAACCTACTGCACTTCACGCGAGATCTCGGACACGGCCAGCACGTCGACATGCTCGGCGGATACACCAACCAGTTCGACCGCTCGCAGTATCAATCGCAGGAAGTTCGCGGCTTTCCCGACGACATCCTTGGCCCGAACGTCCTGGCGAACGGCAGCCTCATATCCCCGCCGCAGTCGGGTCTTTACATCGACAGGCTCGAGTCCTGGCTCGGACGCGCCAACTACTCGCTGCTGGACCGCTATCTCTTCACCGGCACGGTGCGGCGCGATGGATCGTCCAAGTTCGCGACGAATAACAAGTGGGCCACCTTCCCCGCTCTGGCAGTCGCGTGGCGGGTGATCGACGAACCTTTCCTCGCGCGCCAGTCGCTCTTCTCGGACTTCAAGATCCGCACGAGCTACGGCGAGTCGGGTAACCAGGCGATCGGCTCGTACCAGTCGCTCGCTGCTGTCTCTGGCGCTGGTTGCCTGATGGCGCTCAACGGTTCGGCTGTTCCATGCTACCGTGTCACCCAGCTGGGCAACCCTGATCTGCGCTGGGAGACCACCACGCAGTTTGATGCCGGCGTCGATTTCGGCCTGCTGCGCAACCGTTTGAGTGGTACGGTCGATGTCTATCGCAAGAACACGAAGGACCTGCTACAGCAGATCCAACTGCCGACGAGCACCGGCTTCGCCAACGCGTGGCTCAACTCCGGTACCGTGACGAACCGCGGCATCGAGATGCAGCTGAACTTCGATGTGCTGCCCGCTACGACGAACGGCCTGCACTGGAACATGAGCGCCAACGCGTCGCGCAACATCAACCGCCTGGAGAGTCTGGGCACGATCCCGCAACAGTTCGCGGGACGACTGGGAGCCGGCGGCAATCTCGAAGTCACACCCTTCATTCAGAAGCCGGGATACTCGATCGGCAGCATGTGGGGCTACGTCGTGCAGGGCATCATCAAGACCGCCGCCGACTCGATCGCCTATGCCGCCGAGACGGGCAGCGCGTCCTGGATCGGCGATTACATGCTGAAGGACATCAATGGCGACGGCAAGATCACGGCGCAGGATCAGACGATCGTCGGCGATGCGAACCCCAAGTGGATCTACGGGTTCAACAACACCTTCACGTTCGGGAAGTTCGATCTCAGCGCTTTCGTAACGGCGGTACGTGGCGGCAGCATCATCAACACTGAGCGGATGACCTTCCTCACGTTGAACGGACAATCGGGCAACGTGCCAAGGGAAATCCTCGCGAACGCGTACGACGCCGCGACCAATCCGAACGGCACCAACCAGATGGTGCGCAACAATCGTGGCGGATTCGGCAACCGATTCCTCGACGTGTTCGTGGAGGACGGCTCCTACGTGCGCCTGAAGAACCTGCAGCTCGGCTACCGCCTTGCAATGCCTCGCGTGCAATCGGCGCGAATCTACATCAACGCGATCAACCTCTTCACCTCGACCAACTATAGCGGGTACGATCCGGAGGTCAGCGCATTCGGAGGCACCGATCGTCCAGGCGTAGATCAGGGGAACTACCCCGGCTCGCGTCTCATCACGTTTGGTGTCAGCACGATTTTCTGAGTGATGCGCGCGCCGGCGCGCCGGCGACGGCGCGCCTTCTCGCGCGGCGCTCTTCATCGATACCTCAACACCAGGAACACCAACATGATTCTTTCAACACTTGGTCGAGCGATGCACCGTTGGACGTGCGGGGTTTTGATTTCCGCCGTGACGCTGACCGCGTGCAACCACGACCTCACAGAGACAGCTACGAATTTCATCTCCCCCGATCAGTTCTATCAGACCGACGCGCAGGCCCAGATCGCGGTGAATGCGGTCTACGCGCCGTTGATGGATTGGAATGGCTGGAAGCAGCCTGCCCAACACAGCATCATGTGCGACGATGACGAAATGAATTGCGAGAGTTGGATGGGGGGCGGCGAGAACGGCCAGATTCAGGGCCAGTGGTTCGCCGACGGCAACTCGGTTTGGTTCGGCGACTATCAGATCATCGAGCGCGCGAACGAAGTGCTGCAATACGTCGGCAACTCCAGCGGCGTCTCGGCCGCCGCGAAGCAGAAAGCAATTGCCCAGGCGAAGTTTGGCAGGGCGTACGCGTATTTCGATCTGGTGCGCCGCTTCGGCCCGGTGCTACTCCGCACCGAGCTGTATCAGCCGGAGGCGACTCTTGGCGCAAAAGCGCGTAGTCCAATCGAAGAGGTGTACGGACAAATCACCAAGGATCTCGTCGAGTCAGCAACGGGACTTCCGACTGATTTGGATCCCTCGACCGGCCAGGGACTTCCACGGGCGGCTGCGGCGTGGGGGCTTCTCGCCAAGGTTTATCTCCACATGGCCGGGGCCGAGGTAGCGGCGTCACCGCTCGCCGCAAAGAAGGCCACCTTCCTCGACTCGGCTGTCATCGCGGCGCAGAAGGTAATGCAGGACGCCTCCGTCGGTCTCGAAGCGAAATACATGGACCTCTTCGACGTCGACAAGCAGGGGGCCAGCCGCGAGATACTCTTCGCAGTCCAGGGCAGTCGCTCGAACGGGTCGAACGTCGTGACCTTTCTCTCCCCCGCCGGTGATTGCACGCTGGTTGGCGGCTGCGGTCCAGCCGGCCCCGGGTTCCTGACGATTCGCAACGACTTCGTGAAGACCTTTTCGGCGACAGACAAGCGAATGGAGCCGGGCATCGCGACGCCGCGGTCCTGGCTTTCCCAGCCCGCGTCGCAGTCCTCGTATCACAGCAAGGATCGCCGGGTGATCCACCGCGATTCCCTGGCGGTGTTGTTCGCGGCGGGATTGGTGGTGGACACGACATTCGTGGCCGGCGACGGTTGGACGCAGGGGTGCGAGGTTAATCGCCTCTTCCCGGGTTTCTACGCGATCCACTACAAACCAACCCCCGCCTCGCCGGTCGTTCTCGACACGATCGCGTTGCCATTCGCGTACTACACGCTCAAGTATATCGATCGCGGCAACAACGGATCGCAATACGGCAACAAGAACAACTTCATAATCCTCCGCTACGCCGACGTGCTGCTCGTGCTCGCCGAAGCTGAGAACGAGAAGAACGGCCCGAGCGCGCTCGCGATGCAGGCAGCCAACATGGTGCGTGCTCGCGCCGGTCTCGCACCCTTCGCGGCTCTGAGCGCGGCGCAATTCCGGGATTCGGTGCGGATGGAGCGTCGTCACGAGCTGTACGCCGAGTTCCAGCGACCCTTCGATCTCCGCCGTTACGGGACGTACATGGCGGAGATGAACAAGCCTGCCAGCGGCCCTCTGTATAGCAATGTCGTGTGCCGGCCGCGTCAGGCGTATCAGGTGCTGCAGCCCATTCCCACGGGGGAGCTTGCCGCGAACCCCCTCATGACGCAGAACGCGGGATATTAATACGGTTGGTCCGGCCTTCGGTTACCGGCGCACGATCCGTCGTGCGCCGGCCCGAAAGGTCCATTCGCTCGTTCTGACGCGCACGCCGCCATGAACCTTCAAGCAATCGATCTCGCCATCATCGGCGGATACATCGTCGCCACGCTGGTGATTGGCTTCTGGATCGCACACCGCGCCTCGAAGAGTCTGCGCAGCTACTTCCTCGGCGGCAACGCGATTCCCTGGTATCTCCTCGGTGTGTCGAACGCGTCAGGGATGTTCGACATCAGTGGGACGATGTGGCTGGTCTACCTGCTGTTCGTCTACGGACTCAAGAGCATCTGGATTCCGTGGCTCTGGCCAGTGTTCAACCAGGTTTTCCTCATGGTCTTCCTCTCCGTCTGGCTCAGACGTTCAGGGGTCATGACGGGCGCGGAGTGGATCAAGTTCCGGTTCGGCGAGAGTCGGGGCGCGCACCTCGCACACATCAGCGTCGTCATCTTCTAGACGCGGTGCTGGTCCGCCCAGCATTGAGTCCGGCGAAGACCTAGCTACCCGGACGACAAGCGGCGTGTAACACTCCGCGTCACTTCACGACAAAGTGCAGAGCGGTGAGGGGTGGTACCGCATAGTCGAAGCTGTTCCCCACGATTGCAGTGACGGCACGACGGGCGGTAATCTTCGCGCTCGCTGCGTCAAACCCCCACACCTGAGCCGAGGAGTAGCTGGCTCCTCCCCTCAGCTCCACGCGCACGGCCACGGTGTCGCGTTGTTCCTTGCTCAGCAGGATGAGATGCACTGTCGAGGGATCCTGTCCGTTGATCGCCGCGTGCACAGACGTGCGCGCCACGTCCGACGTCTGCGCGCGCACGGTGGTGCTGCCGTAAGTGGACCGATTGCCATCGTAATCGCGATAGAGCTTGAAGCCCGCGGAGATGTACGTCTGCGTCGCGTCCATACCCCAGATCGTTGCCAGGTAAACGCCACGCTCGCCGAACACGCCCAGCACGTCGGCCTGAGCGATACCGCCCGAGACCGTCTTGCCGCCACCATAGTTGTACTCGCTGACTCCGAGCTTCGTCGCGGGGTAGTACTGGTCGATCGAGTGCTGGAGCTTGGGCAAAAGTGGAAGGAACGCCGGCAGATTCTGCGTGATCCAGCTCACCTCGCGGTACGTGCTGTCCCAGAGACTCCGCGGCGCCTGCAAGCGCGCCGCTTCGTCATTCGATGTCGTCGCGTTCGCGTCGGTAATTCGGTTGTCGCCACGTGCTTCGGGATACCAGTGAACGTCAAGCACGTCGAGCAGGCGCATTCCCTTCGCCTGCTCTGCCTTGCGCATGCCGTCGAGATAATAGTCTATGAACCATTCGTATCCCTGCTTCACCGCACTCCAGTCGGGAGCGTCCTGGAGCGATACGAACTCCGCCATGCCGTACGCCGCCGATCCAATGATCTCGGCGCCCGGATCCACGGCCTTGGTCGCCGACGCCAAAGCGACCGACCGGTCCAACAGCTCCGCGGCGCCGACCGCCTGCGGGTGGATGCGCGGATGCGTCGAGCTCCAGAGTGCGGGCTCGTTATCGAGGCTATACCAGCGTACCCCCTGCGGCGATGCTGCTCCACCATAGCGCTGGACAAGCGCGTTGACGAATTCGTCCATGTAAACCACGCCGTCGGTGAGGTCGGGCGTTTGCGCGAACGCCGTCGGCTTCTTCGGACTTTCCTGGTCCCAGCGCGCCGATGGTGCGACTTCGGATGGCTGGACCGTGCCTTTGCCGTCCGCCGCGACGTAGCCGGCCATCTGCAGGGTCACGATCGACTTGGCGCCCATGGCGATGGACTGATCGTGAAAGAACGTGACCGCGCGCGCGGGAATCGCTGCATCCGACGCCGGTAAACCTTCACTCGTGATCATGTACAGATCACTCGAGTGGATGTAGTCGTTGCCTGCATTGGAGAAGTTGTTCTCCCAGTTGTAGCCAGTGGTTCGGTTGCCCCCCTCGCGCCGAACCGTCCAGACGTCTGTCCCGTCGTCCTGGTTTGATCCATAGATGTAGGGGCTGATCGGCGTACGCCCCTGATCCACCTGAACCGTTATCGTCGCTCCGGGTTGTGTCGGCTGCGATCCACCGTCCGGCTGGCCTTGATCAGCGATGGAGCTCGAACCGGCCAGCACGGACATCACCAGCACCGCGGACATCACCACCACCGCGGACCTCACCACCACCGCGTGACGACCCGGAGTCTTCACTTCCCCTTCGTGGACAGATCTATCGCCCCGTGACCGTATCCCAATCCCCATCGCGCCGTGGCGGCAATGGGATCGATGAACTCCAGGTAGGCCAGTTGTTCCACGTTTATCTCGCGGAGTGCGCTGACGTCGCCGACTCGCATGCCGTTGACGTGCACCTGGAGCCGCACCGGCGTGCCGGTAACAGTGTCCGGGCCGCGCTCGTTGAGCCACGCGGGGCGCAGTGCGGCTACCAGCTCGTACGCATTCGCCCAGTGCTGCCGCTCGATTTCCTCGAGCGATATCAGGTCGGTCCGACGCGCCGATGCCCGCTCGACCGGCGGGCCCGGGCGAGAGCCTGCGCAGGCCGAGACAAGAAACAGACCCAGCACAACGAGAGATCGAGTAAGCTGTCGCATCATATCAACCTCCGAATCTCGTCTTGAATGTGGTCCCGTAGGTCGTCGGTGTCCCATCATAGTTGGTGATGAGATCGAGCGGCGTGCCCCACACATCCCATGTCCAGGCGAGGTAGCTCCCCTGCATCGCGTCCATCCAATCCATCAGCGAGGTGATGAACGCATTGCCGTGGTCGTCCTGGCCAAGCTCGCCGAGGACGAGTGGTACCTGCTGCGAGACAGGCAGCGCCTGGCCATCCCAACAGGAGCGCGCGTTGCACCAGCTGAAGTTGTACACGTGCCACGACGTCGCGAGGTTGTTGAGCGGATCGGTCGGCTTGTTGGCCAACCACTGCGACAGCCCCGCGGAATATTGGACGCCTCCCAGCATGATCACATTCGTCGCGCCCGTCGTGCGGACCGCGGTGACGAGCTCCTGCATCCCCGCCGCCTGGTACGTCATCCCGCTGCACGTGCCGCCATCACGCCAACAGCGCCAGGCCTCCGGCGTGTCCCGATTGCTGTCGGGAAAGGGCTCGTTGAACAGATCGAAGATGACCGCGTTGTTTCCCTTGAACGCGGTCGCGAGCTGTCGCCAGAACTCCACCGAATGATCCCGATCCGGCATCGGCTGCTGGTTGAGTGGGATCGCTGTCCCCGCCGCGCTCCAGTGCAGCTCGACGATCGCGACGATGCCATAGTGATTGAGTGTGGCGACAAAGTCTGTAACCGCCTGCTGATACGCAGCGCCCGCGTAGCTCGGGTTGACGCCATTAATCGCGAGCCAGCATGCCTCGTTGAGAGGGACGCGAACCACGTTCACTCGCCACTGGGCGATGGCACGCACCGAGCTCGAATCCGATGGCCCATCGAAGATTCCTCGTCCCTGCGCGCACATGAACTCCATGCCGGAGCGATTCACCCCGCGCAACCGGATTGTCGCGCCCGATGCATCCACGAGATGATTGCCTGACACATGCACCGAAGGCGCGGGTCTGATGAGCGGTGGAACCGTGTCGATGGGAGGTTTCCTGGCGGCAGCCGTGATCCCCGATCCGCAGGCCGTGAGGACGAGCGGGATCGCGTGTGTTCGGAGGAAGACGCCGCAGCGATGGAAGACTTTGATCACGTTTGGAGATCCACGGGTGCCTTTGTTATATGGCCATCTTTTCCCGATTTCGTCAAGTCATTTGACAATATCGTCCGGCTGGCGCCTATTCTCGATTCGTGGGTACCCCTTCCGAGCCGATCTCGCCTGCCGTAATTGACGCGGCGATACGTGTGCGCCGCGCCGCGCGCACCATTGGCGCGAGCTTCGTTCTCGCCGGAGCGCTGCTCATGCGTGCGAGCGCCGGTATGGCGCAACCCACGCATCCGGTAAACGCGCACGCCTCGCCCGAAGCGAAGCAGCTGCTTGCGTATCTGTATTCGCAGAGTGGGCATCGCATCCTTACCGGGCAACACAACTACAATCATGAAATGAGCCGCTATCTCGAGAAGGCGCACGAGCTGAGCGGCAAATACCCCGCCGTGTGGGGGACGGACTTCATCTTCAACGGACCGGACGATCCGGGGCCGCGAATAGTCGCCGAGGCGATCAGCAAATACCACGACGGCTACATCGTGACGCTGATGTGGCACGCTGGCCGCCCGACGGACGATCCGCCCTTCGGGTGGAAGGAGAGCATTCAGGCAGAGCTCACCGACGCAGAGTGGAAGGCGCTCGTCACCGACGGCACGGCGCTCAACAAGCGCTGGCAGGTCCAGGTGGACCGGGTCGCCGGCTATCTGGCGCAGCTGCGCGACGCTGGCGTGCCCGTGCTGTGGCGTCCCTATCATGAGATGAACGGCGTCTGGTTCTGGTGGGGAGACAAGCGCGGCCCCGCCGGCTACCAGAAGCTGTGGAAGATGATGTTCGACCGGTTCGTGAACGTGCACCACCTCGATAATCTCTTGTGGGTGTGGGACGCGAACGGGCCGAGAGACATTCCCAAAGATCAGGCTTACGCGTACGCCCTCTACTACCCGGGTTCGCGCTACGTGGATGTGCTCGCCACGGACATCTACAATTTCGACTACGAGCAAAAGGACTATGAGGAGCTGCTTCGCCTCGCCAGGGGAAAGCCGATCGCGCTCGGCGAGGTCGGAGAATTACCGAAGGCCGAGATCCTGGACGCGCAGCCCAGGTGGACGTGGTTCATGGTGTGGTCGAACTGGCTGGAGACTCACAACACTCCAGAGCGCGTCAAGGAGATTTACGGTAATCCGCGCGCCCTGACGCACGAACAGGTACGCATCCCCCCAACGCCATAGCACGGAGCCGTCGGCTCGCTTTCATGTAACCGAGCTCGCCGGCTCGATTCCCGATTACTCGTGCTGGTATCGTTTAGTCCACACGAGGATGCTGCCACACTGATTGTGCCCGTATTGCAATGGTGCCGTGCCCGGCTGCAGATACACCTCGATGCCGCGCACGTCGTCCGGTGTCACCATGTCGGCGAGCGCCGTGTCGCCGTTGTACAGCTCGAACCCGTCCAGATAGACCGAAGGAATGCAGCGCCTTGATGACGTCACGCGCGAGCCGAACTCTGTGCCAAGGACCTGCAGTCCCGGGACCGTTGTCAGCACCATCGCGATCGTGGGCACATGCATCGCCTCGATTTGCTTTGCAGTCAGGAAACGTCCGAACCAATTTCGCTGCAACCGCTCCTCGAACCCGGAGAGATCCGGGGGTCGCCGTCGAGCGAACACCCGGAGCGTGTCAAGCCGGGTCGTACGATCGCCGAGCGTCACATCGGCCACGGCAGTATGCGCGCTGGAGAGATCGACCAGGACGCGCGCCGGCTGAAAGCCGAGGGCCCGCGCCTCCAGCGTGGCTGTGCCCGGAGTGAGCCCGTCGATGGCGAACACGCCCGTGGAATCGGCGGTACCGGAGCCTTCGATCCTATCGTCCCCCCAGATCGACACATGCGCGGTCGCAGGTGCGCGACCAGCGAGCGTGAGGACGTGACCCCTGACGCGTGCAGTGCGTGCCCGTGGTTGCGCACTCGAAAGACGCTGCGGCGCTGTCGCCCCGTCGAGTGAAGAAACGCCGGGAAGGAACAGATCGCGCGCGAGCGCGCCGCCCGGCGGGACCCGGACTTCCAGTCCGCCCGTGCGCCTCGAGTCAGACATGACCTCAACGAGCACGGCATCCCCCGTCGGCACACCGCAGATCGAGAAATGTGCGTCAACGTCCGTCGTGACCCGTAGCGACTGATCGTGCACATCAACGCGGTGCGCGTCTACCTTGAGGTCACGCCAGCGCACGGTCACGGCGGCTCCAACTACCGGAATCCCACTGTCCGCGTCAAGGACGCGACCAAGAAGCAGGCCGGAGGAATCCCGGCGCGCGCCGCAGAACGCTCGCTCGAGTCCAGCGCCACTCGGGAGTGCGAGGTCGGTACGCACGAGCGAGTCGCCGCTCCTCACGTCGAGCCTCCAAAACGGCTCGATACCCAACACATCCAGCCGACTATTGAGGAATCCGATCAGGTAGCGATCAGCGGGCACCGCATCGAAGCGGAATATTCCCGCAAAGTCTGTGGTAGTCTCACGAAGGCGCGCGGCCGGGTTGTTGGCTGACACCAACTGAACAGTCGAGCCGGCGACGGGTCCGGCCGATAGGCTGTCCGTCACGGCGCCGGTGATCGCGCTCTGCGCTCCAAGGCGCGCCGCCGACAGGCATAGACCGAGAAGCGTTATTACGAAACCGCGCACGCCATGCAAGAGAATTCTCCTTGCACCTAAGGGCTCGTTCAGTCGTGGCCGGGCGATAGATTGGCCGACTTAACGTATCGCATTGTATACAAAAAAACAATCTGCATCAGGCATCTCCATCGAGTAAACGTCAGCGGCGACACGACTCAAGTTACCGGCTTGCCTCCAGACGCCGCACGACGTTCATCATGGCACGGCTCTCATGGTAGCATGCCTTCCATATCTGTCCCTTGAGCTCCTTGCGCTTATCCGGCTCCTTGTCGAGCCCTCCCGGGTACCAGCCGCCGTACTCGTGATCGATGAGGAAGTGATCGATGTAGGACCACTGTTTGAAGAATCGCTCTTCGTAGTGCAATGGGTCGTTGGGGTAGGTGTCGGCCATCATCAGGAGAGTATTGAGACCCTCAGCCTGCGCCCACCAGTTCTTCGTGTCGTACGTGATCGTGATTCCCGGTTTGTTCTTGACGTAATAGCCCTCGTCGTAAAATCCACCGGCCGCCGAGTCAAAGCCGTTGCGCAGCGCGTGGTCGAGCATCTGCTTCGCGTAGCGCTCGGTGATCGCGTCGTTCCTGATGCCCAGGGCTTCCGACGCCTCGAGCATCAGATAGGCCGTCTCGATGTCGTGCCCGAACGAGACGTGGTCGTAGAAGTGATTCCTCTGACGAACCGAATCCGTAGAATCGCGGTACGAGATGGGCGTCCAGCTCGCCGTGAAGAAGAGTCTCAGGTAGCCCGGGTCGGTGCGCATGGTGTCGCGAATCAGAGTCAGCATCTCGCGCAGCCGGTCGTGCAGAACGGAATCGGGCCACACCCGGTACAGCTCCGTAAACGCCTCGAGCAGATGGATGCTCGAGTTCTGATCCTTCGGCGGATCGTTCCTATAGCCAGAGCGAAGTGGTGTGCCGTCGCGTTCCATGTAGTTGAAGTAGCCGCGATTGACCGGATCGTGTGCATGCTGGTCGAGCCAGCGAAACGCGTCCTGCGCAAGACGCAAGGCGCGCTCGTCGTGGGAGACGTCGTAATAGCCGGCCAGCGCGTAGATGCCGAACGCCGTGCCGTATGCCTGTTTGACGATGCGCCCCGGCGCATCCTCCTTCGCCGTTCCTCCGCGCGTGACGAGCCAGTAAAATCCCCCTTTCTCCCTGTCCCACATCTTGTCGCGCAGAAAGAGAAAGCCATGGGCGGCGGCGGGAAGGAACACCGTATCGCCGGGAAAGAATTGCGCGGCGCGCGCCGTGGTCCACACGTGACGCGCCTGCGTCACGATCATCTTCTCCTGGTCGCCGGTCGGAGCGAAGCGCCAGTCGAACTGCGTGAGGAAGCCGCCGGAATCGACGTCCACTGCGCGCGGATACCACACCCTGAGCACATCGTCGTGCAATGAGCGGCGAATGTTGACGGCGAGACCGGCGCGCGCCTCCCGGTCACGCCGCTCCCCGATGCCCGTAGAGGCTCGATAGGGATGGCAGGCCGACTGAAGCAACAGCGCCGGCATCGTCACGCGAAGGAGGAAAGCGAAGAGAGGTCTGGACATTGGCGTAGTTTCTCCACCAATCGCGGCGAGCGACTGGCTCAGTGTGAGCCGTTCAGCAAATGGTCCGCGGCGAGTGCAAGGAACATGTAGTGCGTGGCTCCACCGCCCATCACGTACTCCGCCTGCTGCCAGAGAAAGGGGAAATCTTTGAGCTCCGGAAGATCCGGCCGAATGAGCGCCGTTCCTGAGACGACTCCGCCGGGTATGTACGACCAGTCGGCCCGATTGAAGCCGTACGCTGTCGTCATCGACCTTGCGCCGACACCGGACACGAACGAGGAAGTGTTCCGGCCAGGATGAACACCGAGCACGAAGTTGAGCGCGTTGAGCATGTACTCCGTGCTAACGATATCCGGAAATGCCTCGTGGAGAAAATACTGCTCCACTCCGAAGCGCTGGATTCCCCACCCCGCTCCCCAGATCACCGGCTCGTACGGCACGCCGTATGGATTGCGCTTCTGCGCCTCGCGCACCGTGGAGAAATTCGCCGCAACTGCCTGGCGAACGGCGGCGGTGAACGCAGCGTCGTTGATCAAGGGCAGCGCGCGGCCGATCATCCATCCCACCCTGCCGATGCGCGCAAGAATCTGTGGCTGCATCGCCTTCAGCGCGGTAGCGTACTCGGGCTTTCGAGTCGTGAACAGAAGTTCGACCGCCGCATTCACCCGGTCGTCGAACCCCGCGCCCGGATCGCGATCCATCTTCCAGAGTGCCTCGGCCGCATCCGTACTCTGGCCGGCGAGCGCGGGGTCTGATTTGCGCAGCACGCGGCCCACAATCGCGAGCGCGGCTATTCCCTTGTACTCGTGACCCGCGTTCTGCTCAGTAAAGACGAGCCGGTCGTCGGGAATTCCCGACGTCGTCGCCGTGCGCTCGCCGCGCGACAGCGAAGAATCGTAGAAGAGGTTGTCGCTGCTGTTGGTGATGTCGCCGAGCAATACGTACTGCGCCATCGTCGGGACGATGATCCCGCGGTACAGCCGCCCCATGCTCCGATAGCCACCCAGTATCGACAGGATGCCGTGCTTCGCCTGCTGGAGGAGATCGGGCTTGCCATCGGGCTGGTGAATCCGCACCAGACGCGCGCTTTCGTCGACGCTGGTGTTGTCGTACTCGAGACCAAACTGCTCGTACATCGAGGCGAGGATCCACACCTCGTCCGCCTGCGACTCGATGCGAAGATCGTCGTCCCCCGCATCATGCCAGCCGCCGACGTTGAGTCCCGGAACGATCTCACCCGCTTTGAATCGCGTCAGCGTGCTGGGACCCTGCACATAGCCATCGAAGTGGTTCGAGTCGGGACGCGCCATGCGCGCGTCGTCGAGGTGATCCACCCCGTGCCACACCCGGTACTGTTCCTCGACCCGCATGTGACACATCTGGACCGGCAGGAAATAGTCGATCGTCGGTTGCCAGGCGCGGACGGCGAAAACGTCGTCTCCAATTCTGAACGGGTTCGTGCGATAGTCTCGGTAGCGCACGACGTACATGCCCGGCTGCGTGACATCGCTGAAGTCGAACTGCAGGTAGCGGTAGCGAAGAAAGTTACCCCACGCACGTGGCGCCTTCGTGACTACAGAGCGCAGGCCGCCAGTCTCCTCGATCCGTTCGAGGCTAGCGAGATCCACACCGGGGTCACTCGCGTCCAGCTCGATCACGGCAATCTTCTGTTGCCGCGGATGGTAGCCGAGTTGCGACACCTGTACTACCGGTGCCTCGCGCCATCCGGGAACGACATGAGGCCTCACTATCCACTCGATCGCCGACTTCGTTACTCCGCCCGGGACGAGAGCCCGCACAATGAACCAACCGTTATTGTGCTTGATCCGGCCGTCGAACAGCTCGAGGTCACCGGTGAGGCTCTCGATTGTGAGGCGCTGTGTTTCCGTCTCAGCGGCAATCGTGAGCCGCGAGCCTTTCGCGAATGGTAGTGGCTCTACCTCTCCGTCAGCATCGCGGCGCTGCGGGCCACTGGGCTGGCGGGGGAAGATTCCGCCGCGATTGCCCAGGTACCAGCTCTTGCCAAAGAGGTCGGTCGGATAGAGCTCAATGTTGAAGGTCACGCGGCCTACCCAATCGGCGGGAATCGGCTTGTCGAGATCGACGATTATCCGGACAGCGTCGCCGTCGCCACGCACGCGGACACGGTACGAGAGCCTGAGGGCCGGATAAACGATCGGATTGAACCCGTGGCGGTCCTTGCTCGTGTCGGGATACGCGAGCGAGGTCACGATCTCGTTGTGCTCGCGATCCACGATTCGTCCGGTCTGAACGGGAACGGCCTGCCATTGACCAGGGGTCGGCTCCAGCCGGAGGTCTCCGTTGCTCGCGACACGAACGCCGTGCTGAACGATGCTGACGCCGCCCTGATGTCCTTCCGGGTAGATGTCCTGGAAGGCCATGATGTCGGCGCCCTGGCGCCGGAAGTAGCCGCCCGAGGTGAGCGCGAAGCCGGGCGGGGCTGGTGCCGGGTTTGCCCGCGCCTGCTGGGCGTGCGAAGCGAACGCGGGCACGAGCGCGGTGATAGCCACCAACGCCAGGACCCGCCGCAATCGTGACATCACTGCGTGATCGTGAAACGCGTGGCGCGCCCGCCGATCTGAACCTCGTACTCGCGCGCGTCGGTCGGCTCGGCGGCCGGACGCTGAGCGGCAAGCGGTTGGGCGACGAGCAGAAGAAGGGTGCCGAGTCCTAGACGCATGTTCTCAGGCGGTGAAAGTGGGCGATCGGGACGCTTCGAACGAGTGGAGCTACGAATCAGTGCTAACCAACGGATTTGACCGGTCTCAACCATACGCCACCCTGATGTTCTTAGGCAACCCCAGTGCGGAACGTTGGAGGCCCTACTGGGCGTCGCCGCGTACGGGGCGAGCAAAGCGGGCGTGGCCGCGCTCACGAAATCGCTCGCGGTCGAGTGGGCGCCGCACGGCGTGTGCGTGAACGCGATCCTGTCAGGTGTCTTCCGAACGGCGCTCAACGAGGGGCTGCTCGACGGTACCGATCGCGGCCGGGAGCTCCTGATGCGCACGCCGATGCGGCGCTTCGGCCAGCCCGAGGAGGTCGCGGGCGCCGCGGTTTTTCTCGCGTCCGATGCGGCGAGCTTCGTCACGGGACACCTGCTCGCGGTGGACGGCCGGTTTCTCGCGAGTGGCGTGAATCAGTAGGACTTCCGCCTGCCATAATTGAGGGTGGCGATCCTCACGATGTGCGCGCCGCATGACGATGCGCCGCTCCAACCACCGTCCCCTGTCATATGATATCTGGGCTCACTCCACTCATTCTCGGAGCCGCCGAAGCCGAGGAACGTGCAATGGACGAGGTCGAGCTGAGACGACAGCTCGAGCGGGCACACGCCGACTGCATCGGCTGGGCGATGGCCTGTTGTGGACGCGATCGCGACGACGCCGAGGAGGTGCTACAAACCGTGTATCTCACAGTGCTGGATGGGCGCGCGCGCACCGACGGACGTCCTTCTCCGGACTCCAGGCAGTGAGCTGCTCGGCGCGATGCCCGCCCTTGGCGCGTCCGTTCTCGACACGATGATTCCTACACCTTCGAAGAGAGGAACCTGACATGAAATATTCAATTCTTGCCTTCGCATTCGTGCTTGGCGCCGCGAGCCTCGCGGCGCAGGGGCCGCCGCCGGGACAGCGCGGCCCGCGCCCAGGCCCGGACGACTGGGGGCGTAACTTCTTCCCTCCGCAACTGGTGATGCAACACCAGAGTGAAATCGGACTGCAGGACTCGCAGCGCACGGCGCTTACGTCCGCCGTTCAGCAGGCGCAGGCAAAGTTCATGGATGTGCAGTGGAAGCTGAGCGCCGAGGGCGAGAAGATGGCCCGTTTGCTTCAGGGCACGCAGGTGGACGAGACGCAGGTCCTCGAGCAGGTCGACCGCATTCTCGCGTTGGAGCGGGAGATCAAGAAGGCGCAGATCTCGCTGATGGTGCGCATCAAGAACACGCTCACGGCGGCGCAGCAGGCGAAGCTGGCGGAGTTACGGAACCGGAAGGACCAGGAATAATCGAGCGCAATGCCCGAACGCGCCCATACCTTACCAATCGCTCAGATCGATCCCACATTTGACGAAGGTCGCCGCCGGTTCCACGTTGATCAGGCACGTCCGGCGATCCTCAACCGATGCGTACCGACCTCCGCACGAAAACCAGCCAGATTCTCCCCGTGAGCGCGGGGACTCTCACTTTCCTGCTCCTTGTCACTGTCCTTGGTGCGCAGGGAGACAACGGCGCGGCACGCGATTGGCCGGCTTACGGTGGCGATCCCGAAGGAACGCGCTACTCATCGCTGACGCAAATCAATCGCTCCAATGTCGGTCGCTTGCAGGTGGCCTGGCAATTCGATCCGAGTGAAGGCTCGCCGAACGGACGCTTTCAGGCCCAGCCGATCGTCGTCAACGGCATTCTGTATAGCGTCACGCCCGCGAGCGGCGTAGTGGCGCTCGACGGCGCGACGGGAAAATTGAAGTGGTCGTGGAATTCGGGAGCTCGAACTTCCGTTCGCGGCCTCACTTACTGGACAGACGGGAAAGAGCAACGGCTGCTGGCCGCCTTTGGTCGGTACGTCTACGCGATTGACGCAGTCAGCGGCAAGCCATTCCCCGATTTCGGGCGTGGCGGCCGCATCGACCTTCATTACGATTTGGGCCGGGATCCCGAACAGCAGTCAGTCAGCCTGACCACACCGGGGGTCATCTACAAAGATTTGTACATCGTTGGTGGCCGGACGTCCGAGGCCCTGCCGGCGTCGTTCGGAGACATCCGCGCCTACAACGTCCGCACCGGACGACTTCACTGGACATTCCACACCATTCCGCGTCCCGGCGAGTACGGCTACGAGACCTGGCCGAAAAAGGCCTGGACGTACACCGGAGCGGCTAACAACTGGGCTGGTATGGCGCTCGATGTGAAACGTGGGCTCGTTTACGTGCCCACCGGATCAGCCGCGGCGGATTTCTACGGCGCCAACCGTGTCGGCGACGATCTGTTCGCCAACACGCTGCTGGCGCTTGATGCGGCAACCGGCAAACGCATCTGGCATTTTCAAGGCGTCAAGCACGATATCTGGGATCGCGATTTTCCGTCGCCCCCGACGCTCGTGACGGTCAAGCGTGACGGGAAGAGCGTCGATGCGGTGGCGCAGACGACCAAGCACGGCTTCGTGTTCCTGTTCGATCGCGCCAACGGCACGCCGCTGTTCCCGATCGAGTACCGAAACGTTCCGCCGAGCACGGTCGAGGGCGAGGTCGCGGCCCAGAACCAGCCGTTTCCCTTGAAGCCTGCGCCCTATGCCCGGCAATTGTTGACCGAAGATATGTTGACCACGCGAACGCCACAGGCGCACCAGTGGGCGCTCGAGCAGTTCAAGACGTTCCGCAGCGAAGGGCTGTTCGTCCCGTTCATGGTCGGCAAGGAAACCGTGATCTTCCCCGGGTTTGATGGCGGGGCAGAATGGGGTGGCTCTGCCGTCGATCCAAATACCGGCGTGTTATATGTGAACGCCAACGATCTCGCGTGGACGTCGAGCATGCGCCTCACGGTGCCGGCGGCAAATCTGATCTCTCAGACGTATCTCAATCAGTGCGCGGCCTGTCACGCTGAGAACATGTCGGGCGGTTCGATGTCTCCATCGCTCGTCCACATCGTGAGACGGCGCACGCGCGCACAAGTTGCCGAGATTATCCGGAATGGATCAGGTCGCATGCCGGGCTTTTCTTCTCTTCCGCCGCAGGTGCTGGCTCAGCTTGTTCAGTACGTCATGAGCGGCGTGGCGAAAGGAGCAACGCCAAGCGCGCCTTCACCCACCGACCTGAAATACAACTTCACCGGGTACCATAAGTGGAACGACCCCGACGGCTATCCCGCGGTGGCGCCGCCCTGGGGGACGTTGAATGCGATCGATTTGAATTCTGGAGAATACGCCTGGAAGATTCCTCTCGGTGAGTATCCGGAACTCGCCGAGCAAGGTCTGAAGGACACGGGTACCGAGAATTATGGCGGCCCCATCGTGACTGCCGGCGGGTTGGTCTTCATCGGTGCCACGAACTTCGACAAGAAATTTCGGGCCTTCGATAAGGATACTGGCAAGCTGTTGTGGGAGACGGTGATGGTAAACTCCGGCAACGCAACCCCGATCACGTATCAGGTGAACGGCAAACAATTCGTCGTGATCGCGGCGTTTGGCGGCTACGGTGGAGACCGCGCCGGTGCGGCCGGAAGCTCTGATGTAGGAACCGGTGGGCCGTCGCGCGGCGCGTTTGTCGCGTTCGCATTGCCGTAGGTAAGGTGGATCAGAGTACGAATACCGCGGCAGTGGAGAGAAGGCCCGAACTCGTAATTATTTCCGCTCGATCATGCGCAGTGAATCGGACTCCACGACGACGTCGAACCGCTTCCCTCTCGAACGGACGTGGCGTGTC
>Ga0208587_1000585_pt1 | contig 20010 bp, 25 predicted proteins | sample NGESurdeep092012_7_FD_184472 | JGI IMG/M metagenome (GOLD analysis project Ga0208587, IMG submission 184472) | Arctic peat soil microbial communities from Barrow, Alaska - NGEE Surface sample 210 deep-092012 (SPAdes) | ecosystem: Environmental > Terrestrial > Soil > Wetlands > Peat ...
CGCTTAATCGCGGGCATGGCCCGCTCCTACACACTGGTTTCCAGTTTGCGCGGGAATGACAATTAGAGGTGTGACGCAAGATTGCGGCGCAGATACTCATGGAAGTGCAGCATGCCGTCTTCGGTGGGCGACTGGTACGGGCCGTGCTCTTCGATGCCGCGCTGGTACAGCGACTTGCGCCCCTGGTGCATGCGCAGGCAGATGATATCGTCTTCCACCGCCGTTTCGTTATAGGCATGTTGTTCCGCCTCCACGTATTCGCGCTCGAACAGCGCGATGTCCTCGAGGTAATAGAACTCGACGATGTTGGTGCATGCCTCCGGGCCGCGCGGCACGAGGGTGCTGACCACCAGCGTGCCCGGATACCACTCGACCATGATGTTGGGGTAGTAGGTAAGCCAGATCGCGCCGTACTTCGGCAGTTTGCCGCCGTGGTAGCGCAGCACCTGTTCCTGCCACTTGCCGTACACATCGCTGCCGGCTTTGCGCAGCCCGTTGCGGATGCCGACGGTCTGCACGCTGTACTGTTCGCCGAATTCCCACTTGAGATCGTCGCAATCCACGAAATTGCCCAGGCCGGGATGAAAGGGCACGACGTGGTAGTCCTCAAGATACACTTCGATGAAAGTCTTCCAGTTGAACGCGTATTCGTCCACTTGCACGCGATCCAGCATGTAACGGGAAAAGTCGATTTCCTGAATCACGCCGACCCTGGCCAGGTCCTTGGCGATGTCGCGCTTGCCTGCAAACAGCAGGCCGTTCCAGTTTTGCAGCGGCGATTTGTTCAGATTCAAACAGGGGTTCTGCGGGAAGTGCGGCGCGCCGAGCAGCTCGCCATCGGTCTTGTAAGTCCAGCGGTGCATCGGGCAGACGATGTGTTGCGTGTTGCCGCGACCTTGCAGCATGATGGCCTGGCGATGGCGGCAGATGTTGCTGAGCAGCTCCACGCCGTTCTGGTTGCGCACCAGCATCTGCGCCCCGCCTTCCAGCACGTGATAGTCGCCCTGATTCGGAATCATCAGCTCATGGCCGACGTAGTTCGGCCCTTGTTCGAACAGCAGGCGTTGCTCGACTTCCAGTGCTTTGGGATCGAAGTACCAGCCTAGCGGTGGCTGGATCGGAACCAGGGTGAGCTGATCTATGTTGGAGATATCGGACATGCCCTAATTGTGGATGTGGTGCGAGGGAGATAGGGATTGTCCCCGAAATTAATTGGTGGGGCAACAATAATGTCAGCTCATTTCGCGCGCTGTACCTTTTTCAACGGCGCGCCGCGATTGGAACGTTGGCCGGCCATCGTTATTTCTTCCTGGGTAGTTATAGCCAGTCAGATCGCTTGAAGTGCCGGTAAAGAAAGCCGCAGACTGCAATGATGATGAGAAGCGCAACGGGGTAGCCGTAATCCCATTGCAGTTCTGGCATGAGCTTGAAGTTCATGCCCCAAATGCCGGTGAAAACAGTAGCGATGGCGAAGATCGCCGCCCAGGCGGCCAGTTGTTTGTTGATTACGTTTTGTTCGATGGATACCGTGGACTGGCTGACCAGGATCGCTGTGGTGATGGTGTCGCGCATGGCATCTATCGTGGCATTGATGCGCGTCAGGTGGTCATAGACATCGCGAAAATACTCCTGGGTGGTGGTACAGACCGGCGGCACGCGCCCGCCGTGAAGTTTTCCGGTGGCTTCCATCAGCGGCATCACTGCATGTTTGAGCACCACGGACTTGCGCTTGAGTTCATATAGCTGCGCAATGTTGGTGAGGGCATTCCCCTTGTCAAACAGGCGTTCCTCGATGGATTCCAGTTGCGACTCCAAATCATCTATCACCGGGAAGTAGCGGTCCACCACCGCGTCCATCAACGCATATAACACGAAGCCCGAGCCCAGCCGCAGCAATTCAGGTTCGCGCTCGCAGCGTTCGCGCACCCCAAGAAAACTCTGCTTGCTGTGGTTGCGGATAGAAAGGATGAAGTTGTGCCCGACGAAGACACTGATCTCGCCGACCGTCAACTCGGAATGGTCGGCCTCCACCAGATGCATCACCGCAAACAGTGTATCGCCGTATTCCTCGATTTTGGGACGCTGGTGGCCGTGGCGGGCGTCTTCGACCGCCAGGTCGTGCAGCCCGAATTCTTCCTGCATTTTTTTGAGTTCGGCTTTGGTGGTATCGCGCAGCGCCACCCAAACGAAACAATCCGTCCGTTCAAGATAATCACTAATTTCTTCGACGGGAAGGTCGGCGAGTTTGACGCCATTCTGGTAGGCAACGCAATTGATCAGCATGGCGGTTTACGGTCAGTTTATGAGTAGGCGGAGTATAAGCGTTAGTGTGCGGCGGTTACAGCGTCCAGCGCCAAGATTAAGTTCCAGCACAAAAAATTGTCCAGGGCTGGGCCTTTGGGTAGAATGAGCCTCTTTGCAAACGGATATAGAGATGGCCGGGAAAACCCAGAAAACACAAGGCTTCGAGTCGGCAATGATCGAGCTTGAACAGATCGTCGCCGACATGGAAGCGGGCAAGTTGTCGCTGGAGGACTCGCTGGCTGCCTATAAACGCGGTGCTGAATTGTTGTCGTTCTGCCGTTCCAAACTGGAAGACGCGCAGCAACAAGTGCGCGTGCTGGAAGACGGTGTGCTGAAAGATTTTTCCGGTACCGGTGAGTCCGGACAATCTTGATGCGCGCTGATTTTCAGGGTTGGATCGCCGCCCATCAAGTGCGCTTCGAGGATGTGTTGCGCGAGTTGTTGCCCCGTTCGGAAGTCGCCCCGCAGCGATTGCATGAAGCGATGCGCTACGCGGTGCTGGATGGCGGCAAGCGTGTGCGTCCGCTGCTGGCGTTTGCCGCGGGCGAGTTGGCCGGCGCCGAGCTGGCGCGGGTGAATGTCGTGGCGGCGGCGGTCGAGCTGATCCATGCTTATTCGCTGGTGCATGATGACATGCCGTGCATGGACGACGACGTGTTGCGCCGCGGCAAGCCGACCTGCCATGTGCAATATGACGAGGCGACCGCGCTGCTGGTCGGCGACAGCCTGCAATCGCTGGCGTTTCAACTGCTCGCGGAACATCGTTTGAGCGATAACGCGCAGCGCCAACTTGAGATGATCAAACTGCTGGGGGTGGCCACCGGTTCGCGCGGCATGGCGGGCGGGCAGGCGATCGACCTCGCCAGCGTGGGCAAATCGCTCACGCTTCCCGAATTGGAATTCATGCACATCCACAAGACCGGCGCGCTGATCCGCGCGGCGGTGTTGCTGGGGGCCCATTGCGGTTCGGTCTCATCCGTTCAACTGGACAAGCTGGATCGTTTCGGCAAGCTGATCGGTCTCGCATTTCAGGTGGTGGACGATGTGCTGGACTGTGAAGCGGATACCGCCACGCTGGGCAAAACGGCGGGCAAGGATGCGGATAACAACAAGCCGACTTACGTCAGCCTGCTGGGTATACAGGGTGCGCGCGACATGGCGCAGCGTCTGCATCGCGAGGCAATGGAAACACTGGCGGAATTCGGTGATTCCGCACAACGCCTTCGCGAATTGGCTGATTTCATCGTGTTGCGAAAGTTTTGATGAACACTCTCGTAATTCCGCGTTTTTGTAGGGTGGGCTCCGCGTGTGTTGTTGGGGCTTCAGCCCCTTACAACCACGGCGTACCCCTTGCGGGTGTTGCCCACCATGTCGGGCAGAGCCCGACCTGCCTTTTGGATACAGTTCTTTTGCTAACAGATCAGGGATCCCATTGATGTATTCATTGCTCAATACCATCAACACCCCCGACGACCTTCGCCACTTGGAGCGCGAACAGTTGCCGCAACTCGCCAAGGAATTGCGCGGATTTCTGGTCGAGTCGGTCAGCAAGACCGGCGGGCATTTGTCTTCCAACCTCGGCACGGTCGAACTGACCATCGCGCTGCACTACATCTACAACACGCCGGAAGACAAGCTGGTCTGGGATGTGGGACATCAGACCTATACGCACAAGATCCTGACCGGTAGGCGCGAGGCGATGAGTCGTTTGCGCATGGCGGGCGGCATCGCCGGTTTCCCCAAGCGCGAAGAAAGCCCGTATGACACCTTCGGCACCGGGCATTCCAGCACATCGATCTCGGCAGCGCTGGGCATGGCGGTGGCGGCTCAACTGCAAGGCTCCGAGCGCCGTGCCGTGGCGGTCATCGGCGACGGCGCGATGAGCGGCGGCATGGCCTTCGAAGCGCTGAACAACGCCGGTGCGATGGATGCAAATCTGCTGGTGATCCTCAATGACAACGACATGTCCATCTCGCGCCCGGTCGGCGCGCTGAACAACTATCTGGCCAGGCTGATGTCTGGGCGTTTTTATGCAGCGATGCGGCGCGGCAGCGAGAAAGTGCTGAAGGGTATGCCGCCGATGCTCGAATTCGCCAAGCGCGCCGAAGAACATTTCAAGGGAATGGTGATACCCGGCACGCTATTTGAAGAATTTGGTTTCAATTACATCGGTCCGATCGACGGGCACGATATGGATGTGTTGCTGGATACCCTGGGCAATATTCGCAAGCTGAGCGGCCCGCAGTTCCTGCACATCGTCACACAAAAGGGCAAGGGCTATGCGCTGGCCGAGGAGAATTGCCTGCTGTATCACGGCGTGAGCAAGTTTGACAGCACTCAAGGTATCGTTGTGAAGCCTGTCCTGAGCGGTGTCGAAGGAGAATCCGCCAAGCCCACGTACACCCAGGTGTTCGGGCAGTGGCTGTGCGATATCGCAGTGCAGGATGAACGGGTGGTGGGCATCACGCCGGCGATGTGCGAAGGCTCCGGCCTGACGGAATTTGCGGCGCGTTTTCCGAATCGCTATTTTGACGTGGGCATCGCCGAGCAGCACGCACTCACTTTCGCGGCAGGGTTGGCATGCGATGGATACAAGCCGGTGGTGGCGATCTATTCGACTTTCTTGCAGCGCGCTTACGATCAACTCATCCACGACATCGCAATCCAGAATCTGCCGGTGGTGTTCGCGATCGATCGCGGCGGGCTGGTCGGTGCGGACGGTGCGACGCACGCGGGCAGCTTCGACCTTTCCTATTTGCGCTGTATCCCGAACATGACAGTGATGGCACCCGCTGACGAAAACGAATGCCGCCAGATGCTGTTCACCGCTTTCCAGTTGAATACGCCGAGTGCGGTGCGCTATCCGCGCGGCACCGGACCGGGCGTGGCGATCAGCCCCGAGATGTGCGCATTGCCCATAGGCAAGGGCGAGTTGCGTCGTGACGGAAAACGGGTTGCGATCCTGGCATTTGGCACCATGCTGGCCCCCGCGCTGGCGGCGGCTGAGCAACTCAATGCGACGGTGGCGAACATGCGCTTCGTCAAACCACTGGATGCAGAATTGGTATTGCGCCTGGCGCGCGATCACGAGCTGCTGGTGACGGTGGAAGAGAACACCATACAAGGCGGCGCGGGCAGTGCGGTGGCGGAATGTTTGCAACTGCACGGTATCGCCATCCCGCTGCTGCAACTCGGCTTGCCGGACCGGTTCATCGAGCAGGGAGAACACGCGCAGATGCTGGCGGATTGCGGCCTGGATGCCAAGGGCTTGCTCGCGGCGGTTGAAAATAAATTATCCCAGGTCAGAAATTAATTGGCGCAAAATTATATTGACCTAGTAAATTTGTCGGGATTGGTTATAATCTTTTGCCTACGTAACTTAATAGGATGTCAATTATGAATACTCCCGTACAAAATTTTATTCCCGATGTGCAAAGTTCGGCTGATACGCGTCACTTGGCGATCGATCGCGTCGGCATCAAAGGCATACGCCACCCGGTGAAGGTCAAAGACAAGAGTGTCGGCGTTCAGCACACTGTCGCCACTTTCAACATGTATGTGCATTTGCCGCACAACTTCAAGGGCACGCACATGTCGCGCTTCGTCGAGATACTCAACCAGCATGAGCGCGAGATATCTGTCGAGTCTTTCGAAAGTATCCTGAAAGAAATGGTGACGCGTCTGGAAGCGAAGTCCGGATACATCGAAATGAGTTTTCCGTATTTCGTGAACAAGACCGCACCTGTGTCCGGGGTGCAAAGCCTGCTCGATTACGACGTCACGCTGATCGGCGAAACTGTTCACGGCAAGCCGCGCGTCACGATGAAAGTGCTGGTGCCGGTCACCAGCCTGTGTCCATGCTCGAAGAAGATTTCCGAGCGCGGCGCGCATAACCAGCGTTCGCACGTCACGCTTTCAATACGCACCAACGAGTTTGTCTGGATCGAGGACGTGATCCGCATCGCGGAAGAGCAGGCATCGTGCGAACTGTACGGCTTGCTGAAACGTCCCGATGAAAAGTTCGTCACCGAACGCGCTTACGACAATCCCAAATTTGTCGAAGACATGGTGCGCGACGTGGCGACGGTGCTGGATGCGGACAAGCGCATCGATGCCTATGTGGTCGAGTCGGAGAATTTCGAGTCGATACACAATCACTCGGCGTATGCGCTGATCGAGCGGGATAAAATGAAGGATTGAGGATCAACGATCAAGGATCAAGGATCAAGAAAACCCTCTGCTCCGCCTTTCGCTTAAGCCCGAATCCAGAATCCTGACTTATGAAGCCCGTCGCCATCTTTCGCCATACCGCTACAGAAGGTCCCGGTTACCTTGCAGAATTCCTCAATGAGCGAAAAATCCCGTGGCAATTGATCGCGATTGATGCGGGCGATGCCGTTCCATCGAGCGCATCGGCATATTCAGGGCTGGTCTTCATGGGCGGGCCGATGAGCGTCAACGACGATTTGCCGTGGATACCGAAAGTCGAAGCATTGATCCGCGATGCCGTTGCTCAAGACGTTCCGCTGTTGGGGCATTGCCTGGGTGGGCAACTGATCTCCAAGGCACTGGGCGGCATCGTGTCGCGCAATCCGGTCAAGGAGATTGGCTGGGGAAAGGTGCAGGTGTCGGATAATGACATCGCGCGCGACTGGTTCGGCGATATCCAAAACTTTGCGGCCTTCCACTGGCACGGCGAAACATTCAGCTTGCCGCAAGGCGCGACTCACCTGCTGTCCAGTGCACATTGTACAAATCAAGCCTACGCTATCGGCAAGCATCTTGCGCTGCAATGCCATATCGAGATGACCGCCGAAATGATCGCGACCTGGTGCGCGGCGGGTGCGGATGAAGTGGCGGCCAGCGGCGCCAGTCCGGCAGTGCAACCGGTGGGCGAGATGCAAAAGCAGATGGTGCACAAATTGCCGCGCTTGAATAGCGTGGCGATTCAGCTTTATAGCCAATGGGCCAAGGGCTTAACACCTTAATGAATCTGCCGATAAATGTTGCTGGTGGGATTGATTGATTTCGCTATAATGCGCGGGTTTCCGCTGCACAGGGAACTTTATTTACCGACTATATCAAGAGGGATTCCATGAAAAAACTGATCGCATTGGCATGTTTTGGTTTTGCATTTTCCGTATCCGCTCCGGCTTTCGCTGGCGCACAGCAAGAAAAGATGAAGGGCTGCAACGTAGAAGCAAAAGGCATGAAGGGTGACGAACGCAAGGCGTTCATGAGCAAGTGCCTGAAAAAGGATTACGTGCTGAAGTCTGCCGCACCTGCTGCCGCTCCAGCTGCCGCTCCTGCCAAAGCGGATGCCAAGCCGGCTGCCAGTGCTGCTGCTCCTACCGCAAAAATGAAGCAACAGGACAAGATGAAGTCATGCAATGCTGATGCCAAAGCCAAGGCACTCAAGGGCGACGAGCGCAAGAAGTTCATGAGCTCCTGCCTCAAGGGTTAAGCTTCATTAGCCGCACCGGGAACGCGCCGCAAGGCGCGTTTTTCTTTGGGGCTGTATAATCCACGATCTTTGCGCGACTGAGTCGCGTTTTACATTTTAAGGTTGCATGATCAAAAAATTCCTCAAGCGTGTATTCCGCAAGCCTGCCAAGGTAAAATCGGTAGGGAATGCCCAGGTTATCCCATTCAGATTGCATGGTGTGACGCGCGACCAGATCAGCTACGGTGCGTTGAAAGTCACCGACGGGCTGCAAGCAGCAGGCTATCAGGCCTATGTGGTTGGCGGTGCGGTGCGCGACCTGTTGCTGGAACGTATGCCAAAGGATTTCGATGTGGCGACCGATGCCACTCCGGAGGAAGTGCGCCGGCTATTCCGTCGTTCGCGCATCATCGGGCGGCGCTTCCAGCTGGTGCATGTGATGTTCGGCGAGGATGTGGTGGAGGTGTCTACTTTCCGCCGCATGATCGAAGCCGAAGATGCGCAGACCGACGAGCATGGGCGCCTGCTGCGCGACAATGAATTCGGCGATCAGGAACAGGATGCGGCAAGGCGCGATTTTACCGCCAATGCGCTGTTCTACGATCCGAGCACCCAGGAGATCTACGACTATCACGGCGGTTATGCCGATACCCGCAATCATCTGTTGCGCATCATCGGCGATCCGCTGGTGCGTTACCGCGAAGACCCGGTGCGCATGCTGCGCGCGGTACGCTTGTCCGCGAAACTGGGTATCAAGCTGGATGCGGCGACCGCCGCGCCGATCGCCAAGATGAAAAGCCTGCTCGACAACGTGCCGCAGGCGCGCTTGCTCGATGAAGTGCTGAAGATGCTGTTGTCCGGGCATTCGGTGGAATGCATCAAGCATTTGCGCAAGATGAATCTGCACCATGGCTTGTTGCCGCTGCTGGATGTGATTCTGGAGCAGCCGATGGGTGAGAAATTCATCATGCTGGCGTTGCGCAACACCGACGAGCGTATCAGTCAGGACAAGACGGTCTCACCCGCCTTCCTGTTCGCGGCATTGTTGTGGCATGAAGTGCTGGCGACTTGGAAACTGCATCAGCAGCAAGGCGAGCGTCCGGTGGGAGCAATGCATGAGGCGATGGACGAGGTATTGGCAAGACAGAAGGCGCAGCTGGCCATTCCGCACCGCCAGGATGCGGTGATGAAAGAGATCTGGCTGATGCAGCAACGCTTCGAGCAACGCGCCGGACAACGACCGTTCCGTTTGCTGGAGCAATCGCGTTTCCGCGCCGGATTCGATTTTCTGTTGCTGCGCTGTGCCAGCGGCGAAGTGGATGACGAACTCGGACTGTGGTGGGACGAATTTCAGGATACCAGTGCCGAGCGTCGCGCGGAAATGTTGCAGCCGGAAGGAGCGGGGGAAAAGAAACGCCGCCGCCGCAAGCCGCGCAAGAAACCTGAAGTGGCGGCCGGGGATGAATCGGCAGCGGATGAGCAGTCAGCATAATTCTGGAAACAGCTCACACCACGGAATACTGATAAAGCCACTAGCCATTCCACTAAACGACCAAAGAACGGTCGCCAAGTGGCTGGTTAACGGAACACACGGAATAAAAACAATGAATTTCGCACTCTTTGATATTCACCCTGATATTCACCAACTGGGGGACGTCATAAAACACGCCAAGTTTGTTCTTTTCCGTGTATTCCGTGATTATGAATTGCAGTTTTCAGCGTAATGCCGCACATCGCCTTTATCGGGCTGGGCAGCAATCTGGGAGACCCGCACAGCCAATTGCAGCGTGCCTTCGTTGATCTTGATGGACTGCCCGGCACGCGTTTGACGGCACGGTCTTCGCTGTATCGCAGTGCGCCGCTGGGTTGTCTTGATCAGCCGGATTTCGTGAATGCGGTTGCAAAGATCGCGACGAGCCTGTCGCCGCAAGCGTTGCTGCAAGCCCTGTTGCAAATCGAACATCAGCACGGTCGCCAGCGCACCTTTCGCAACGCGCCGCGCACACTGGATCTGGACGTGCTGCTCTACGACGATATGCAACTGCAAGAGCAGGGCCTGACGATCCCGCATCCGCAGATGCACCTGCGTGCGTTCGTGTTGCAGCCCTTGCTGGAGATTGCGCCGGATATCGGCATTCCAGGCGTGGGGCAGGCGCAACGGTCATTGCAGGCTTGCCAGGATCAGGTTTTGGAGAGGCTAACCAGTGTTGTTTGACAAGTATCGTTACGTGGTCGTGGAAGGTCCGATAGGCGTGGGCAAGACCAGCCTTGTACATCGCCTTGCGCAACATGTGGGTGCCACGACTTTGTTGGAAAAGCCCGATGAAAATCCCTTTCTCGCCCGGTTCTACCAGGATCCGCCGCGCTATGCGCTGGCGACCCAGTTGTTCTTTTTGTTTCAGCGCGGCAACGAAGTGCGCGACCTGGCGCAGATGGATTTTTTTCGCAACAGCACGGTGTCGGATTATCTGTTCGAAAAAGATCCTTTGTTCGCACGTCTCAATCTGAACGAGGAAGAGTTCGCGCTGTATCAGCAGATTTATCGGACGCTGCAATTGCAGGCCCCTGTGCCGGATCTGGTGATCTATTTGCAGGCCGCGCCGGAAACGCTGGTGGAGCGTGTGCGCCGCCGCGCCCAGCCTTACGAGAATGGCATCAGCGAAAATTATTTATATCGGCTTGCACAAAGCTACAGCGATTTCTTCTATCATTACGACGCGGCGCCGGTGTTGATGGTGAACAGCGAACATCTGAATTTTGTCGATGGCGATGAGGATTTCACCTTGCTGTTGAAGCGCATTGAGGAAATGCGCGGACCGCGCGAATTCTTTAGCCGGGGGTGAGGAGCCTCTGATTTAATCCTGCATGGTCGCGACAATGGCTTTGCGGGATGTGATGCAAGGAGCACAACATGGCAGACCGCCCGCAAAGCCTTGTCCCGAAGGGTTGCGACCAAAACGGATGCTTGCGGCGTTGCGCTCATTGGCATCGTAGTCCAAACTACGACCTTCGTCGCGCGTCTTGCAATCATCTCGTTTTGGTCTGCAACGCGTCCCATGAATGATTAGATCAGAGGCTCCATAGATGCGAACTACGCTGACCAAATTGCAAACCATGCGCAGCAAGGGCGAGAAAATCGCCGTGCTGACTTGTTACGATGCCAGCTTTGCCACGCTGCTGGAAGCGCAGGGCATTGACGTGCTGCTGGTCGGCGATTCGCTCGGCATGGTGTTGCAGGGACATGAGACCACGCTGCCGGTTACGCTGGACGACATGGCGTACCACACCGCCTGCGTGGCGCGCGGCGCGAAACAGGCGTTTATTGTCGCCGACATGCCGTTCGGCACCTTTCAGGTCAGCCCGGAAAAAACTTTCGAACATGCCGCGCGGTTGATGGAGGCGGGCGCGCAAATGGTCAAACTGGAAGGCGGCGCGGCTATGGTCGAGACGGTGCGTTTCCTTACCGGACGCGGCATCCCGGTGTGCGGACACCTCGGGCTGACCCCGCAATCGGTGCATCAGCTGGGCGGCTATCGTGTGCAAGGCAAGGATTCCGCTGCCGCGCAAAAAATATTGGAGGATGCCGTTGCGCTTGAACAGGCCGGCGCGGGCATGATCGTGCTGGAAGCGATGCCCGCGCTGCTGGCTGCGGAGATCACTGCTGCACTTTCCATTCCCACCATCGGCATCGGCGCGGGGGCAGCGTGTTCCGGCCAGGTGCTGGTGCTGCACGATATGCTGGATATCTATCCGGGCAAGAAGGCGCGCTTCGTGAAGAATTACATGCAGGGCGCGAACAGTATCGCAGATGCGGTGGCGAACTATGTTGCCGAAGTAAAGGCGGGCGATTTTCCGGCGCAGGAACACAGCTTCTGATGAAAGTCGTTTCAACTGTCGCGAAACTACGCGCACGACTGGCTGACGAAGGTGCCATCGCCTTCGTGCCGACCATGGGCAATCTGCATCAGGGACATCTCGATCTGATGGGCCTCGCACGCGGGCATGGCAACTGCGTGGTGGCGAGCATTTTCGTGAATCCGCTGCAATTCGGCCCGAACGAGGACTTCGAGAAATACCCGCGCACGCTGGAAGCGGATTGTGCCAAGCTGCAAAGCTTGGCGGATGTGGTGTTTGTTCCATCGATCAACGAAATGTATCCCGCACAGCAAACCGTGTTCGTCGAGCTGCCGCAGATTGCCAACGAACTGGATGGCGCGTCGCGTCCCGGACATTTTCGCGGCATGGCGACGGTGGTGCTGAAGCTGCTGAATATCGTGCAGCCGCACACCGCGCTGTTTGGCAAGAAGGATTACCAGCAACTGCACATCATCCGCCAGCTGGTCGCCCAGTTGAATCTGCCGGTACGCATCATCGGCGGTGAGACGGTGCGTGCGGCGGACGGCCTGGCACTGAGTTCGCGCAACCAGTATTTGAGCAAGGCAGAGCGTGGCGAGGCGGTCTTTCTGTACCAGACGCTGCAAGGTATGCGGTTAGCCATCTTGCAGGGTGAGCGGGATTTTGAACGATTGCAGCAACAGGCGGTCGAAGTGATGTCAGCGAGGGGCTGGGCTGTCGATTATGTAGTAGTGCGCAACCAGTCCGATTTGCTGCCACCCGGTGTTGTACAAGGCAATCAGGCACAACGCGATCTGGTGATTCTGGCGGCGGCCAGGTTGGGCAGTACCCGCTTGCTGGATAACGTTGAAGTTTGCCTGGTTGATTGATTGCGTATAGATTGATTACTTGGGCGGCAGGGTGCTATATAATCCGCGCCCACTGAAATAAGAGGTGTCCTATGCAAAGAATTATGCTTAAAGCCAAGTTGCACCGGGTGCATGTCACGCACTCCGAGTTGCATTACGAAGGCTCCTGCGCGATCGATGACGATTTGCTGGATGCTGCCGACATCAGGGAATATCAGCAGATCGACATCTACAATGTCACCAATGGCGAGCGTTTCACCACCTACGCGATTCGCGCGCAACGCGGCTCTGGGGTGATTTCCGTGAATGGTGCGGCAGCGCATAAGGCCAATCCGGACGACATTCTCATCATTGCCAGCTACGCCATGTATTCCGAAATGGAGCTGCAAAAATTCCATCCCCAACTCGTCTACGTGGACGAGCATAACCGCATCATCGCGCAACGCGAACAGATTCCGGTGCAGGCAGCCTAGTAGCAGGTTGATGGTTAAATCAGGTTAGCCGTGGTTCACCAGCGTCCTTGCCCTTTTAATCATTAGCTGTGAATGATCGGGATGGTTTTGAAAGAAGGAAATGCTTTTCTGGACGCCTTGGCTATGTCGGCCAGCGTATATTCGTCGAGTACGCCCAGAAAGCTGGCCTGCGCTTTGAATAAGACCGATTTCAGGCTGCAGGAACGGGTGATTACGCATTGATCCGTGGCAGGATTGAAACATTCGAGCAAATCAAAATCGGGTTCGGTTGATCGGACCACTTTCCCTATGAGAATTTCTTTCGCGGGACGGGCGAGTGTTAGTCCTCCGTGCCTTCCCCGGGTTGTCAGGATGTAGCCGTTCAGTCCCAGATTGTGTACCACTTTTACCAGATGGTTACGCGAAATCTTGTAAAAATCTGCCAGTTCACTGATAGTCACGATTTTATCTTGCCGGTTGGCAAGATAAAGCAGGACGCGCAGCGAATAATCGGTGTACATGGTCAAACGCATTTCATACCTTTCCGGGTTGACGGAATATTAAAAAACTACAGCGGTGGCGATCTTTGTGTTGGGAGACCATATCCCAATGCCCATCACCACTCGGCCGCTTGCAAATATAGTATTGTCGCCGGTTTCCGGCCCGTCTGAGCGCTCCTCGTCACAATTATTTACACCTTATTAAAGCATTACTCTTGACAGGGTTGTTAACGGACAATAAGATGTATTTAGAATATATATTATAACCGTGTTCTTATAAAGAAAGCGGTCCGAATATACCTCCTAAGGAGGCATTTATACAATTGCCGGATCATTCCGGCTGTAATCAAAATAATTTGGAGAGTCGAATTGAGTCTGTATAGCGAAATTGGTGGGGAAGGTGCTGTTAACGCTGCGGTGGATATTTTTTATCGCAAGGTTTTGAAGGATGATCGTATCAAGCGATTCTTCGAGGGTGTCGATATGAATAAACAGGCAGCCAAGCAAAAAGCCTTTTTGACGATGGCCTTCGGTGGACCACACAATTACTCGGGCGCGGATATGAGAAAAGGCCATGCACATCTCGTGGCTCGGGGTCTTAACGATACACATTGTGACGCTGTGATGGAGCACCTTGGTGCCACGCTGACAGAACTTAAGGTGCCGGGGAATTTGATTGCTCAAGCCGCTGCAATAGCTGAAAGTACGAGAAAAGACGTTCTGGGCAAGTAAGTCCTAGCACCCATGTCCAAGGTTATTTATGGGGGGCAGTCATATGAGTGCGGGGAAAGCTCGATTCTCGATTGTTTGACTGCCCAAGGTGTTCCTGTACCTTCCTCTTGCCGCTCCGGGGTTTGCCAGACCTGCATGATGCGCGTGGTCGAGGGCGAGGTGCCAGAGAAGGCCAAGGCAGGGTTGAAGCCGACCCTCGCTGCCCAGAATTATTTCCTGGCTTGTTCCTGTTATCCGGAAAATGACGTCGAGGTCGTATTGCCGGAGGCGGGGTTAGGCAAACTTGAGGCCAGGGTTACCAGTGTCGAATATCTCAATGGCGACATTCTCGGCATCAGGCTCAAACCTTCCCGACTCTTCGAATATAAGGCAGGGCAGTTCATCAATTTGTTCAAGGACGAAATCACAGCGCGCTGCTATTCATTGGCGAGCGTTCCGGCACTTGACGAGGAACTCTTTCTAAACGTGAGGAAAGTCCCAAGCGGCCTGGTGAGCGGTTGGGTTTTTTCGAGTCTCAAGGTGGGGGACGCCATCACGATTTCAGAGGCTTCCGGCGATTGTTTTTACGTCCCAGGCAATTCGGAGCAGGATATTCTACTCATTGCGACCGGCTCCGGTCTCGCCCCATTGTATGGCATCATCCGTGACGCGCTATTGAGCGGTCATCAAGGCAAATTCAGTCTTTACCATGGAAGCTATAACACGGATGGGTTTTATCTGGTCGAGGAATTGAGGAGGCTTGCGCAGACTCATCCCAACTTCAATTATGTTCCATGCATATCCGAAGGGGAGGCCAAGGCAGGGTACGCGCCAGGGATGGTTTTGGATATTGCATTGGCTGACAACCCTGATCTCTCCGGCTGGCGTGTTTTTTTATGCGGTAATCCGAACATGGTCAATACGGCCAAGCAGCAGAGCTTCTTTGCGGGCGCTTCCATGCGCGACATTTTCGCCGATCCTTTCTAGCTCGCCCTCTTATTAACCAGAATCCTCCGCGTTTACTTGGCGACAACGTTAGATCGCGCAATTATGCGTACCAATCCAACATCAGGGCACTTCCCATTCAATTTGTCCTGTTTGTTTCATTGACCGATCGAGTGTTCGCGGGTAGGATTGCGCGTTTTGTTGTTTAGCGGATCGATTACTTATGCGTCGAAAATTGATTGCCGGAAATTGGAAGATGCACGGGACCCTGGCCCAGAATGCCGGGTTGCTGGATGCGGTGCGTGGCGGGATGGTTGCGATGCCGGGTGTCGATTGCGCGGTTTGTGTGCCGTTCCCTTATCTGGCCCAGGCTCAGCAGAGGTTGTCCGGCAGCAATGTGCAGTGGGGTGCGCAGGATGTGCATCAGCTGGACAAGGGGGCATACACAGGCGAGGTATCTGCCGGGATGTTGCGCGATTTCGGTTGTAGCTATGTGATCGTCGGGCATTCAGAGCGCCGCGCTATTTATGGCGAAAGCAGTCATCTGGTGGCCGAGAAGTTTTTGGCGGCACAGCAGGCGGGGTTGACCCCTATCCTGTGTGTCGGCGAATCGCTGGAGCAACGCGAAAGCGGAGTGACCGAGAATGTGGTTGCAGAACAATTGGATGCGCTGATCCAAATGGGTGGAGTGCAGGCATTACGCAAAGCGGTGCTGGCTTACGAGCCGGTTTGGGCGATCGGTACCGGGAAAACCGCGACTTCCGCGCAGGCACAGGCGGTGCATGCCTTTATCCGGCAGCGGGTTGCATCTCAGGATGGTCAAATAGCCTCCGGGTTGTGTATACTCTATGGTGGCAGTGTGAAGGCGAATAACGCGGCGGAGCTGTTTGCGATGCCGGATATCGATGGTGGCTTGATCGGCGGCGCTTCTCTGGTGGCCGAAGAGTTTCTGGCGATATGCCGCGCGGGTGCCCGGACATAAAGTTTTTCGTACCGGGCAGGTTTAGCGGTTTTTTTTAGTTCCCTTATATCGGAGTTCCGTTTATCAGAGTTCAGAAAATCGGAGTCCCGAATATCGGATTTGATTTGTTAATGTGGGGTAGTGTGTGGAAACATTAGTTTGGGTGGTACACGTTTTGACGGCGATGGTGTTGGTGGGTCTCGTGCTGATGCAGCATGGCAAGGGTGCCGACATGGGCGCGGCGTTTGGCACGGGTTCGGCAGGCAGTCTGTTTGGTTCCAGTGGTTCCGCAAATTTTCTCAGTCGCAGTACGGCAGTGGCTGCGACGCTGTTCTTTATTACCAGCTTGTCGCTGACTTATATTTATTCCCACCCCGCTGAAAAACTCGGGGTGATGGATAAAGTGGATTCGGCTGCCACTCAGGCGGCTCCAGTCGCGCCTGCAATGGTTCCGGCAGACGATTCCAAGTCCAAAGACATTCCAAAATAGGTTTGTAGCGGTATTGCGGTTGTGGTGGAATTGGTAGACACGCAAGCTTGAGGTGCTTGTGCCCGCAAGGGCGTGGGAGTTCGAGTCTCCCCATCCGCACCAGGAATTAAGCCGATGCGTGCGCGTGTCGGCAAATTAGGCGATTCAAAAGTAATGCTGAGTTAACTTAATAACCATAAACAGAGGGGGGCGAGGCCCAATGTTGGAAAATTACTTTCCGGTGCTGTTGTTCATCTGTGTAGGCATCGCGATGGGCGTAGTGCCTGTAATGCTGGGAAAGCTGGCAGCTCCGAATCGTCCAGACAGCAAAAAACTCTCTCCTTACGAGTGCGGGTTTGAGGCGTTTGAGGATGCGCGCATGAAATTCGATGTGCGCTATTACCTCGTCGCCATCCTGTTCATCCTGTTCGATCTCGAAATCGCGTTCCTCTTCCCCTGGGCGATCGTGCTCAAGGAGATCGGCACCTTCGGTTTTGTCTCGATGATGATATTTTTGGCCATCCTGGTGGTGGGCTTTATCTATGAGTGGATGAAAGGAGCCTTGGAATGGGAATAGAAGGCATCCTTGAGAAAAGTGTCGTCACCACGTCTATCGACACCATCATCAATTACACGCGCACCGGTTCGCTGTGGCCGATGACTTTTGGCTTGGCGTGTTGCGCGGTGGAAATGATGCAAGCCGGCGCGGCTCGCTATGATCTGGACCGTTTCGGCGTGGTGTTCCGCCCCAGTCCGCGGCAGTCCGATGTGATGATCGTGGCCGGCACGCTATGCAACAAGATGGCTCCCGCCCTGCGCAAGGTCTACGACCAGATGGCCGAGCCGCGCTGGGTGATCTCGATGGGCTCATGTGCGAATGGCGGCGGCTATTATCACTATTCCTATTCGGTGGTGCGCGGCTGTGATCGCATCGTGCCGGTGGATGTGTATGTACCGGGCTGCCCGCCGACGGCCGAGGCCCTGCTGTTCGGCATCATACAGTTGCAGAACAAAATCAAACGAACCAATACCATTGCGCGCTAGGACGATGAAATATGGCTGCTGATTTGAGTACTTTGCGTGCGAATTTGACGGGTCTGTTTGGCGATAAGCTGGTCAGCGTGGAAGAAAGATTGGGAGAATTGACCGTCATGGTCAAGTCTGCCGATATGCTGGACGCGCTGAAGCGCCTGCGCGATGAGCCGAAATTGCGCTTCGAGCAAATGATAGACCTGTGCGGGGTGGATTACTCCGCATACGGCAGTGATGTTTCAGAGGGGGGCGCCTATTTTGCATCTGACCTCGCTCCATCCGACACTGCCGCACACCCCCATCGTTTTGCGGTGGTCTATCACCTGCTTTCGGTGACGCATAACGCGCGCTTGCGGGTACGCGTGTTTGCCGGGGAGGATGATTTCCCGGTGCTGCCTTCCGTTGTGGATATATGGCCTTGCGCCAACTGGTACGAGCGCGAGGCATTTGATCTGTTCGGTTTTGTATTCACCGGTCATCCCGATCTGCGCCGTATCCTGACCGACTATGGTTTCGTCGGCAATCCGTTCCGCAAGGACTTCCCGCTGTCCGGCCATGTTGAAATGCGTTACGACCCCGCCCAGCAGCGTGTGATCTATCAGCCGGTCTCGATCGAGCCGCGCGAAGTGACGCCGCGCATCGTCCGCGAAGAAAATTACGCCAGCACTTCCAATAATTCCAGTAATCAGGTTCGTAAACATGGCTGAAATTAAAAACTACACCATGAATTTTGGGCCGCAACACCCGGCTGCCCATGGCGTATTGCGTCTGGTGCTTGAGCTGGACGGCGAGGTCATCGAGCGCGCCGATCCGCACATCGGGTTGCTGCATCGTGCGACCGAGAAGCTTGCCGAGCACAAGACCTTTTTGCAAGCGTTGCCCTATATGGACAGGCTGGATTACGTCTCGATGATGAGCAACGAGCATGCGTATGTGATGGCAGTCGAGAAGCTGGCAGGAATCGAAGTGCCGTTGCGAGCCCAATATATCCGCGTGATGTTCGACGAGATCACCCGCCTGCTGAATCATCTGCTGTGGCTGGGCGCGCACGGGCTGGATATCGGCGCGATGACCGTATTCCTGTATTGCTTCCGCGAACGCGAGGATTTGATGGACGTGTACGAGGCCGCATCCGGTGCGCGTTTGCATGCATCCTACTATCGTCCGGGCGGCGTGTACCGCGATCTGCCGGATAGCATGCCGCAATACCAGGCTTCCAAGATCCACAACGCCGCGGCGGTCAAAAAGCTCAATGAGAATCGCCAGGGATCGCTGCTCGATTTCCTTGAAGACTTCGCCAATCGCTTTCCCAAGTGCGTGGATGAATACGAAACCCTGCTGACCGATAACCGTATCTGGAAACAGCGTACCGTTGGCATCGGCGTGGTTACGCCGGAACGCGCGCTGGCACTGGGTTTTACCGGTCCGATGCTGCGCGGCTCGGGTGTGGAATGGGATTTGCGCAAGAAGCAGCCCTACGAAGTCTATGACCGCATGGACTTCGACATTCCTGTCGGCAAGACCGGTGATACTTACGACCGTTATCTGGTGCGCGTCGAAGAGATGCGCCAGTCCAACCGCATCATTCAGCAATGCATCACCTGGTTGCGCGCCAATCCCGGCTCGGTGATGACAAGCAATTCCAAGTTTGCGCCGCCCAATCGCGAAGCCATGAAGCAGAATATGGAAGAGTTGATCCATCACTTCAAGCTGTTCACCGAGGGCATGCATGTGCCCGCCGGCGAGGCTTATGCAGCGGTGGAGCATCCCAAGGGCGAGTTTGGTATTTATTTGATCTCCGACGGCGCGAACAAACCGTATCGCATGAAGATACGCGCACCGGGTTTTGCGCATATTGCTGCGCTGGATGAGATGTCGCGCGGCCACATGATTGCGGACGTGGTGACCATAATCGGTAGCCAGGACATCGTTTTTGGTGAGGTTGATCGCTAATGCTATCAGAACAAATACAAGTCAAGATTGACCGCGAGTTGAAGAAGTATCCGGCGGATCAGAGGCAGTCTGCGGTGATGTCCGCGTTGCGTTTCGTGCAGGACGAAAAAGGCTGGATCGCCACCGAGGATATGGCGGACATCGCGTCTTATCTGGGTATGGCGCAAATGGCGGTGTACGAAGTGGCGACTTTTTATCATATGTACAATCTCAAGCCGATGGGCAAGCACCTCATCACGGTGTGCACCAATCTCTCCTGCGTGCTGGGCGGCGCGGGGGATACCGTGACCTATCTGCAGGACAAGCTGGGTATCGGTTTCGGCGAAGTTTCCGCGGACGGCAAGTATGGTTTGCGCGAAGGCGAGTGCATGGGCGCATGCAAGGATGCGCCGCTGTTCACGCTGAACAACAAAAAAATCTGTGGCCGTTTGACCAGGGACAAGATCGATACAATTTTGGCGGAGCTGGATAAATCATGAGAGGGCCAGAGATTATGAGAGGCCCGGTCACCCAAACCACGATGGATTTCGATCAGCC
>Ga0208587_1000586_pt1 | contig 19946 bp, 15 predicted proteins | sample NGESurdeep092012_7_FD_184472 | JGI IMG/M metagenome (GOLD analysis project Ga0208587, IMG submission 184472) | Arctic peat soil microbial communities from Barrow, Alaska - NGEE Surface sample 210 deep-092012 (SPAdes) | ecosystem: Environmental > Terrestrial > Soil > Wetlands > Peat ...
ACTGTGAACCGCAGGGAGTTTTTGGAGATCGCCGGCGCAGGTCTGCTAATCGTGGCGACGGCGCCCATCTCGGATGCCCAGAGGGGGTCGGATGCCCAGAGGGGAGGCGGAGCCGGAACCCTGGAAACCAGGCTGCACATCGGGGAAGACGGATTCATCACCGTGCTGAGCGGGAAGGTCGAGGAAGGGCAGGGCGCGCTCACCGAGTTGGCGATGGCCGCGGCGGAAGAACTGCGAGTGCCCCTCGACCGCGTGCGCATGGTGATGGGCGACACGGACCAGACGCCCAACGACGGCGGCACCTCCGGCAGCACAACCACACCGCGTACCGCCCCCCTGGTACGCCGGGCGGCTGCCACCGCGCGCGAACTGCTGCTGGCCACGGCCGGCCGGCAGTTCGGCCAGCAGTTCCCCGTGGATGCCGCCGCGCGGCTTGAAGTACGCGATGGCGCTGTCCAGTACGCCGGTAAGAAGTACGGCTACGCCGATCTGGCCCGTTCGCCCGAACTCGCCGCGGCCTACAAAGAGGCGTTGCCGGCCAACACCACGGTCACCCCGGCCAAGGACTGGCAGCTCTTGGGAAAGCCCCAAGTCCGGTTGGACATTCGCGAGCTTGTCACCGGCGCGCATCGCTTCCCCAGCGACATCGTGCGGCCGGGCATGCTCTACGGCCGCGTGCTGCGCGCGCCGTCCTACGGGGCGGCACTGGGCAGCGTAGACCTTTCGGAGGCGCGGAAGATGCCGGGCGTGACGGCGGTGCGTGAGGGCGATTTCGTCGCCTGCGCCGCGCCCACCACGTTCGCCGCCCGAAAGGCCTTGGCGGCGATCTCCACCACAGCCCGGTGGAAGACCGTCGAGCAGCCATCGAGCGACGATCTCTTCGGCTACCTGAAGCAGCATGCCAAGCCGCAGGAACGCCCCCAGGCGCCGGGCCGTGGCTCGGTGGAGAAGGGGTTGGCCGAGGCGCGCACCAGGTTGAAGGCATCGTACCAGGTGCCTTATGTGCAGCACGCCCCCATGGAGCCGCGCGCCGCGGTGGCGGAGTGGCAGGACGGCCGGCTCACGGTCTGGACCGGTACCAGCAATCCGGCGAGCGTCCGCCAGCAACTCGCCGGGACGTTCGGCGTCGCGCCAGATCGGGTGCGCGTCCTGGTGCCTCACTTCGGCGGAGGCTTCGGAGGCAAACACACCGGAGAGGCGGCTACCGAGGCGGCCCGCCTCGCCAAGGAGACGGCGCACCCGGTGGCGGTGCAGTGGACGCGCGCGGAAGAGTTCACGTGGGCCTATTTCCGCCCCGCCGCGCTGATTGAAATCGAGGCCGGCCTGGACGCGGGCAATGCCATCTCGGCCTGGGATTTCACGAACTACAACTCCGGAGCGTCGGCGCTGGACACCCCGTATCGCATCCCCAATACGCGGGCCAGGTTCGTCGCATCCGATCCGCCGCTGCGGCAGTCCTCGTACCGGGTTCTGGCAGCCACGGCCAACAACTTCGCGCGGGAGGCGTTCACCGACGAACTGGCCGAAGCGGCGGGCAAAGATCCCCTGGAGTTCCGGCTCTCTCACCTCGACAACGAGAGAATTAGAAACGTGCTGAACGCCGCCACCCAACGATTCGGCTGGGTGGAGCGGCGCAAGAAGCGGCGTCCGGGAACCGGCATCGGCCTCGCCTGCGGGACCGAAAAGAATTCGGTGGTGGCGGCCTGCTGCGAGGTGGAGGTGGATCGCGCCAGCGGCGCACCGCGGTTGATCGAGGTGGTCCAGGCCTTCGAGTGCGGGGCCATCCTGAATCCGGCCAACCTGCGGTCTCAGGTGGAAGGATGTGTCATGATGGGCGTCGGCCCGGCACTGCGGGAGGAGATCCTGTTTCAGGACGGCAAGCTCACCAACGCGCGATTCGCGACGTACCGCGTGCCGCGATTCCGTGACGTTCCCAAACTGGACGTGATCCTGCTGGACCGCAAGGATCTCGAATCGGCGGGGGCGGGAGAGACTCCCATCATCGCCATCGCGCCGGCGATCGCGAACGCGGTGTTCGACGCCACGGGGAAGCGGGTCCACTCCATGCCGATCCGCGCTCCGCGCGGGTAGTGGCTGGGCGCTAGAGAGCTTTCCGCCGGACAATGCCGTCATGGTCGCGCATGTCCGGCGGCAGTACTATTCCGGCCTATAGCGCCGGCGCGGCTTCTGGCGGAGCCCGATCTTCTGGGCGGTGGCCAGAAGATCAACCGCCCACCCAACTGCCCACCCAGATTCGCTCCCAGGGTACTCAATTTCGCTGGAGCGTTTGCCCGTAAGTTATTGATTTTTATGGTGCGCCCGGACAGAGTCGAACTGCCGACCTTCTGGTTCGTAGCCAGACGCTCTATCCAGCTGAGCTACGGGCGCACACGGTGGAGGGCCAACTCTTTTAATGTACCCTCTCCCGGATTGTTATGCAACCACCCGAACCCGAGTCACTCCAACATAAAATATTCTTTACTTCGCCAACCCACGATTCATCAGATACTTACGATCCATGGGCCACCCCGGCCCCCGCTTCCTTCCCAACCCCCGTGTGCCATCCTGCACATAGAGGAGGAGATCACTCCCTCCGTTCTCCTGTTGGAAAAAGCGAGCAAACCGGACATGCGTGTCCCGCTGTTTGCTGTTTCCCGCACCTGCTGGACGAAAAACAGGTAAGATTTCCAAATCATGTCTCGAAGAGTCGATCTCCTGCTCGCCCTCACCCTGATCGCTCCGATCCCCTCCCTTGCCGCCGCCGGGGACGTGCAATTGACCCTCCAGGGCAAGCCGGCCGTCGCGGGCGATTACCAGCCGGCCGGCGTCACCGATCTCACCATGCGCAACGGCCTGCTCGCCATCACCTTCGGCAGCGACGGCAGCGCCACCTCCCTGATCAAGAACGGGCAGGAACTGGTCCACAACCTCAACGGCATCGTGCCCCGCGATCCGGACCGTCATCGTACCTGGTACATCGACTACAGCGGAGGCGGCGGACGCCTGGTCGCCGACATCATTCGCGTGGTCAAGAACACACCGGAGATGGCGCACATCGCGGTCATCGATAGCGGCATCGCCAGCCGCTTTTACCTGGAACATCACATCCTTCTGAGGAAGGGCGAGAGCGGCCTGTACGGATACGCGATCTGCGGGAACCTCAAGAACCAGCGCCTCGGCGGCGAGATGCGCACCATGTACCGGCTGGATCGCGATATCTTCGATTGGGCCTACGTCTCCGAAAGAACCGGCCAGCAGCCCCGCTACGCGGACCTGGTGAAGTTGCCCGCGATCCAAGATGAGACCTGGAAGATGCCCGATGGCTCGATCTACCAGAAATACGACTACTCCGGCTACATGGCGGAGAACCCCGTATGGGGTCATTACGGGCACGGTTTCGGCGTCTGGTTCCTGCCGGTGAGCACGGAGTATTACGCCGCCGGTCCGCTGCGGCAGGACCTGATGGTGCACCAGGACGCGCTGATCCTGAATTATTTCCAGGGCGCGCACTACGGCGGCGGCGGAGCGGGAGCGTTCGCCGGCAATCGGAAGCTCTTCGGACCCTGGTTCACCTACGTCAACACCGGCGACGCCGCGGCCATGATCGCCGACGCCAGGCGGAAGGCAGCGGCCGAGCAGTCCAAGTGGCCCTACCGCTGGATGGAGGAGCCGCTCTATCCATTGAACCGGACCACGGTGACGGGGCAGTTGAAAGTGTCCGGCGGCCGGTCGGCGGCGAATGCCATGGTGGTGTTGGGTCAGCCTGGAGTGGAGATCTACAAACAGGCCGGGGATTTCCTGTTCTACGGGAAGGCGGATGCCGCGGGAAAGTTCACCCTGCCCCATGTGCGCCCCGGCAAATATGCGCTGTACGCCTATGCCACCCAGGGATCCATCACCGCACAACTCGAAAAGGACGATGTAGTGGCCGGCGGCTCCGCGCTCGATCTGGGTACCGTGCTGTGGTCGCCTCCGCAATACGCTTCGCCGCTGTGGCAGATTGGAACCGCCGACCGGGAGTCCAGCGAATTCAAGTACGGCGATCAGTTGCGCAATATCCGGTGGATTGGGATGGTGCCGGCCGGCCTGACGTACACCATCGGCGCCAGCCAGGAACGCGCCGACTGGTACTTCGCGCAGGGCAAGCCGGGGAACTGGGACGTCAGTTTCAAACTGGACCGCGCGTACAGCGGGACCGCGCACTTGACCGTGGCGATCGCGGGAGTCAGCCAGAATCCGCGCCTGGTCGTCTCGGTCAACGGCCAGGAAATCAAGTCGCTGACTTATGCCAATGATGCGGCCACCTACCGCGCGGCGCTACGCAGCGCGCGCTATCAAGTGGAAGACATCGGTTTTCCCGCCGGCTTGCTCCAGCCGGGCGCCAATACGGTGCGCTTCGCCATGACGGCGGTCGGAACCAACGGCGGCATCATGTACGACACCATCAAACTGGAAATCGAATAAGAGCGATAACGGCCGCCGGTTTCCTATCGGTCAATCCTGGTCGTCATCTTGTCGAGCACGGCGCGGTCGAGTTCCACGCCCAGCCCGGGTTTCGCGGACGCGTACACGTAGCCGTCCTTGGCGACGCGGAACTTGTCTTTCACGTACGCCCGGTCGCTCGATCCCTGCGGCACCGTCATCTCGAACCAGATATTGTTGGGCATCGCCAGTTCGCAGTGGAAGTGGACCGCGTGGTCGTAGGCCTCGCCCCAGTTATGCGGCGCGCACTCCATGCCGAAGCTTTCGGCCAGGCGCGCGATCTTCATGCCGCCGGTGATGCCGCCCACGTTATCCACGATGAAGCGCACCACGTCCATGGCGCCTCGGCGGATGTACTCGGCGTAGTTGTACGGCGAGAAAATAAACTCGCCGATGTGAATCGGGATATCCAGCGCCTGGTTCAACTGCACCAGGCCATCGATATCGTCGGTCGGGATGGGGTCTTCGTAGCAGACATAGTCCAGTTCCTGAAGCGCGCGGCCCACCTTGAAGGCTTCCTCGCGGGTGTAGACGCCCACCGGATCGTTCAACAGGATAAAATCGTCGCCCGCCGCTTTCCGCACGGCTTTGGCCACTTCGATGTCCAACTTGTAATCGTGGCCGCCATTGGGCGAGGGTGGATGAATCTTGTACGCCGTGAATCCCTGTGACTGGATCAGCTTGACTTCGGTCACGAACTCTTCGATGGTGGCGTGATGCTGCGTGCTGGCGTACGCCTTGACCTTGTCGCGATAGGCGCCCAGGATTCGATAGACCGGCAGGTTCACGGCCTTGCCGAGCGCGTCCCACAGGCAGTTATCGATGGCCGACGCGTAGGAGAGTTGACCGAGGCGGCGCAACTCCGGTTTCCATTGCGAAGTCAGCGCCGGCAGATCGAGCACGCTCTTGCCGAGCAGCGTCCGCTTGGCGTACTCCAGCCAGCCCTGGTTGCTCCAGTTGGGGTGCCAGTAGCGGGCGGCCAGCGAGTAGTTGCCCTCGATCCCGCTATTGGTCACGATGCCGGCGATCTGCGTGGAACCGCGGCCGGCGTTGATGTTGTACACCCGAACTTCCTTGATGGTCAGGTCCGGCAGGTCCGCCGGCTTGACACCGGCGCCCTGCGCGGCAGCCAGCCCCGGGTTGGCCAGCGATGAAACCGCGGCCGCCGATGCGCCGAGAAATCCACGGCGCGAACTCGTCTTCGACATAGTCGCCTCCCTATGAGCCCACCTACTGAGGCTCGCCCACTACGGTGACACAACCGCTCCCTGACCGACGGCCTTGAGCAGCAGCGTCTCGCCGTTGTGCGCCACCAGGAATGCCGCGCCAGGGATCTGGCCGCTGTCCACCAGTTCCTGCAAGCGCGGTGCGATGCCGCCGAGGCGTTGCATCGTGAGGGGATCCGCGGCGCCCGCGGACAGCGCCGCGCCAAAGATCGCGGCTAGCAGGATCAGGTTCCAACGGTGAATCACGCAACGCCTCCGCGGAGATACGGCTTGAGGTAAGAGTTCAACGCATCGCGAATCGCCTGTTTGCCGGCTTCCTCCAGAGGGCGGCCTCCGCGGCCTCCACCGGGAGTTGCGCCCATGCCGGGAGTGGGCCGCGACTTGGTGGTTTCCTTGAAGATGCCGCGCGCCACCATCACATACCCGCTGGCTCCGGTGATGGAATTGAAGGCCAGGATTCTGCCGAACATGTCGAAGGCTTCGCGGCGCTTTCCCGCATGCCAGAGATCGAATGCAGCCGCGTACACATCGGACATGCCGGTGGTGGGGCAGTGGCCCGCGAAACCCAGGCGCATCTCGTCGATCATGGTGCGCACGCCGTTGCCCGAGAAGACCGCCAGCTTGTCCGCCGTCCGTTCGCGGATCTGCGTGACGCGCTGCAACGGGTCGCCGGCTTCGTCTTTGACGCACTTCATAGTGGGAATCTGTTGGAACATTTCGACGATGAGGTCCACGCTCATCTCGCCCTGGCTCTGCACGATCAAGGGCAGTTCCGTAGCCGCGCCGATGGCCTTGTAATAGTCGATCATGGCCTGGCCGGCGGCCTTTTCGGGCGGCAGCGAGACGATGGCGTCGGCGCCGTTCCTGGCGGCATGCTTGGCATACCTGACCGAGCCCGCGAGATCGGAACCCTGCGTCTGGACACCGATCGCCAGCGCGGTCTTGCCGCCTTTTCCAGCGGCAAGGATGGCTTCCGCGCCGTCCAACCGCTCCTGGGCGGACAGGGTGGACCAACCGCTAGCGATCTGCGGCCAGGCAAAGCCGTGCACTCCGCCGCGGTTGCAGAACCTGACCTCGGCGGCCAGGCAGTCCAGATCCAGTTTGTCATCCTCCGTGAACGGAGTCTGCCCGATCGGGAAGACCCCGCGCATCGGCTTCGACGTAGCCGCACTCCCCACCGTCAGGCCGAGCGCACCGGCGCCCAACACCTGGAGGAACTCGCGCCGGCCGTTGCCGTGCATTGGTTTTCTCGATTGCATGGTCCTGCTCCTCTGCCGCACTTCCGGCAATCATGATATCGGAATCGGACTCCAATTGACACAACAGCCGCGGCGGTACGGCCGCGCCCCCGCTTTTGCCATAGTAGAAAGCATGCGAATTCGCGTCATGGCATCGCGCCACTCCGCCTTCTACAGCCCGCTGCTTTGCGGTATCCACTTGCTGAGAGGCGAGGGGCATGAAGTGATCTACAGCGTGCTCAAGCCGGGCCAGCGCAGTTACGCCCTCATCCGGGACGGAGAGATCGACATCATGCAATCGGCGGTGTCGTCAAACTGGAACGCGCTGGAACGCGGCGTGGAACCGCTCCCGGTCCACTTCGCGCAGATCAACCAGCGGGACGGTTTCTTCCTGGTGGGGCGCCTGCCGGACCCCGCCTTCGACTGGAAGAAGCTCGAAGGCCGAACCCTGCTGGCGGACCATGGGCCTCAGCCGCTGGCGATGTTGAAGTACGCCGTGCAGCACAACGGAGCCGAGTGGAAGAAGATCAAGATAGTCAACGCAGGAGCACCCGAAGCGATGGAAGCCGCTTTCCATGGCGGCAAGGGGGACTATGTGCACCTGCAAGCTCCGCTGGTGACCGGCGAGAGCATCGCCTCGGTGGGAGCGTCGATGCCAGCGGTAGCGTTCAGCAGTCTCTGCTGCGCCCGTGAATACCAGAAGACCGAGGCATACCGGGTTTTCTTGGACGCGTACGCGAGAGCCAGAGAGTGGGTTCGGACTGCGCCCGCCGAGGAGATCGGTGCGGCCGAAGCCTCTTTTTTCCCGCTCATCGCTCCCGAACTCCTGACCGCCGCGGTCCGTCTCTATCAAGCGCTGGGCTGCTGGGAAGGAGGCCTCGAAATCCCGCGAGAGCTTTACGAACAAGCGTTGAACGTGTTTCAAGCCGCCGGAGGGATCGCCTGGCGTCATCGGTACGAAGAAGTCGTCGGGTAACGGGAGTGGGCCGTATCAGCCGCGGCCGGTCTGGAAAACGGCGATGGGCGCGCGGTGATGCTCCGGATCTGCAACGACGGCTCAAGCATCAGCACCGCCACCTGCCTTGGCCGCGCTATCCGCTATTCCGCTCTTTTTTTCCTGTCTGCAACCCGCTACTATGTAGCCAAAGGGTGAAAGATGAACATCACCGGTATTTTTATCGGCCGGCCTGTGATGACCACGCTCGTGATGCTGGGCATCGTGCTGTTCGGCGTGGCGGGATATCGCGCCCTGCCGGTGAGCGACCTGCCGAACGTGGACTTCCCTACGCTACAGGTGAACGCTAACCTGCCGGGCGCCAGTCCCGAAACCATGGCCGCGTCCGTCGCCACGCCGCTGGAGCGCCAGTTCTCCACCATCCCCGGCCTCGATTCGATGACCTCCACCAGTTCCCGCGGATCCACCAGCGTGACCCTGCAATTCTCGCTAGAGCGCTCGCTGGATGCCGCTGCCCAGGACGTGCAATCGTCCATCGCCGCCGCGCTCCGGCGATTGCCGCCGGGCATGCCGAATCCGCCCACCTTCCGCAAGGTAAATCCGGCGGATCAGCCCATCCTCAACCTCTCGCTCAACTCCCCTACCCTGCCCCTCTCCGTGGTGGATGAATACGCCGAGACCATGATCTCGCAACGGATTTCCATGATCAACGGCGTGGCCCAGGTCAACGTCTTTGGCGGACAGAAATACGCCGTGCGCGCCCAGGTGAACCCCAACCTGCTGGCCGCGCGCGGCATCGGGATCGACGAGGTGGAGAACGCCCTGGCTCGCAATAACGTCAACCAGCCTACCGGCACTCTCTGGGGCCCGCGGCAGGCGTTCACCGTGCAGGCCACCGGACAACTGATGAATGCCGCGGCTTTCCGCCCGCTGATCGTGGCCTACCGCGGCGGGCGCGCCGTGCGTCTCGAGGAACTCGGCCAGGTGGTGGACAGCGTGGAGAACAACAAGGTGGCGGCCTGGTTCAATGAGGCGCGCTCCATCACCCTCATGGTGCAGCGCCAGCCGGGAACCAACACGGTGGAAGTGGTGGACCGCATCAAGGACCTGCTCCCCACCTTCCGCGAACAGATGCCGCCTTCGGTGAAACTCGATATCCTCTACGACCGCTCCGAATCGATTCGCGAATCGGTCAACGACGTCAAGTTCACCCTGGTGCTGACCATCGCCCTGGTCGTGATGGTGATCTTCCTGTTTCTGCGCAACATCTCCGCCACGGTGATTCCCGGCCTGGCGCTGCCTATGTCGGTGGTGGGCACCTTCGGCGCCATGGCGCTATGCGGCTACACGCTGGACAACCTCTCCCTGATGGCGCTGACGCTCTCCGTGGGCTTCGTGGTGGATGACGCCATTGTGATGCTGGAAAACATCGTGCGCCATATCGAAATGGGCAAGCCGCGCATGCAGGCCGCCATCGAGGGCGCGAGCGAGATCGGGTTCACGATTCTATCCATGACGCTCTCGCTGGCCGCCGTGTTCATTCCGGTGCTGTTCATGAGCGGAATCATGGGGCGGCTGTTCCACGAATTCGCCGTCACCATCAGCGTGGCGATTCTGATTTCGGGCTTCGTCTCGCTCAGCCTCACGCCGATGCTGTGCAGCCGCTTTCTCAAGCTGCCGGGCGCACGCCAGAACGCGTTCCAGCGGGCCAGCGAGCGTGTCTTCGACGGCATGCGCGATCTCTACGGATGGAGCCTGCGCGGCGTGCTGCGCCACCACGCGCTCACCATGCTGATGGCTACCGGCACGCTGGTGGCCACGATTTACCTCTACGGCCTGGTGCCCAAAGGCTTCATCCCCAATCAGGACACCGGACAGATCCAGGGCTCCACCGAAGCCCCGCAGGACATCTCCTTCGACGCCATGGTACAGCGCCAGCAAGAGGTGGCGGACGTCATCCGCAAAGACCCCGACGTGGACGCGTTCTCCTCCAGCGTGGGAGGAGGGGGCGGAGCCACCGGCGGCAATGCGGGCCGCGTCTTCGTGCGCCTCAAGCCGCGCGAAGTGCGGCAGACCACGCCAGAGCAGGTGATCGAGCGCCTGCGTCCGAAGCTCAACGCCATCCCTGGAATCCGCACCTACCTGCAGAACCCGCCACTCGTGCGCATCGGCGGCCAGGTGAGCCGCAGCCTGTATCAATACACCTTGCAGGCGCCCGAAATCGAAGTGCTCTACCGCGCCGCCGCCGATTTCGAAAAGCGCATGCGCACCGTGCCCGGCCTGACCGACGTCAACAGCGATCTGCAAATCTCCAGCCCACAGGTGACTGTGGATATCGACCGCGACCGCGCATCGGCGCTCGGCCTCACCGCCGACGCCATCGAGAACGCGCTCTACGATGCCTACGGCTCGCGGCAGGTCTCGAGCATCTACACTTCCACCGACGACTACCAGGTCATTCTGGAACTGCTGCCCAAATACCAGATCGACCCCAACGTGCTCAACCTGCTGTATATCAGTTCGAGCAACGCCAGGCAGATCGCGCTAGGCTCGGTGGCCCGGGTGCGCACCGATGTGGCGCCCCTCACCGTGGCCCATCTCGGACAGTTGCCCGCGGTCACCATATCCTTCAACCTGCAACCGGGCGTATCGCTGGGGGACGCCGTGGAACGCGTGCGGCAGGCCGCCACCGAATCGCTCCCCGATACCGTGCGCACCAGCTTCCAGGGCGTGGCGGCGGCCTATCAATCCTCGCTCGGCGGTATGGGAGTGCTGCTGGCGATGGCGATCCTGGTGATCTACATGGTGCTCGGCATTCTGTACGAAAGCTTCATCCACCCGATCACGATTCTGTCCGGCCTTCCCTCCGCCGGCCTGGGCGCGCTGGTCACCCTGCTGATCTTTCATGACGAGCTCAATATCTACTCCTTCGTGGGCATCATCATGCTGATCGGCATCGTCAAGAAGAACGCCATCATGATGATCGATTTCGCGCTGGACGCGCAGCGCGCGCACAGCATGGCGCCCGACGCGGCCATCTACCAGGCATGTCTGGTGCGCTTCCGGCCCATCATGATGACCACCATGGCGGCGCTGATGGGCACGCTGCCGATCGCGCTCGGTCTCGGCGCCGGCGCCGAGGCGCGCCGCCCGCTGGGCCTTGCCGTGGTAGGCGGCCTGGTGGTCTCGCAGTTGCTGACCCTCTACATCACGCCGGTGTTCTACCTCTATATGGAACGCGCGCGCGGGCTCGCGGGCTCCATGCGAAAGCGCGGCGCCCCCGCCGGGAAAGAGGTCCATGTGGCCGCACCGGTTCGTTAATCGGCAGCCCCGGCCGCGCTTGACGTAGTTGCGGATCAACTGTGCAGTTCGGATAATTGAAATGAAGAGTTTTCCCATGAGAACGGACAAGAATGAAAGCATCGTCGTCTCCGCGCTGCGCGCCCGCGCCAATTTTGGCAAGCTACTGCGCCGGGTCGCGGATGAGCGCCGGTCCCTGGTGATCGAGAAGCGCGGCGCACCCAAGGCGGTGCTGCTCAGCATCCGCGATTACGTCCGGCTTGCCGCCCCCGAGCCGGAAGTGCTCCGGGTGATCGGGGAGGAATCGCGGCAGAAGGGCACAGATACGCTCAGCTCGCCCGAGATCGATCAGGTCATCAAGGCCACGCGCGCGCGAAAACCGAAGCTTGGATGATCCCGCTCAGGCTCGTCATTGACACCAACATCCTGGTCTCGGCAGCCCTGAAGCCGGACGGGCTACAGCGCACCGTCCTTTTGCTTGCGATCACCAAACCAGCCAGGTTGTACGTCACCGACGCGATTCTCACGGAATACCGTGACGTGCTGGCGCGCCCGGAGCTGAGAATCCGCAAGGGCCTCCGCCTGCAACTCCTGCAGCTCATCAAGAACCATGCGCAGGTTGTCAAGCCTACGCGCCCGCTGCACGCCGCGAAGGACCCCAGCGACGACAAGTTCCTGGAGTGCGCCGATGCCGCCCGCGCCGATTACCTGGTGACCGGCAACCAGCGGCATTTCCCGAAGTTCTGGAAGAAGACCAAGGTGATCACGTCGCGCGAGTTCATCAGCATCGTGGCACCGCATTTGATCCAGTGAGAACGGCGACCGTGACCGAGTTGTGGGCGTTGACCGGGTGAGCCAAACGGGTCATGCTGTTTGGAATGGCAACAATCATTGACCGGGATGACGCTCCTCCTCACATATCAAGCATCAATGAATTGGACTTCTCCGGCGATCTCTTTGCTGAGCGTTTGGAGGGGCCGTGGTTTAGGCTAGGCGCACAGACCCTAAAGGAGCGCCCGCTCAACTGGCGCAGGCCGTACTGGCGGCGGAATTCGTTGAATCGCGGAACCCCGCGCTCGCGGTCGCGGATCAAACCGAGCGCGGCGACATCGATCTGCTGGGTGGCGCTCTCCAGGCGTCCCATCTTGACGTTTTGCAGGAAGCGCGGATGATTTTCGAGCGCCAGCAATCCCAGGCGCTGGCGTCCCATGCTGAGCGCCCAGTTGCCCAGGCCGCGCGAATGCATGGCGCCGGTCGCCTTGCCGCGGAAGGTCTCGATCACGGGAATCTTGTTCTGAATCTGGTTTGCGTCCTTCTGAAGGTCGCGATATTCGATCAGGTCCGGCACCAGGGCGTGCAGGCGGTAGACGGTGATGAATTCCTCATACCTGTGGGCCGGAGCATGATTAACCTTGCGGGATCGCATGATCGTACAAGGCGTCTACGCCGCAGTCCTGATACCGCGCCTCCCGGATGGCGAGTTGGATACCAGCGGCTTCGGCGCGATTCTGGAGTTTTTGCGCGGCAAAGGCGTCACGAAGATCGTGGTGAACGGCGCCACCGGCGAGTATTGCCTGACCACGGCGGCCGAGCTGGCCCGCATGCTCGCCATCTGCCGGGAGACGCTGCCCGGCGCCACGGTGCTGTGCAGTATCGGCGCGGCGGGGTTGCCAGGCTGCCTGGAATTGGGACGCATTGCCATCGATCACGGGGCGCGCGCGCTGCTCCTGCCCATGCCGCACTTCTTTCCCTATGCGCAGGGCGATCTTCACGCGTTCTGCGCGGCGGTGGCGGCGCGCCTGGACGCGCCCATTCTGCTTTACAACCTGCCCCGGTTCACCACCCCGCTCACGCTAGAGACGGTGCGCGGCCTGATCGAATCCGTGCCCAACATCCGCGGCATCAAGGACAGCAGCGGAACGCTCGCGCTGCTCGGCGGATTGGGTGCCGGGGCATGCCGGATTGTCGGCGACGACAGCGTTCTGGTGGCCGCATTGGACGCCGGCGTCTGCGACGGCGTGGTCTCCGGCGTGGCGGGTGTGCTTCCCGAACTGACCACGTTCCTCTTCGATCGGCGGAATTCGGCTGCGTACCCGCGGGCGGTGGAGCTACTCAACGAACTGATCCGCCACCTCGCGGCGTTGCCCGTCCCGTGGGGCTTGAAGCTCATCGCGGAGTGCCGCGGAGTCACCCCAGCGTGGTTCTCGCAGCCACTCTCGGCCGCGCGCACCGCCCAGGCCAATCAGTTCCGCGCCTGGTTCCCCAGTTGGTGGGCGCAATGGGAGAGCGCCGTGGGGGGCTGCGCCATTAAACCTTGACGCCGCACATTTCCGCGAAGCGCACTTCGGTGGCCTTGACGCGTCCCGCCACCACGCGCAGGATTCTGTGGAAAAACTCCGCACCCAGAGTAGGGTCGCTCATGCAGTGGGCTTTCAGGGTGGCCCCATCAATCTGCAAGGCGGTAGTGCGTTCGCGTGCCCGTACCTGGAACAGCGTGTCCTGATCGTCCAGCAAGGCGCTCCATCCGAAGACATCCCCCGGCCCCAATGCCTGCACCCGCATGACGTATTGCGGGGTTCGCAACTCCACCACCACAGAGCCGGTCAGCAAAAGAAAGAACGATGTGGAGCGTGCGCCATCCACCAGGACGACTTGATTGTCCTCAAACGCGACCTGGGTCGCGATCTCAGCCAGACGGTCGATCTGCGCGTCGCTGAGCCCATGCGTGAATGCGTGATCTCTGAGAACCTGCTTTTGAGGCATCTGCCCCACCTCCTGCGTGAAAGCCCGCACTTCGGCGCGGTTAACCCTTTTAGAATGCTGATATTTACCGCGCTCTGTGATAAAAAGTGCAATTCTGGTGCCACGCGCTTCGAAGGCTGGGTAATGGCAGGCGGGGGTACCTTCTGGGTCGCCCTCTGGGTCGCCTGCCCCACCTACTGGCGGTCCATCCGCGGACCCGGCTTCCCGTTGGTGGATTGGCGCACCGTGGCCGGGTCGAAGATCCGCTGATCCACTGGCAGTACTTTATAGACCGCGGGATTGGGTTTCATGGAGAACAGGTCGCTCAGGCTGGTAGCCGTGGCATCGTAGAGATTCAACGGCCCCATCCCCAGCAGCCGGAAGATGGTTTTCAGCAGGCCGGGGAAACTGGTATTGGCGTGCGAGACGTAGTTCGGTTTGATCCACGGCCCCAGCGCCATCAGCACGGTGCGGTGCGCATCGATGTGGTCCACGCCGCTTTGCGCATCGTCTTCCGTCACCAGGACCACCGTCTGGCCCCATTCCTTCCTGCCGGAAAGATACTCCACGATGCGGCCGAGCGCGTAGTCGTTATCCGCCACGAAGCTTTCGGCGTACGGATAGCCGTCGGCGGGCCGGGCGTCGGCCATGTGGTCGTTGGGCAGGTGGATGAAGACGAACTGCGGCAGCGCCATGCCTTCCATTTCCTGGATGAACTGGGTGGCGCGAAACTGGTCGGGAACATTCATGTTGAACCCGGGGTACTGGCGCGAGGTATTGCGGTAGAGCGGATCGGGCATGGGGACATTGGTGAGGAAACGCGCGCCGGTGGGTTCCAGGTCTTTGCCTTCATCCACGCCGGCCAGTTCAAACCCCTCGCCGAAATTGCGAAAGGCGATGTGGTGGCGATCCAGGTGGTGCCAGATGGTGCCGTTCTCCAGTTGCTCTTCGGGATGCACGGAGGAATCGCTGCCCGCGAAGAGCAGGCGCCCGGGCGCGGTAGAGAGGCGGAAATCCTTCTTCCGATCGCTGTAGGCCGCCATCAGCGAGCTTTCCGTCCATGCGTTGGGGTAAGACCCCACCAGCCAGTGATGCCCGTCCACGCTGACGTCGCTATCGGCGTAAAAGTTGTCGCTGATGGCCCACTGGGCGGCCATGGCATGGTGGTTCGGGGTGACGTTGATATCGCGAATGCTGAGCCGCCCCTGCTTCCCGTCCACGTAGCCCCGGGTTCCAAAGCGCGCGATTTCCGGCATCCCCATGGCGCCGGGAATGTCGCCGAAGACTTCATCGTAGGTGCGATTCTCCTTGACGATCAGCACCACGTGCTTGATGCCGGCGGGCAGCGGGCGCTCCGCTTGCGGGCTCGGGCGGAAGCCGTTGGCATCCATCACGAACGCGGTCTTGGCCGCCAGGTCACTGGCGGCGGGCAACTGGAAAATGGAGACGGAGCCGTGCCGCGCCTGCCCGCGCGGCGCATTGGGACCCTGTCCGAACCCGCGCCCGTTGGCGACGAACACGGTGTCGCGACCCATGACTACTCGCGTGGGAAACCAGGCGGCCGGAATATGTCCCAGCACGCGCCGCTGGTTGACGTCGATCACGCCCACGGCGTTGATCCCCGCCTCCGCCACCAGCAGCCATCCGGATTTCTCGTGATAGGCGAGGCCGATCGGCAGCACTCCGCGATAGCGTTCCAGCCCGGGGATGCGAATCGGGATCTCGGCTTCCACCGCCGCGGTCTTGGCGTCGATCACCGTGATGGTGTCGTCGTTGGCGTTAGAGACGAACACGCGCCCCGCCGCGGCGAGGATCCCCGAAGGGCTGCTGCCCCCGTGTACGGTCGGCCCAAAAGGCAGACCGGTGCGGATGAAGGTCTCCACTTTCGGCGTGGCGGGAGCGGAAACATCCACCACGCTGACGGAGTTGGATTGGCGCACGTTCGGGTCGCCCAGGCCCGGGACTTTGACCGGTCCCCGCTCCGTGACGCGCTCAGTTCCGGCGACGGCTTCGGCGCTGGGGAATCCGAAGGCCGGAAAGGCCAACCCGGTGGCGGCCGCCTGCTCCGTATCGGCGCCCGGCAGAGCCTGGTATTCAAACATGCCGAGGTTGGTAACGTAGAGTTTGCGCCGGTCGGGGGAAAGCGTCATGGCGAAGGGCAAGCGCCCGACCTGCACCGATGCCACCACCTGCCGCAATCGCGTATCGATCACGGCGACGCGGAAGTTGGCCTGATCCACCACGTAGAGCATGCCGCGTTCGCTATCCAGCGCCAGATCGCCGGTGTAGCTGTCGTCGTAGCCCTTCTGATTGAGGTCGATGGCGCGCCGCCGCCCGTTGGGTGCCGCGCCGCTCCAATCGAAGAGGGCGACCTTTCCGGAGTTGCCTTCCGACACCCACGCGGAATGCTCGTTGACAAAAGCGATTCCCATGAAGACGCTGCGCCAGTCGGCGTCTTCGGCGTCACCGGTATCGCCCTTGGTGCGCGCCAGCAGGTGACGCACCTCCCAGTGGTTGTTCTTGTCGTGCTCCAGGATGGTGAGCGAGTTGCGTCCGGGCCCGCCATTTGCCGTAATTACGGATTTCCCTTCCGGACTTACCGCTAACCCAAAAGGTCCACTACCGGTAAGAAACTGCTCCCCTTCGGGCTGGATGATCCGCCCGCCGGGGAGGATCGCCCCGGTAGGGCGCCGCTGGGCGGACCGTATTCCCGCGGGAGCGTTGAAGGACTGGGCCGCCAGGGAACCAGCACACGACAGGACGAGGAGGCAATTCCGCAGGGGGTGGAACACCTCTACATGATATAACCGCCGCCGCGAAATAAACCGTTGCAGAAGTTCAGTCACGAATCGGGAAACCGCTGGCTGAGAAGCTGGGAAAAAAACGCCCGCAAGCGGGCGTGGCAGGCGGACCCAGAGGGTACCCCGCCTGGCACGCCATTGCAAACAGACGACTTGCGGTGGTGGCGCCGGCGGGGTACCCTATTGGGTCCGCCTGCGCGGTGCGAGTCTTTCACAGTTTCTAACGCGTGCGGCTCCGATCGGGACCGGTGCCTTTGTGGGTTTTTGCATAGTACCGCGCAACAATTGCTCGATGCGTAAGGAATCCTACTGATCGTTTTTACACTGCGGGTGTGGTATATCAAATATAGGAGTAGATCACCCATTCTTTTAGTGTTGAGCAGTACAAAACCCGACGTTGTAACGCCTGATCACGAGCTCTGTGTCGTTTGGCACGCCAACTGCAAAGAAGGCTGGCGGTGGTGATTCTAATGAGACTTCAACCAGCCTCGCTCATAATGTTGACCGTTTTCGCCGTCTTGGCGCCATCGGCCAATCTATCCGCGGCCCAGGCACCCAACAGCCAGAAAAAGGCACCAAACAGCAATAAAAAAACGGCGTCCGGATCGTCGCTCTCCGGCTGTGTGGATGAGAAGGAAGGTCACTACATCCTGGTTGACGACCGGAGTTTAAACCCGGTGGCCGACCTGGAGGCGGACGGCTTTCCTACGGAAGGTTTCGCCAAACATGTGGGCCATAAGGTGACTGTCCGAGGAACGTCCAACTCGGCAAGCACCCGCCCGGTTTTCAAGGTTCGCAGTATCGAGACAATCAGCGAAACCTGCGCGCCAACACCCCAATCGGATAAGAAATAAACGTAGTTGGAGGAGACAAAATGGCAACCAGCCCCACGGTATTTGTACCTCAGAAAGCACTCGAAGATCCCCTCGCGCATCTGCCCTGCTCCAGCATTGTGGAGTACAAGAAAGGCCAGATGATCTACAATCAGGACCAACCTTCCACCAGCATCTTCCTGATCATCGAGGGCAGAATCAAAGTCTCCCGCCTAGCCGACGACGGCCACCAGGTGGTTGTCGACATCTACCAGCCCGACGAGTTTTTTGGCGAGTCCGCATTGCTGAATCTGCCTCATCGCTGCGAGCAGTCCACGGCTATGGAAAACACCAAGCTGATGGCCTGGACTACCGCCGAGATCGAAGACATCATCATGAAGCGTCCCCGCCTGTCCGTGGCGCTGCTGCAAATCCTGGTGCAGCGCACCATCGATTTCACGCACCGCATCGAAAGCTTCAGTGTGGACAACATCGCGCGCCGCCTGGCCCGCTCGCTGATCCGTTTCTCGGAACGCCTGGGCACGGTGGAGGAGGATGGCTCGGTCCGCATGACGCCGTTCACCCACGAATTGCTCTCTCAGTATGTGGGCACGTCGCGCGAGATCGTCACTCACTACATGAATCAGTTCCGGCGCCAGGGATACCTGAAGTATTCGCGCAAGGGGATCGTTCTCTATCGCGACGCCTTCCGCGACTGGCTGCGCCAGAACGCATAGAGCGATCCGTTTGCTGGGTGGAACAGATCATTGCTTTGTGGTTTGTCATGCCTGGCTAATGCAGAGTGCTTGACAGGGTCGAAAAAGCACCCTCGTGGCTCACGCACTGCTGCGTGCAGCGTCGAGTCTCACTCGACGCCTCTGCGCCAGCGGGCGGGCGTTGGCAAGAGTTGTCGGCGCAGCACGCAAGAGTGCGTGCGCCACATCTGCCCGTCAGCGCACCCGGTCAAAAGGAAGTGCGTTGGGTTTTGGCCGAACCGGCGGAGTTGGCCAGGGTTGCCTCGCACGACGCGACCAGGGCGGCATCCCCGGTCACCGGGAATACGGCACGCAGCAGAAACACGCCGCCCAGGCCGGAGGCGGCGAAGTACTGGGCGAAATCGGCTGCGGCATCGCTGCGAATCGCACCGGGCGCGATCGGGTTGCCGGCGGCATCGTAAAACGTGAAGGAGAGCGCTCCGAGGGAACGCGTATTGTCAAAGCCGGTGATGCGGATCTCTAGCGCGCTGGCGAAGCGCACGGCTTGAGTCGCACTGATGCCCGGCGGAACGGCGGCGATGGTTACGCTCTGCTGGTCGATAGAGCCGCCGATTTGCGCGGTGAAGGTGAGCACGCCGGCGGTGGTCCCCGTCTGGAATGGCAGCACGGCCTGTAGATCGCCGGGCGCGATGGGATACGTGACGCTGCGGCCGCCTGAAGCGAAGGCGATGGCGGCGTCGGTGGGACCGCGGAAATCCAGCGTCGCGGTCCCCGTGCCGCTGGTCTGCGCCGGAGCGTCAAAGCGGACGATCAACGCGCCCTGCTGGGCGCTGGCCGCCTGCTTGAGGTCGAGCGAGACGGTCGGTTTCGGCAGCGGCGGATCGATGCCCGTACCGAGCAGTGGGTAGCTCCGGTCGCCGAGCGTGAGCGACCCCTGAAGCGCACCGGTGGTCCGCGGAGTGAACACGATGGTGAATTCCCCGCCCTGGCGGGGTCCGAGCGCCTGGCCGGAGGGGGGCGCGCCCAGCAGGGCGAAAGCCGCACCCTGCACGGAGATCGCCGGTATGGTGAGCACCAGCGGGGTTTCGTTCTGGATGGTGATGCGGCGCTGGACGCCAGAACCGCGGACGACGCTGCCGAAATCCAACGTGCCGGGAAACGCCGTCCCGGAACCGGGATCGACGCGGTAGGTGAGCCGCGGCGCCACGGTAGCGGTCAGCAGGATGGCGATGCCTTCGGAACGCAGCGCGGCGCTGTAGGCTCCAGTATCGGTGGCGCGGAAAACAACGCTCAGATCGATCGCGCCCTGCGGGGCAAGCCCGACGGGAAGCGCGGGCGACGTCAGGGTGAAGCCCACACCGGCGACCGCCAGGACGTTTAAGGTGGCCGGCGCGCTGGAAGTGTTGCGCAGGCGAAAGTGCGCGGAGGCGGTTTCATCGGCATACAGTGAGCCGAAATCGTAGACCGGCGGCGCGGCCCGCTCCGTGCTCCCCTCGACCAGGAAGAGTTCGAATTGCGCATGTGCGGCCGGCGCCAGCACAAGGGCCAGCAGCAACCACGCCCCGGTGGGGCAGACCCCCCGGTTAGCGGGGCGGTCCCCCCGGTTCACGGGCTGAACCTGCCGTCGAAGGCTCATGGCTTGGCGCATGGTTTGGCTCATGGTTTACCCACCGT
>Ga0208587_1000589_pt1 | contig 19934 bp, 18 predicted proteins | sample NGESurdeep092012_7_FD_184472 | JGI IMG/M metagenome (GOLD analysis project Ga0208587, IMG submission 184472) | Arctic peat soil microbial communities from Barrow, Alaska - NGEE Surface sample 210 deep-092012 (SPAdes) | ecosystem: Environmental > Terrestrial > Soil > Wetlands > Peat ...
AGGGTGATGCTGTTGCCGGTATTTTGAACTCCGCCCTCCGCCACTTGAAACGTCAAATCGCCCTCGCCGACGGGTGGAAACGCCCAAGCGGCGGCAGCGGTGGCGCCCTGCGCATTGACGGCGATCCGCTGGTTTCGGGCGTCATAGAGATATTGCGGTGGCGGCGGAAATTGGGATCCGCAGAGGGCGCCCGCCTGGACGTTCAGCACGGTCTGGAAGCCGGCTTTGCGGCTCAATTCCGAAGCGGCTTTGATCTCCTCGTCGATTTTGTATTGCCATTCGTCCGGATGGCGGGTTCCCTGGGAATCGAAGTACGCGATGCCGCTTTTCAGGGTGAGCGACGTCTCGGCTTGGATGGCCTTGTCGACCAGGCCCTTGGCGATTTCGGCGCTCGGCCCGTCGAGGCGGGTGACGACGAACATCTTGAAGTTGTTGGCGGCTGCGACGCCGTCGCTCCACTCGGCGAAATGCGGCGGGCGGCTGCCGGTGGGCGCGGCGTAGGGATTGCGCAGCGGCGGCTTCTGGTCGTCGTGCCCGGCGTACATCATGACCAGCACCGAATCCACCGCAAATTGCTGGGCGATCTTCACCGGCACGCCGTAGGTCGGGACGATGTAGAGGATCTTCTGGCGCATGGCGCCGCCGTTGGCGTCCAGGAACTTGCGCACGGGTTTTTCGATCTGGTCGTTGAACTCCTCCTGCGAGATCTGTTCCGTGGCCCCGGTTTTGAGATGCAGGATGTTGGCGGCGGGAATATTTCGTTTGGCCGCGTAGTACTGCCCCACGGAAACGCTTTCGGGCACGCGGTCATTGACCAGGATGAGGACGCGGTCTTTCAGTGGGACGGATTGCGCGGCCGAGACAGCCGCCAGAACGAGCATCCAAAGCAGCCTCATTTCAACCCTTCCTTTCGAGGATGGCCTGGCGTAGTTGCAGGTATATGCCGCCGCCCAGGGACTTGGCGACGCATTTGGCTTTCCAGAGTGCGCGCTGACGCCAGCAATGGGAGGGACTGCCGGTGGCGAAACCGGCGGACCACTCTGGCGACATACCGCGCTGCACCACGTAGCGGCCGAGCACGCGGCAGCCGCTCAGCATCCCCACCCGGGCGGTGGGCTCGGAGGTGAACAAGGCCTCGACGCCCGCCGCGGCGGCCGATTCTCCGACCTCGCGCGAGTAATACCCGCCGGGAACGGAAGCCACTTTCACCGGGTCGCTGAGCACCCCGGAGAGGCGGGCGATGCTCTCACGCCACTCGCGGTCCAGGTCGGCGCGGGTCAACGCCGCCATACGGGTGGGATGGGAGCGGGAATGGCTGCCGATGATGTGCCCGCGGCGGTGCAACTCGCGCAACTGCGCTTCGGTCAAAAACCCGGGTGTGCCGATGCGGTCCGTGGTGATGAAGAAATGGCCTCGCCAGCCGTGGCTTTCGAGCAGGTCCGCGATGGGGTGATGGAAGCTCACGCCGCCATCGTCGAAGGTGAGCAGCACGGGGCGCCCTTCGAGTTTGCGGACGGTGCTCACTCTGGCGGTGGCTCTGGCGATGGCATCCAGGTGGCGAACGAACTCCTCGCGGCGCAATTTGTAGACGTGGGCGGCAACGCCAGAGAAACCGCTGGACTCGAAATCGCCGTTTTCCACAACGTCGTGGTACATGATGGCAAGCGCCTGCATGGTGTCTCTTCCTATTAGAGATGAATCGGACCGTCGCCGTCACCGCGGTTGATGTGAAACTGGCCGGGGTTGGCGCCGCCGGCGGCTTGGGCGAACGCGGGCGAAAGGGCCAGCAGGTAGTTGGACGCGCTGCCGCGGAAGCCGCTTTCGAGCAGGGCTCGCGACCAGCCGGTGTGCAACTGGTTGGAGACGATCAAATCCACGCCGCGCTGCTCCAGCAGGCTGGCGGCGGCCCGGACGATGGCCCCGGCGGATGACGGCGGGGCCAGGCAATCCACAATGGTGCCGACCCGCATGTCGCCGAATTGCTTGTGGTCTTGCATCTGCGTGTCCAGCAGGACCGCCCATCCGCCCGTGGCACGCACGCGGAGGAAGCGCGGGTCGGAAGGCGGATAGAGTTGGTCCAGCGCGGCGGCGTCGCGCTGGGCGAGCAGGGCGTAGGCGGGGCGCGAGCGCTCCCAGACTTCGTCGGCCCATGGGGCGAACCCGGGCGCGAGATCGAACGGGCAGGGCAGCAAGCGGCGGGCGCAGGGAGTGACTAGGCCGAGCGCTTTCATGCCCAGCCAACCGGCGCCGGTGAAGGCGGCGGCGTCGAGCGCGGCGCGGCGCAGCGGGCTGGTACGGAGCGGGCGGATGTGGCGCAGGAATCGGAAGGGGTGGACCACTTTGAAGTGGAACGGGACGGCGCACATGGTCCAGCCGAGGCGCTTGAGCATCCGCGGGAGCGGCTTGTCCCAGCCACCCATTCCCAAGGCGTAGAGCCGGGGTTCCCGGGAGAGGGCGTCGCGCACCATGCGCAGGCCGAGCATGGCGTAGGAGCGGTTGATGACGCCTTCGGAGAGGGGTAGGCGGTAGTGGGCGGCCTGGAGCGTGGCGCCGGCAACTGAGAAATTCTGGCGGCGCAGAATGTAGCCGCCTCGCACCATGCTCTCTTCCACCGCCAGAAAGAGTTCCATGCCGGGCATCCAGCCCGGGTCGGGAGTTTCGGGAAACTGCCGATCGGCCAAGGCGCTGCCGGCCAACAGCCCGCCCGAGGCCAGCAGCCTTTGGTTGAACTCGCGGACGGCGGGAACGGCTGGCTGCGCGTAGGGCAGAATCTGCAGAGACATCAGGCGCCGCGCTTGGCGGAGACGAGGCGGGCGAGACACCCGACGGTCTTCGCCTGGTCCATTTCCTCGGGCAAAAACTGGAAACCGTATTCCTCTTCGATGGCCAGCACGAGGTTCAAGTGCCGCACGGAATCCCAGCTCTCGATGGTCTCCGGGGAGGATTCGGGAGTGACGTCGGCTTGTAGCACGTCGGAGGCGATTTCGCGAACCCGGCTAAGAACTTGTTCGTTCATGGGTCAGTTTGTTTCATTATGACATTGTGAGGCATAAGGTTCTGCTGATGGCGAGGGAATTGGGGTTGGGCGGCACGGAGCGGCAACTGGCGGAGATTGCGCTGGCGCTGGACCGCGATCAGTTCGAGCCTCACGTGGGCTGCTTCACCGGCGGCGGGTTCCGCGCCAGGGAACTGCGCGAGGCGGGGGTGCCGATTCTGGAGCTGGGAGTGCGGTCGCTGGTGTCGCCGTCGGCGGTGGCGGGCGCGCGGCGAATGGGGGCGTACCTGGCGCGCCACGAGATCGGGCTGGTGCATGCTTTCGACGTGCCGCTGGATCTATTTGCGGTGCCGGTGGCGCGGTGGTACCGGACACCCGTGGTGCTGTCGAGCCAGCGCGCGCATCGCGATCTGACGCCGGGGGTGAGGCGGCATCTGCTGCGGGTGATGGACCGGATTGTGGACGGAATTGTGGTCAATTCGCGGGCGGTGGCGCGCCAACTGGCGGAGCAGGACGGGGTGCCGGCCTCGATGGTGCGGTTGGCCTACAACGGGCTGGATACGAGTGTGTTCCGCCGGGAGGGGGAACGGGCGGCACTGCCTTGGGGCGAGGCGGCGGCGGTGATCGGGACAGTCTGCGCGTTGCGGCCGGAGAAGGGGTTACACATCCTGATGGAGGCTTTTCGGAAGGTGAAAGCGGCGCGGCGCGGGGTGAAGCTGGTGATTGTGGGGAGCGGGCCGATGCTGGCGGAGTTAGCGGCGGGCGGCGATGCCGATTGCCACTTCCAGCCGGCGGAGCGGAACGTCGCGCCGTGGCTGCGGGCGATGGACATTTTCGTGCTGCCTTCGTTGTCGGAAGCGCTGTCCAATTCGCTGATGGAAGCGATGGGGTGCGGTTGCTGCCCGGTGGCATCGGATACGGGCGGGAATCCGGAGCTGGTGAAGGATGGCGAGACAGGGCTGCTGTTTCCGGTGGGGGATGCGGAGGCTCTGGCGGAGCGGTTGGCGCTCCTGTTGGACGGGCCCGCGTACCGGCGCCGGTTGGCGGCGCAGGCGGCGCGGCGGATCGAAGAGCATTTCACGCGGGAACAAGCGGCGCGGGCGATGGGGGAGATTTACCAGGAGTTTCTAGCGCGTTAATTCAGCGGCCGGGCTGGCCGGGCATTTGGGGACCCATCTGGGGCCCCATGCCGGGCATTTGTGGGCCCATGCCGGGGGTTTGGGGTTGTGTGCCCTGTTTCATTTTATCGGCGGGGGTTCCGCCGGCGCCTACGACGTTCGGATTGGGGATCTGCTTCTGCTTGGCCGGATCGTAGATGAACTCCCACTCCTGGTACAGGGTGCGGTCGTTGTAGACCTTCACGCCCTCGCCCTCACCATTGCTGGCTACGCCGGCGATGCCGCCGCCGATGGTCAGGCCTCCGGGATTGGCCTGCGGCATGCCACCCGGGCGGGGAGTGGTCAGGATGTTGCGGATCATGTCGGCTGCCGCGTTGCCCTGGCCGGCTACCGTGCCGGGCTGGGGAAAGCCGGGAGGATTGCCGTTCGATCCCGGTTGGATCGGATAGGGCGAGACTCCGCCCATTTGTGAATTGACCGGTGGTCCGGGCTGTCCGGGGAGGGTTTGGCCGGGATAGGTGGGCTGTCCGGGATAGCCGGGATTGGCGGGCTGGGATCCGGTGACCGATCCGCCGCCGACAAAGGAACTACTGCCACCTACGAAGGAACCACCACCGCCCACGAACGAGTTACCCGAGTTCGAGGCGGCGCCCGGAGCGGTCACGGTGCGGCCCGAGGGGATCCCAGGCATGCCGGGCATACCGGGCATACCGGGCATACCGGGCTGGCCAGGCATTCCCTGCAGTCCGGGGATGGTCATGCCGGGCGGCACATAGACGGGCTGGCCGGGTTGTCCCGCGACGGGTTGTGCGGTGATGGGGTAGGTGGTACCGGGAAGGGGGGACTGTCCGCTGTCCGGCCTCTGGCCCGGGAGGGGAGGCACGCCGGAGTTCTGCCCGCCCGACAGGCCGCCGCCGGGGAGAGCTGGGCCCGGCATGGTCGTGTTGGCGCCTTCGCTGGGGCGCCGGCGGTCGCGCACGCTCGGGGCGCCACCGCCCTGGGTCGGATTCTGCGAGCTGCCGAGCCCGGCCAACTCGCCGACGAATCCGTTGGGCGCCGAGGGCGCTTTGTCGCCGCCCGGGCCATTGGGCTTGGTCAACTTGGAATCCGTGAGGACGCCGGCCTGGATGTGGATCTGACGCCACTCGTCTTTTCCGGTCATCGGGTCGACGTAGCGGTGGCGCAGAAAGCGCTGATTCTGGAAGCTCTCCAGTTCCTTGATGTCGCCGGGATAGCGGTTGGCCTTCTTGACAAAAAGCTGGATGGCCCGCTTGTACTGCTCGCCGCGATCGATCAGCGTCTCCTCCTTATCGCGCTGCGACTGCATGGCAACGCGCGGAAGCTCCATATACAGGGTGATGGCCACCACGCTGGCCATCAGGAAGATGAGCAGCAGGGCAAAACCTCCCTGGTTCTTACGACGCAAATGCTTACGACGTACCACCGGCGTCCTCCGAGATCTTCACAGTTTGTTCGCGTTTGACATCGGTGTCTTCGATGACCACCGACTCGGCATTGATGCGCACGATTTTGTAGCGTTTTTTCACGGTCATGCCCTCGGTAGCGAGGATGATATCTTCGCCATCCAGGAAGAACGCGGTCTTCTTGCCATCGATGCGCTTGGTGGCAAGACCATAATACTTCATGGTGATGGGCGGGGGCGGCACGACCGGCGCCGGACCGGGCGGAGGGGGCGCTTCCTTGGGGCCCATTCTCTCCCTTACCTTGGGCACGATTTTTTGTTCCGGCCCGTCGAGAGTGGCGGCCACCAACTCCGCCTTGCCGAACTGAAACAGATTGCGCTGGCCGCCATCGAGTCTGACGCTTTGCACCTTGGCCAGGAGATCCAGGCGCAGGGTGGGATCGACGGTCAGCGGGTCGATCTGATCTTCCTTGCGTTTGGAGCGCAGCGAGGGATGAAACTCGTCGCCGCGGGAGCGGCTGGCGCCGCCCAACTGGCGCGGCGGCGCGGCCGGCTGGGACGTGGGCAGCGGCGCGGGAACGGGGGCGGGTGCCGCGCCCATGGCTTCGGCGGCGGCGCGTTCCCGCTCGGTGACGGCGGCCGATTTGGGCGCGACGGTGGGCGAGGAGGAATCGGACAGGACGTTGGTGTAGACAAAGTAGGCCGCCACCACGCCGAGCACGGCGAGCGCCCAGACCGACTTCTTGTTCTCGGTGCCGAGCTTCATAGTCCGGCTCCCGGTGGCGCGGTTGCGGGAGGCGCGGCATTTGGCGGAACCGCGGCGTTGTCCGGAGCCGGCGCGGCAACTTCCGGTTCCGGCAAACCCAATCCCTGTTCCTTCACGAAGGTGTCCACCTTCACCGTGACGTTGAGAATCTGTCCGGTCTGCTGCGGCGCCGCCACCATGCTCTCAATGATCAGGAAGCGCGGCGACTTGTCGACCAGGTTGACGAACTTGGAGAGCGCGGCGTAGGTTCCCTGGCATCCGGCGTTGATGGTCATCATGCCCAGCGTGTCGCTGCCTTCGATAAGTTCCGGGGTCCAGGTGGTGGGCTGGTAGGTGATGCCGGCGTCCTTGGCGATCTGCACCAGTTCGCCCTGGATAGTGGAGGTGACGACGCGCCGCTCCGTGAAGTACTTGGCCAGGAATTGATCGCCCTGGCTGCGCGCGGTCTCGACTTTTTCCACCAACTTCTTGTTCTTGGAGACTTGCTTCTGCAATTGCGCGAGTTGCTGTTGGAGGACGTTGCGGTCGCGGCGCAGATCGTCGGCGCCGCCGCCAAACGGCTTGAACGCAATCACGGCAGCCACCAGATTGGCCAGCAGGAGAACACCCAGAACCGCGCGCATGGCGACGCGGGGATCCTTCCACTTGAGTGCGGAGAGGCTAAAGTTTCTGAGCATAATTCACCGTAAAGCGATAGCGGTACAACGGCTCGGCCTGGGAAGGCGGCTGATAAATATTCTGGGTGACGCCGCCGAACAAGTCCGAACCCTCCAGCGCTTTGTAGAACAGGATCACCGGCTCGGGACCCTCCGAGCCTACTTGCAAGCTCAGGGTGACCTGATTGCGTCCGGTCACGTAGGGCTGAATATTCAGCATCTTGACGTTGGCCGGCATGGTTTTTTCCAGATCCGCGAGAATGCGCGTCCAACTGATTCCTTTGCGGCTGAGCAGGGTATTGAGGAAGACGCTGAGTTCCAGCACCTGGGCGTTCTCGGGTTTGCGGATTACGGCCTCGAAATCGGCCTGCTGTTTGCCGGCGGCGGCGATCTGGGAGCGCAGTCCGGCGACTTCCTTGCGCACGTCGGCCACCTGCGCGCTGTCGGCGTTGGCGAGCGTGATCAAGGCCGCGAGCGAGGCCACCAGCAGGGCGCCGACCGCGACCGAGGCCACCAGCATGGCGCGGTCGCGCCGGAAGGGTTGGCTAGCGAGATTGATGGGAATCTTCATTTCAATTGGGTCAATTATTTTTGGCGATGGACCGCAGATACCCCAGCAGTCCCGCGTTATTCTCCCCCGGGGCGCCGAGCGGCGAGCGCAGAGGTTCCACTTCCACGCCTAACTCCTCGGCGAAGCGGCTCTCCACTTCGGCGGTAGAGGCGCCAAATCCGCAGAGCAGCAACTTTTCGGCGCGGCGCCCCAGGTTGTCTTCGATGTACACGAAGGTGGGCACCAGCACGGCGGCGATATCCTCCATATCGGCGGAAGGCAATTCCAGGCAACGCACCAGCTTGAGCTGGATTTTGTCGCGCACCACCACGGTGAGCACGCGTCCAGTGAGCTTGGCCAGGACGCTGAGCCCGGCCTCGGGCGCCAGTTCCAAGGCGGCGAGGCAGGAGGTGGTGACCATGCCGGGATTCATCCCGGCGGTGCGGAAAGGCGATTCATAGCGCGAGACAATCTCCAGCGGGGCCAGGACCACCACCACGTCGGTCTTGCCCTTCTCGCCGTTCTGCGCCCAGTAGCTCAGGGCGGCGGATTCCACGTCGAAGGGCACGCTGCGCTTGAGGCGGAAGCGGATGAGCGAGGCCTGCTCCTTGGGGTCCTTGGGGAACGAGTCGAAATCCAGGACGGAAATGCGCGCGCTGAAATCGGGCAGAATCAGCGCGACATCGCGGCGTTTGCGCGCCGCCTGCGTGCCCGCCAGGCTGCGCACGGCCCTGACGAACTCGTCGGGATCGAGCACATTTTCCTTGAGGGGAGAGACGGCGAGCGTGCCGGGTTTGAGGGGCAGGAAATCCAACTCCGCGCGCGCGCCGATGCGGGCCGCGGCGATGCCGGCTTCGGTGATCTCGAACGCCATGGCGGGCGGCGCTTCCTGCAAAATCGATTTGAGCTTGTCGAGCATTACGCCTCAATAAACGTGACCTTGTTGATTTCCCGCAAGGTGGTGATTCCCAGGCGCATCTTTTCGACCGCCGATTCGCGCAGGAAGGTCATGCCGTCTTCCTTGGCGGCACGCTTGATCTCTGACGTGGGGCGCCGGTTCAAGATCATTTCGCGGATGCGGTCGGTGAGGTCGAGCAACTCGTGAATCGCGGAGCGGCCGCGGAAGCCGGTGCCGCCGCACTCGAAGCAGCCGGGACCTTCCATCAGGGGAACATGGCGCCATTCATCGGGGTTGAGCCCGCTTTCGACGAGCATCGAATCGGGATACTTGACTTCGCGCTTGCAGTGCTCGCAGATCTGGCGCACCAGGCGCTGGGCGAGGATGCAGTTGAGCGCGGACACAAAATTGTAGGGCTCGACGCCCATGTTGAGGAAGCGCCCCAGCACGTCCAAGACGTTATTGGCGTGCACGGTGGTGAACACCAGGTGGCCGGTGAGGGCGGAGTTGATGGCGATCTGCGCGGTTTCCTGATCGCGGATTTCGCCGACCATGATTTTGTCGGGATCGTGACGCAGAATGGAGCGCAGGCCGCGCGCGAAGGTGAGGCCCTTCTTCTCATTCACCGGGATCTGGGTAATGCCCTTGATCTGATATTCGACGGGGTCTTCGATGGTGATGATCTTGTCTTCGTCGTTCTTGATCTCGCTGAGCGCGGCGTAGAGCGTGGTGGTTTTGCCGCTCCCGGTGGGCCCGGTGACCAGCACCATGCCGTAGGGCTCCGCGATGTAGCGGCGGAACTTGACCAGGTCGCTTTCGCCGAAGCCCACCACGTCGAGCGAGAGTTTGTGGAACTTTTCGCTCATGGATTCCTTGTCCAGCACGCGCAATACGGCGTCCTCGCCGTGGATGGTGGGCATGATGGAGACGCGGAAATCGATCAGGCGGTTCTTATAGCGCACGCGGAAGCGCCCGTCCTGCGGGACGCGCTTCTCGGCGATATCGAGTTCGCTCATGACCTTGATGCGCGAGATGATGGTGGACTGCCAGTCCTTGGAGATGGGCGGCATGGCGTAGTGCAGCACGCCATCGATGCGGTACTTGATGGCCACTTCCTGATCGCGCGATTCGATGTGAATATCGCTGGCGCGGCGTTCCAGGGCGTTGAAGATGGTGGTATCCACCAGCTTGATGACCGGCGCGATGTCGGAATCCGTGGCGGTCAGCTTGTCGATGGAGAGGGTCTCATCCGAATCGCCGTCTTCGGCGATGACGTCGAGGGCGAACCCCTCGGTGACTTCCTCCAGCACGCGCTGCGATTGCTCGGTCTTCTTGAGCAGTTCCGAAATCTGCGAGAGGGTGGCGACTTTGACGCGCAGCTTCTTGTTGAGCAGCAGGGTCAATTCATCGATCAGGTTGAGATTCCGCGGATCGGAGAGGGCGATATCGAGCGTGCCGTTCTGCGCGTGCAGCGGCACGAAATTGTAGCGGAACATGAGATCCACGGGGATGGAGCGGAAGAGATCGTGATCGATGCCCGCTTCCCGCAGATCGATATACTCGCAGCGGTAGCGCGCGGCAATGGCCCGCGCCTGCTCGGTCTCCGCCCCGGGTTCCGCTAATTTGGTTCTGTCCGTAGTCGCCATTGCAGTCAACTCAATCCTTATCGAATCGTGTCCGCCAGGGAGAAGATCGGCAGATACAACGCGATCAACACAAACGCCACGAAGCCACCCATCACGATCATGATCGCCGGTTCGATCAGCGAGAGGCTGGCCGCCATCTTGGTATTGACATCCTCTTCGAAAAACTCCGCCACGCTATTGAGCATGGCGGGCAGTGCGCCGGTGGATTCGCCGACCTCGATCATGTCGATCGCCAGCGGGGGAAAAATCTTGGATTGCCTGAGCGAGCCGGAGAGCGGCTGGCCTTCGCGCACGCTCTTGCCGGCGGCCTCCACGGCGCGCTGGAGCAGCGGGGTGCCGAGCGAATCGGCGGCGGTTTCCATGGCCTGGACCAGCGGAATGCCGCCGACCAGCAAAGTGCTCAAAATGCGCGCCAGTTGGGCCACCTGGTATTTCAGCCAGATCTCGCCCACCAGGGGCAGGCGCAGTTTTACGCGGTCCACCTTTTCCTTGGCCGAATCGCGCCGCACCCACCAGCGGAACAGAAAGACGGCGCCGACCAGCGCCCCCGCAAACAACACGATGTACTTCTGCGACGCGGTCCCGATGGCGATCAGGTAGACCGTCATGATGGGGAGTTTCGCCTGCATGCTGTTGTAGAGGTTGGCGAAGGTGGGCACCACGTAGGTGACCAGGAAGACCATCAACAGGGTCACCAGGACGATCAGCACGCACGGGTACATGAGCGAAACCATGACCTTCTTGCGCACCGCGAGCGATAGTTTCTGGTAGTTGACGTAGCGGTCCATGACTTCGGTGAGGCTGCCGCTTTTCTCTCCCGCCATGACCGAGGTGACGTAGATTTTGGGGAAAATCCCCTGCTGGCGGAAGGCCTCGCTGAGCAGGGTGCCCCCACGCACCTCGTCACGGACGGACTTCACGTAGGGTCCAAGCTTGGGATCGGTCAGGCGCTCGGCCAGCAGGTCCAAGGCCTTCAAGATGGGCAATCCGGCGCGGATCAGGGTGACAAACTGCTGGTTGAAGATGAGGAACTTCTCCAGGTTGATCTTCTTGCGTCCGCCGAGGAATCCTCCGCCGACGCCGCCGGAGCGGGGCTTGATGGAATAGATCAGGAAACCCTGCTGCGCGTACTTCTCGCGCAGTTCCTTCTCGGAGGCTGCGGTGGCCACCTGGTGGTGGATCTGGCCGCGCCCGTCTGCGTACTTAAGGACAAAATCAGCCATGGCTACTGCCCCGCCTCCACCAGACGAGCGCCCTTGGGCACCTGAAATTGGAATAACTTGGCGTCCAATGGGGGGTCCACCTTCTCCTCATCGAGGCGGAACTCCAGGACGGAGTGGTCGAAGCCGGTTACCTTGACCAGCTTGATGCGCTGGTCCGGGGCGACGAGGAATTCCACAGCGGAATAGGGCAGGTTGTCGGTCTTGGGTTCCGCCGTAATCCTCATGTTGGGGCCTTCCTGCTTCGCCTGTAGATTGCGGAACTCCTTCTGGAAGTCCAGTTTACCGAGGAGAAAGGCGAGCGGCGCACGCATGTCGTCGCTCTCTTTGAGCTTCATTTTCTCGGCGCGGTTTTCTAGCGGGGTGTAGAGCCAGAGGTATTTCCCGTCACTAACAAAGAGTTTGCCTTTGGGCTGATCGTAATCCCAGCGCATTTTCCCCGGTTTGCGCAGGACCAGCGTGCCGCTTTCTGTCCGCTTGGCCCGGCCGGGCGGCGTATAGTCCTCATGGAAAAGGACTTGGAGCGTTTTCGCTTGGTTGTAGCGGGTCTCCACGCGCTTGAGCAGCGCATCCAGCGCCGCGTCCCCGGCGAAAGCCGACACCGCGAGTAACCCTATCAGGAGCCGAAAAACCCTCACATCAGCTTAGACGCACGCCACCCTCCAAACGTGTAGGGCGAGTGTGTGGGGTTCAGTTGGCGAAAAAACAGTTTCTCGCAAAGACGCCAAGTTCGCCAAGAAAGGCCACCCTGAGGACGGTTATGGCTGCGGTCGCTGACGACGCATTTCGCGTAGGGTGGAGGTACAGTGAAAAGGAGAGCGGTCCGCCGTGACGATTGAAATTCACAAACCGGAACTCGAAGCCCTCATCCGGGAGCGGCTGACCAGCGGAGCGTTCCAGGACGTCGAGGATGTCCTCATGCAGGCGCTGAAATCTTCACCGCCCGGTGAACCGGTTGCGCCGCGCAAACCCAAAAAGAATCTGGCCCAGTTCCTTCTTGAGTCCCCGCTGCCCGGCTCGGGGTTGAGGCTGGAGAGACAAGAAGACTATCCCCGGCCCCTCGACCTGTGAGCGGGTTTCTGGTCGATACGAACGTCGTCTCCGAGTTCATCAGGCCGCAACCCGACTCCGGGGTGATCCGGTGAAGCGCATGTTTCAACCGCCGGATGCGGAAAACCGCATGTCCGGTGGTGTCGCAGGGTTCCGGGGCGCAATCCCCGTCACCCGGCCCGATCGATTACGTCCGCGACCCAATCATGAGCCCGGTGATTCCCGGCAGGCGCGCGTGGCGGATCTCCCGGAAACCCGCCTCGCCGAGCCAGCCGGCATACTCCGGCTCGCTGTAACTGGCGCCGCCGCGCGTGCCCACCAGCATGTTGAGCGCAAACAGCGCGGCGAAGCGGGGAGCCGTCTTGTCCGCCTCCAGGATGAAGTCCTGAATGACGACGCGGCCGCCGGGCGCCAGCGCCTCGTGGCAGCGGCGCAGCAGGTCGAGATTCTCCGCGGGGTCGAGCATGTGACAGATGGCGGAGACGAACACCAGGTCGTATCCTTCGCCTAGCCGGCCGGAGCGCAGATCGCCGGCGCGGACGTCGACGCGGTCCGCCACCCCGGCGTCCTGGATGTGGCGCCGCGCGATGGGCTCGACGGTGGCCAGGTCCAGGATGTCGGCCCGCAACGCCGGGTTGGCCTGGGCGAAAGCGATCGAATAGGCGCCCGATCCACCGCCCACGTCCAGCATGCGGCGGACGTTCTCCGTGCCCACCGCGCGCACCACCAGCGGCGCGCGTTCCGAGGCGTTGCGGTGCATGGCGGCGATAAAGGCCTCGGTCCAGTCCGGGCCGCGGCCGGCGATTTCGTCGTGGGCGACGGCGGTGCCGGCGCGCACGCTATCGGTGAGCGTCGACCAGCGCTGCCATAGGTGCGCGGTGTGCAGCAAGGCCGGCCGGGCGTTGTCGCGCGACCCGGCGGTGAAGTAGCGCGCGGCCGCCGGCGAGTTGTGAAAGACGCCTTCGTGCTTGACGATCAGGCGCAGGGATGCCAGCGCGTTGAGGAGCATCTCGGTAGAGCGCGGGTCGGTGTGGACGCTGGCGGCCACTTCCGCCGCGCCGGCGCCGTCCCCCACGGCCGTGAACAGGTCGAGCTCCAGCGCGGTGAGGACGACGCGGCTCTCCTGAAACGCCCGGATGCGCTCGTTCAGGTCGTCGGGGAGGACCCCGGCGGCTTCCCGGGCGCGGCGCGCCGCGAACATCTTCTCGCGGTTGTGCAGGATCTCCGCGCGCACAGCCGCGGGATCGGTGCGCGCCAGACGCTCGACGGGCGTGTCCTCCTCAAAATGCGAGCGGACGATCTCCGGCACGTCCGCCGGGGTCACGCCCGAGTACCAGACGCCCTCGGGATAAACCACCAGGTTCGGCCCGTGCTCGCACAAGCCCAGCGAGCCGCACGCCGTCACCTGGACTTCGTCTTCCAAACCGCGCGCGTTGACTTCGCGCCGCAGCGCCTCCAGAACCTGGCCCGAGCCCCGCGCCGCGCAGCACGGCGCGCCTTCGGGCTTCTGCTGGTCGCAGACAAACACGTGAAACCGGAAAGGCTCCATGTTTCTTCTCCGGTTTCACAGTAGCAGGTTTGCCGAGTGCGATTCTCAGGAAGCCATTCCAATCCGAGAGGTCGACCAGCCTGGTCCCGCCCGGATCACGGCGTACGCGGAAAGTGGATTACTAGCTTGGCAGTCCCCCAAGTCCTCAGGCTTGATCGGAACTGCTCCGGCGGCAGAGCGAGCGGGTGTATCGGCTCGCGATCATTTGCCAACCACCAACACCACAAACGATCCCGGCTTAACGGTCCGTTGAGGCCGCTTTGAGGGATCGGTCGCGGGGGTCTCCACATATTCGGCAGCCGAAAGAAAGATCTTCTTAGTCTTGGAATCGAACGCCATCGTCTTGGCGCTCGGCTGTGTTTTGACGGCTCCGGCGTCCTCGTATTCGTCCGCCGACTTTGCGTGGTAGATGGTCAAGGTTCCGTCTCCGCACGAAAAGAAAACCAGCTTAGCCTGGGGATCGAACGCAGCATAATCGACGCCCGCCCCGATGGGATAACTATTGATTACCTTGCCCGTGGCCGCATCCATTACAACCATCTTCGGTTCGTTGCGGCAGCCAATGAATAGCCGGTTAGTCTTTGCGTCGTAAGCGAGACCGGTCGGGGTCTTCGCAACGCCGATCGGAAATCGCTTCTTGACGTCCAGCGACTTCGGATCGAACACGACAACTTCATTGGTATTCTCGCTGTTCACGTAAATCAGGCCATCGGCGCCGGTCACTGCCTCCTCGCCATCGCCTTCCACCTTCACGGTCCCCACAACCTCCCCGGTCTTGGCATCGATGGCCGTGATATCGTGCGAGCCGTGATTGTTGGTGAACACCCGTTTGGTAGCGGCATTATAGTAGATGCCATCCGGTCCCTTGCCGACATCGATTTTCTTGATGACGTGCAGCGTGGCGGGGTCGAACATCGAAACCTTGTCCTCTCGCCCGTTGCTGGTAAATCCGTGTTTGAATTCCGATGCAATCGCAGCGCCGTGCACACCTGGAGTATCGGCAATCGTCCCTACCACCTTTCCGCTGTCGGCGTCCACGACGTCCACCTGCGTCCCGTGAGAGAGGTAGACGCGGCGTGCCGCGCTATCCAACGTCACGTAATCAAAGCTGCCGTCGCCCGGAACCGGGTAACGCGCCACCACCTTATAGCTGGTCGCTCCAGCCAGCGACAATGCAGCAGCAAATGACGCAATCCATAGGCCTTTCCTAATTGGCATACTCGCTCTCCGGTCAAATCCAGTGTACCGCCGGGCCTGCATCACTGATCGGCTGCCGCCGCATCCCGCAACTTCGACCCTTCCCGCGGCGCCCGCGCGCCGAACTTGATATCCATCATGGCGTTCTTATCGAATTGCACCTCGCCGCCGCGCGCGAATACACTCGAATACACCGACCACGCCAAGCCGTAATAACCGAACGCCATGCCGACGTACCGGGAAGATTGCGACAGCGCCGATCCCAGCATGCCAAAGCCCAAGCCGCCGCCCAGCGTCCGGCCGGAGACATTGGATTCTCCCGAAGCACCCGCGTCGTGGTGATGCCCGGCATCGTTATCCCCAGCCCGGCTGGCCAGCATGAGCGAAATCACGGGTGCGATAAAGCGTGTTTTCGATTCCTTCGCCTGGACACCACCTTCCGCGTCTACCTTGATGGGAGCCGTACCGTTTCCCTCGGCTGCGGCTACCGAGGCTTGCGTTTTCATGGGCGCCGCGGGCCTCAGATTCGCGATCTCCTGGGGCAAATCCACCTTCTGGAAGTTGAACCGAAGCTGGCCGGCCCGATGAAAGGATCGTGCTTTCTTTGCCAGGACCACAGTGCCGGTCAGTTGGGTGCCCTCGGGAAGCACCAGTTTGTGCTCCGGGGAAAACAGAGGCGCCGTCACCACGGCCTGGACCGTCTCGCCCAGCTTCGCCGAGGCGGAATCCAAGGCAGTGAGCAGCCGCACGCGAGCCACGCTATCCGGGCGTGGCTGCGACCCCGATTCCGCCAGATCGCCCGGCCGGATAGTGGCGAAGCCAAATTGCAGCGGGTCCCGAAGCGGCGCATCAAACCGGGTCCCCCGCCGGAAATACTGCGGATGGTAAGGGAGCTTCGACCAGAGGAAATCAATCAGCTTTTCCTTCTTATTGGGGGCGCGAACGATATCGGCGATGCCCCTGGTGCGCGCATTGATCGCCCCGTTGATCCGGTCCTTCGCCGTCTGTTTCGCCGTTCCGAGAATTCCGCCGTTTTGGTTTTGAGGCCGAGCCTTTTGGTTCTTCTTGTTTTTCGAAGGTTCGATGTAGATGGAATTCAACGAAGGGGTCTGCACGGTATGCATGGTAAGCGTACGCCCGTCGGGTAGCGTCAGCGAGGTGAACTCCAGATCGGCGTTGCGAAGAGGAGTGAAATCGCCGTTGAGGATCGCCCTCACCCGCTGCCACCTGGCGACAGGCTGCACCCGGCTTACGGCGCCTTGTGCGACCGTACCGGCAGGCACCACCTCCCGGTCGAACGCAAAGACCGGTTCCAATACTTTTGCCTCCACCGGCGCGCCAAGCCGTTTGGGTGCGCGCTTGGTCAAATACATGCGCAACGGTGCTCCCGGCGGAACATTGAGTGAGATTTTCAGATTCTCTTCATCGGCCGCGGGAGCTGCCAATACGGAAAAAACCGAGATACATGCCGACACGAGGAAACCCAGCCCGATTCTCATAGGACACCTGTTGGCCCTTATCATATCACTGCTGTGACAGCAGTGACCGCGCCTGGCGCGGACTGGCGCGGACAGCGTGCCCGCCCCCCCCGACCGCGCCGCGGCTGTGTGGAGAAGCGGTGTTTGGGAGCCGATGGGTGAGCAGTTTCGCACAGACACAACACCCAGCAGTTGCATATTATGGTGGCTGGATTGGATTCCAACGTTCAACTCCGGCAACAGTGCGGAGAGAATAAGGATAAAGGCGGAAATCGCCGTTACGGTAGGAGATACTCATGAAAACATATTGGTTAACCATTGTGGCAACGGGTGCGATCCTCGCGATGTCGGGAAGCGTGGCGATGGCACAAGACAGTAGACAGCAAGGCGGGCAAAACCGCCCAGGCAATACCCAGTTCGACGACCACGCCCAACAGGTGGCACGCGACTGGAACAGCCAGCACCAAAAAAATCCGCCCGCGGGGTTTCGAAGCCAAGACCGGCTGTCAGCCGATCAGGAGTCCCGGCTGCATGAGGGCGTCGTTCTCGATAAGAATATGCGCAGGCAGGCGCATCCCGCGCCCCGCGATTTGGTGCGCCAATTGCCGCCGCCCCCAAGCAACCATCGCTATGTGGCAATCGGAGGTCATATCGGCCTAATCGATAATAGCTACCAAGTCAAGGCTGTCATCCGCCTCCACTAAACGATTGAGTGCGTTAGACACGCCGCCCGAGGGCGGCCTTCGCCGGGTGATCTCGCGGGCTTACGGTCGCGGTGGATCGGTCAGTGGGGCGGAGAACAAAATGCGATGGATTCTAATTGTGTCGCTGGCAACGGCTTTGGCGACTCGCGGTTTGGCGGCAACCGACGCGCAGTGCAGTGGAATATTGCAGCGTGCGCTGCATGCCAGGAATCCGGAGACGCGGAAACAGGCGGTGGCCGCGTTGAGTCTGGCGTCCGGGCGCGGGCCGTTGTTTGACCAGTTGGAGCAGATGTTGCAGGACAAAGATGTCGAGGTGCGGCAAGCCGTGGTGGCCAGCCTGGCGGACGTGCAGAGTGAGCGAGCCACGGCGGCGCTACACAAGGCCCTGGAGGACGCCGTGCCTGAAGTGAGTTTCGCCGCCGCCAAAGCACTGTGGGCCCGCCATGACCCCGCTGGCAGGGCCGCGCTGCTGGCGGTTCTCGAAGGGGAAAGCAAGACCTCATCCAATTTCTTCTCCAAACAGAAACGCGAGGCCCTGCGCATGATGCACACGCCGCGGACCACGTTCCTGTTTGCCGTGCAGCGGGGTGTTGGGTTCGTTCCGCTGCCTGGACTGGGCGAAGGTGTGGCTTCCATGCAGGGGATCCTGGCGAGCTCCGGAGTCCCGGGACGCGCATCGGCGGCGTTACTGCTGGGCGCCGACAGGGATCCCGCAACCGTCGAGGCGCTCAGGGATGCGCTCTCCGACAAGAATTCGTCGGTTCGGGCCGCCGCGGTGCATTCCATCAGTCTGCGAAACGACCCTGCTTTGAAGAAAGAACTGGAACCGCTGTTAGAGGACGACAATGAGGCCGTGCGCCTGCGTGCCGCCGCGGGTTACCTGAGATTATCCGCGATTGAGGCCGGGGCCAGGATGAAGCAGCGTTCGGCGGCGGTCCCGGCGCCCGGCGCGCCAGAGCGGAAGAAATAGTCCGCATGGGCAAACCGAGGACAATGTCAGTCTCCGGTCTTGCGCCTCGCGACAGCGGTGGCCGCGGCCTGTTTCATCTGGCGAATTAGTTCCAGTTCCTGTTCCAGCGGCGGTCTTGGTGTGCGCATCGTCCGCTGCAGGACAACTGCTTCCTCTCCCAGCGTCTCGGCCTCATCGAATTGGCCGAGGCGCGCCAGCGCGAGAGCTACATCCATGCGAGTCTGCGAACGGAGCCAGGCGTTGTTCGGCGTAGCGAGCAGGTCGGCGATGATCACCGTTTTGTGGCGCAACGGCAGGGCGCGGACGGAGTCGCCGGCGGCCTCGTACACCCGGGCCAGAGTCTGGAGGGCACCAAGGTAAGGTTCGCTTGTGTTGCCGCTGCGCGACTCCTCTAACTCCAGAAGTTCCCGCGCCGAACCCTCCGCCTGCTGCCATTGTGAGTGGGAAAGCAAAAAATCGATTTTCAGGTGCAAAGGCTCCGCGAGGCTGGCGCTATCGGGCCCGTTGGCCTCGGTCAGAACGTGGCGAACCTGTTCGATGGCGGCGGGCACCTCGCCCAAGCGGTCCGGCTGGCTCATGAGAAAGCGCGCATAGTTCTGCGTTGCCGCGATCAGCGGCTGCATGCTGTCCGCCGACTGGCTTTGCGCCAGAGCGAGCAGGCGCTGGAAGATTTGTTCGCCTTTGGCCGGTTCCTTGTTGGCGGCCAACGCATGCGCAATCTGGGGCACGAGCCACTCGACCTGCTGCCCGTCGACGGCCTGCGCGGCGGTATCGATGACATGCAGAGCCAGCGCGTAAGCATCATCCAAGCGGTGCTCGTTCGCGGCGGTCTGGGCCTTCTGCATCTCCTCTCCGATGCGAATCTGTCCCGCGGGAGGCGTTTGCGGTTGCGGCTGCAGGGCTTGGGCCGCCTGGAAATACTCATCGGCGCGCTTGGAGTCTCCCGCTCCTCGGGCGATGTTGGCGAGTTGGAAAAGAACGTTCGCTTTCTGATGCGTGTCCAGGATCGAGCTCCCTGCCAGATAATCTTTCAGCAGGCTTTCGCCTTGCGCGGCGCGATTCGTGTTTGCCAGATATTGCGCATAGTTAGCCAGCACCTGGTCTTCTTGCGGCCTACCCCGGTTCTCCTGCAGGATCTGCCGATAGACCTGGTCGGCCTGATCGAGCAGCTCGGCCTGGCGCAGGTAGCCGGCCAGATTTTGACGCATCCAGAGCGCCTGATTGGGAATGCCGGGCTTGTCCGACGATTGCACGGCCGCGATGGCCTGCTGGATTGCAGCGATGGAATCGGTGTAGTGCCCCTGGCGTGCGTAGAGGTTTGCCAGCGATTGCCAGGCGTTCGCCTTGGCTTGCGGATCCGCCGATTGTTCGGCCAGCTTCTGGTAGATGGCGGCGGCTTCCTCAAGCTGCCCGTGCTGCTCGTAGAATTGCGCCAGTGCCGGTTCGTCGTTCGAGCCGAGCGTGCGGATCTTCACCGCGATGGCAGCTATGGCATCCGGCCGGCCGAGTTGTTGATAGAGGTCGGCCAGGCGGGTGTAGGCGTAGATGCCGCTTCCGGCATAACTTCCGCTGGCATAACCGAAATACGCGGTGCGATTGCCAGACACGATGACGCTCCGCGCGGCGGGTTGCGCCGCCGCGACCGGAGGCGTGGCGGCTTGTGCCGTCGCTGCCTGTTCCAGATATCCCACTGCCTTGAGCAGGTTGCCGTCCT
>Ga0208587_1000590_pt1 | contig 19927 bp, 17 predicted proteins | sample NGESurdeep092012_7_FD_184472 | JGI IMG/M metagenome (GOLD analysis project Ga0208587, IMG submission 184472) | Arctic peat soil microbial communities from Barrow, Alaska - NGEE Surface sample 210 deep-092012 (SPAdes) | ecosystem: Environmental > Terrestrial > Soil > Wetlands > Peat ...
CGCCCCGCGCCTGCGGGTCTTCGGCGGTGATGCTGCCGGGTACCACCAATGCTATGAGCGGCGCCGACGCAACGAGCGTAGCGAACAGTCTCCGAGGCATCGCCCCCCCTTTGGACCACCCTTCCGTATCGCGCCGGTCGCTGTGAGCCGCCCCGGCCAAGAGCATTACGGTAGAGGCGCGAATTCATTCGGTCAAGGGATTCGATGCGCCACTGTCGTCGGCGAGTGAAAGTGTCACCCCATGAGCGGCCAGTGACTTTGTCACCCTGGGCGCCCGAGCGCAGCGCCGGGTCATCGTGCTCAACCACGTCCTGACCGGTGGGCTCACGGCCCCCGCGGCGGCCCGCGTGCTGCACCTCTCGGTAACGCCAGGTCAGCCGCCTGTTCAAGCCGTATCGCGCCGACGATCCGGCCGGTCTCGTCCACGGCAACCATGCCCGAACGCCGGCCCACCGAACCCCCGATCAGGGCAGAGGTCGCCAGGCCCTGCCGAGGAGGATGGCCAGCGCGGCGAGGAGCGCGCCGAGGGCGACGAACCCGACCCCGATCTCGGTCACCTCGTGCTTCGTGATCAGCGAGGTCGGCAGGCTGGCGAAGACGCTCTCGAGCTCGCCCGCGCTCTCGGCCGGGTTGTAGGTCCCGCCGGTGAGGTCCGCGACCTGCTTGAGCGTCGCGTCGTCGATGCCCCGGCGGAAGCCGCCTCCGCCGCCGAAGCCGCCCGGTGGGCCGGCGCCGAGCCCGCCCGGCGGCTCGCGCCCCACGAACTGCGGCGCGCAGGTCGGGTCAAGGGCGCCACCGGTCGGCGTGCCGAAGCCGATGGTGTAGACGCGCACGCCCCGATCGGCAGCCTGCTGCGCCGCATCGAGAGGCAGAGGACCGGCATTGCTCACACCGTCGGTGAGCAGGACGATGATGTCCGGGGCGTAGGCACCCTTCGGCACGGGCGTGGGCGGAACGCCGGGCCGCGAGTCGGTCTGGCTGGGCGCGACCAATGGGTCGATCTCCGCGATCGCGTCGATCGAGGCGAGGATGCCGCTGCCGATGGCCGTCCGGCGACCCGTGGCGAGGCTCCGCAGCGCGTCGAGCAGAATCTCGCCGTCGGTCGTGGGCGGCTGGACCACCTCGGCGAAGCCGCTGAAGGCGACGATCCCGATCTGGGTCGCCGATCCCTGGTGCTGGATGAAGGCCGCCGCGGCGGCCTCGGCGGCCTGGAGGCGGCTCGGCGGGATGTCGGCCGAGCACATGCTGCCCGAGACGTCGATAGCGAGGATGATGCTCGTCTGGTTGGTCGGCACGCTCACGATGAGCACCGGTCGGGCGAGGGCGACGACGAGGGCGCCCACGGCCAGGACGAACAGGGCGAACGGCAGGTGGCGGCGGAGGCGGGACGACCCGGGCAGCGCCTCGCGGACGAGGGCAAGGCTGGAGTAGCGCACGCCGGAGGGCCGGCGGCGCCGGAGGCTCCACGCGTAGATCGCGACCAGGACGGGCGGAAGAAGCCCGAGGAGGAGAAGCAGGCCGGGCCACAGGAAGTCCATCAGGGCAGGCGACCCAGCCACAGGAGTGACGACAGGCCGCCCATGACCAGCATCAGGATGCTCGCCCCCGCAAAGAGGGAGGTGATCTCGATCTTCTGCGGCTCGACGACCAGCCGAGTGTCGAGGTTGTCGTAGATCGAGCGGAGCTGCTGCGCATCCTCCGCCCGGAAGTACGCGCCCTGGGTGACGGCCGCGACCTGCTGGAGCAACGGCTCGTTGAGCTGCGTGTGGACCTGGAAGCCGTTGAGGTCCAGGGTCGTCCCCGCCGTGCTTCCGAGGCCGACGGTGAAGATCCGGATCCCCTGGTCGGCGGCGGCCTGCGCCGCGGACGCCGGGTCCGGCGTCTCGTTGTTCTCGCCATCGGTGAGCAGGACGATGACCGCCGACGTGTGCGTCCCGGCCGGCACAGGCGTGGGCGTGGGCGTGGGCGCCGGCGTCGGCGCGGGCGAGCGGTTGCTGTAATAGTTCTGGGCCGGCGGCGATTCGGCCAGGGCGATCGTCCGCAGGGAGGCGAGGATGCCCTGGCCGAGCGACGTGCCGCGCTCCGGCGCCAGGCGGTTGATCGCGGCGAGCACCGCGGCCTGGTCGTTCGTCGGCGCCTGGACCGCCAGGCCGGCGTCGCTGAAGGCCACCACCCCGATCACCACGCTGCGGGGCTGGCGTTCGACGAAGTCCTGGGCGGCAACCTTGGCCGCCGCCATGCGCGTCGGCTTCAGGTCGTTGGCCGCCATGCTGCCGGAGACGTCAAAGGCGAGGATGACCGTGCCCTCCTCCCGGGGCAGGGAGATCACGCCCTGGGGACGGGCCAGGGCGATGGTCATGACCGCGAAGCCGGCCAAGAAGAGCGCCGCCGGGAAGCGGCGGCGCAGGCGGCCCGGCCGCCTGACGACCCCCCGGGCGAGGCCCAGGCCGCCCTGCGCCGCGGAGCGACGGCGTCGCCTCCGCTCCAGGGCGCCGGAGAGCCAGGCGCCCACCGGGATCAGGGCCAGGAGGAGGAGCATCGCGGGCCAGATGAAGGTCACGGGCTACCTCCTCCGTCGTCGGCGCCGGAGCGTCGCCATGCGGACGATGGCGCGGACAAGATCCTCGTCGGTCGACAGGGAGACTGCCTCCACCCCGGCCCGTGCGAACGCGCCGTTGACCACGGCCTCGCGCCGGGCCGCGGCCTCCTGGAAGCGCCGGCGGAACTGCCGGTCGTGGGTGTCCACGTAGAGCTGCTCGCCGGTCTCCGCGTCCTCCATGATCAGCGGGCCGACGTCGGGCAACTCGACCTCGCGTGGGTCGATGAGACGCACGGCCATGACCTCGTGGCGCCGGTTGAGCAGGTTGAGCGGCCGCTCCCAGCCCGGCTCGCTGATGAAGTCGGAGATGATGAAGACCAGGGAGCGCCGCTTGAGGGCCTGCCGGGCGGCGTCCAGGAGCGGGCTGAGGTCGGTGAACGGAGCGCTCGTCAGCTGCGGCTCGCGGAGCAGGTCAGAGATGAGGCGGAGCACCTGGACGCGCCCGCCCCGGGCCGGGATCGTCCGCTCGACGCGGCTGCCATAGAAGATCGCGCCGACCCGGTTGCCGCCGCGGGTCAGGAGGCGGGCGAGCGTCGTCACGAAGTCGATGAGCACGGTCCGTTTGACGCGCTCCGTCTCCACCGTCCCGAAGTCAACCGAGGGGCTCAGGTCGAGCAGGAACCAGGCCGTGATGTCGCGGTCCTCGGTGTACTGGCGGATGTACGGCGTGTCCAGCCGGGCGGTGACGTTCCAGTCCATGGAGCGGACGTCGTCGCCCGGCTGGTACTCGCGGAGCCCTGCCAGGTCCACGCCGCTCCCGTAGAACAGGCTGCGGTAGTCGCCCTGGAGCAGGCCGTCGAGCCGGCGGACGACGCGCCAGTCGAGTCGCTGGAGGATGCGCTCAGGCGCCGATACGGACGTGGGACGCCTCCCGCAGTGGGACAGTGGGGACCGGGATGCGCTTCAGCACCGTGGCCAGAATGTTGTCGCTCGTCACGTCTTCCGAGAGGGCCTCGAACGACGGCACGATGCGGTGACGCATCACGTCGTGGACCATGTCGAACACGTCCTGTGGCAGCACGTAGTCGCGCCCCCGGACGTATGCGAGGGCGCGGGCGGTCAGGATCAGGTTGATCGGCGCGCGGGGGCTCGCCCCGTAGGTGATGTAGCGCGCCAGCTCCGGCATGCCGAACGCCTTGGGGTTCCGCGTGGCCGCCGCCAGGCGCACGACGTAGTCGATGAGAGCCGGATCGACATACACGCGGTCGGCTTCCTGCTGGAGCGCGAGGAGGTTCTCGGTCGTCAGCACCCGCTGCACGGCCTCCAGTCGACCCGTCATCCGCTCGACGATGACGAACTCCTCGGTGGTGCTTGGATAGCCCACCAGGGCCTTGAGCATGAACCGGTCCACCTGCGCCTCGGGCAGGGCGTACGTGCCCTCGGTCTCGATGGGGTTCTGGGTCGCCATGACCAGGAACGGATCGGGCACCTTGAACGTCTCCCGGCCGATCGTGACCTGGTGCTCCTGCATCACCTCGAGCAACGCGCTCTGCACCTTGGCGGGCGCGCGGTTGATCTCGTCCGCCAGCAGGAGATTGGTGAACACCGGACCCAGGGACGTGCCGAACTCGCCGGTCTTCTGGTTGTAGATGCGGGTGCCGATCAGGTCGGCCGGCACCAGGTCGGGGGTGAACTGGATGCGCTTGAAATCGCCGCCGATTGACGCCGCCAGCGTCTTGATGGCCATCGTCTTCGCCAGGCCGGGCACCCCTTCCACGAGGAGATGGCCGCGAGCCAGCAGGGCCACGACCAGCCGCTCGAGCAGGTGGTCCTGGCCGACAATGACCTTCTTGACCTCGTAGAGCACGCGCTCCAGGGGTGCGATCCGCGCCTCGTTCGCCCCGTCGTCCACTGGCATCCCTCCTTCGGGCCTCTTGTGCCGCGGCCCCAACCGGCCGCAGGTCGGCGATTGACTAGTCCGGCGGCAGGCCGGCCGCGCCGCCCGCGACGTCGATCGGCACGGCAAGGCCGATGCCGATGAAGACGCCCTCCTTCGTCGGGTTGATGAGCGCGGTGACGATGCCGACGACCTGGCCATCCCGGTTGAGCAGCGGGCCGCCCGAGTTGCCCGGGTTGACAGCCGCATCCACCTGGATGAGGTCGTGCAGGACCTGGTCGCTGTTCGGCATCTGGAATGAGCGGCCCAGGCCCGAGACGATCCCCGAGCTGATGGAGCCGTACAGGCCGAAGGGGTTGCCGACGGCGAAGGCGTCGCTGCCGATTCGCACGGCGTTCGGGTTGCCGAGCGTCGCCGGCACGAAGTCGGCCGGCAGCTGGCTTGCCCGCAGGACCGCGATGTCGTGCTCCGGCTGGCGGACTGTGATCTCGGCAGTCGATTTCGTCCCGTCCGCAAACGTGAGGGAAATGGTGTCCGCGCCGGCGACCACGTGGAGGCAGGTGAGGATGTCGCCGGCCCGGTCGACGATGACACCGCTCCCCAAGCCGCCGTTCTGCGTGCCCTTCCCGCCCGGCAACTCGGTCTGGATCAGGACGAGGGACGGTCGGACGGCGTCGTACACGAGCTGGGAGACGGCCGGGGCGGGAGTCTGCGAGGCGAGGGCCTGGGCGATGGTGCCGCTCACATCGTGCTGGGTCAGCTGGTGTGGGCCGGGGTTGAGCGCGCCGTACAGGCCGATCGCGAGGAGCGCGGCCGCCACCCCGGCGGCGAACAGACCCCCCTTCCGGATCCGCTGCCCGACGCGGTCGAGCCGCCGCGACGACGCACGGACGCCGGGACCCGGCGGCTCGTCGATCTGGTCAGTCATGACGCAGGACACCCCCCAAGTGCCTCGTGGCTCGCGCGTGGATCACTCGGCGACCGCCGATCGAACGGTCCTCGCCCCCGGCAGTATCGCGAACGAAGATGAAAGCTGCCTGAAATCGAGAAGGCTCGCTGCCGGGCGCGGAACCGCTAGGCGCAGCCGCTGTTCGCCGGCATGCGAAGGAGTGTCCCCCGATGGTCAGGCCAGGGACACGATCCGCAGGCCGAACGCACCGCTCGGCGCGGCCACGGTCACCGTGTCACCGGCATGCCCGCCCATGAGTGCCCGGCCGATGGGCGAGGTGCTGCTGATGCGTCCGTCGGCGGGCGAGGCCTCGTGGCTGCCCACGATGGTGTACGTCTCCTCGCCCTGATCGTCCTCCACCGTGACGGTCGTGCCCAGGCTGACGTGGCTCGTCGAGGATCCTTCGATCTGAACAGCATCGCGCAGGAGCACGGTCAGGTGTTTGATCCGCCCCTCGAGGATCGACTGCTCTTTGCGCGCCGTTTCGTATTCGGCGTTCTCCCGGAGGTCGCCGAGTTCACGGGCGGCGGCGATTCGCGCGATGACGACCGGCCGCTCAACGCCGGTGAGCTGCTCGAGCTCGGCGCGGACGCTGACGATGCCGCTCGAGGAGAGGTAGACGGTGCTGCTCATGATCGGGGGCGTCTCCGGGTGTCGCGAGAGGAGGGTCGGTGGGCTCGTCAGTCTGACAGGTAGCGGTCAACCTGCCTGCGACTGCCATGACCTGACCGACGCCGATGACCCGACCGTCGCCGAAGCGCTCCTGACGTGGACGCACGACCCACATCCGCGACGAGATGAACCCCGCGGCTGGATCCGAGTCGACGCTTCGCTGGGCCCTTGCCGCCGTTGTCAGGATCGGCCCAGGAGCTCGCCCAGGATCTCGCCCTCCTTCCGGTAGGCGGCCATGTGGTCGGCGTCGGTCCAGACGTGGAGGCGGGCATCGGGCAGGCGGGCGACCAACCGCTCCGCCGCCGAGAGCGGGCAGTTCCGATCGCCATCCCGGGACGAAGCTCGGCGGTACGCGAGCGGCCCAACGGGTCACGGGATGGCCCGTGCCTCCTGGCCGAGGGCTTGCTCGCCCGAACGTAACGATCCAGGGCGGCCGGCATCCTCCGACGCTCCCGGTCGACAGCGATGGAGGCTACACTCGCCGACTGCGATCCCCTGGTTGTCAGGAGATGAGGGGGGCGAATTGCTGGAAGCCTCGATGGTCGTCGCCACTGTGTCGGTGACCGACCTCGGCCGCGCGAAGCGATTCTATGGGCGACACTCGGTCTGACGTTCCTGCGGGAGAACCCGGCGTCGGTACGCTTCGGCTGTGGCGGCGGGACACAACTTTCGATCTTCCGGCGCGCACCGAGCACTGCCGATCACACCCTCGCACTTCGAGGTGTCCGACATCGAGGCGGCGGTTCGCGAGCTCGAAGAGCGCGACGTCAGGTTCATCGACTACGGCGAAGGGCCGTTGCAGACCACCGGCCACATCGCGCAGATCGCCCAGCGCGCGCGGCGTGGTTCCGCGACCCGTATGGCAACACCCTCGGGCTTCGCCAGGCGTAGCTGTCGTCCACCCAGGAGGCAACGAGCCGGCCGACTCGTCCGACGTTGTGGGCGCGCTGCCGCCGTTGCCGAAGACCCGGAGGAGGCACCCGTGAACAGCCCTGCGCTCCAGACTTACCTCGCCGGCGTCGACGCGGCGGCGGCGCCGCTCGTGGTCGCCCTCGACGAGGCGATCCGGAACGCCCACCCGGACTTCGACGTCGCGATCAGCTACAAGATGTTGATGTACGCGCTGCGGGGCGACCGGGGCACCTGGGTCTGTGCGATCGACGCGATCAGGAAGGGCGTCTGCCTCCGCTTCCTCTACGGCGTGCTGCTCGACGACCCTCGCGGCGTCCTGCGCGCCGGCAGCTCGGTCCTCAAGACGTGGGACTTCGACTTCGCCGACGTCGTGGATCCCGCGGCGGTCGGCGCTTATGTGGCGGAGGCCGTGGCGCGGAACGGCGAGTACAAGGCGAACCGACAGGAAGCGCTCGACGCGAGCCGGGCCGCCGCCAGGGCGCGCCGACAGCCGAAGGCGCGGCGCGGGGACGGGCCGGGGGCCGCGCGGGATATCGGCTGAGCCGATCAGATGAGGGAGCCACGAGCGTGGGAACGCGGCGAAAGCCGAGGTTGGCCGCGTTTCGGAGCGTGGACCAGGCGATCCTGATCGGCTCAGGCGATTTCTCTCGCCGCCCGGCTCTCACCGCCCGGCTCCCGCCGAGCCTGCATTCGCCACCGGGTGCCTGGTTGGACGCAGCGGCGGCAACGAAACGCCTGCCCCCGGTGTCGGAGGGAGATTCGACGGCACCGGGGGCAGACTGGGAAGGAGGTGCTCGACCGTATGCTCGGATCAAGCGGCGTTCTTGAGGCCTGCGCCAGTGTGTCGTCTCGAGACCACCGCGTCATTACCTTTCGTAATGAGGCTCGCCCCGGGCCAGCGTCCCCCGGGTGGCGGGGGTTCCTGTCCTCGGGAGCCGTGAGCCCAGGGATCGCTCCGACGGGAATTCCCGGCGCTTGCCGACGCAGTGGGTCCGCGGGGCGGTGCCCGGCGTAACATGCCGAGCACCGGCGCGTCTCATCCCCGGACCGACCGCATGCCCGCGTCGCGCCGCAACCCAGGTCGGTGCCCGGAGCGGATGGGGGCACGCAATGACCGGCTCGACGGACCGCCCGGGAAGCTCCATCGAACGGCGGCGGGGCGCAGCGGCCACCGTCGCGGTCCTCATCGTCAGCGCGGCGTTCGTCGTGGGCGTCGTTGCGACCGGCGGACGAGGTGGCCCGTCGGCGAGTCCCTCCACGGCGCCGGGCGCGACCGGGACCGCCCCCTCCACGGCCCCTGCGGCGAGCCAAGGTCCCACGATCCCACCCGATTCGGCCTGGTCCGCGCTCCAGATCGCCCCGTTCGCCGCCGTCGCGGACCTGCGCGCCGACCGCGCCGATTCCGCCGGGGCCCAGCTCGACACGACCTTCACGCTCACCAGCCGATCGGGCGCCGATCCCCGGACCCTGGCGGCCCGGATCGAGACGGACCCACCGATCGGCGTGGCGGTTGTCGCCGCTGCCGCCAGCGGTTCGGTCGGGCTGCGCCCCACGACCCGTCTCACCGCGGGACGGGTCTACCGGTTCACCCTCCGGGCCGAGGATGGCACGATCGCGGGATCGTGGGCCTTCCAGGCGCGCGCGCCGCTCCACGTGATCTCGGTCCTGCCGGGGGACGCGACGACCCGCGTCCCGGTCAACACCGGGATCGAGGTCACGTTCGACCAGGACGCCGCCGCCGACATGGCGCCGTTCTTCTCGATCTCGCCCACGGTGGGCGGACGGTTCGAGCGGCACGGTCGAACCCAGGTGTTCGTGCCCACCGGCCTGCGGGCCGCGACGCTCTACACCGTCACCATCCGGCACGGCCTGCCCGTGAGCGGGACCGAGCTGACCCTCGAACGGGACGTGACCTTCCGATTCGAGACGGCGGGGCCGGATCGGCCACCGGCCGTCCGGTTCAGGTTCGGCCGCGACGTCCTGGAGGCGAGCCCGGCCGAGGTCCCGATCGTCGCTCTCGTGGTGGAGACACCCGGAGACGTCGCCTCGGTCAAGCCGCCGACGTCGGTGCCGATCCGCGTCTACCGGTTCCCCTCGCTCGCGGCGACGGTGGCGCCGATGCAGCGGTTCCTGTCCGGACCCGGCTGGGCCGACTTCAGCGATCCGAGCATCCCGACGACCGGGTTGCCGCGCGTGATGGCCTTCAGCGCGGCCCTCCGCCCGCTGACCGGCGCCGCCGACCAGATCGTCACGTTCCCGGCCAGGCTGCCCCGCGGCTGGTACCTCGTCGAGGCGGGGACCGACCGGCCCGCCCAGGCAATCCTCCAGGTCACTGACGTCTCGGCCTGGGTGGCGGTCCTGACGGATCGGACGATCGTCTGGGTGAACGACACGACGACTGGCGGGGCGATCCTGGGCGCCGCCGTCTGGGTCGCCGGCGGACGCTCGCTGGGCCGGACCGGCACCGATGGGATGTTGAATGCACCCACGCCTGCCGACCTGGTCCCAGCGCAGAGTGATCCCGCCGCGGCGTACGTGACGCAGCCCGCGCCACCGTCGCCGATCCTGGTCGTCGAGGCCCGGAACGGACATGCCCTCCTCGTCCCGTTCGACGTCGACCAGCAGGGGGGCGCCTACCGGGGCGAGTGGGGGAAGGATCTCCCGACTGTCCGGACGGCGTGGTGGTCGGTCATCGCGACCGACCGCCTGGTTTACCGCCGCGACGACCGGATCGAAGCCTGGGGCTTCCTTCGGGGACGGATCGACGGTCACGTGCCCGCCTCGGTCGCGCTGCGCCTGGTCCTGCCGGCGAACGTCGACCAGCCGGATCCGCCGGCAGTCGTCGTGGCGACTGCCCGACCCGCCTCCAGCGGTGCCTATGCCGCCGAGCTCCCGCTCGCCAGTGTCGCCGTCGGCAGCTACATCCTCCAGGCCGTCGTGGACGGCCGGGTGGCCTCGGCCACGTGGCTCGACGTCGGGATCATCCGCAAGCCCGCCTACCGCCTCAGCATGACCACCAACCGGCACGTCGTCCTCGCGGGCGACCGCGTGACCGCGACCGTGGCCGCCGCATTCTTCGACGGCCAGCCCGTGCCCGGAACCCCGCTGGCGATCCGGGCGGACACCAATCCGGACGCGATCCTCGACACGGTGTCGACTGACGTCAGCGGAAAGGCGACCACCGGCTGGACGGCATCGATTGAGTCGACGGCGGAGGATCCCCAGTCGGTCCTGCTGTCCGCCGTCCCGGCCCGGCCCGAGGAGGGCGAGTCCGGGGCCGATGCGGCCGTGGCGGTCTTCCCGAGCGCGGTCACGCTCACGGCCACGGGCTCGATCACGGTGGGCCGCCTCGTCGTGAAGGGGTCTGATCACGAGGTCGATCTCGCCCGCCTCGAGCGCGAGCTGACGAAGGACCCCCGACCGGACGTCTGGGGTCTCGATCCCAACGGGCGGCCGGTCTTCGGCGCGACGGTGACGGTCGAGATCACCGAGCTCATCCCCGTCCGCCGCCTCGTCGGTTACGACTACAACCCGATCACCAAGCTCGTCGAGCCGCGCTACGAGTACGACACCCAGCGGAAGCCGCTCCGGACGCTGACCCTCACGACGCGCAGCGGCGGGGCGTTCGGGCTGACCCTCACGGTGCCGGCCGCCGACCACGACTACGACGTCGTCCTGCGGACCAAAGACGGGGCTGGCCGGACCGCCCAGCGGACCGTCGTCGCGTCGCGCACCGTCACGGCGGAGCCGGACCGGCTGCCGGTCTTCGAGAACACCGGGGCAGCGGGCGGAAAGGATCTCGTCTACCGGATCGGCCAGCCGATCCGCCTGACGATGACCGACCGTGTCCGGCCGCTCCCGACCGGCCGGGCCGACCGGTATCTCTACATCGTCTCCCAGCAGGGCCTGCGTTCCGCAACCGTGACGACGACCCCGCGCTTCAGCCGCACGTTCGCCGCCGCGGACGCGCCGGGCATCTTCATCATCGGCGTCCATTTCACCGGTCGCACGTATGCGCCCAAAGCCGCCGCCTGGGCCACGTTCGACACCCGGCAGCGGAGCCTCACCGTCGAGCTATCGAGCGACCGGCCGAGTTACCGGCCAGGCGACACAGTCACGGTGACCGTCAAGACGAAGGATGCGAACGGGCGACCCACACCCGCCACCGTGACCCTGCGGGCCGTCGACGAGAAGCTGTTCGCGATGGGCGCGGCGCAGGTCGCCGATCCGCTCGGCGGCCTCTACCAGCGTGTCGAGAGCGGCATCGTCCGGCTCACCGCGACCCACCAGCTGCCGATCGGGGGAACCGAGGGAGAGGGCGGGTCGACGACGGGTGGCGGTGGCGGCGGCGGCACCGAGGCGCGCGACGATTTCCGCGACACGCTCTTGTTCCGGCAGCTGCAGACCGACGCCCACGGAGTGGCCAGCGTCACCTTCCGGCTCTCCGACGACCTCACGGCGTGGCACGTCAGCGCCAGCGCGATGACCGCCTCGTTGGGCGCCGGCGAGGGCCAGCTGATGCTCCCGGTCGGGCAGCCGTTCTTCGTCGACGCGACGATCGCCGACGAGTACCTGGCCTCGGACCGACCGATCATCCGGCTGCGGGCCTACGGCTCGGCGCTCCATGCGGGCGACGCGGTCGCCTTCACCGTGGCTGCGCAGTCCCTTGGCCTTGCCCCGACGCGGGTCGTCGGGACCGCCTTCCGCGACGTCTCGGTCCCGCTGCCGAAGCTCTCCGTCGGCCGCCACGAGATCACGATCGACGCTGGCGCGACGGCCCCGGGCGGCGCGGCCCTGGCCGATCGGCTCGTCAGGACGGTCTCGGTCGTTCGGTCGAGGACGCTGCAGACGCGGACCGCATTCGCGACGGTCACGGCGGACCTCACGGTCCCTGGCGGCCCCGATGTCACCACGTACACGTTCACCGACGCCGGACGCGGCATGCTCGTTGCCCCGCTGGCGGAGCTGGCGACGTCCGGCGGCGTGCGGATCGACCAGGCGGTCACTGCGGCGATCGCGCGCGACCTCCTGATCGCCGACTTCGGGTTCGACCCCGCCCTGCTCCCGCCGGACGCCTTCGATCCAGCGACCTACCGGGCCCAGCAGCAGCAGACCGATGCGGGCGACGTCATCGCGGCCGGCCTGCCGCTCCTCCCATATGGCGGTCCGGATGCCCGGCTCACCGCGCGGGTCGCGCTGGTCGCAGCCGGTCGATTCGACCAAGGGACCCTGCGCGACGCGCTCCTCACCACCCGCGACCTGTCGTCGACGAAGCGGGACCTGCGGATCGCGGTCCTGGCGGGTCTCGCGGCGCTCGCTGAACCCGTTCTCGCGGACCTTCGGAGCGCCGCGACCGCGACGGACCTGAGCGTCGGGGAGCGGATCGACCTCGCGCTCGGGTTCGTGGCCGCCGGCGACGATGCCGCGGCCCTCGCCATCGAGCGCGACCTGCTCCAGACCAGCGGGCAGCAGCTCGGCGCCTGGACGCGGCTGCGGGTCGGCACGACCCTCGACCAGACCGTCGCCGCGACTTCCGGCCTGGCGCTGGTCGCCGCCGGGATCGGTGATCCGATCGCGATCTCGCTCGCCGCCTACGTCGACGCGAACCCGGCCAGCGACGAGCTCCACGTCCTCGACCAGGCCGGCGTGATCCAGCGGCTGCTCGCCCGAACGCCGGCTGCGGCGGCCAGCTTTGCCTGGACCGTCGACGGTCGGCGCAACGTCGTGAACCTCGCGCCCGGCCAGGCCTTCACGGTCGCGCTGACCGCCGCGCAGCGCGCCACGCTCCGCCTGGAGCCGCTCACCGGCCGGGTGGGGATGGCGGCCTCCTGGTCCGAGCCGGTCGACCTCGCCACGCTGACCGCCGATCCCGCCCTGACACTCACGCGGACGGTCACCCCGGCCGGGACCATCGGCTCGGACGCGCTCGTCGTCGTGGAGCTGATGCCGACGTTCGGGACCCAGGCCGTCCCGGGCGGCTACGAGGTCGTCGACCTCGTCGCCTCGGGTCTCGCGCCGGTGGCGCGGACCGACGGCTGGGTGGGCGAGGACGGCACGATCGGGCCGTATCGGATCGTGGGCCAGGAGGTGGACTTCTCCGTGGGGAACGACCCGCACGGGATCCCGACGACGAAGCTGCGCTACCTGGCCAGAATCGTGACGCCGGGCGACTACGCCTGGGAGCCCGCCTCGATCCGGCTGGCCGCCGCGCCCCAGGATGGGGCGTTCACCTCTCCGACCCGGGTGACCGTCGCCGATCGGTGACCCGCGGCCAGCGTCGCGCCAGCTGAAGCGACAGGTCGGACCGTTTGGTTCGTGGTCGGGGCGCCAGCCGAACGCGGTCCGGAGCTCGGACTCGAGATCGGCGACCCCGTGATCGGATGGCACGATCGGAATCGTTGTCGCGGAGCGTGGAAACGCGGCGAATCGCGAGGTTGGCCGCATTTCCGAGCACGCCACGGCTCCGGATGATCGGCCCAGCCGATAATCCGGAGCCTGGTGGTCCTCGTTCCCCGGGCGCGGGCGGGTGACGGCTCGCCGATCGCTCACCCGCGGCCAGCACCGCGCCAGCTGCGCCACCGATGGGAAGAGCCGGACAAGCCAGTTCGCCCGGCTGAAGCCCGTCACGACCACGCCCGACCCGACTGGCCGCCTGCGCCGACTGGAACGTGCCGGGATCATCCGGATCGGTGGCGCGCCGTCACCGCTCGACCTGCTTCGCAGGCCGGCGACGAGACTGCCGGCTGGCACGAGCGCGGTCCGGGCCGTCATCGACGAACGGCGCTCCGGCCGATGAGGTTCTGGGACAGCTCCGCGATCGTACCGATGCTCGTCGCCGAGTCGTCGAGCGTCGCGGTGATGGCCGAGTATGAGCGCGATCCTGAGCTCGTCGTCTGGTGGACGACCGCGGTGGAGTGCGTCTCGGCGCTCGCTCGGCTGGAACGCGAGGGAAGCGTCGATAGACCGTCCATGGTCGCCGCGCTCGAGCGTCTCGACGCTCTCGTGCAGGCATGGCACGAAGTCCAGCCGATCGTGCCGATCCGCCAGGCGGCCATCCGTCTGCTCCGCGTCCACGGATTGCGTGGGGCGGACGCCCTCCAGCTCGGAGCGGCCCTCGCGGTCGCCGAGGATCAGCCCGCATCGCTCCAGGTTGTGACACTCGACGATCGTCTCGCGCAGGCCGCAGAACGCGAAGGCTTCAGGATCGTTAACCCGGACCGGGGCTGACGAACGCCTCGGCGCCCTGACGCCGGCGTCGGATCCGGGTCAGGAGCGCGCGGACAGGGAGCTGAACAGCGTCTCGACGATCGGGCCGAAGTGGTCGGTCTGCTCCTTGCGGCATGTGAACGTGAGAACCGCCGCCCGGCCGTCCGGCATCGGGACGATCATCTGGCTACCCGCGAGCGCGATGTCGTTCATCGAGAGCTGGAAGGCGCCGATGAACCCGCCGACCGTACCCTTGCCAGCGGGCGTCCAGGCCTGGTACTTGAGCGGGGAGGCGAGGCCGTAGTCCTTCGTGAGCTTGGCCGCCTGCGTCACGAGCCACGGCTCGACGTTGGAAGCCGGGGCGTCGGTCCAGGTGATGTTGAGGTTCGGGGTGAAGCCGCCGACGGTGTTCTCGGCGTCGAAGGCGAAGAGCGAGACGCCGCTGCTCGACATCGTCCCGGTGACGGCCGTCGCCTGATCCTGCGGGACCTCGGGGTGGGCGGCCCGCCAGGCGCCGAAAGAGGCCTCGTCCGCGATGTCGCGGGCCCTGATCGCGATCCACCCGGCCGGGATCTTCACGAAGAACTCGTCTGAACCGGCCGTGTCGATGACCGACATCGCGACGGTCTCGGCCACCGGGGTCACCATCGAGGCTTCCACCGACGCCGTCGGGATCGCGGTGACCACAGGGCTCGCCCCCTGGATCGGGGCAGCTGACGTCGTCGGCGGCGCACTCGCCCCGCCGCTGCAGGCCGTGACCGTCAGCACCGCGACCGCTGCAAAGGAGATGAGCCGGCGCATCATGGGATTCGAAACCTCTCGTCAGGCCCGGTCGACCGATCGGCGGCGGGTGGTACGTGCCTGTGGCGAACGCCACGCTCCCATCGTTCCACCGAGGCGCTGCGCGCGCGATGGCCAGTTCGGCGTCGGGCCGTCGGCAGAGGGACTACGTTCGGCGCCCCCGGGCGCGCCCGGGGGCGCCCGGCTACTCGTCCGCTTGCGCCACCGCGAGGCGGGCGAGCGTCGCCATGTCCGGGACCGTGAGGTCCGGCATTGCGGTGGCCGGCGGGGTCGCCCCGCTGCCGGGCCGGTCGTGCCGGCGGTCGATCCAGACCGTGGTCATCCCCAGGCGCTTGGCCGGGACGTGGTCGTGGAAGAGGCTCTGGGCGACATGGAGGATGCGCTCGCGCGGCACGCCGATCCGCTCGAAGGCGAGCTCGAAGTTGCGGAGGGTCGGCTTGTAGCTGCCGACCTGCTGGGCCGTGATCACCCAGTCGAATGTCACTCCCAGCCGACGGTTCGAGGCCGCGAACAGATCATCGTCGCAGTTCGTGATGACGGCGAGCCGGTATCGCCCCGCAAGGCGGGCCAGCGCGGCGGACGAATCCGGGAAGGCCGGCCAATCCCCGACCGATCCGTCGAAGGCCGCCGTCTCCTCCTCCGCGGGCTCGACGCCGAGCTCTGCGCAGACGCCACCCAGCGCGTGCGCAAGCACCTCGCGATAGCGGAGGTAGTCACCGGCCTCGATCGCCGCCTCGTGGCGGGCATAGCGCTCCAGCAGGTCGTCGTCGTCCGCCGCGACGCCCCGCGGTTCCAGGACGCGTCGCAGCCCGGCCAGGATCCCGGCCTCCCAGTCGATGAGCGTCCCATAGCAGTCGAAGGTGAGCACCTCGAAGTGGTCGAAGTCGATGGGCGGCACGCGGTGACATCCTCCTGCGGTCGAGGGCGCGGGTTGGGCTCGACCCGCCGCCGAGCCTAGCACCGGGCCGTGGCCCGGGGACCTGGCCCGAATGCCGCTCCAGGCTCACGTCTGGTCGGAACCGTCTGCCCCCGACGCGGCTGGTCCGCCGCGGAGCCCGAGCGCGCGCAGGTCGGCGCGCAGCGCGGCCGGCCCCATGAACCGCAGGGGCAGCATCCCCATCTCGGCGGCGACGGCGATATTCGGCTCCACGTCGTCGACGAAGATCGTGGAGCGCGGGCCCTCGGGCCAGCGTTTGGCGGCGGCGCTCGCTGCGAGCTCGACGATTTGACATCCATCAAATCGCAGCCGTACCCTGCCCGCACGATGGACGACGAGCTGCTCACGACCCTCAAGGCCCTCTCAGACGCCTCCCGGCTGCGGATCGTCGGCCTGCTCGCCGCGCGCCCGTACGCCGTCGAGGAGTTGAGCGCCGCGCTCGAGCTCTCTCCCGGGACGGTGGTCCACCACCTCAAGCGCCTCCATGCCGCGGGTCTCGTCGCGTCGCGCGCAAACCATCCGTACGTCGAATACTCGCTGTGCCTCGAGCAACTCCACGCGGTTGGCCGCCAGATCGGCGAGCTGGAGCGGACGACGGAGCACGCCGCGCTCCTTCCCGGCCCCGACGGTCGGCCGCTCCCGGCGTTTGAAGCCGGGGTGCTCCGCAGCTTCATCGTGGACGACCGGCTCGTTTCCATCCCGGCCCAGGAGAAGAAGAAGCTCGTCGTGCTGCGCTACCTGCTGGAGCGCTGCTTCACCGATGACCGCCCGTACCCGGAGAAGGAGGTCAACGAGCGGCTGGCCCTCTTCCACCCGGACGTGGCCTCGCTCCGGCGCTACCTGGTCGCCTACGGCCTGGTCACCCGCCAGGCGGGCGTCTACCGTCGAGCCTGACGAGGTTTGCGGCGCCGCGAGCCTGACGTCGGCCGGCCATCCCAAAACTCCCGACGACGTACTGAGCCCGCTTCGCCGGTGGCGCGGACCTGCGGGCGGACACGCGTCTGTCGCGACCGGCGCTATGCTCGCGGCGATGACCGATCGACCCCTTGCCCGATGGATGCGCAACGCGGAGGCGGCGCTCCTCCTGGAGAGCTTCTTCATCGCCGCGGTCGTATCGTTCCTCGCGATTCGTGCCTTCCTCGCCATCACCGGGTACCCGCAGCTGGGCGCCGCCGGGATCCACATCGCCCACCTGCTGTGGGGCGGCCTCCTGATGCTCGCCGCGCTCCTGATCCTGCTGTCCTACCTCGACCGGTCCGTCCAGCACGTTGCGGCCGTCGTGGCCGGGCTGGGCTTCGGCACGTTCGTCGACGAGATCGGGAAGTTCGTGACGGCCGACAACGACTATTTCTTCCGGCCCGCGGTGGCCGTGATCTACGTGCTGTTCGTGGCCACGTTCCTGGCGGCCCGGACGCTGATCGGCCACCGGCTGCTGCGCCCGAACGAGGCGCTGGCGAACGCGCTCGCTCGGCTGGCAGGCACGCTCGACCGGCCGATCGAGCCCGACGATCGGGCGCGGATCCAGCGGCTCCTCCGCCAGGCGGACCCGGACTCCGAGCTGGCCCGGCTCGTGGAGCGGTACGTTGCCGGGCTGCCCGAGATCCCCGACACGGAGTCGCCGATCGAGAGGATCCGCCGTCGACTTGGCGACGCATACCAGGCGGTCATGGCGAACCCGTGGTCCGAACGCGCGCTCGTCGTCGGCGTGATCGCGTATGCCGCCGCGGCGGTCCTCGGGGTGCTGCTGGTCACGACGTCGGTGCCGGCCGCCGGCGCCCCGGAGACCTCCGCCGCAGCGACGGTCGCCCAGGTGATCTCCACGCTCGCGGGCGCCGTCCTCGTCGCACGGGGCATCCTGAGCCTGCGCGGCTCGCGCGCGGACGCCTACCGGTGGTTCATGCGCGGGCTGCTCGTGTGGATCCTCATCACCCAGGTGTTCGTCTTCTACAGCTCGCAGCTCGCCGGCCTCGGCGGGCTCAGCGTCGACCTCGTCGCCTACGGCAGCCTCCGGTTCGCCCTGACCCGGGAGGTGGGCGACGCGGTGGCCGTGCCCGGCTGAGAGCCTCCGGAGGGCGGCCGGGAGCCACGAGCTGGCACCGCGGCCACCGGCCGGGGTACGGTGCGGGCCGCGGATCCCCGCCCACAACTGCCTGTTCTCCCGATCCGCGGCGGAGGTCCACACGCGATGCCGCTGAACGAGAGCCACGACCCGGCGATCCACCAGGAGCTGATCACGGGTCCGCACGTCCGCGCGGTCGTGGCGGCGCCCGTTGCCCTGCGCGCGGCAGGTGCTTCGTGGATCCGGCACTGGGAAACTGTCCTCGCCCCGGCCCTCGGGGCGGTGGGCGGCGAGATCGTCTCGTCGGCGATGAGCTTCTCCGGCGCCGAGATCTACGCGACCGCACCCGATCCGGTCGCCGCGTTCCGGGCGATCATCGACGTGCTTGACGCGTCCCCGGAGGCGCGCGACTACCTGACGCGGGTGGACCTGGTCGGCGTGGATGCGCCCGCGGAAGATCGCTCGTACCAGAAGCGGCCGCACGAGTCGGCGCCAGGCTGAATGCCCGGACGAGGCTCCCCGCTGCGCTCGTGCGTCGCCTCGACGACCGGCGCAACGGTGCAGAATCCACGGGTGATGCGGACAACCGGGTGAGCGTCAGGGCCCAGCGCCGAGCGCTGCGCGACGCCTACCGGCAGGCGCCGCCCGACGCCGGCGTCTATCTCATTCACAACAGCGCGGCCGGGAAGGCGCTCCTGGGCTCCACGGTCAACCTGGCGAGCCTTCATAACAAGCTCGAGTTCGCCCGAGCGACCAATACGACGGGCGTGCTCGACCACCGGCTCCGGGGTGTTGCCGGCGCCTTCGGAGTCGGGGTCCTCTCGCTGGAAGTGCTCGAAGTGCTCAAGGTCACGCCAGCGATGACGTCCGCCGAGGTGCTCTCGGATCTCGCGACGCTCGAAGCGCTCTGGCGGGAGAAGCTGGGCCCCGACCGCCTCTACGCGCGCTGATCCCCCGGTCGGCACGCTGGTCGCCGCGTTCTACGCTCCCGCGGCTGCTGGTTCCGCCTTGAGTTCCGTGGCGATCCCGCGTGCCCACTCCCGAACGTCGTCCCACGGGCGGAAGTCGCCCTCGGGCGCCCGGACGGCCTTGAGGATCACCTTTTCCCCGAGGCCGAGCACGGCCTTGTCCACCTTGCCGGCAAAGAGCCGGTGCTCGCGGGCGTGCGTCGTCTGGATGATCTCGGTGACGTCGACCGGGTCCTCCTCGGGCTTCGGCGGCTCGCCGATCGGCCCACTGGAGAAGAGCCAGACCGGCCGGGACGCGAGCGCGGCAGCGTGGCGCTCCACCAGGTGCTTCGCCGTGTCCATCCAGTGGCCGATGTAGATGCCGCTGCCGAGCACCGCGGCGTCGTACCCGTCCAGCGTCGTGACCGCATCGGGCGGAAGGACCACGACCCCCAGGCCCGCCTCCGTGAGCGTCTCGCCGATGGTCCGGGCAATCTCGGCGGTCGCGCCGTGCCTGGAGGCGGCGCTGACGAGCACCTTCATGGTTCTGTACCTCGCTGGATGTTCGTCCGAATCGCCTGGAACGAGCGCGCGGACTGTCTGCACCCTGCACCCTACGGGGCCCGGTCCCACGGCGCGGAGGGCCGAACGTCCCGAAGCGAACCGCCGGTCGGGACGGCCATCGGTGACGCGCCGGGCCCGCGGCGGAGGCCGCGGGCCGTTCGTTCGTGACCTCGGCCCCTATCGTCCGAGACGCGGCCGGCGCATCCTCCGCGCACGCGCGGCCGTGGCGGACGGGGTTCCGCGCAATGAACCCGGAGGTGACGCATGGACACGCAGGTCGGCGATCGCATCGTCGTGGAGTCCGAGAAGGTCGGGCTGCCCGACCGCGAAGGCGAGATCCTCGAAGTGATCCCGGCGACCTACGGGACCCGCTACCGAGTCCGCTGGGACGACGGGCGCGAGAGCACGATCCGGCCCAGCGCGGGGAGCTCGCGGACGATCCCC
>Ga0208587_1000594_pt1 | contig 19886 bp, 9 predicted proteins | sample NGESurdeep092012_7_FD_184472 | JGI IMG/M metagenome (GOLD analysis project Ga0208587, IMG submission 184472) | Arctic peat soil microbial communities from Barrow, Alaska - NGEE Surface sample 210 deep-092012 (SPAdes) | ecosystem: Environmental > Terrestrial > Soil > Wetlands > Peat ...
CGGGACCGACTTCTCGCTCGAACTGGGCGGCTCGATCTCGGGAACGGTCAGCGCTGGCACCGGTTCTTCCTCGACGGCATTGAGCGGCGTCTGCGTCAACGCCTATCCGACAAGCGGCGGTTCCGGCGGCGGCGCCACCACGGTTTCCAACGGGTCCTACACCATCGCGGGATTGGCCCCTGGTTCGTACAGCGTGCAGTTCAATACTTCATTTGGCTATGGATGTCCCAACCAAACGTACGGCTCCGTCTATTACAGCTCAACGTCCATCACTGGCGCTAGCCAATCGAACGCTTCAACGGTCACCGTCACCGGCGGCGCGACGGCGTCGAGCATTAACGTCGCACTGCAAGCGTCAAACATCACCGGTACGGTCTTCCTTCCCGATGGCCGCAGGGCAAGTAACAGCTTTATCCAGGTCTACCCCTCCGTAGCTTCGACGTCGACGAGCAGTGGACCTCCTCCGCAGCCGGTGGCGAGTGCGTCGAGCGACTCGAATGGAAACTACTCAATCTTTCTACCTGACGGCACCTGGACTGTCAACGCGCAGCCACCATATGGCTCTAGCGGCGCGAGTTCTAGTTCGGTCAACATCACCGTGCAAGGGGGTGTGCTCACCCAGATAAACGGTGTCGGCGTAGGCACGAGTGCGTCGGTGAACGTCACCTTACAGAGCAACAACGTGGCCGGCACCATCAAGACAGCAGGCGGCGCGGTCGTCGTGAACGCCTTCGTCTCCGCGTCGGGGCCGAACTTCCAGCAGATTCAGGGCGCATTCTCGCAGACGGACACGAACGGAAAATTCGGCCTGCATCTCAGTGACGGTTCGTTCACGCTCAGCATTCAACCGCCCCAAGGCGGGACCGGCGTACAGACGAACGTTGGCATCGTCGTCGCGGGCGGTGTACTGACGTCGGTGACCAGCGGGCCCGCAGTACTTAATACGGCGGACCACACATTGGTCATCACCATGCCGAGCGCCAACGTCACCGGTACCGTCACTGACCCGGGCAACAACGCGGTGGTTGGCGGCAGTATCAACGTGTCGCAAAACGACCAATTCGTTCAAGGTGGGTACAGCCAGACTGACGGCAGTGGTGGCTACTCCATTTACCTACCGGCTGGCACGTACACCATTACCGCGCAGCCGCCAAGTGGGACCACCACTTCAGCCGCGGTGTCGATCACGGTGACACTCGCCGGGTCTCCGCCGGTCATTACGCAAATTAACGGCCAAGCCAGCAGCGGTCCCGCCAATATCGCCCTCACGACGCCGAATGTGTCTGGCACGGTGACGACGTCGTCGGGACAGGCGGTGAGCGGCGCGTTCCTCTACGTAAATAACACGTCGACGGGCTCATCAGTATCGGGGGCCAATACCACCACGTCGTCCAGCGGAGCCTTCGCGTTGAACCTGCCAACCGGCACGTATTCGATGCAAGTATCGCCGCCCCAGGGCAGTAGCTTGACCCAAACGCAAGTCACTATCACTGTCGCCAGCAACGGAAGCGTCTCACCCTCACCGATCAATGTTGTGTTGCCGTCACCGAACGTCGTCGGAACGGTCTTTGCTCCCAACGGGTCTACCGCCGTGGGACAGGCGCAAATCAACGTCATCAACCAGTCGAACGGCCAGTATTTGAACGGGACGTTTACCCAGACCGGCTCTGATGGTTCGTACCAACTCTTTCTCGCGCCGGGAACGTACTCAATCAACGCCCAACCCCCGCAGTCCAACCCCAACGGGTACGCCGCGAGTTCAACAATCGTCACCATCGGCACTTCTGGCACAATTACGAGCGGTAGTGCCAATATTTCTCTCACCGCGTCAAACATAAGTGGCCACGTGTACGGCCCGGGCTCCTCAACGACTGGCGTCAGCTATACGGGGATCAACGTCTCCAACGCCGCGACGGGTCAACCGCTGGCGAACGGCTTCGCAAGCTCCGCGAGTGACGGGAGCTTCGCGCTCAAGGTGTCCGACGGTACGTACACGCTCACGGCGCAGGCACCTTTCCCCAATCCGAATAATTACTCCTCGGGAACAACCACGGTGACCGTGTTGCACGGGGTGATTAGTGTAATTAACGGCTCGCCCTCGACTGGACCGGCGGACATCCATCTGTCCGCGTCCAACGTGCTGGGGACGGTCATCGCACCGGGATCGGGCAACGTAGCCGTATGGGGCTCGTTCATCCAGGTCGTGGACAGCGTCTCGGGCCAATTCATCAACACGTTCGCCAACACTGACAACAATGGCAACTTCGCCATCTCGTTGCCGGCCGGAACGTATCAACTCACGGCCCAACCGTCGTTTGATAACACGTCGCACAACGCGAGCGCCACGGTGACCGTCGTCATCGCCACGAACGGCACCGTAACCTCGGCGACCAACGCCAGTGGCGCCAGCGTGCTGGTGTCGGGCAACGTCGTTGTCCAACTTGTCTCGCCGACTGTCTTTGGCCAGGTCCTCGATCCCTCCGGGGGAGCAGTCTCGAACGTTCCCATCAGCGTCGTCAACAACGCGACCCAACAGTTCCTCAACTCTGGTTTTACCGGCACTGACCAGAGCGGTAACTTCGCGCTCGTATTGCCGAACGGAAGTTACACCGTGACGGCGCAGCCGCCCTTTGACAACGTCAATGGCTTTGGTGTGGGATCAACGGCCATAACCGTGGCCGGCGGCGTCCTCACCGGAGCAACCAACCCGATCGTGATAAGTCTCACCAGGGCCAACGTGCACGGCTTCGTCTGGGCACCCGGTATGACGGGAACCCAGGGCGTCGCGAATATTGGCATCAACGTTCAGTCTTCGAGTGGACAATACCTGCCCGGCGATTTCACTGGTACCGCCGGCGACGGTAGTTACTCGCTCACGCTGCCCCCCGGGACCTACGTCCTTACGGCGTTCCCACCTCCTGGTGCACCGGGCGAGGTCGTCACCTCCATTACCGTCACGGTCGCCTCTGACGGAACGACGACACCGACGTCGTCGGACATTACGCTCAAATCGCCCAACGTCACCGGTACGGTCACGTCCGCTTCGGGTCCAATGGAGAATGTCTTCGTACAGGCTTTCCAGCCAAATCAACCGGGGTCTGGCGCGTTCGCCCAGAGCGGTTCGGACGGCTCGTTCGGTCTCTCGCTCCCCGACGGGACCTACACGTTGCAGGCGATGCCTCAATCCTCCACGACGGTGACGTCGAGCACCGTTACGATCACGGTCATCGGGGGTCAGCTGCAGACGCCGGGCTCGGCGAACATACTGCTCGGCGCGCCGAACGTGACGGGCCAAGTGACCGGCGGCTCGAACGTCATCCCCTTCACCTCCATCAACGTGTTCGACAACACCACTAATCAGTACCTCAATAACATCTTTGCTAACACGGATCAAAACGGCAACTACGGTATCTCGCTTCCGGCGGGGTCCTACACGCTCACCGCGCGCGCGCCCTTTAACGGCTCGACCACGCTTGGTGCTGGCAGCGCGACGGTGAGCGTGCCTACGTCAGGCACGGTGGTAACGAACATTACGTTGCCGGCGTCAAACGTGACCGGGACGGTAAAGGACTCGGGCGCCAACGCGATTGGCAACTCCTTCATCGAAGTTCGCAACGACGCTACGCAACAGGACCTTCAAAATGCCTTCGCCTCCACCAACTTCTCGGGTGCGTTCGGGCTCAGTCTTCCCGATGGCACGTACGACCTGATCGTGTACCCACCCTTTAACGATCCCTCCAACGTCACCTCGACGACGGTGACGGTCACGATCTCGGGCGGCGTCGTCTCGGCGGTGACCGGCACTTCGTGGTCGTCTGGCCCAGTCAACATCGTTCTCGGGGCGCCCTCGGTCGCTGGGGTCGTACAGGATCCGAGTGGTGCGCCACTTTCCAATGTCTATCTCCAGGTATTCAACTCGAGCGGTCAGCCCATCCCTTACAGCGCGGGCACGGGTCTTAACGGGAAGTTCGGACTCTCACTTCCGGGCGCTGGGACGTACACCATCGTCGCGTATCCATCACCGGGTACTTCGCTTTCACCCTTTACGACCGCACCGTTCACCTACGACGGTTCAACACCGATCAGCGAGACAATAACGTTCGCCGCGCCCAACGTGACGGGGATCGTCTATGGCCCTGACGGCCACACGCCCGAGGCGAATACACCGATTGGCGTGTTGAACAGCAGCGGCCAGTTCGTGACGGGGATCTACGCGTCCACTGACGGCCTCGGCCGGTTCTCCTTAACCCTCGCGCCGGGGAACTACACCGTCGTGGCGTTTCCGCCCGCTGGCACTTCCTTGATCAGCGGGTCACTCTTGATCACGGCGCCAGCGACGGGCTCTCTTCCCGTGACGATTTCGCTCGTCACGGCGAACTTGAGCGGGACCGTCAGGCGCTCAACGACCAATGGCGCGACGACGGTCGCCGGAGTGATCGTTTCTACAACGGTCGCCGGAAAGACCGTCTCGGCGGTGTCGGATCAGAACGGCAACTTCGCGATGAACCTCCCCAACGGCACGTACACGCTCACGGCACTTCCGCCGTATAACGATTCGAGTGACGCCGTCTCCACCACTCCGGGGATTACCGTGCCCTCGAGCAGCGCGACACTCAATCTCGGATAGTCGGAGTCACCTCGTGATCGTAAAGGCCAAACGGGACGTTACTTCTATGGGTCACGTGCTGCGTCTCGGCGTAGCGAGCGCCACGATCGCCGGCGTTCTGCTACTCGGGCTCGCCAACAACGCGGGCGCGGCGACCTGCGCGAGCGGCACCGGCAGTTGCCCGGGTGCACCGACGTCGGTCACGGCGTCGGTGACCTCGTCACCGAGTGGCTCGGCACTGGTGACCTGGGCGGCTCCTATCGACACGGGGTCGGGTATCACTGGTTACGCCATTACGGCGTTGCAAGGTACGACACCGGTGAGCACGACGACCGTGGGCGTTCAACTTTCTGCGACCCTTTCGGGGCTCACCAACGGCACCAGTTACACCTTTAAAGTGGCGGCCGCGATAGCGACCGGCTACGGCACCGCCTCGGTCGCCTCGAACGCGGTAACCCCGGCGACCGTCCCCGGTCCACCAATCAGTGTGAGCGCGTCATCCGGCAACGCGTCGGCGACGGTCGGATGGTCCGCTCCAATCTCCAACGGTGGTGCGTCCATCTCGAGTTACACGGTAACGGCGTCGCCGGGGGGCTCTTCGGCTACGGTCAGCGGCTCCACGCTTAGCGCCACAGTGAGTGGGCTCACCAACGGCACTAGCTACACCTTTAGCGTTATCGCCACCAACAGCCAAGGGAGCGGAACCGCGTCTGATCCCTCGAGTTCGGTGACGCCCTCGAGCGGTACGGCCACTGTCCCCGACGCTCCCCCGACGCCGACCGGCACTGGCGGACCTAGTCAAGTCACCCTCAACTGGTCGGCTCCCGCGAGCAACGGTGGCGCCGCCATTACGAGTTACACCGTGCAGACGTTTCAAGGTGGAACGCTCGTGAGCACCTTGTCGGTGACCGCGCCCTCCACCAGCGTTGTCGTGGCCGGTCTCACCAACGGGCTCAGCTACACCTTCGACGTCGCCGCGCTCAACAGCATCGGCACCGGAAACGCTTCACCGCTCTCCCAAGCGATCGCCGTAGCGCAGATTCCAGTTATCTCGATAACCTCAACCCCTCCCGCGCTCTCACCGATCGCGCTCGCCTTCGCCAGCGCCCCGAGCGGAGTGAGCGTGGGTGAAGCCGCTGGCACCCACTCAGTCAACGCGGGCGCCAGTCCCAACGTGGGCACCGTCGTGTACGGTTCGGCCACGCCGAGTGTGTGCACCGTCAACGCGACGAGCGGCGCGCTCACGATCGTGGCGTCCGGCACCTGCACGATCGACGCTGACGATTCGGGCGCCGCCAACTACAGCGCCGCCTCCCAAGCCCAGCAGAGCTTCGCAGTGCAAAGCGCCACTGGTCCCACGAACGCCGCGCCGCCGACGGGAATTCCCTCGACCGATCTAGGAACACCGGTGTCGGCCACGGCGTCGGCAACGTTGTCCGCGACCGTCACGCTGACGGCGGGCGGCGCGATCGACGTGGTCACTGCGCCAGCGGGCTCCTTACCAACGGGCACGACGTTGAGTGTCTATCCGATCACCACTACTACGCCGCTCGTGGCCGAGCTTCCAGTCGGCGACTCGTACGTCGTCGCACTCGGGGTGTCCTGGCAGGCCCCCGACGGTTCGTCCCCGAAAGCGAGCGTGCCCATCACGTTAACGATCACCGATTCGAGCATCGTGGCCGGCGACACCGTGTACGAGTTGACGTCCTCGGGACTTATCGAGGTAGGTATCGCCACGGTGAATGGCGGGGTAACGATTTCTTTCACGAGTGATCCGATCTTTATGGTCGCTCACCTCATAGCGGTGACGCAGGCGGCGCTGAGCGTCACGAGCCTGTCGGGCACGCTGGGCACTGCACTTACACTCGCCGCGAGTGGAGGGTCGGGCGGCGGGGTAACGACTTTCTCGGTGACCAACGGCACGGCGACGGGTTGCGCCATATCAAGGAGTTCCCTAACGGCAAGGAGCGCGGGCACGTGCCTCGTGACCGCCTCCAAAGCCGCCGACACCACCTATCTAGCAGTCTCTTCGACCGTCGCCGCCGTCGCGCTAGCTCTGCCAGCGCGACCGAGCACGTTGACCTTGGGGTTTGCCGGCTCGAGCAGTGTGCTCACGCCCGCAGCAAATCGGGCTCTGACAGCCCTGGCGAAGAAACTTCTCGCGGGCGCGTCGGTGACCATCACCGGTTACGCGAAGGGTAACGCGGGGCTGGCCCGCAGTCGTGCCACGGCCGTTGCTAAGTACTTGTTGACCAGAGTGAAGGTTCACGTGACAGAAAAGACCGTCACGAACGCGGCGGCGAGCAAGATCACGGTGGCTACGACGAAACAGTAGCGGCGCGACGGTCTCGGCTTTCGTGACGACGAGGAACTTCACCAAGTCGACCAGAGTCAGAACGTAGGATCGCACCGTTTGATGAGCCGTGGTCTCCCTTCGCACCCCTCCGAAGACCGTTAATCGGAACCCTCAATTTCAGTCATGAATTTGATTTGCATTTTTGCCGTACGTCGACGTACTTAGTAGACGGAGCCACGAATCTCCTTGGTCAACTTGGGCGTCAAGGACGTCAGCAAAGCTCGCGCCTTCTACGAATCGCTCGATTGGGCGAGCGAGTCACCCGATGGCGAGGTCGTCTTCTTCCAAGCGGGCGCTTTGATCATCTCTCTCTGGGATCGGCCATCACTGGCGAGTGACAGCTCAGTCACGGACAACGGTGGTTGGGGCGGCGTCACGCCGGTGCACAGCGTCGACGACGCAGAACCTGCACCCTCGATCCGACGTTGCATGACTCATCTAGTTAGACTGGCACTTATACTTGCTTGCAGTCAATCAATTACTTTACCAATGGGAACTTTCTGAATGAAACAGTTGGAGGACGTTCACCACGATCGTTATAAGTGGATCGCCCTGACGAACACCACGCTGGGTGTCTTCATGGCGACCATCAACTCGTCGATCATTTTGATCTCTTTACCCGCGATCTTTCGAGGAATCGGCATCAATCCACTTTCCCCGGGCAACGTTGGCTATCTCCTTTGGCTCTTACAGGGCTACCTACTAGTCACGGCCGTGCTCGTCATCAGTCTCGGACGGCTCGGCGACATCTTGGGGCGCGTGCGCATCTTCAACTTGGGCTTCGCCGTATTTTCCGTGGCGTCGATGCTGCTCGCCCTTGATCCGTATCGCGGTAGCTCCGGTGCCCTCTGGCTCGTGTTGTGGCGTCTCGTGCAAGGCGTCGGCGGCGCGATGCTCTTCGCGAACTCGAGTGCCATCCTCGTTGACGCCTTCCCCGTCGAGCAGCGCGGCCTTGCGATGGGCATCAACCAAGTCGCCGCCATTGGCGGCTCGTTCATCGGGCTGATCGCCGGTGGTTTACTCTCCATTAGCGACTGGCGACTTATCTTTTGGGTCTCGGTTCCCTTTGGCATCATCGGCACCGTCTGGGGCTACATGAGTCTTCGCGACAACGGCGTACGCTCGTCGGCCACGATCGACTGGTGGGGCAACCTCACCTTCGCCGTGGGGCTCACGTCAATCCTGGTGGGCATTGTGTACGGCATTCAGCCCTACACCACGCACTCAATGGGGTGGACCTCGCCCACCGTGGTGACCTCGTTCGTCATTGGTGTTGTCTTTCTCATTGTGTTTTTCATCATCGAGACCAAGGTCGACGCGCCGATGTTTAATTTACGGCTCTTTCGAATTCGTGCCTTCTTCACCGGCAGCGTCGCGGGATTACTTGTGGCGATCGCTCGAGGCGGTCTGCAATTCATGCTCATCATTTGGCTACAGGGTATTTGGCTGCCACTTCACGGCTTCAACTATTCGCAGACGCCTCTGTGGGCGGGCATCTTCTTGTTACCCCTTATGGTCGGCTTCTTGATCGCGGGCCCGATCTCGGGCTTTCTCTCCGATCGACACGGCGCGCGCATACTCTCAACGACGGGACTGAGCGTCTTTGCGCTGAGCTTTGTCGGACTCCTCCTCGTTCCCACCAACTTCACCTACTGGATATTCGCGGTGCTGGTGTTCTTGAATGGCGTCGGAGGCGGCATGTTCTCCGCGCCGAACGCGGCGGCGATCATGAACAGCGTTGCGCCCGATCAGCGCGGCGCCGCCGCGGGAATACAAGCGGCCTTCATGAACACCGGCATGGTGCTCTCCATTGGCGTCTTCTTCTCCCTCATGATCGTGGGTCTCACGAACACGTTGCCCACGACACTCTTTAAGGGCCTTACCTCGCACGGCGTAGCGCTGGGTCAAGCGCACGCCCTGGCGAATCTGCCAGCCGTGGGCAGTCTCTTCTCATCGTTCTTGGGCATCAACCCACTAAAGAGCCTGCTCGGAAGCCAAGCGGTCGCCCACGTCACGCACATCCAGTGGTTGACGATGACGGGCAAACACTTCTTTCCCGATCTGTTGCAAGCTCCCTTTCACCACGGTCTGGTAATCGTCTTCACCGCGGCGATAGTGCTCTCGGTGATTGGCGCACTCTTCTCCGCCTTTCGCGGCAAGCGCTACATCTACCAACACCAACCATTGGGTAAGTACGTCAGTGACCTCGCTGAAACATCGGGCGCGGTGCCGGGCGAGATCGCCCTCGACAGTGAGGTGGTTCGATGACCCAAATTGAGAGTCCCCTCACCGCTGGCCCTACCGCGGCACGGCTTCGCTTCGTGCTCGTGCGCCTGGCTCGAACCCTTCGCCGCGTGAGTCAGTCCACGCTCACGCCTTCGCAGGTCTCCGCGCTCGCCACAGTGGAAGACTTCGGGCCACTGCGCATCAGCGCGTTGGCGACGCACGAAGCCATGGATCCATCAGTCGCGACTCGAGTTGTGGCAAGCCTCGAAGTTCTAGGTCTCCTGATACGAACTGACGACCCCGGGGACAAGCGCGCGAGTCTCGTCGACCTCAGCGAGAGCGGTCGACGCGCGCTCATCGAGTTGTGGAACGAACGAACGCTAGGACTGAATTCGCGACTCGAACGCCTGACGCAGAAAGAACGTCACGCCGTCGAAACCGCACTACCGGCATTAGAAAAATTGGCACGCGACAACTGACGACGACGCGTCGCGCTTTTCCCCATTTAGGCCAGGGCAGCGTCCAAGGTAATCGTCGTTCCCGTCAGCGCCTTACTCACCGGACAGCCCAGCTTGGCGGCGTTGGCAGCCTTCACGAACTCTTCTTCGTTGAGACCACTTAGCTTGGCGCGAACACGAATCGCTATCTCTGGAATGCGAAAACCACCCGCGGGGTCTGGTCCAAGTCGAACCTCGACGTCGACGACGAGCGATTCGGGCGTGCCCCCGGCCGAGGCGATGCCCGCCGAGAGGGCCATCGAGAAGCAAGCGGCGTGAGCCGCGGCGATCAGTTCTTCTGGGCTTGTCGTACCGTCAGCCTCTTCAGCGGTTCGCTTGGGAAACGAGACGTCAAAGGTCGCCAGACCGCTGCTCACTAGTTCAACTTGGCCGGATCCGTCTTGTAGACCACCGGTCCACGTGGTGCGCGCTTTGCGTGTTGGCATCGGTCACTCTCTCTCTTAAGTTGTTTCACGCATACTACGTTCGCGAACAGCCAACGGCGACAGAAATCAAGCAATGAGACCGCACTACAAAGGAGCGCCGAACTAACGCGCCGACCTAATTGGGATCGGCGAAGCGGGCGACCGTGAAGGCGATGGTCGTGGGCACGCTTAAGGCAAAGACCACCAACATTAGGGTGACTATGACGAGCGACGACCCTCGGGTGTGATCGTGCACGAAGGCGAACTCAATCATCCCCGCCGTTATGACGTAGGCGAGCAGGGCCCATTTGAAGACTGTCGTGAAGGTCCCCCACGCGAAGACTTTCAATCGTGAGAGTTGCACCGCCGCCACGATGAGCAGCCCGATAGCTACGCACAACAGCGTCGTGGCGAGCGCCAGGGGCGCGACGCGCGGCGCGTAGGAAGCGAGCAGAATCCCACCAACGACGACGAGACCAAGGGCACCAGTACTGAACCAGCCAATCGGCGGGTAGGGGCGATCGGCGTCGGGCATTGGGGGCGATGAACTGGCACTACTCATCTTGACCCCAATCTCGTCATGATGATCAAGGTCGCAATCTGCATGATGCCGGTGATGCCGGCGGTGTAGATGAACCGCTTCATCAGTCGCCCTATTCGCTCGCCATTGGGTACCGGCTTATTCATCTCGTAGAGCACGGCGATATTGGCGGGTTCGAGGATGCCCAGGGCGACGACCGCCATAACGCCCACCACGCACATCGACACCACGAGCCACGCGTGATTCGGGTTTGACGCCGAGAGATTGCCCATTGAACGAGCTACCTGGAATCCGGTCGCGAGCGTCATCATGACGACCGTGGGCATGATGATGACCATCTTGGGCATAAATCGAGCGGAAAACTCCGCCCTTGAAGGAATCGAAAGCCGTCCAAGGATGGGACCGATGACCAGTCCTACGAAGAGGTCGATCCCCGTCCACAATCCCCCGCCAACGACGTGGTTAAAGACCAATCCCCACTGCCAGTTAAAGCCAATGGAGAACGCGACGAAGAGAACCGCCGCTCCAACGATTGGTAGGCCGCGAAGCGGCACGACCTGAATCTTCGGGCGATCAAGTGGGGGCATGAAATGCGCCGCTGCGGCGGGCGCCATCGTCTCTTCGCTCACGCAACCCCTTACTCTTCTCTTTCAGAGAAACTTACTCACCAAGGGACGCTGATGCCGGGATTTTCTGACCATCGACGACAATTGCCTGAAAATATTCCTTGAGCAGGCGAGATAATTTCCGCTGGAAAAACGACGGTGTCTCTGTCATGCTGATGCGATGGCGACAATTAGTACACACGACGACGGCATGCCCGACTGGATCGACGTCATGGTCGAAACACCAGAACAGCATCATGAACTCAGAGCGTTCCTGAGTGCGCTCTTCGATTGGTCGTGGGAGGTTGGCACTCCCGAGATGGGCTACTACTCACTCGCGTTGCACAATGGCGCACCAGTGCTCGGTCTTGGCCAGAGCGAAGGGTCGCACGGTCGGACCACGACGTACTTCGCCACCTCAAACATCGATGACGCTATAAAGAAGGCAACTGACCTCGGAGCGACCGTGACGACGCCCGCGATGGAAGTGATGGAGCTCGGCAGCATGGCCGTGCTGGTTGATCCAACAGGCGCGTCGTTCGGGCTGTGGCAACCCGGGACATTCAATGGATTTGGCGTGATGTACGAGCCCAACGCGCCGGGATGGTTCGATCAGGCGTCCGATGATCCCAAAGCCGCCGCAACGTTCTACGCCGGCGTCACGGGACACGAGGTCAATGAACCCGAGACGGACATGAGAGTCTTGCAAAACGGGGATCAGTGGTTCGCGAGTATCTCGCAGGCAGAGACCGGCGGTGCCCCTCGGTGGATGCCAATCTTCGTTGTCGACTCGCTACAGCGAATCCACGAGGTCGTCCCCCGCCACGGTGGCGCCATCGTTATTGATGAGATGCCGGTTCCCGGAAGCGCGATTTGTGTCTTTAGCGAGCCCGTCACTGGCACCTTGATGACGGTTATGTCAGCCGGAGATCACCCCAGCTAAACCCGCGACTCACGTGACGCTCTCGCGGCGCTTTGCGAGATTCACAATTACGACGCCCGTTGAGCTCGTGTTGATGTCTGGCCTCGCGAGATGGTTTTTCAGACCATTGACGAGTTCGCCCAACAACTTTGGAGCATTCCTGCTCCGCGAAGGGATCCCAACGACGTTCCTCGCCGCGACGAACATCAGAAGCACTCGTTTTGCCGCATTTACTGTAGTAGGGGCAATATAGTCAAAATTGACTACACCGCCGTGACGCAAAAACCGTGAAAAATAGGCACTATTAATCAAAACAGAATAATTTTTTGATTAGTTTTCACTTGCGTTTTCACCCTTTCATAAGGTTAAATGTTAGGTAGCTAAAACAAAGTGAATGCATTTTGTTTTGTCCATACCGGACGGTAAAGAATCAGATGCGGAGTTTCGAAATGAAGAAGAGTCTCTATAAGTACGGCATCGCCGTGGCCACGGTTTCGTTGCTAATGACCGCCTCGTTGCAAAGTGTGTCATCGGCGGGAGATGGCACCAATGGTGGACCAGGCAAGACCAATGAGCCGACCTTCCAAGGAAGCGGGCCATGGCAGGTCGACAATAATACCGCAACAGTCGCTAGGGCCTGTAGCGCCTCGGCGGCTACTGCGGATACTGCGTCATGCAGCGCGCTCGTATTAGGCATGAACACGGCGACCGGTCAAAGTCCATTTGCAAGCACGGTGGGCGCCGCGGCTGGGAACGGGAAGAATTCCCCATCGCCAAACGACACCTTCGCCAATAACTACTACGCGTTAAGCCCCGCGCAGATCATCAGCGCGTACAATTTCCCTACAACAAATTCGACCGGCGCACTTCCGGGCACCGGAAAGACCATCGCCATCATTAACGCGTACGACGATCCCAACATTGCCGCGGACCTCGCTACCTTTAACTCTCAGTTCGGAATTCCTCAGTTAGCGTCGTGCACCATCACACCAACGAGCGGCCCCTGCTTTCAGAAAGTCAGCGAAACGGGAGGGACTTCATATCCCAGATACGACCAAGGATGGGCGATGGAGATAAGTCTCGACGTGGAGTGGGCCCACGCGATCGCTCCAGGGGCGAGCATCCTTCTCATTGAAGCGACGTCCAATGGCTGGAGCGACCTGATGAGGTCAATCACCTACGCCTCCTCTCACTCGCAGTACGTTTCGATGTCGTTTGGAGGACCAGAAGGTAGCATCGACAAGTCGTACGACTCAGCTTTCACTAACGCCAACGTCAGTTACTTCGCGTCGTCTGGCGACACCGGACTTGGGGCACAGTATCCCTCGACATCGCCAAAAGTGATTTCTGTGGGCGGAACAACGCTGAATCTGACGTCGTCGGGAACTATTTCTTCGGAGACGGGATGGGTCAGTAGTGGAGGCGGATGTAGTACCTACGAGACTGCGACCTCGTCTCAAGCTGCGTACCCCACATACGCCCAAGTCAACTGTGCTGGCAAGCGAGCGACGCCTGACGTTGCAGCAAACGCCGACCCCAACACTGGTGGGTTCGTCTATAACTCCAATAACTACGGCGGCACGACAGGCTGGTTCACGGTCGGTGGGACAAGTCTCGCCACTCCTATCTGGGCTGCTCGTGCTGCCAATACCGGGGTAGTGGTGAATCAGGCCTACATCTATGGAGCGAACAGCATCAGGTTCAACAACATCGCGCAGGGCGGCAACTCGGCCGGGTGCCTGGTGGGCTTCTCCCTGAGTTGTGGTTTGGGCAGCTGGAATAATTAATTGCGAGGACTTCGACTTTGGTCTGGAGAAGTTGCTTAACGTCGGCTCCGGTTTGCCTTGATTATCAGCCGGATACCAACGCAGAAGAAAAGCAAACGCGTCACGCTCGAATGTCCCTAATTCGCACGATACATCGTCATTGCTCCTGTCCAACGCGACCAGAAGATGCGAAGACTAGTCACGACATCCCCGCTAAAGACGACCCTTTCTCTACATGGCAAATTCAAACATGTTGACGACAAGGAGCAGAGAAGCAAGTTCGAAGTGCGCTACGTCCACGAAAGTGATGTCGCAACTCCACTACTCATCGGGACTTTTGGGCCAACGTCTTCTCAATTCATGAGATTCAAAACGTCGCGATCACGGGCTTGCGCGACTCCGGGCAGCGACGCCTCCAAGGACCGGGGCTTAGCCATTTTCGAATGATTAGACCCCACAACTTGAACCGAGCGAGTTCTGAATTGTCATTTTGTTCTGAGCGCCGCTCGGAAAGCGAAATCGGCGCACTTCGATTTTTTCGTCGACGGGGAAATAATTCTGATCGCGTTCTGAAATTCGAACCCACGCGGCCATATCACTTTCCGACTTCTTTCACGCCGCGTAGCCACCTCAACTTTTTTAGATCAACGATTGCCCGTAATTTCAGTGGCCGCGAGGTGTCGTTCCGTGCAGTGCCGGACAAGACGAGTTGCGCAACCCTGGCCCACGGAGCGAACCGGTGAACCCCTCAGTCGGGACCAATGGGAGGGCGATTCAACAAGGCTCCCTCTCTAAGCAACCAACTGACGACAGCAGGGTCAACTGCTCCGTTGACTCGATCCTTCCTCGCAGAAAGCCGAAGGATCGTTCATTGCTCCCGTATCGAATCGTCGACCGCGGTTCACGACATGTCGTTTCCTTGAAGTCGATTGACCCCAACTTTCTAGATCAAAGTGGGGCGCTGTAGTTCACTCAATCGCGCAATGACACGCGAGATCGAAGTGACGCAACGACATCTCACAAAGACCGCGATCTGGTTCGAGTGATCCAAAGATGGGATCCAATTCATTCGGACACGAGGGCCGGGACGTAGCGCCAATTTATTCGACTCGAGTTGCCTCAGAAATTGTTTACCTTGGCAGTCCACTCGAGATGTAATCACGATCGCGAATCAGCCAATGTCGTTTTCGAATCCAAAAACTGGCACTGCCGTAATGGCCCCGCCTGGCGAATCACGATTCGATCGACCGAGGAACTTCTTAGGTCAACGTCACGACGATAACGACTCGGCGGTTCGTCGCTCGACCAGCTGCCGTGGCGTTCGACTTTGTTGGCATCGCTTGGCCCATGGACTTGACGGGAGTGACCAGTGCATCAGAGTACGCAATTGCCATCAGCTGCTGAATCAGGTACGTCGACACTGACGCGGCCCGACTACGACCGCGAGCCAGGTTCTGCGCCTTCGTACCATGACTGTCACTGAAGCCGGTAACGCTAATCGATACCGAACCCTCAATAATGAGCGCCTGCACAAAATTCGCAATCTGCGTCCTCATCGACGCCGTCAACTTCATCGTCGTCGATGAGAAGTTGGTCAACGTCAGGGTGAGACTTGGCGCTGGCGGTACCACGACACCAACCGCAAACGAGGTGAGTGACTGTTGAGCACTAGCAAATCCTTCAACCATCGCGGTGTAGTTGCCGGTCGCAAAGGGTGTCGGGAACGCCATCGTCAAGGCGTAGGTGCCATCGGGCTGCACCATCGCCGTGCCGAGCAACGTCTGCGGTGAGTAGATATAAACGTCAACGGTCGTCCCTGGGATAAAGCCCGTGCCGGAGAACGACGCGGTCCTCCCAGCCACCATGGCGACAGTCTTCGCATTTCCCGAACCCACGGTCGACGCTGTTTGGATCGTCACCGTGCTACTCCCACTCGTCAACGTGACGCTCTTGGCCGTCGTTGACACCGACGGAATCGACGTCGTACCGTCAGACCGTTGGATCTGAGCGACGCCTGGGTTCAGTTGGCTGCCGCCAGAGATTTCGGTGCCGACACTTGTGGGCGTCGCGACCGCCGACGGGATTGACGTGATAACTGAGGTGGGGCCACTGGAGATCAGGGTCACGGTGAAGGTGTAACTAACGCCGTCGAGCAGTCCGGTGACGAGGCACCAGTTGGCGCTTGAGGTTGAGCACGTGGCTCCCCCTGGCGACGCTTCGACGACCGCGATAACTGCTGAGAAACGAGAGACGTTCTTAGGCGTCGACCACGATACGACTGCCTGACGATCGCCGACCGTCGCAGAGATCTGGGCTGGCGCCGCGACGACGAGGGGCCCGATCGCAATACTCTGAGTCGACGACACGCCAGCAAACTTTGAAGTTCCCGGAGCGAAGGCGATAATCGTGCAGGTCCCAACGGCGCCGAACGTCACCGTCGTGCCGCTCAGCGTGCATCCAGTCGACGTCGTACCCAGCGAAAGACTCACCGGTCCACCCGGTGCGGTGGCGCTCACGGTGTAGGTATCGCCAACCTCGGGATTCGTCGGTACTGACGACGCGAAGTTGATCGATTGCGCCGCCCCGGGACTCCCCGTCCCATTCACGGTGACACCGACCGAGAACGAGGTGAGTGACTGTGCGGTCACGAATCCTTGCACTACTGCGGTGTGATTACCCGTTGCCAGGGTTACCGGCACAGGCAGGTTCGCGGAGTAGGTGCCATCGGCCTTAACGATTGCGGTTCCCAGCAACGTTCCTACTGAGAAGATGTAGATGTTAACGGTCGTTCCAGGAACGAAGCCCGAACCAGAGAACGCGACAGTACTGCCGGTAGACATCGAGACGGTCGACGTGTTTCCCGAACCCACGGTCGATCCTGTTTGGATCGACACCGAACTAGTTCCTGTCGTCACGGAAACGCTGTCCGTCGTCGTCGTTACGGTTGCCGTCGTCGTTGTTCCATCGGACTGGGTGATCTGGGCGGCACCCGGGGTCAACTCAGTGTTGCCGGTCGTCCCCGAAGTACTGGGAGCGCTCGACGGCGTAGCAACCGCGGACGGTGCGGACGTGGTGACGGAGACGGGTCCACTTGAAGTGACCGTGACGGTAAAGGTGTAGTTGACGCCATCGACCAGACCAGTGATCAAACACCCATTAGCGCTTGTGGTCGAACACGTCGCTCCGCCGGGCGACGCCGTCACTAGGTACGTGACACCAGCAAAGCTGGACGCGTTCAGCGGTGCCGACCACGACACCCCCGCTTGACTATCTCCCGTTACTACGTTGACCCCACTTGGTGCACTGACGATGAGGGCACCTACCACAACAATCTGTTGATTATTAGTACCCGATCGGTACAACGAGGTCGCCGGTGCACCTGCGTCGATGATGCACGTACCTACCGAGAGGAACGAAACAACGTTGCCGCCCGTCAGACTACATACTGACGTTGACGCTGGGTCAAGCGAGAACGCGACGGACCCGCCACTGGACGCGGAGGCACCAACGGTATAGGAAGCTCCGACGACGCCATTAGCCGGCGGACTCGTTGAGAAGTTAATTGGATTCGAGATAAGTATGTTGCCGCCTGAGCCACTCACCGTGATCGTCAGCGCCGTCGAGGTAGCTGCATAATTGCCCTGTGCGGTGATTGAAGCCGTCACTATGCACGTGCCGGCAGTCGAGAACGTCACGACGCCCGACGTCATTGAGCAGCCAGAAGCTGAATAAGAAATCGTGCCGGTGCTCGACGCAATGGCCGATGGCGTGTAGATGTCACCCACGGTCGCTGTACTCACGCCATTTGTAATGTGGAGACTCGGATCCGCACCAATCACTGTCAGCGTTAACGTCGCTGTTCCACTCAAGTAGCCAACGACTGAAGGCGCGGAGGCGGTGATCACGCACGTGCCAACGCTCGAGAACGATACGACACCCGACGTCACCGAACAGCCCGTTGACCCCGCGTTCGTTACGGCGTAGCTAATGGGTGCCGGACCATTGTGCGTGGTACTAATCGTGTACGTATTTCCAAACCGAATTGAGTCGGTAGCCGTGTTGCCGCTCGTACCATGAGTGACAAAGTTAAGACCAGGATCAACTGGGCCAGCGACGAAGGTCACGCTTGTGGTGTGAGAAAGGGACGTCACATTTATCGTGGCGGATATCGTCGCTGTTCCAACTAAGTTCGACGAAATCGTCGCGCTGTAAGTCCCGTTGCCGTTGTCAGTGACGGAACTAACGTTTCCAAGAATTGAAGTAATAGTGACTGTGCCGCCGCTCGCGTTTAGGTTGTTGCCGTTCGCGTCTTTGAGCTGTACCGTGATTGTTGCGGTGGAAGTTCCGTTGGCCGTTTCAGAACCCGAGTTCGTTGAGACTGTTGAGGTTGTCGTACTCGCCGTACCGGCCTGGAAGACGACACCGACGGGGTTGGCGAGGCTTCCAATATTAATGCCGGCCGATACAACATAAATGCTGGCCGATACCGTGGCCGTCCCCGATGAGGTCGACGTGAGAGTGGCGCTGTAGGTCCCATTACCATTATCGGAAACCGGCCCGACCGATCCGAGATTTGAAGCAATAACTACGGTGTCGCCGCCATTCAAAATATTTACGCCATTGACATTCTTCTCTTGAACAGTGATGGTCGACGTACTCGATCCGTTCGCGAGAACAGAGGTCGGACTTGCGCTAATAGTTGACATTGTCGCACTTGGAAGATCTGGCGTGACAGTGATCGTCAATGTCGCCGAAGAACTGGCGTACGGGCTGTCTTCAGCGATAGTGGCTGTCACGACGCAAGTACCACCGTCGAAGAATGTCACTACTCCCGAAGCGGGATCGACCTGACAGCCGGTTGAGGAACCGACGGAATAGGCAATCGCACCCGAACTCAAAGGTATGGCGAACGTCGAATCTAGTGATGCGGCGTTGGCGGTGTAGTTGTCGGCGTACGCGTCCCCGTAACTTACGAAGTCGACACCAGCCGCATCATTGTTGAATGTAAAGACGAGCCCCGGATCGCCTTCAGTAACGGTTAGATTCAGCGTTGCCGTGGCGCTCAGGAATCCGCTCTGTAACGGGACGCTGGCCGTGATGACACAGTCGCCGACATTCGTGAACGCGACTTGATTCACTCCAACGATTGTGCATACTGCAGTACCGGCGCTGGAAACCACGTACGTCACTACACCAGGGTCGTTCACGTTCAACGTCGTAGCAAGCTGGTACAGAACTCCGAACGGCGTTGTATCCGTCGCGCTACTTCCACTCGCACCGTTGATAGAGGTAAAGCTCAGACCCGGGCCCGCGTCAAAGGTGACGGTCACGCTCGTCGAGGTGGCCAACGCGTAGACGCTGTCGGCGGCGATGGAGGCGGTGATGATGCAGGTGCCCGCGGCGCTGGCGGTGACGAGACCACCCGAGGAGACGACGCAGCTCGATCCCCCGTCAGAGACGACGTTGTAGGTGATCGTGCCGGTGCCGCTCTGGCCCGGGTGGCTCAGTTGCACGGTGTTGCCGTAACCGGTGGTGGTCGAACTCGGCGCGAGGGTGATCGACTGGGTATCAAGAACGACGATCGTGAAGGGGCTCGTCGAGACCGCGACGAGGGCCGCGTCGGTCAGGGTCACCACGATGCCGGTGAAGGTGCCCGCCGCGGTGGAGGTGCCCGCGATGGCGCCGGTCGACGAGCTGATCGTGAGACCACCGGGCAGCGCCGAACCGGTCGAGGTGTAGACGCCCGGGGTGTTGGGAACGGTGCTCGTGACGGGCAGCGAGTAGACCGCGCCCTTGGTGGTGGTGAGCCCGCTCGAGGGCGTGGTGATGGTGGGCGCGGCGTTCACGGTGATGGTGAAGGCGGAGGTCAGCGCGGTGATCCCCGCGGCGTCGGTGAGCGTGATCACGAGGCCGCTCGCGGTGGTGGCGCCGGCGCCGACCGT
>Ga0208587_1000595_pt1 | contig 19874 bp, 19 predicted proteins | sample NGESurdeep092012_7_FD_184472 | JGI IMG/M metagenome (GOLD analysis project Ga0208587, IMG submission 184472) | Arctic peat soil microbial communities from Barrow, Alaska - NGEE Surface sample 210 deep-092012 (SPAdes) | ecosystem: Environmental > Terrestrial > Soil > Wetlands > Peat ...
TCCGCAACCGCATTGCGCAATGCGCAGCCCGGCTCATGCGCGTGGCGGCAGTCGCGAAAGCGGCACTGGCCGAGATACTGCGCAAACTCCACGAACCCTTGTTCTATACCGCCGAAGCTCAGGTGATGCAGGCCGAAAGCTTGCACGCCGGGGCAGTCGATCAGGCCGCTGGTCTCGTCTATCCGGTACAGCCGTGCGTGGGTGGTGGTGTGTTTGCCGGAATCCAGCGCCGCAGAGATTTCGCGGGTAGCGGCTTGTGCATCGGGCAGCAGCGCGTTGATCAGCGTGGATTTTCCCATGCCGGATTGTCCGACCAATACGCTGGTGTGGCCGGTCAGAAATGGGCGCAACGCAGTTACATCCTGCTTCGCGCTGAGTTCCAGCACGCGATAGCCGATATCGCGATAGGGGATGAGTCGTTTGCGCGCGGCGGCCGCGGCGTCGGGCAGATCGCATTTGTTCAGCACGATCAGCACCTCGAGCTTTTGGTCGAAAGCCGCGACCAGGCAGCGCGCCAGCAACTCGTCGCTGAACGAGGGCTCGGCGGCGACCACCACGATGATTTGCGTGACGTTTGCGGCGATGAGTTTTTCGCGAAAGGCATCGGAGCGATGCAGCAGAGAGCGGCGCGGCGCGATGCGTTCGATCACGCCTTGTGCGCCTGTGCCGTTTCCGGCCGAAGCGTCTGCGGTGCGTTGAATTTCCACCACATCGCCGCATGCCACTTCGCTTTTTTTGCCGCGCGTCAGGCAGGCTATTTCGCGGCCGTCATCCATCCTTACCAAATACTGCCGACCGAATGCGGCCACGATTTGCCCCAATTTCACTTCATCGGCGATACTGCGTTGGCTGCCTCGTTCGCCTCTCGTCGTGCTATTTGCACTGCCTTCGACGCTCACTCGTTGCCGCCCCTTCGACTGAGCTCAGGACAGGCTTGTCTCACCTTCGAATTGAAATTGGGCGTGAGCATCAAATCTTGAACAGCGCGTCCACTTTTGCGGCGCAGATGAAATCGTTTTCCGACAGGCCGTGGATGGAGTGGGTGGTGTACTCCACCCGGCAACTGTTATAGGTGACGGTGAGCTCGGGGTGATGGTCTTCGCGGTTCGAAAGCCACGCAACCGCATTCACGAACGCGATGGTCTGGTAATAGTCCTTGAAGTGGTAAGTCTTGTCGATCAGATGATCGTAGCGCTGCCAGCCTTCAAGTTGCCGCATCAAGCTGTCAGCCTCTGCGTTCGACAGGGGCGGCGTGCCGCCTTCGCAGGGTTTGCATCGCTTGCTGGTTAAATCTCGAGCTTTGTTCATGGCCTGACTCACTTGAATTTGTAAAACATGTTGAGGTAAGCGGCAAGGTTCTGTGTTTCCTGCGTAGTGAAGTGTGCGTTGACATTGCCGCTGCACATGCCGATTTGCTCGATCAACCCGTCTGGGCTGTTTCTCTTGCGATCAAAGCGGGTGAAGATTTTGTTGCCGTCTCCCCCCATGATCGAATTATGGCATCTGTTGCAATCGTACTTTTCGAATAATTTTTGTCCGTTCTGTGCATTGCCATCCGGGAAGGGATTGGCCGATGCAGCCGTTGCAGCGCCCAGTAGAATCATTGTTGGGAAAATCAAAGTAGTGATCAGTTTCATAGTGTCCTCCTTATCGGGATTGCAGATGGGCGATGCGCACCATCGCCGGCGGGTGCGAATCGTAAAACTTGGAATACAGCGGATCGGGTGTCAGTGTTGCCGCGTTGTCCTGATACATCTTGACCAGCGCGTTGACCATGTCGGCAGCGTCGGTTTGCTTGGCGGCGTAAGCATCGGCCTCAAATTCATGTTTGCGCGAATAGGCCGACATGATCGGCGCCAGCAAGAAGCTGAATACCGGCAGCGTCATGAAGAACAGCAGCAGTGCGAGCGCGGTGGACGGCGTGTTGACGCCCAAGCCCTGATAGAACCAGGTGGTTTGCATCAGCACACCGAGCAGCCACAGGAATCCCAGGCTCAGGGCGAAGGTCGCCACGATGCGTTTCACCACATGGTGGCGTTTGAAATGTCCGAGTTCATGCGCCAATACTGCCTCTATTTCGTTGATGCTCAGACGTTCCAGCAGCGTGTCAAAAAATACGATGCGCTTGGTTTTGCCGAAGCCGGTGAAGTAGGCGTTGCCGTGCGCGCTGCGCTTGGAGCCATCCATCACGAACAAGCCTTGCGCGGTAAAGCCGCAACGCTTGAGCAAGGATTCGATGCGTGACTTCATCGCCTCGTCCTGCATCGGCGAGAATTTATTGAACAGCGGTGCGATGAACGACGGGTAGATAAACAAGATCAGCAGATTGAATACCACCCAAACCATCCACACATACAGCCACCAGTATTCGCCCATGCGCCCCATCAGCCACAACACGCCGAACAGCAGCGGCAAGCCGAGGATAGCGCCGATCAATATGCCTTTCAGCGCGTCGAGCAGATACAGCGCGAAGGTCATTTTGTTGAAACCGAAACGCGCCTCGATCACGAAGGTGCGATAAATGCTGAACGGGGCTTCCAGCAGCGAGGACAGCACCAGCACCGCGACGAGGGTGGCCATGCCTTGTGCGATCGGTGAACTGAACCAGCCATTGCACAGTTCGGCGATGAATTGAATGCCGCCGCCCAAAGTAAATACCAGCAACAACGCGGCGTCGAACAGCGTTCCCAGCATGTCGAAGCGCGTCTTGGCCGAGGTGTAGTCGGCTGCTTTTTGATGGTCGGTCAGCTGGACTTTTTCATGGAACGCCTCCGGCACGGCGGCTCGATGCGTGGCGATATGCGCCAGGTGACGGCGCGCCAGCCACAGCTTGGCCCAGGTAGTCAGCGCCAATGCGGCGATGAAAATAAAAGTGAATTGTGTAGCAGTCATAGAGGTTTTATTTCAGTGTTCGTAACAGGCGCGGTTGTGACACAATATGCATCCCGGCGTTCAACAATCTTGGGCGTTCCAAATCTTGGATTCATGAATTATGGCACAAAACCAAAACTACCTTATCTGGATAGACATGGAGATGACCGGCCTGGTCCCGGATACCGACCGTGTGATCGAAGTCGCGCTGGTGATCACCGACAACAATCTGGAAACGATCGCCGAAGCTCCGGTGTTGGTAGTGCATCAGCCGGACAGCGTGCTGGATGGCATGGATGCCTGGAACAAATCCACCCACGCCAAATCCGGTTTGGTCGACAAGGTGAAAGCGTCCACGCTGGATGAAGCGATGGTCGAGGCGCAGATGGTCGAGTTCCTCAAGGAATATGTGCCGACCCGCACCTCACCGATGTGCGGCAACTCAATTTGCCAGGATCGCCGCTTTCTTGCGCGCTGGATGCCGAAGTTTGAGGATTATTTCCATTACCGAAATCTCGACGTGAGCACGCTCAAGGAGCTGGCCAAGCGCTGGAAGCCGGAAATGGCACAAGGGGTTAAAAAGCACGGCAAGCACGAAGCGCTGGCCGATATCTATGAGTCCATCAACGAGATGAAACATTATCGCGAGCATTTCATCAAGCTCTAAGGGTGCCTCTAAAAATTCAGAGTTCGCCCAAATGCAAGACGCGGGGAAAATTTCGCCGCGCCGCATATGATGGATATGTAAGCAAGAAAGTTTTACCGCAACGCAGCATAACCAGCGACTTGGCTGTCGTTAACCAGCGGCTTATGTCACCGTCTTTTGGTGACTTAGCCGAATGGCTATGCAACGCCTTTTGACAGCTTAGTCGAATGGCTAGTAGTAGCAGCAGTTGGAATGAAATCTGGATTTTTAGCGGGGCCCTTAAAACGGCGTTTACAGGTTGCCCGCACGCCATGCACCATGGAGGTAATGATGACCACGACTAAGCCTATTTCACCTATCCCGTCCGAAAACGACCATAAACAGGTGATCGAACGACCGGATGGCTTTTACTGGCAGGATACGCTCACCGAGAAACTGTATGGCCCTTTCCACACGCGGCTTGAGGCGATGCAGGACATGGAAAGCCAAAACGACAACGGCTATGAAGAAGGCGAGTCGCTGGAAGACGCAGAAGCGGAGATCGGCATCGCCGAATGGATAGACCCGGAAACCGGTGAACCGGCAGAGAGTTTGTCACCGCGCCGCAGCGACGATTAGTCGCCAACGATTTTCAGGGTGTTGATAATCTCCGTTTACACAGAGCGTAGGGAGCAGCCCGAGGTCGAGGTGCATGAGTAACCCTATGTTTTCCATGTTTCGACCCTTCGATACAGCCCGGGACATGCTTCGCGGCAAAAACCGCCACTACGCTCTACACGAAAGGTTCTTGGCGTTTCACACCCTGTTACCCTCCAGTGGCCCGGCTCCAGCTTAAGCGCGCAGCCCGCATGGTTACGGTTGGCTAGAGTGGCGCGCGGGATCTTGTAGCCGCATCGACAGTTGCGTCGTTCGGTAAGCTGTGTACTTCAACGTCCACCTGCCACAATTGCGAAATGATAGTCTGCGCTCTGTCCGGTGCAGCGCTGCTCCAGAATCGCTCGGTGCCGGCACGACTAACGGTCGACAACAGATTGGCAGTTGTCAGGCGGCGGCGAAGTTCGCGCGCAATGGCGGGGGACGGGTCGATGATGGCGACCGTCGGACCGGCTATCTCACTTATCAGCGGGGCGAGGAAGGGATAGTGCGTACACCCCAGTACGATGGTGTCGGCTCTCTGCTCCAACAATGGCAAGACATATTGTTCGATCAATGCGCGGGTCTTGTCACCGGACAGATTGCCGGCTTCCACTTGTTCAACCAGTCCCGGACAGGCCTGCATCAGGATCTTTACATCGGCACCAAACCGTTCGTGAAGTTTTGCAAAATTGTTGCTGGCGATCGTTCTGCTGGTGGCCAGCACACCGATCACGCCCGATTGGGTGTGCGCTGCGGCCGGTTTGACGGCAGGCTCCATCGCTATGATGGGCACCGTGAATCTTGCGCGCAGCATTTGGATCGCCACACCTGTTGCGGTATTGCAAGCCACGACGATGGCCTTGGCGCGCTGGCTCAGCAGGAATTCGACGATGGCGATAACCCTTGCCTCGATCAACTGCGTGGATTTATCGCCATACGGCGCATGGCCGGAATCCGCCACATACAGCAAGTCTTCACCCGGCAGCTCGCGGCGGATCTCATGCAACACCGACAGTCCGCCCACGCCGGAATCGAAAACACCTATTGGGTTTTTTGCGGGATTGGCTGCATTCATTTTGTTAAACCTGCATGCCCAATTCAGCGCACACGCTTGTGCCCCGACTTCGAGTGTTCCGGCTCATGATGCCCCGATATCTGGCAGGCACGGCGATAGGCCAGCAGCGTGGTCTGGGCCTTCCCCAGCACGCTGCCCGGCGGATAATCGCCCGCTTCGTCAGCTACGCCAAACGTGCATCCGCTGAGCAGTTCCATGCCCTCGCTCGCATGCTCTGCGGTGTGGATATGGAATAGGCCATTGGCAACGGCCTCGACGACCTTGCGATCCAGCATCAGGTGGTGGCGGTTGCGGTGCGGGATCAGCACGCCCTGGCTGCCGTCCAGTCCGGCTGTCGAGCAAATGTGAAAGTAGCCCTCGATCTTTTCATTGATGCCGCCCACCGGCAATACTTCGCCGTGCTGATTCACCGCGCCTGTCACCGCGATACCCTGCTTGAGAGGCAGGCCGGAAAGGGACGACAGCAACACAAAAAGTTCGGCGCACGAAGCAGAGTCTCCCTCCATGCCGTAATACTCCTGTTCGAACACGATGGATGCGTCGAGCGCGAGCGGTGCGTTATGGGCAAACAGCGCGGACAGGTAGTTTTGCAGGATCAGCACACCCTTGTCGTGGATAGGCCCGGACAATTCAACCTCGCGATCGATGTTGAGCAGGCCTTCTTCACCGGCAAAGGTGCGCGCCGTGACGCGCACCGGGAAGCCGAAGCGGTAGTCCCCAAGGTCTATCTGGGTCAGGGCGTTGAGCTGGCCCGTTTTCTCGCCATGCAACGTGATCAGCACATCGCCTTCGGCAATGGATTCCTGCAGGCGCTGGTCGGGGTAATCGTGGCGCAGCGTGCGCGCACGAATTGCCGCCTCGACATCCGCTGCCTCAACCAATCGGCCACCATGGATGCTGCACAGCGCGGCGCTTTCCATCACCAGCGCCTCGGCGCGGGCGAAGATCGCGCTCTGGCGCAACTGGTCGTCCACTTCGCGGTGCCCATCCTCCAGCAGACGGGCCACGGCGGCGGCGGAAAAATGCGGCAGCCCGAGATCGCGGCAGGTATGGGCAACGAAAATAGCCGAAGCGCGGCGGGTCTCGGCGCTGGACGAAAAACTTTCGGCAAAGTCCACCTTGACCCGGAAGCGGCGTGCGAACTCCGGGTCTTCTTCCTGTAATTCGTAATACTGTTCGCGCGAACCGATCATGATGATCTTGGCATCGACATCCACCGCCTCGGGTTCGAGAGAAACAGCCGCGATCGGCGCGAACGCGGTGCCCGGCTCCTCGATCTGCAGCCTGCCGCTGCGCAGAAAGCGCCGCAGCATCTCCCACACCAGCGGGTCGGCCAGCAGGTCGCGCAGATGCAGCATCAGAAAGCCGCCATGCGCCCGGTGCAAACTGCCGGCGCGTATCCGCGAAAAATCGGTCACCAGCACATCGTTTTCGGACTGATATTCGATGCTGCCGAACAGCGAGCGGAACAGGGGATTATCTTCGATGATCACCGGCGCGCCGTGCAGGCCGTCGTTATCCACGACCAGGTTGACACGATAGCGGGACAACACGGTGCTCAATGCCTCGCGCCGGATATCCTCATCTGTATCGGAAACCTTGAACAGTTCAAGATTTTCCAGCACGTCATGCATGACCTGATCCAGATAAGCGCCGAGCTTGACCGAATCCTTGATCTGCTTCTTCAGTCCTGCCCGGATTTCCTGCAATTCGTGATCCAGCAGCGGCTTCACCACTTGGCGCCGCAATGCCGCCAGCGCCTCGTTCATCACGCGCTCCATCGGCCGGGTCTTCTCAAAATAACGGGCGATCTCCGTGCGCAGTTCCTGCTCGGCCAGCCCGATCTCGGCGCGGCGTTCCTTCGGCAACGCAAGCACTTCGTCCTCGGTATAGGCGCGCCCTTTTTTTCCAAGCAGCGTAAAAAGTATGTGTCCGGTTTCGCGGTGCATCGTAAAACTGCGGGCTTCGGCAAAGGCCTCGAGTTCGGCGAATGCCTTGGCTTCTTCCGCCTTGTGGGTTTTTTCGATGCGCGCACTCTCGACCTTGAAATCCTGCCCGTCCAGGCGCTGCGGTATTTCCGTCTGCAGCGATTTCGTCATCTGCGCCATGAGTTGCCGCAGCAGGCGTCCCTGCCCGGCAGGCAGGCGCAGCGCACGCGGTTTTTCCGGCGCATCGAAGTTGTGCAGATAGCACAGGTCGGGCGGCACCGCCTTGCTTGCGGCGGTCGATTGCATCGCCTGCTTGAGCAGCGAGGAACGCCCGCTGCCGACCTCGCCCAACACGAAAAGGTTGTAGTCGGGTTGGTCCATGCCGAGCCCGAAGCGGGCAGCTTCTTCCGCGCGCTCCTGCCCGATCCACGGCAGAGGATATTCCAGCAATTGGGATGTATCGGCGAACCCGAGCGTATCGGGAGCAATGGTGAAGCGAAGCTCGGCGGGAGTCAGGTTATGGATTGGCATTTTTTAATCACGGAGACACGGAGGATTTCCCCAATTGTAACCATTAACCTAAAAAAACAGTTGAAACTTGTAGGAACGGGCCATGCCCGCGATCAGGCAATTCGCGGGCATGGCCCGCTCCTACAAACGGCGCTCTCAAAGGGTGAGTGCAGTAGGTTGGGTTAGCAATTTCATGGTTCGACAGACTCACCACCGACGGACGTAACCCAACATCATTTAAAAAGCTGTAGGGTTCCCCCTCCGGGGATGGGACGCGAAAAGGCCGCTAACCCAACCTTTAAGCTTACCTCGTTTTCTGGACACGATGCTTGTCCACCCAGTACCCCCATGCTACCAGCAACCACTGTGCTTGACCTACCCAAGCCAGCGCGGTGACGCTGGGAGGGGGAGGGCCAAATGCATTGCCGAGGTGTATCGTCACCAGAAAAGCGACCAATGACCAGAGCGCCCATTTGCCGGTCGCGTCGATTGCCTTGGTGGTGCGCAGATACAACCACACGCCCAGCGCAAAGATCGAAAGTTCGAGTGCCGTCTCGAATATCGGCGATGACCAGACCGCGAATCCCAGCAATGGAGAGTTGCCGGGGTAGAGCGGCAAGTCCGGGTAGTGAACGACGAGATCGAGCAACCAGTGGCTGATGACCGCAAGGCCGAGCACCACTGCGCCGCTGCGGCTGCGACGGATGAAGTAATAGAGCGCAGCAAAACATATCGCCCAGCCTATGACAGCCAGCAAGCTATGCGAGTACGGGTAGTAAACGAAATCCAGCGGCGGATGTTGTGTGCCGCCTGAGAGGATGGCCACACGCTCGATGCCAAGCATCAACAGAGTAGGCCATAGCAGATCGATGAATTGCGCCGCCAAAAACAGCGTACCCAGCGAAACTTTTGGTGCGGCAGCTTTTGCACCAAACCCGACTCCGAAATGGCCAAGAAACATTTGCGTTATTCCTTACACTGGCTCTTGTTGCGAACTCTTAGCATTCGCTGCAACCAGGGCGGCCATCTCCGCTGCATCGCGCTGATCGCTATTGTTTAGCCCTGCGATGACACCAGCCTGATTTTTTGCAGGCTGGTTCTGGCTCACTTTCCATTTGCCGGATAACCTGGTGATGACGATCTCGAATCCGACGATGGCCCCGATCAGTTTTTCGGTGTACTCATGAGGCGCGTCCGATACCGACCACGGCTGGGCAAAGCCGGCTTCATTGTGCGCGGTGAGCGCTTCGAGCTGGGCGCGCAGCCAGGCAGCATCGTCGATCACGCGCAGCGTGCCGTAGGCATGCACGACGGCGTAATTCCAGGTGGGCACGACTTTGCCGGTTTCCTTTTTGGTGGCATACCACGACGGGGTAATGTAGCTGTCCGGGCCGTGGAATATCGCCAGCACCTCGACGTCTTTTGCGAAATCGCGCCACAGCGGATTCGCGCGGGCAACGTGGCCGCGCAAGGTGCCGAACGGCGCAGGCGCATCCGCGAGGTGCAGCGGAATGTGATTCGCATCGAGTCCGGCGGAAGACAGCGTGACCAAAGTGGCCAGCGGTCGCGCACGCATCAGCTCGTGCATGACATCGATACGCGGCTCTTCAAAATATTTTGGGGTGTACATGGGCGTTGAGTGGCTATATTTGACGTTAAAAAATCATTTGATTCCGTAGGGCGCAATAACCAACGGGCATTGCGCCGTATGTGTTTTCAAGCCATCCGGTGCAATGCGCTACGCTTATTGCACCCTACGCGAGCTATGCGGACTATTGCGCTGTCCCAGTTGATTGATTTGTTTGGCTTAGAGTTGAATTCTGCGAGCATTATTGTCAGGGTATAGATATTCCATGTGCTTGGCAGTGCTTCGCGCAATGGCTTCACCGCAATAGCGAGCGACAACCTTGAGCGCCATATCGATGCCCGCAGAAATTCCTGCGGAGGTGAATATCCGCCCATCTTCGACAACATGCTTGTCATACTCAACTGTTACTGATGGAAACGATTCACGCATCCAATCGAGCGATCGCCAGTGGGTTGTTGCATGGCACCCTTCAAGTAAGCCAGCAAACCCGAGAAGCATTGAGCCGGTACAAACCGATGTCAGAGTTTCGACCTCAGCGGCGCGATCACGCAACCAATTGAGCATTGCTGGGTTTTTGAGTTCTTTGCGAGTACCCCAGCCACCGGGAACAACAAGAATATCTAACTTCGGGCAGCTCTCAAAAGTGTGGTTTGGAATAACTTGCATACCTCCCGTTGTAAGTACGGGACCTTCTTTTTCTGCGATCAACAGCACTTCAAATGGCGACGGCTCTTCCTGTCTTCTTTCCTCATTGAGGCGGGTGACGGAGAAGACTTCAAAGGGGCCGCAAAAATCGAGAACCTCGATGTTCTCAAACAATACGATACCAACACGTTTTATTTCCATAGAGTTACTTTTTCGCGCTCATCGCCAGCGCGCGCAGCCGGCCTTGTTCCAAGTCCGCCGCATTTGGCTCAACCAGCCAGCCCTGCAAATTGTCCATCACCAGATCGGTCAGCGCGTGCATCCAGTCGTCGCGTTCGTTGAGGCAGGGGATGTAGTGGTATTCGCCGCCGCCCGCGTGCTGGAAATTTTCCTTGCCTTCCATAGCGATCTCTTCCAGCGTTTCCAGGCAGTCGGCGACGAAGCCGGGGCAGACCACGTCCACGCGCTTGGTCTTTTGCTTGCCCAGTTCCTTGAGCGTGGCGGTGGTGTAGGGCTTGAGCCATTCCGCCTTGCCGAAGCGCGACTGGAAGCTGAGGAAGTATTGTTCGGGCTTCAAGCCGAGTTCCTGCGCCAGCAATCGTCCGGTCTTGTGGCATTCGCAGTGATAGGGGTCGCCCTTGTCCAGCGAGAATTGCGGCAGGCCGTGGAAGCTCATCACCAGTTTTTCCGGGCGGCCGTTCTTCATCCAGTATTCGTTGATGTTGTTCGCCAGCGCCTTGATGTAGCCGGGGTGGTCGTGGAAATTTTTGATGGTGCGCAGCGCCGGGGTGTTGCGCATTTGTTGCAATTCGCCGAACACGATGTCGAAGGCGGTGGCGGTGCTGCTTGCGGCATATTGCGGATACATCGGCACGACCAGGATGCGCTGGCAGTTTTGTTCCTTGAGCTTGCGCAGCACGCTGGCGATCGAGGGGCTGCCGTAGCGCATCGCATAGTCCACCACGAACGGTGCCTTGGTGCGCTCGCCGAGGTAACCTTGCAGCAGCACAGTTTGCTTTGCGGTATGAACGCGCAATGGCGAACCTTCCGGCAACCACACGCTGGCATATTTTGCGGCGGATTTTTTCGGGCGCGTGTTGAGGATGATGCCGTTCAGGATCAGCCACCACACCGCTTTGGGAATCTCCACCACGCGCGGGTCGCTGAGGAACTCTTCCAGATACGGACGCACTGCCTGGGCAGTGGGCGCATCGGGTGTGCCGAGGTTGATCAGCAGGATGCCGGTCTTGACGGGTGTGCCATGCGCGAAAGCGGGTTCAGCCTGGTAAGCCATGAATGTGTTCCTTGTGATAGTTGATGTTGCGGGTTTCAGTTCTGTGGGCTTGAGTTCTGCGAAAGCGCATTACCCAGCAAGCGCGCGGTGATGTCCACGATGGGAATCACGCGCTCGTAGTCCATGCGTTTCGGTCCGACCACGGCGAGTGTGCCCACCACTTTTCCGTCGGCAGAGTAGGGCGCGGTGATCACGCTGCATTTGTCCAGCGAGGCCAGCCCGGATTCGCTGCCGACAAAGATGTGGATGCCTTGTCCCCGGCCGCCGGCATCCAGCAGTTGCAGCAGTTCGGTTTTTTGTTCGAACAGGTTGAACAGGCCGCGCAAGCGGTTCATGTCGGTGGACAGGTCTGCCACGTGCAGCAGATTGTGTTCTCCGCTGATGACATAATCCCGGGATTGATTTGCCTGTGCCGCATCGCCCGCGGCCAGAGCCGCTGCCATCAGCGCGCTCATGTCCTGGTGCAGTTGCTGCAGCTCGCCGCGCAGCCGGTCGCGGATTTGCGAGAAGCTGCAGCCGATGTAGTTCTGGTTGAGAAAGTTGCCCGCCTCGGTGAGTTGCGATTGGGTGTAATCCCGCTCAAGCAACAGCACGCGGTTCTCCACTTCGCCGTCCGGCATCACGATGATCAGCAGCACGCGCTTTTCGCCCAGGCGCAAAAATTCGATCTGGCGCACCGTGATCGCGCTGCGCTTCACGGTGGCGACCACGCCGGCGAAGTGGGTCAGATCGGAGAGCAAGTTGGAGGCCTGAGCGATCAGCCGCGACGGGTTGTCCGGCTGCAACTTGTGTTCCATTTGCTGCACGCTCGCGCTGTCCAGCGGCTTGGTGACCAGCATCGTGTCGATGAACAATCGATACGCCAAACCTGTTGGAATACGGCCTGCCGAGGTGTGCGGACTGCTGACCAGGCCGATGTCTTCCAATTCGGACATCACGTTGCGGATGGTCGCCGGGCTGAGCTCCAAGCCGGAATACTGGAGCAGCGTGCGCGAACCGACCGGCTGGCCTTCGCTGATGTAGCGTTCTACCAGGGTCTTGAGCAGGATCTGTGCGCGGTCGTTGAGCATGGGTTTGGATTCTACCATCCGCGATATGATGCTCAACGGACTTTAGAGGTTCCCTTTGCAAATCCGGACTTGATGTTGCGGGCGATAGTTCTTCCCGCACGACCACCGAATTCGAATCGAACCTAGCATAAATCCGCTGAAGAGTGTGCGTCATAAGTTTATATTCAGGATTGAACTTCTATCTTGTAGACTGCTCAACAGCACTTCAATTATCAAGGGGTCATGGATGTTGCGCGCATTTTTTGCATCAGGTTTGGTTGTTGCGGCTGTGGGGCTGACGGCGAATCCGGCATTCGCGGAAACACCTGTAGAGGTGCTTGCTGCTTTAAAAGCCGAGGCGTCGAGTACGCCGGGTTTTCAGGGATTCTCGGCCGAGCACGGGGAGAGTCTCTTCAAGACCAAGCATAGCCACAATCTGAGTTGTTCCACTTGCCATACCGACAATCCTGCCGCGCAGGGCAAACATTCCGAGACCGACAAGCTCATCAAGCCGCTTGCGCCGGCCGCCAACGAGGAACGTTTCACCGACATGAAAAAAGTGGCAAAGTGGTTCAAGCGCAATTGCAACGATGTGCTTGATCGGGAATGCACACCACAGGAAAAGGGCGACGTGCTCTCTTACCTGCTAACCGTAAAGAAATAAAATTGGAGACTGCCATGCTGTTAAAAGTTAAAAATCTCACCCGTATGTTTGCCGTTGTCGTATTGATTATGGGCGCCACGATGCCTGTTGCCCATGCAGATGACGACGAAGACGAAGGTCGGCAGCCGGCGGTCAGTAATGCAAAATGGGTGTCGGAATGCGGCGCTTGTCACGTTGCCTATCCGCCGCGTTATCTTCCCGCTGAATCGTGGCGCGCGATCATGTCCGGGTTGGACAAGCATTTTGGCAGCAATGCCGGTTTGGATGCCGCATCCGCCAATGAAATAACGGCTTTCCTGGAAAAGAATGCCGACACCAGAAAGCATGAAACATTGGCCAAGCCGTTGCTGCGCATCACCGAAACCCGTTGGTTCAAGTCTGAACACAGAGAAGTGGCAGCGCACAACTGGAAAAATCCGAAGGTCAAGAGCCGGGCCAATTGCGGGGCTTGCCACACCAAGGCGGAGAGCGGCGATTTCAGCGAAGACAATGTAAAAATACCCAAGTAGGAAGAGCACATCATGATTCGGCGTATTCTGGTTTGGGATGTACCCACGCGGGTTTTTCACTGGCTGCAGGCGTTGTCTTTCGGTGCGGCGTATCTGACGGCATTTTCAGAACGCATGCGCAATTATCATGTGGCACTCGGTTATATCCTGCTGGGCTTGCTCGTGTTCAGGTTGCTGTGGGGATTCGTCGGCACTCGCTATGCGCGGTTTCGCTCGTTCCTGTTCAATCCCAAGGAGAGCTTTGTCTATCTGTTAACGATGGTCAAAGGCAAGCCCGTACATTATCTGGGCCACAACCCGGCGGGGAGTGTGTCGGTCTGGCTGCTATTGGGGTTGGGACTATTCATCGGGGTGACAGGCGTGCTGGCGCTTCAGGATGACGCAAGCGATGTCGTGGTCGATCTGCACGGCCTTGTAACGAATGTCATGCTGGGTGTGATATTGCTGCACCTTGTCGGCGTGCTGATGAGCAGCATCCTGCATCGTGAAAATCTGGTGCGCGCCATGTTCACCGGTTTAAAATCTGCGGAATCGGATGAAGGTATAAAGCGTTCTTATGGCTGGCTGGGTTTGTTGATGATGGTCGCCGTAGTCGTATTCTGGTTTGCCTATGTCAAGAAACCGCTCGGGTGAAGATAGGCGCGTTAGCTCTACATGCGGTGCAGCGGGACAAAACTTGGTTTAAGGGGTAATGAATGGAATGGAGATTTAAAGTTGTAAATATTGCCGCCGGTATCTGCCTGGCGGCTTTATCGGGGATGGTGTACGCAGATAACACAGCAGTGAATCCAGCATTGCCGACTGCCGCAAGTTTTTATACAAATAATTTCCAGTCATTAAAATCACGATCACTTGATGCGCAATCCTTTAATTCGCAATCATTTAATTCCTCGTCCTACCTGCTGGCAACGAATGAAGATGATGCCCTGCTGGGGCAGGAGGGGATGACTACTGTAACTCCTGCGACGGATTTTAAGCCTCCGTTGATGTCTGGCAGAAAGGCTCACCAATATCTGGGTCTGGGCACCGTGGCTTTAGCCGGGTTGACGATGTTGGCCGCGCCAGGAGAAGGTTGTGACCACAACTGCCCACCTGCTTCACAGCAGCCGCCGAGGCAGACATCCGGTACCACCCACACCAGGCTGGCACGCGCTACCGCTGCGATGGCCATCGCCACGGTGATGACCGGACTGATTTATCACTGGGACGACATTCATTGGGAAGACGCCTTTACCGATCCGGATAAAATGCACGCGAGACTGGCTGCTGCAGGTGCGCTGCTGATGCTATATGCAGTAGAAAAGTCGGCACATTCCACAGTGCCAACCAGCCATGCGGGTATTGCCGAGTTGGGCGCCGCGGCGATGGTTGTCGCCATTAAATTGACATGGTAACGGGGTGAGATGATGCAAACGAAATCGAAAGTCGCAGCATTGTTGGCCATCGCCCTGTCAGTAAGTGGCGCCTATGCCCATGCGGAAGAAGACTTTGTGGGCTGGCTGCTGAATTTTCAGCGTCAAAAAAATGTTAGACCGGTTACCGACAAGCAGTATCAGGAGGAATGCGGGGGATGCCACTTCGCCTATCAACCCGGGTTGTTGCCGGCAAAGTCCTGGGAGGTGCTGCTGAATGCAAATGCGTTGCGCAAACATTTCGGCGTCAATGCCGAGCTCGACGATGACACCCTGAAAGTCATTCATGATTACGCAGTGGATAACGCAGCGGACAAATCCTGGTACAAACGGTCGCGCAAGATCGCTGTTGCCACTGAGGAAGGTCCAGCCCCGTTGCGGATCACCGAGCTTCGCTATATCTCACTCAAGCACCACGAAATCCCCGAGAAAATGATCAAGGGCAACAAGGGTGTGAAGTCGCTGAGCTTCTGTGACAAGTGCCACACCCAGGCTGCGAAGGGCGTCTATGATGCGGATACCGTGGATATTCCGAATTATCCGAACTGGGATGGCTGGTTTAACAAGTAGTTCGGTCTGAACCCGGGTTGAGTTGACAGTAACCAACCCTGACTTTACATTGCGCATCCCTTTCCTACCGGTTCAAAACCAACATGAAGCTCAGTGTGTTACTTCTCGCCCTGGTATCCGTTCTCAGTGGATGCGGCAAGGAATCTGCACCAGCAGCCAAAATCGAGCAACCGGCGCTGACGCTGGTGGTCGGCTCTGTCGTATCCGATAGCGGCAATGTTTACAGCGGCGAGATTCGCGCGCGTTACGAGACGCAACTTGGGTTTCGTATAGGCGGGAAGATCATCGAACGCCTGGTGGATGCCGGTGCGCGGGTTCATGCAGGGCAAGTTCTGATGCGTCTTGATCCCGGCGATACCGGTTTGCAGGCGAGCTCGACTGAAGCGCAGTACCAGTTGGCCGAGGCCGAGGCGAAACGCTATCGCGAATTGCGCGACAAAAATTTCGTCAGTCAATCGGCGCTGGATGCAAAGGAAACCGCTCTCAAGGCGGCGGCCGCCCAAGCAGGGCTGGCCGGTAACCAGGCAGGTTACACCGCCTTGCGCGCCGATCATGCGGGCGTGATCGCCGCAACGTTGGCTGAGGTCGGTCAGGTGGTCAGTGCGGGGCAGCCGGTGTTGCGCCTGGCGCAAGACGGCGAGCGCGAAGTGGCGATCGCGATACCGGAAACACGATATGAGGGCCTAAAGATCGGCGCACCAGCGGACGTTTCGTTGTGGTCTGCCGGAAATGAAGCTGCTCATCTCAGCGGACATTTGCGCGAATTGTCTCCGGCAGCAGACCCGGCCAGTCGCACCTATGCGGCGCGGGTCGCGTTGAGAAGTGCGGATGCGCAGGCGGCATTGGGGATGACGGCAGAGGTGCGTTTCAAAAATCATGACAAGCGTGACAGATTGGTCGTGCCGCTGTCGGCGATATTCCAGCAGGGCGATCAGGCGGCAGTGTGGATCGTGGCTGCGGACCACAGCGTCAGTTTGCGGAAGGTAGAGGTCTCGGCCTATCGCGATAACGGCGCGGTGATCTCGAGCGGTGTCGCGGCGGGCGAGCGCATCGTCAGTGCCGGTGTGCACAAACTTAACGCGGGAGAAAAGATACGCATCATCGAGGGAGAATTCGCAAACGGTAGCGCGCAATGAAGGGGCCCAACCTTTCCGCATGGTCGCTGACGCACCAGCAGATGGTGCTGTACCTGATCATCGTGCTGATGGCGGCAGGGGTGATCTCTTATCTCAATCTCGGCCGCGCGGAAGACCCTGACTTCACCTTCAAGGTGATGGTGGTGCGCACGCTGTGGCCGGGAGCGACGGCTCAGGAGGTCGAGCGCGAACTGACCGAACGTATCGAAAAGAAATTGCAGGAAACACCCTGGGTGGATGTGCTGCGTTCGGCTTCCAAGCCCGGCGAATCGCTGGTGTTCGTGGTCCTCAAGGATTACACGCCCAAGCCTGAAGTGCCGGAAGCCTGGCGGCAAGTGCGCAAAAAACTGGATGACATCCGCCATACCCTGCCGTCCGGCGTGCAGGGCCCGTACCCCAATGATGAATTCGGCGACGTGCAGATCAACATCTTCGCGCTGACCGGAGACGGTTTCGATCTGAGTGCGCTGCGCCGATATGCGGATCGCATCGCGCTGGATCTGAAACGCGTGCCGGATGTGAGACGCGTCGAGCTGATCGGCGTTCAGGACGAAAAGGTCTACGTCGATGTGTCGCCCAATCGCCTGGCGAGCCTGGGTATCACGCCGCAGCAGGTGGCCGAGGCGCTGCAAAAACAGAATGCGGTGAATCCAGCCGGCTTCGTCGAAACGGACAGCGACCGTATCCGTCTGCGTGTGAGCGGCGGCTTCGACAGTGTCACCCGGGTGCGCAACACCGATCTGCTGGTCAACGGACAGCACTTCCGTTTGGGAGACATCGCCAAAGTGAACCGGGGTCTGGCCGATCCGCCCGGCCCGCGGATGCATGTCGGCGGGCAGCCCGCGATCGGCATCGGTGTGATCATGGACAAGGGCGGCAACGTGATCGATCTCGGCGAAAACCTGAAGCAGGCGATGAAAGCTATTTCCGCCCAGCTTCCGGCCGGGGTGGAGGTGCACGTCGTCGCCAATCAACCGGAAGTGGTCAAGGGTTCGATCACCTTGTTCGAACGCTCGCTGACCGAGGCGGTCCTGATCGTGCTGGCCGTGTCGTTCCTGAGCCTGGGCTGGCGCACCGGCACGGTGGTGGCATTGTCCATCCCGCTGGTGCTGGCGATCACCTTCTTTCTGATGAAGATATTCGGCATCGACCTGCAGCGCATCTCGCTGGGCGCGCTGGTGATCTCGCTCGGCTTGCTGGTGGACGATGCGATCATCGCTGCGGAAATGATGGTGGTGAAAATGGAGCAGGGCTGGGACAGATTCAAGGCCGCCACGTTCGCCTATACCTCGACCGCATTCCCGATGCTCACCGGCACATTGATCACCGCTGCCGCTTTTACGCCGGTGGGATTTTCCAAGTCGGCGGCCAGCGAATACACCTTCTCAATTTTTGCGGTGGTGACGATCGCTTTGCTGGTTTCGTGGATCGTCGCGGTGGTATTCACGCCTTACCTCGGCTACAAATTGCTCGACCCGGAAAAGCTCATCGCCAAAGCGCAACGGCATGGTGCGGATGTCTCCGGAGAACTTTTGATGGATCCACTAGCCATTCGACTAGGCGAGCAAACAACACTCGCCAAGTCGCTGGTTATGGCCGGGCACCCGTATGACACGCCGTTCTATCGCCGCCTGCGCGCCGTGGTGGAGTGGTGTTTGCGCAACCGCTGGAAAGTGATACTCGCGACCGTGCTGATCTTCGTGCTGTCCATCGTGGCCTTCGGCAAGGGCGTGCAGAAACAGTTCTTTCCAGCCGCCAGTCGGCTGGAACTGATGGTGGATGTGTGGCTGCCGCAGGGCGCATCGCTCAAGTCCACCGGGCATGAAGTGGAGCGCATCGAGAAGCTGCTCAAGGATGATCCCGGCATCGCCTATTCTTCTTCATACATCGGCAATGGTGCGCCGCGATTCTTCCTGTCGCTCGACCAGCAATTGTTCGCCGACAACTTCGCGCAGTTCGTCATCGTCAGCAAAGGGCTGAAGGAACGCGAGGACATCAAGCGCCGTCTCGAAGTGAGATTCGCTGCTCCGGATTACTCCCATTTGAGAGTGCGTGTGGTGCGGCTGGAAAACGGCCCGCCGATCGGTTACCCGGTGCAGTTCCGCGTGATGGGTGAGGATCTGACCCGGCTGCGTGAGATTTCCGAACAGGTTGCGACCATGATGCGCGCCAATACGCATTTGCAAAACGTCAATTTCGACTGGAACGAAAAGATCAAAAGCGTCCGCGTCATGGTCAACCAGGATCGCGCGCGCCAGCTCGGCACGTCCAGCCAGGAGATATCACAGGCATTGCAGGGATGGCTGAACGGCGTGGCACTCACCCAATACCGCGAAGGCGATCAGCTGATCGACGTGGTGTGGCGCGGCAATGCCGGCGACTCGCGTTCGCTGGATCACTTGCCCGATCTGGACATTCCTCTGTCGGGTGGCCGGCATGTGCCGCTGGCGCAACTCGCCAAACTGGTTCCGGTATTGGAAGAAGGCATGATCTGGCGGCGCAATCGCCTGCCCACGATGACCGTGCGTGCCGACATGGCGGATGAGACGCAACCCGCGACGATATCAACGCAACTCGATGCGCAACTGGAAGAGGTGCGCGCCAAATTGCCCATAGGTTACCGCATCGAAATGGGCGGCAGCATCGAAGAATCTGCCAAGGGCCAAACCGCCATCATGAAAGTCATGCCGCTGATGCTGGTCGGCGTGATCACGCTGTTGATGATACAACTGCAAAGCATCAGCCGCACCGTCATCGTGTTCCTCACCGCGCCGCTCGGGTTGATCGGCGTGACGATGGCGCTGCTGGTGTTCCGGGTGCCGTTCGGCTTCGTCGCCAATCTCGGCTTCATCGCGCTGGCGGGGATGATCATGCGCAACGCGGTGATACTGGTGGACCAGATCCGCCAGGACGAGGAAGACGGCAAGACCCAGTGGCAAGCCATCGTCAGCTCCACCGTGCGGCGCTTCCGCCCGATCATGCTGACAGCCGCCGCTTCCATTCTGGCGATGATCCCGCTCACCCGCCAAGTGTTCTGGGGGCCGATGGCAGTGTCTATAATGGGCGGACTGGTCGTCGCCACCCTGCTCACCTGCCTGTTCCTGCCGGCACTGTATGCGGCGTGGTTCAGGGTAAAAGAGGACTGATTCTAATTTGCATTACAAACAAAATAATTTTCTAGTAGTTTCATCAGCTTGTAATGGTGCGTAGAACGCACCCTACGTTATTCCTGTTTCTATTGCGAAATGGAATTATAGGTAGGCGAGACTGCCTAGCAAACCGCAATTAAAAATATGGTTCTTGACACCATATATCGGCAGTGCTCATAATCCGCCCATGAA
>Ga0208587_1000597_pt1 | contig 19855 bp, 16 predicted proteins | sample NGESurdeep092012_7_FD_184472 | JGI IMG/M metagenome (GOLD analysis project Ga0208587, IMG submission 184472) | Arctic peat soil microbial communities from Barrow, Alaska - NGEE Surface sample 210 deep-092012 (SPAdes) | ecosystem: Environmental > Terrestrial > Soil > Wetlands > Peat ...
CAGACACGACGTTGGCACGACCTCGTGACCGTGACCAGACCTTTACCTACTAGGCGGGCGATATGGCACATGCACAATCGATATTTCTGCCCTCACTCCACCACGCGGCTGCGTAGCGGAATTCGAACCGCGCCGAGACCGGCGCCTGACTCCATTCAGGAAAGCATACTCATGAGGATTACGCGTTGGATGCTGGGCGTTGCCACCGCCCTCGCCGCCGTCCTTCCCGGGCAGGCTCAAGCCCAAGGCGTGACGACTGGTGCCGTCAGCGGCATTGTCACGACCGATCAGGGCAAAGGACTCGAAGGTGCGCAAGTCCAAGTCACGAACCGCTCTACGGGGTCACGCGCCGGCACCATGACCCGCGCAGACGGCCGCTACTATGTGCAAGCATTGGAAGTCGGCGGACCATACACGGTCAGCGTTCATCGCATCGGTTTCGCGCCAAAGGACAGCTCTGGCATCTTCATATCGCTCGGACAGAACTATCGCGTCGACTTCGATCTGAGGACGCAGGCCGCGCAACTCGGCGGCGTGACGGTCGTGGCTACAACTCCGAGTTCCATCATCTCCGCATCGCATGAAGGCGTGGCGACGACGGTTACCGATTCGGCGATCGCGCGCCTTCCAACCCTGAACCGCAACTTCACCGACTTTCTGGCGCTCACGCCGCAGGTATCGACGAAGGGCCCGGGCAACTCCGGCGCCGGTCAGAACAACCGCTTCAACGCGATTCAGATCGACGGCTCCGCCGCGAACGACGTGTTCGGCCTCAGCTCGACCAGTCAACCCGGTGGTCAGGCAGACGCCAAGCAGATCTCTCTCGAGGCCGTGAAGGAATACCAGGTGCTCCTGTCACCATACGACGTTCGCCAAGGCTATTTCTCCGGCTTCATGTTGAACGCCGTCACCAAGAGCGGCTCCAACGAATTTCACGGATCGGGCAGCATTGTGTTCCGCAATGAGAAGATGGAGAGGGACATCGACTACCTTCGCAAGGCGCCGTTCACGCAGAAGCAGCAAGGCTTCTGGATTGGCGGCCCGATCATCAAGGACAAGATTTTCTTCTCGATCTCGCCGGAGTTTCAACAGAAGTCCCAGCCGGCGTCGGGATCCTACATCGGCCAGGCAAGCAGCATCACGCCCCTTCCGCCGGTCACACAGGCCGCCGTCGACAGCTTCACCAACATCCTGAAGACGAAGTATGGCTTCTCCGACCCGGGGAACACGGGCCTGGTGACGAACACCAACCCGCTCGCGAACATGTTCGCACGGTTCGACTTCGTGAACTTGCCGGCGAGCAGCCGCTTGGTCACGCGGTGGAACTACGTGAACGCGCAAACGGACATCTTCAGCCGCAGTGGCTCGCGCATGAGCCTCTCGAACAATGGGTACACCTTCCAATCGGTGACGAATAGCGGGCTCGCCACGCTCTTCACGAACTTTGGCAAGGAAAACTCCAACGAGGCGATGGTCGGTTACACGATGATCCGCGACAAGCGCATCACGCCGCTCAACGCGCCATTCGTCGTCATCTCCCGCACGACCCCCAATCCGAATGGTGGCACGGGATCGCTTTCAGCTGGAACGGAGAACTCGTCGCAAGGCAATGAGCTCGACCAGAACATCCTCGAGCTCACCGACAACGTCACGATTCCATGGAAGTCACACCGTTTCGTTATCGGGACGAAGAACGAGTTCTACACGGTTCGCAACCTGTTCGCGCAAAACTCGTTCGGCAACTTCACTTTCGGCACACTCGACTCGCTGCAGAACAACACGCCGAGCTCGGCTACACTGGGCATCAGGCTCCCCGACGGCACTGACGGTGCGGCACGTTTCCACGCTCGTACACTCGGCGTCTACGCATTGGACGAATGGCAGGCCTCGGACAATCTGAACTTCACCTTTGGCCTCCGTCTCGACATGCCGGGCCTCACGGATAGCCCGGGCCTGAACACCAACGTTCAGAGCGCCTTGGGCATCAACACGACGCAGGTGCCGACCAGCGCGAAACAGTGGCAGCCGCGTTTTGGATTCAACTGGGACGTAACGGGCGACCAGGTCAACCAGCTCCGCGGCGGCAGTGGCTACTTCATGGCACAGCCGGCCTATGTATGGTTGAGCAACCTGTTTGGAAACTCGGGCGTGAATGGCTATGGCAATCTGAGCTGCTCAGGCATGGCCGCTGCTCCCACAATGCCAAACGCCGGATCGCCGATCGCGGGGAACTGCAAGAACGCCACTGGTGCGCCTGCCATTACCGTGAACACGGTCGATCCGAACCTGCACTTCCCCCAGGTATGGCGGAGTAACATCGGCTACGATCGTCGCTTGCCGTGGAACGTGATCGGGACGGTAGATGCCATGTACACGCGCTCGGTATACAACTTCTACTACCAGAACACCGGCGTGGTTGCCGATCCGATCGGCACCGACCGAAATGGCCGAGCCCTCTACGGCGATATCACGTCGGCATCGAGCAGCATCGTCGCATCGCGTCGGCCCATTCCGGGTACCACGCCGCAGACGTACCTCGGCGACGTGATCAGCCTGACGAACACGGCGACCAAGGATTATTCGTACAACATCACCGGTCAGCTCCAGAAGCGCTTCTCGGACTCGTTCGAGGGTTCCGCTTCATACACGTACGGTCACGCATACGACGTGTGGGATCTCACCTCCTCGGTGGCGTACTCGAACTGGCAGTATGGACGCTCGTACAGCGGTCGCCAGGATGCGCAGGATCTGAATCCCTCGAAGTGGGATGCGCCGCATCGCGTCGTTCTTGCCGGCACCTACAGCCTTCCATCGAAGACCGACATTTCGGTCACCTTCTTCGGTGAGTCCGGTGTTCCCTTCGAGTACATCTATGGCAGCGACATGAATGGCGATCAGGGTTACGGCAATGATCTCATGTATGTGCCGAAGAACGCGCATGACGCCACCGAGATCCAGTTCTCGCAGAATGGCAATCTGACACCAGCCATGCAGGCTGACTCGCTCGAGAACTACATCGTGGCCCGCGACTGCCTGAACTCGCAGCGCGGCACGATCATGCAGCGCAACTCATGCCGGGCTCCGTGGGCGAAGGTCATGAACCTGTCGGTGCGGCAGGCGCTTCCGACCACTCTCGGCCAACGCGTCATGTTCCAGCTCGACGTGTTCAACTTCCTCAACCTGTTGAACAAGAATTGGGGCGCTCAGGATCTCGGAAGCACCAACAGCCCGTACGTCCTGAGTCGTCGGACGTGGGTGCAGCCAACGGCTGGCCAGCCGCTCAAGCTTGTCAATGGCGCGATGCCGGTCTTCAACTTCTCCAGTATTCCGCAGTTCACGACGACGAACGCGTCATCGAACTACGCACTCCAGGCGCAGTTGAAGTACTCGTTCTAAGCCACAACCGCATGTCGAACAAATGGGGGTGCCAGTTGGCACCCCCATTTGTTTGTTATCTCGCCCGAAAGTTTTTTCGCCGTCAGACGTCGGGGGTCCGGACCCCGACGCGAGCGGTGATGACGCTCTTGATCCCACCCCGAACATTGAAGTCACCCAGAACTTCCATCCAGATGGGCTTCACGACGGAGGACAGGTCGTCGAGAATGCGATTCACGGCGCGCTCGTAGAAGATGCCGTCGTTGCGAAAGCTCCAGAGGTAGAGCTTGAGGCTCTTCAGCTCCACGCACACGTCGCCGGGAACGTAGGTGATGTGCATCGTCGCGAAATCCGGCGCGCCGCCCTCGAGCTGTGTCAGCTCAGCGGCGTCAGTCTCGATGCCGCCCAGTGGGCAGAGCGACGTGAACTCCGGACATTCCATCGCGATCTCATATGGGCGCCCCAGACAGGGGTTGGGAAAGGTCTCCAGCAGGTCAGGTCGTGGCATGGCCGAAAAATAGTGCCGTGAAGTGGCTCTGGCGCCCAACCAGGCGTCCATCATATGTTGAGCCGTGCTGGTCCCCTCTGGACCGACCGTTGCCACCGGGAGAACGGCCTGGCGGTACTGCCCCCTGGCAAGTCCAGGGGGCTCTTTTTCTACGACTCTCGTCGCAGCCGACGAGCCATCTCGTCCAGCACTGCACGCTCGTCCGTCGAGAGACTCTCGAGCCCGGACGACGAGATCTTGTCGAGCACGCGATCGAGCTCAACCGCACGTGCCTCGCGACTGGTGCGCACGGGGGTCACCATGGCGCGCGCGCTGGGACGCTTCTGTGCCGCAACCGCCTTGCTCTTGGCCACGATCTCATCCACTTCGTCGCGTTGCGCGCGTGCGCGGGGGAGCGTCCGCGGGATGGCGCGAGGCGGCGCGTCGTCCGGGTAGTCCGGCGCCGGCGAGATGCGCTCGCGAAGCCGGTCGAGACTGGGCGCTGGCGGGGTCCGGAAATACAACCACCCAAACGCCAACCCGCCCAGGTGCGCCAGATAGACCCAGCCGTTCCCACCCGCCCCTGGATCGCTCGCACCCAACATTCCGGCCGCGAGATTCGCCGCGAGAAGTAGAAGCACGAGCGTCCAGGCACGCATCGGAATTGCCCCAAAGAGCGCGACTTCATCCCTCGGCCACTGCTGCCAATAGGCGAACATCACTCCGAACACCGCGGCGGACGCGCCGATGAGCAGCCCGGTCCGCACGAAGAGGAGATGAAACATCGCGCCACCGAGCCCGCACCATAGAAAGTAGAGCGTGAAGGCGCGTGTTCCCATCGCGGTCTCCAGCCGAGGACCGAAGATGAGCAGCGCGTACATGTTCAGCGCCAGGTGCCACAGGCTGAAGTGCACGAACATGTAGGTGCCCGCACTCCACAGCGTGCGCTGCAAGCTTCCATCCTGGAAGCCGAGGACCGCGAAGGCATCAGCGTCGCTCACAACGGTCCACTGCAGGAACAGCATCGCGACGTTGATCGCGAGCAGCACGCGAACGCCTCGTGTCAGCCGAGGCGCGTCGTGTTCGTCATATTGAATTGAGGTCGCCATCGGATGGTGCTGCGCTGCAGCGGCTGATCTGGGTTACGCTCGCGCCACGCGAGCTCCTCTTTCTTCAACGTACTAACCAGCGCGCGCGTTGCGGGTTCCTTGGCTCTGGCTCGCCACCCGCGCATTAAGTGGCCAGCGCGGCAAGATGCGGACGTCAGAATGCACCGCCATCGCTTGCTCGAGCCAGTGCACCCATCGCCGATCGTGCTCGGGGGCGCTCTCGATCGTGGGATGCACCACAATTTGAGCGTCGCCACTCGCATCGTGTATTTGCTCGACGATTCGCAAAAGGGGGCCGTCACTGAGCGTGTCGGCCGGCACGATTGCCACGGCGTGCGCCACATGTTTCTTCGCGGCGAGCCCAACGGACATACAAACGCGCTCCACCGTCGCCGCTCCCTCGCGGCCATCCATCGTCACCTGCACGAGCGTGAGCACATGCAACAGGCCGTCGAGCGCCACCGGACGCTGGCCATCGTGATCGAGCATCACCGGAAGCGGACCCGTTTTTTCGAAGGCCGCCGACAGGAACTCGCTCTCTGCGAGCGCGTCACGTCCCACGATCGCCACAGAGTGATACCGCGAGCGGCCCATGAGGCGCGTCAGCTCGCCGCGGAGTGCTTCGGACGTGTAGATCGTCGCCGTTTCCGCTTCGATTGCGAACTTGACAAACAACTGCCGGCGACCGCTCCATGGCCCAAGGGTCTGCACCCCGGCGGGAATACCAGCGAGCGCTGCGCTCGAACTGGGAAGCTTGCTTCGCCCAAGATTCATGACGTGGGTAAAGAGTTCGCCGACGCATCTACCGCCAGGAGCACGATTCGCTCGCACAGCTCTGGAAAGGCGATTCCCGCCGCGGCAGCTGCCTGTGGCACCAAGCTTGTCGCTGTCATTCCGGGAAGTGTGTTCGCCTCGAGACAATAGAACTGTCCATCCGACGTCATGCGAAAGTCAATGCGCGCACAGCCAGCGAGCTTGAGCGCCGCAAAGGTGCGACGCGCCTTCTCCTGCACTTCAGCAGCTTCCTCCGTGCTCAGCGCTGCGGGAAAAATCTCCTCTGCCATCCCCGGTGTGTACTTGCACTCGTAGTCGTAGATCTCCTTCTTCGCGATGATTTCACCGACGGGCAGTGCTGTGCCACCGAGGATGCTCACTGTGAGCTCGCGACCGGCGATGAACTGCTCCAGCATTACCTCGTCATCGTGCTTGAATGCTTCGGCAATCGCGGGCAGTAGCTCCGACGGATGCTTCACGATGGAGAGCCCCACGGTGGATCCCTGCTTGGACGGCTTCACGATGAGCGGCCAACCTAGTGTACGCCCCACCATTTCCGCATTCGGCGGCGACTTCGGGTCAATCGCCATGAGCCAATCCGGCGTTTGCACGTCGTGCGCTCGCATGAGATACTTGGAAAGATCCTTGTCCATCGCCAGCGCGCTCGGAAGATGCCCGCTGCCCGTGTAGGCCACGCCGGCGAGATTGAGCAGCGCCTGAATCGTCCCATCCTCGCCACGTCCGCCGTGCAGCGCAAGGAAGGCGACGTCGCACTCCCCGCGCTTCGGCAGTCGCGCCGCCGTGTCAGCGAGTGATTCGGCGTTCATGCGCGCCAGTTCCTCGGGCGTCGGCGGTAGCTGCCTCAGGACAGCGCCGGCAAGCATCCGGCGCTCGTCCTCTTCAGCCAACGCCCCCTTCGCGGTGTCGATTGATCGCACGGCATGCCCGCGCGACCGCAGCGCCTCGGCGATTCGCAGCCCCGAAGCGAGGGAGACGTCGCGTTCGGACGAGGTGCCACCCATGAGTACAGTGATTCGCACAGACTTAGGAGGAAAAAGGTTTCCCGCTCACCTGTTCATCAAATACGCCAGCATGTCGCTGCGCGTGACGATCCCGGAAATGGTTCCGCCCTCAGTTACCAGGACCGCTGGCGTCGCTTTCGATAGCACCTTCTGGACCGATTCGACATGCTGGGCCGCGTCGACGACCGGAAATGGCTCGTCCATCACCTCGCCAACCACCGCGTCGAGGAACTGCGAGCTTTCCAATCCGCGCTGCGTCAGCGCGTATTCCGTCACACTTCCCACGCACTGCCCTCCGTCCAGCACGGGCAACAGTGACACGTCGTGTAGACGCATCAGGCCCAGCACCTGGCGAACCTGCTGGCCGGGGGTCGCGCTCACGACCGTTGCCGGCGCAGTGGCAACCTTGTGTGCGAGCAGATCACTGAGCGTCACGCGGTCTGACTCGAGGAGCTGGTTTTCACGCATCCATTCGTCGTTGTACAGCTTCGAGAGGTAGCGCTCTCCGGTGTCACAGAGAAAGGTTACCACGAGCGCATCGGGATCATCGACTTCGCGCGCGACTTGCAGCGCGATGTACGTGATCAGCCCGGACGACCCGCCGACGAACAATCCTTCTTCACGCGTGAGCCGCCGGGCCATCGCGAAGGAGTCGCGGTCGCTCACCGTGCGATAGTCGTCGATCACCGACATATCGAGGGTGCCGGGAAGCTTGTCCTGCCCGATTCCTTCGATCTTGTACGGCGCCCCTTCGATCTTGTTCTTCCCCTTGCTCCGCCAGAGCTCGGCGAGGATCGATCCCTGCGGATCGCCGGCAATGATCTTGATACTCGGGTTCTTTTCCTTCAGATATCGCCCCACCCCGGTGATCGTTCCGCCCGTGCCTGCAGAGGCGACGAAGTGCGTGATCTTGCCTTCTGTCTGCTCCCATAGCTCCGGGCCCGTCGTCGCATAGTGCGCGTTCGGGTTCACCTGGTTGTAGAACTGATTCGCAAGAACCGCGTTTGCGGTCTCCTCCGCGATCCGCTTCGCCATCATGACGTAGTTGTCAGGATGATCCGGCGCGACAGCGGTCGGCGTGATGATCACTTCCGCACCGAATGCTTTGAGCAGACGCACCTTCTCCTGCGACATCTTGTCCGGCATCGTGAAAATGCACTTGTAGCCCTTGAGCGCAGCGGCGATGGCGAGACCGACGCCGGTGTTGCCGCTCGTCCCTTCCACGATCGTTCCGCCAGGCTTGAGCTTTCCTTCTCGCTCCGCCTGCTCGATGATCGGCATTCCGATGCGGTCCTTCACCGAGCCGCCCGGATTGAAGAACTCCGCCTTGCCGTACACTGGTGTACGAATGCCGCGCGCGATGCGGTTGAGGCGGATGAGTGGCGTCCAGCCGATTGTGTCGAGAACGCTGTCGTACGGACGAAGGTTACGGGTCATGGGGTGAGACCATGTTTGTTCAGGATCGTGTCACCCGGTAGCGCGTGTGCCTCAGGATGACGAAAGTAGACGGGAAACAGTACGGTCGTCGCCAGTGGCTCTCCGCGAAGCTTGGCCGGCACGAAGCGCAGCTCCTGCGAGCCCTTCACCGCCGCGGAGTCCAGGGCCGCATACCCGCTCGACTCCTCGATCCGCGTCGAGTCGGCGCGCACCTGGCCCGTGGTATCGACATAGAGCCTCAGAGTGACATTGCCCTGCACGCGACGAGCATAGAGGACAGCCGGATAACGGAAGGGCAGATCGGTGTTGAGCACCTTGGGCATTTCATCGGGGTGCGCCGCTTGAGCCTGGAAGGCCTGCGCCATTTTCTGCGCGGTGTCCTTCTCCATGCAGCCGCTCGTGGCCGTCATGGAAAACATCGTATACCAAACGAGTTGCGGCATGCGCGCAATGTACCCGGTATGTCGCTTCACGATTTTGCTTGCTCGGTGAGCTCGGCCATGAGCTGCAACGCGGCGAGCGGCGTCAGCGTATTCACGTCGATCGCGCGCAATCGCTCGACCGCCACGTGAAGCTCCGCCGGAACGAACAGACCGAGCTGACCGGGCGACGCCAGCGTTGAACGCGAACGCTTTGCGCCAGCCATGGCGGGCGCGAGCGCTGGGACAAGATGCTCGGCCTCGCCTTCGAGTAGCGCGAGCACCGTCCGCGCCCGCGCAATCACCGGAGCCGGCAGCCCCGCGAGCCGTCCGACCTCGATACCGTATGACCGGTCCGCGCCGCCGGGTTGCAACCGGTACAGAAACAGGATCTGGTCGCCAACCTCGCGCACGCCGACGTTATAGTTACGTACTGCTACTAATTCGTCCGCGAGCTGTACGAGCTCGTGATAGTGCGTCGCGAAGATCGTCTTGCAACCCACGCGGTCGTGCAGATGTTCGCTCACCGCCCACGCGATCGAGACCCCGTCGTAGGTGCTCGTGCCGCGTCCGATCTCGTCAAGCAGCACGAGACTCCGCGCTGTGGCCGTATGCAGGATCGCGCTTGTTTCGGCCATCTCTACCATGAACGTCGATTGGCCGCGCACGAGGTTATCGCTCGCGCCCACGCGCGTGAACACGCGGTCGCAGACGCCGATCGTCGCCGCGGCGGCGGGCACGAAGCTCCCCGTTTGTGCCATGAGCACGATCAATCCGACCTGTCGTAGGATCGTGCTCTTGCCCGCCATGTTCGGGCCCGTGAGAATCACGAGTCGCGCATCCTCCACGAGCCGCACGTCGTTCGGGATGAACTTGTCCCGCGGCATCATGCGCTCCACAACAGGATGCCGGCCGGCCGAGATGTCGAGATCGAATCCGTCGGTGAGCGTCGGGCGCGTGTAGCCCTCGCGAGCTGCGACGTCGGCCAGTGCGGCGAGGACGTCGAGCTCGGCGACAATGCTCGCCGCACACTGAATTCGACCCACCTCCCGGCCCACCGCTGCGCGCAACGCCTCAAACAGCGTGCGCTCGCGCGCCTCGATCCGCTCCGCGGCCGTCAACACTTTCTCTTCGTATTCCTTGAGTGCCGGAGTGACGAAACGCTCGGCACCCGTGAGCGTTTGACGGCGTTGATAGTCGGCGGGCACGAGGTCGCGGTTGGCGTTCGTCACCTCGATGAAGTAGCCGAACACTCTGTTGAATCCGACCTTCAAAGAGGGAATCCCGGTGCGCGCGCGCTCTTCGGTTTGAATCGCCGCAATGGCGTCCTTTCCGCCGTCCCGCAGTGCCCGAAGTGCATCAAGTTCTACATCTATTCCCACAGCAATTGTTGCGTCGTCGCCGAGTTGCAGTGGTGGTCGCTCCACGAGCGTGGTGCGAACGGATACCGCGATCTCCGCGCATCCGTCCCACTGTCGCATCAGTCGTGCAATCACGCCCGCCCCGCCGAGTCGTGTGGCGGCAGCTTCGACCTCGGGCAGCCGTGCGAGCGAGAGGCCGAGCGCGGCCATCTCGCGTGGAGTTGCTCGTCCTGCCGCGGCTTTAGTGCCGAGTCGCTCCACATCGCGCACGCCGTCGAGTACGGTACGCAGTGCATCGCGCGCGCCGGCATCGTTCACGAGCGCGCTCACCGCATCGAGGCGCAGGTCGATGCGCTCGCGGTCGATGAGGGGTGCGAGCAGCCACTGGCGCAGCAGACGTGTTCCCATCGGCGTCATCGTCCGATCGAGCACGGCGAGCAGCGTGCCCGACGTATCTGCGCCGCGCAGCGATTCCACGAGCTCGAGGTTGCGACGTGTCATCTCGTCGAGTGGCATGATGCCGCCCGCGCGCTCGACCGTTGGACGAGCGAGCTGCGGCACGCCAGCCGGTTGCATCTCCTTTAGATACCGCAGCAGTGCGCCAGCGGCGGCGATCGCCAACCCGTCTTCGGCCTCGAGTCCCAGACCGTCGAGCCCGCGTACGTCGAATTGTCGTGCAATGTCGTCGCGCGCCATCGGCTCATCGAACTCCCATGACTCGCGCTCGGTCACGAGCACTCCGTCGAGCGCAGACGTTCCCGGCAGTGCGGCGACGTCGCGCGGTATGAGGAGCTCACGAGGGGCAAACCGCGCGAGCACCGTGTCCACCTCCGCCAGCGTGGTCACCTTGAGGCGAAACTCCCCGGTAGAGACATCGGCGGCCGCAAGGCCAATTGCTCCACCCACCAACGCACCAATGGCGACGACGAAGTTGTTTCGCGATCCGTCGAGCAGCTCGTCCGCAAAGGCGACACCAGGCGAGATCGTTTCCACCACTTCGCGGCGCACGATTCCCTTAGCAAGCTTCGGATCCTCCATCTGCTCGCAAATCGCGACACGGTAGCCCTGCTGCACGAGACGGCGCAGATATTCCGGTCCCGCCTTCACCGGCACTCCGGCCAGCGGAACCTCGGCGGCGCCACCATTGTTACGCGCCGTCAGTGTGAGTCCGAGCACCCGTGCTGCCGTCTCGGCGTCTTCGTAGAACATCTCGTAGAAATCGCCCATTCGGAAGAACAGGATGGCACTCTGGTGTCGTGCCTTGATCTCCCGGTATTGCTGCATCACCGGTGTCGCCACGGTGCCGCTCACGGCGTCTTCCCCTCCGGCGCCGGCTCCTCGGTCGTCACGAACCCAATGATGCCCCGCTGCTTGAGCGACGCGACCTCGTCGAGCGCCGCCTGGCGCGTAGGATAGAAGTCGAGCCGTACGCGGAATGGCTTCGTCGTTCCACTCACACGCGCTTTCACTCCACTCGCGCCGAGCTTGGTCACGAGCCGCTCTGCATCGGCGCGTGTGTTGTACGCCGCAAGTTGAATCGTGTAGACGCCGCGCGCCTTGGTGGCGGGTTTGGTTGCTCGCTCCGGAACACCGGCAGGCAGCGTCGGTTTATCTAACGGTGTCGTCTTCGGAACGACCTCGGCTACCGTCTTCCTCGGAGCAACTAGTGTCGGAGGCGACGAATCGCGCGCTGGCGTCGCAGGAACGCTCGTAATCGGCACACTCGCGACAGGCGCATTCGCGCCTGCGTCCGCGCCGGCACAGCGCGAGCCGAAGTAATCGATCTGATTGCGCAGCTCGACGTCCGTGTTCGATACGGAGGTACGAGCCTCGGCAATCATCGCGCATCCCGTGCGCGTATCCCGTTGCTCGAAGGCAAGGCGTGCGGCGGCAAACGCGGCGATGCCTCGCGCCGGGCTCACAGGATGTTCTTTCACGAAACGCTGGAGGTGCTGCAACGCGCCGGCACGGTCACCGCGCGCCTGCTCGAGCTCAGCAATCGCGAGCAAGGCATCGTCCGCGTACGCCGACAGTGGATACTCGACGATCACGCGCCGATAGTCGCGCTCTGCATCGGCTGCCGTCTCCGCCAATGCACCGCGCCAGTAGAGTGCGTTCCCGTAGCCCGTACTGCCTTCTTGCTCGCGCTTCAACAGCGAGTCCACGAGTGCGCGACCCGCGACCCCATTGCCCTCACTTACCAGCCGCCACGCGCGGCGAAAGACGGAGTCGTTCGGTGATGCAGTCGCCGCGGTGGACTGCGCGCGAGCACAGGAAGGGACAGAAAAGAGCAGCAGAATGCTGAACAGGGCGAGACAGCGCATCAGGTTATTCAGGGGATTTGTACACGGTCAGGCCGCGCGTCGCGACGACCCGGTGCCGCACAGCGCGAGCACGAGTGATGTGAGCAACTGCTCATCCGACGAGATCTTCGTTTCCTTGAATGCTTCGTCGGCGGCAAGAAGCGCGGCCAGCGCCGCATCGAGCTCTCCCGCGGACCAGCGCTCGGAGTACTTCGTCCAGGCATTCACCGCGTCGCCCCATGGTCGTCCGGGGAATGCGCCAGTCTCCCTCAAGAGCGTCATGAACTCATTGTACAACGATCTCGCTGGAATACCCCGTGCACGCGCGGCCTCACCATACGACAGCGCAAGCGTCTGCGTCGCGAGATGCATCCCGATGAGCACCGCGCTCATCTTGGGCTGCTGGAGCACGCCGGGAATGAGCGTGAGAGCAGTCGTCGCGTCACGTGCGGCGACTGCGTCGAGCAGATCGCCGAGCGATTCGCCGCGTCGCACACCCACGACGGACGATACTGCCGCCTCGTCTATCGTATCACTCGAGAAGCTAGCGAGCTTTTCGAGCTCCATCGCTAACTGGGACAGATCGTCACCGACCGCTTCCACGAGGAGAAAAATAGCGGCAGGTGTGATGATGCGCCCCAGCACAGTTTCCGCCTGGTACGCTACCCACTTCGGCACGCGGTCGCCGGTAAGCGGTGCAAATTCAACTGCCGTGCTCCGCTCGCTCAGCCCTTTGTCCACCTTGATACCGGAGAGCGATACCAGCAACAGCACCGAATCAGCGGCAGGTCGCTTGAGATAGTCATCGAGGAGCTTGCGGGCGTCTTTTTTCAGCTTGTCCACCTCGCGCATGACTACGACTCGCCGCTCGGCAAGCATCGGTGGCGTACTCAACAGCGAATCGAGCGCTTCCGCATCGACCTCGGTGCCACAACGCAATTCAAGGTTGAAGTCGCGCGTCGCGGGATCGACAGCCGCTTCGACGAGCTCTCGGACACGCATGTCCTTGAGAAAGTCGTCGTCTCCGTAGAAGTAGTAGACGGGGTCGAATTCGTGCTTCTTCAGCGCGGCATGTAGCGCTTTCTCGCCGACGGATGCCATGCAGGAAATATACGGCGACGCGGCGAGAGCGGGACGATCCAGCTGGTCCGGCGGCTACGGCCGAGAACTAACGGCCGGCAGCGTCGCTCGCGAAATGCCATGGCGCTTGCTGCGCCACGAACACCGCAGGCCAGAGCGGCATCCCTGCCGGCATCGAGGCCACGATCGTTGGCGTTGTGAGCGGGGAGGGCTCTATTTCCGGGCGCGACGCAACAACCGGCGCCATGCGGATAACCTCATCCCGTGTGCTTGCAAACGTAACTGCTCCGGCGAGCCCAGCGGCGATAAGAACCCCGGTGGCGATCACCGTGTAAGCCCCCATGGAGAAGGGACGCCACCACTCCACTGACGCTGCCCCTTCTGCCTGTCGCGCCAGCTCCAAGGATGCTCGCTCGGCCTTCAGACGTGCCTGCAGGCGTTCACCGAATGCCGCCGAGGGCTGAATCGTCGGAAGGTTTCGCGCAATGAGCAACGCACGACGTACGCGCGTGTCGAGTTGTGCACAGCGTTCGCAAAGCTGGCGATGTTGCGCCATCCCTTCGAAGTCCACGCTGCTGAGCGTGTCGTCGACGTATGCGTCGTACTTTCGCCGAAACTCCCGACAGTTCATTGAGACAGGGTGCTGGGTAAGAAGGACGATTTCGCTGCCCAACGTACCCTTCGCACCGGGTGCTGTTCCAGAGGAACCAGATCTCAGTACACCGGGAGGGGCAAGACAAGAGGGCGCCCGTCCGTCGGTGCGCCCCTTGGCAGCCCTGTCCGCCTGTCCGACTGTCCTTCTGAGCGCGTATCGCCCGCTCAGTCCACCCAGGGCTCGATGATCTCCGCGAACGCATTCCGCGCCCGGTTGAGTCGCGACTTCACTGTGCCGAGGTTGCAATCAGTGATGTCAGCAATTTCCTCGTACGACTTGCCCTCCAGCTCGCGCAGCACGAAGACCTGGCGATGGTGCTCTGGTAGCTTCGCAACCGTTTCAGCGACCAGCTCACGTAGATGCCGCTTCCGGTATAGATCGTCCGGACGGGCCGTCGTGTCTTCGAACTGTAGCGGACGATCGTCGTCATCCCAATTTCCCTTGATGGTCTGGAAGAGTACGAGCGGGTTCCGCGAACGGTTACGCAGCTCGTTCTTGGCCAGGTTCGACGCAATCGTGTACGCCCAGGTCGAGAACTTCTTCGACCGGTCAAAGCGGTGCAGATGACGATAGACGCGGATGAACACCTCCTGAACGAGGTCTTCCGCCTTCTCCCGGTCGCCAATCGTGCGATATATGAAGTTCAGTAGACGCGTTTGATAACGCTCTACGAGTTCTTGAAAGGCTCGCTCCTCGCCGCCTAGAAAGGACGTGACGATTTCAGCATCGTCCATCGCGCGAAGTTGTTCGCGGATCGAAGGTCCTTGCTGGGCAGTCCGCTTCATTGCGATGTCAGCCATGGTGTCATCCCCGGTCCTGCGAAAGGGTACGTTCGAACAAGTCACTTCTGATCTCTCGATTCTTCTGCTCTTCTCTGCACCCGGGTAAAAGCAGGGGCCATGCCGGATTGAGCGAACTAGGGAACATTTTCCAAACTATTGATACACAATGACTTATGGAGACGGCCAAGCTGTGTTGCGCGTTAGGTCGCGAGCAACGGTTGTCCTCCTTTTAGTACAGCATGCGAGAATGCCCCCAGTCAGTGTCCACTTTTGACACGTCTGGAGGCATTCTGGTTTACGCTGGCGACCGCCTTGCGCAGTGAGAGCAATAGCCGTCAGCCCAGACACATTATAGTAGAGCTCGCTATTAGCCTGTCTTGAACCCAGCCACGAACATGAGCGCCAAAGCAGTCTTGGAATCGATGATCTCCCCGCTGCTGATACGCTCGAGCGCCTCCGAGAGACGTATGATCACGAGGTCGACGAATTCGTCTGCCTCGCGATTGTGTTCGCCGTGCGTGAGACCGGTCGCCATAAAGAGGTGGATCACCTCATCCGTAAACCCGGGCGTCGTGAGAATGGACGTCATCGGCTCAATGTGGTCGGCCGTACAGCCCGTTTCCTCCTTGAGCTCCCGCACCGCGCACTCCACCGGTGTTTCGCCTTCGTCGAGCCGGCCAGCGGGAATCTCGTACAGGTAACCTCCAGCCGCGTATCGATACTGCCGCAGCATGAGAATCTGTGGCTCGTCGCCCATCGGGCCGCTCATGAAGGGAACCACCGCCGCCGCACCCGGATGCCGCGCGATGTCCATCTCCATCGTCGTACCGTCCGGGAGTCGTACCGTGTCGCTGTTCAGCGTGACGATCTTCCCACTATACAGCTCACGGCTCTCCAACATCTCCGTGGGACGTTCTCCCTTTTTTCGTGCACGTAGTTCCGCCGCCGTCACCACAGCCGGCCCACTCAGTGCCTTCTTCGCCGGCGTCATGCGGCCACCTCGCCGCCATCACCCGCGACAATCTCGGGTGCCATTCCTGTCACCGCCGCTACCGGCGCGGCAACGACGTCGGGGTCGCCTACCACGACGATGCGAAGCTGCTCCGGATGCAAATGTTGCTGCGCAGCACGGAGCACGCCGTCGGTCGTCACGGCTCTCACCTTCGACCTGTAGACGTCGTAGTAGTCCTCGGGAAGGTCGTGTATGACCAGATTCTCCAGCGCACCGGCGATCGCCGCGGTGGTCTCGTAGCGAATCGGGAACACGCCGTCGAGATAGCTCGTCGCGAGAGTGAGCTCGTCCTCATTGATGGGCGCGGTGCGTATGCGCTCGATCTCGTTCAGAATCTCCTGCACAGCCGCCCCGGTCACATCGCTCTTCACCGCCGTCTGCACGACGAATGGCCCCGCGCTACGCCGCCATTCAAACGTCGAGGAAGCCCCATAGGTGTAACCGTGCGCTTCGCGCAGGTTGAGGTTGATGCGCGAGGAAAAAAGTCCGCCAAGCACGGCGTTCATGACCATCACGTCGAAATAATCAGCGGTAGTACGCGGCAGTCCCGCGTGCCCAACGCGCAGCTCCGACTGCGGAGCGTCCACCTTCGCGACCACGCGCACGAGCCGTCCCAGTTGCGCCGTGTCGATCCCGCTCGGCGCCGGAGTTAATCGAACCCCTTCCCAATCACCGAACAGCGATTCAGCAAGTGCCGCGGCGGTGTCCATCGTCACGTCGCCAGCGAAGATCAGCGTCGTGCCACTCGGCTGATACCGCGCGGCATAGAACGCTTGCACGTCCGTGCGATTCAGTGCGCGCACACTCGCTGCGTCGCCTTCCTCTGGCGCGGCGTAGCGCGCCGCTGCATGGTACGCAGCGTGCGCGAATTGCTCGTCGGCAAGTTCCCGAGGCTCAGCGAGCTGCTGGAGCAAATCTGCAAGCCGCTGCTTCTTGAGACGCTGCACCTCTCGCTCCGGAAACGCCGGCCATCGAAGGAGATCGCGGACAAGCGCGAGCGCGGCCGGAAGTCGATCGCTCAGCACGGTGAGCGACACCGTGGCGACATCCCAATTGGCATGTGCTTCGACTGACGCACCGATTCCCTCGAACCGATCCGCCAGCGCAGCGCCATCCATACCCGCTGCGCCTTCAAGAAGCAGGCGTGCCGTTAGCGCGGCCACACCCTGCTGGCCATGCGGTTCTACCGATGCGCCGGCCTCGACGATCGCCAGCACGGTAACGAGTGGTAGTTTGGCCACCGGTGCAACGAGAAGCTGCACGCCGTTCGAGAGCGTGCGCCGATCAAAATGCGGAAAGTGATAGTCGCGCGACGGCGCCGGTGATGGCTTCGGCGTCGGTGCGCTCAACGGCGTTTCCGGAATCGTCTCGCTCACGGAGACTCCGCCATTGCCAGCTCATCCTGTGCTGGCGTTTTAACTGACTCGCGCGGCACATACAGCAGACTCGCGCGGTTCGCAGGCATGAGTTGCTCACGTGCGAAGGCGTTCACCCGCTCCACCGTCACAGCACGGTATCGCTCTGCTTGCACGTTCACGAGTCCGGGATCACCAAAATAGGTTGCAAACATGGAAAGCCGGTCGGCGCGATCGCCCGCGGACTCGAGTGCAGCCACGAGGTCGGTCTCGATGAGGGCGACCGCGCGGGTGACTTCATCATCCGCCACGCCTTCAGCAACTAATCGATCGATCTCGACGTGGACTACACGCTCGAGCGCCTCGGCTGATGTCTCCGGCCGCGCCGTCACATCGACGACGAGCAAGTCGCTTCCCTTCGCGAGATCGTAGGTGAAGGCCGTTGCCTCCGCGGCAACCTGCTGCTCGCGCACGAGCGCGCGATACAGGCGGCTTCCCTTTTTGAGGCCGAGAATGGCACTCGCCACACTCGCCACGAAGTAGTCGTCCGTGCCGAAGACCGGAGAACGGAAGGCGACGAACAGTCGTGGAAGCATGACGTTGTCCGCCACCACTTCGCGCAGTGGACCGCCGAACGTCGGCGGCAGTGACATGTCGGGAAGGGGTGGTTTGCCTGCACCACGCGGAATTGAGCCGATGTGCCGCTCGACCATGGTCCGTGCTTCGGTGGGATTGAAATCGCCGGCGATGGAGAGCACAGCATTGTCTGGCGTGTAATACGTCGAGAAGAACGTTGCGATATCTTCAAGACTCGCTGCGTCAAGATCCGTCAGCGATCCGATCAGCGAATGATGAAAGGGATGCTCCGGCGGAAAAGCGAGCGCCGGAAGACGCTCCCACCAGGTGCCGTACGGCTGGTTGTCCATCGACCAACGCCGCTCGTTCTGCACGACGTCGCGCTGCGTGTCGAGTTTCTGCTGCGTCATGGCCGGCAGCAAATAACCCATGCGATTCGCCTCGAGCCAGATCGCGAGCTCGAGTTGATTCGACGGGACGGTCTCGTAATAATTCGTCCGGTCAAGCCAGGTTGAGCCATTGAGCGTGCCTCCGGCTCGTTGGACGAGTTCGAAGTGCTCGTTGGAGCCGACATTCGCCGAACCCTGAAAGAGCATGTGCTCGAACAGATGGGCAAAGCCAGTGCGGCCAGTACGCTCGTTTGCCGAGCCAACATGATACCAGAGGTTCACAGCGACGATCGGTGCCGTGTGGTCCTCGGAGAGTACGACGAACAGCCCGTTGGGGAGCTGGAACGTCTCGATCGGAATGTGCATCAGTACAAATTGTACTCTAGGTAGGGCCTTCTAGGAGTCTGTCGGATGAAAGTGTGATTTGAACCTGGCATTCGCGAGAGATCATTGTACGGTGGCGCCATGGCGAAAACTTTCCGTCCCTACACGCTCGACCAGCAGTTGTTGCTGCCTCCCGACCTGCGCGCGTGGGTGCCCGAAGGACACCTCGCGCTCTACGTCAGCGATGTGGTCGAGGCGCTGGATCTCTCGGCGATCCTGAGCGTCTACGCGGCGGCCGACCCCCGCGGTGGCGTGCCGTCTCATCCGGCGATGCTTGTCAAGCTCTTGGTCTATGCGTCCTGCACCGGGATGCCGTCGTCGCGCCGCATCGAGCGGGCGACCTATGAAGACGTGCCCATGCGCGTGCTCGCCGGCGACCAGCACCCCGACCACGATACCATCGCGGCGTTTCGACAGCAGCCCCTCACCGCGCGGTCCGGGCTCTTCGTTCAAGTGCTGCAGCTCTGCGAACGCGCGGGCCTGGTGAAGCTGGGGCACGTCGCACTCGACGGAACGAAAGTGCAGGCGAACGCCTCGAAGCACAAAGCGATGAGTTCTGGGCGAATGACGGAAACCGAGCAGCGATTGGAAGCCGAAGTCACGGCCCTGTTGGCCCAGGCCACCGCGCGGGATGCGAGCGAGGACCAGCAGTATGGGGTGGGCCGACGAGGGGATGAGTTGCCGGCGAAGTTGGCGGCGGAGTTGGCGCGGCGGGAGAGTCGGCTGGTGAAGATTCGCGAGGCGAAGGTGGCACTCGAAGCCGAAGCCCGGGAGCGCGCGAAAGCGGCGGCGGTCGAAGCGCGCGCGAAACTGGTCGAGCGGGAGCGGCCGAGCGAGGAGACAGGGAAACGGCCCGGCGGTCGACCCCCGGCGGTGCCCGACCCAGAGTCGGCGGTACCGGAAGCGCGAGCCCAGCGGAACTTCACCGATCCGGAGTCGCGCATCATGCGGGATGGGGCGACGAAGAGTTTGGTCAGGCGTCCAATGCGCAGGCGGTGGTGGACAGTCACGCGCAGGTGATCGTGGCAACGGGTGTGACGCAGGCCGCGACCGACGTGCCGCAGTTGGTACCAATGCTCACGCAGGTGCACGCCAATACGGGACATTGGCCGACTGTGGCCTCGGCGGACGCGGGCGACTACAGCGAGGCCAACATGACGGCAGCGGCACTCGCGGCGGTCGATCTCTATATCCCGCCTGACAAGCACTCGCATGGGCGGTCGGCCGCATCATTGACTGCGGTTGTGCCCGCTCCCACGGGCGATGATGCGTCATCGAACGACCACGACTCGTTGCCACCAGCACCAGCACCACCAGCACCACCAGCACCACCAG
>Ga0208587_1000601_pt1 | contig 19767 bp, 18 predicted proteins | sample NGESurdeep092012_7_FD_184472 | JGI IMG/M metagenome (GOLD analysis project Ga0208587, IMG submission 184472) | Arctic peat soil microbial communities from Barrow, Alaska - NGEE Surface sample 210 deep-092012 (SPAdes) | ecosystem: Environmental > Terrestrial > Soil > Wetlands > Peat ...
GACCAGTGGAAGCGGTCGGCCGGCAAGAACCAGCGCGCGCCGAGCACGACGAAGAACGGCGCGGTGTAGACAAACAACACCGCGCGGCTGGCGGTCGTGAATAGCAGACCGCGATAGATCAAAATGAATTCGACGCTGAAAGCAGCGCCGGCGGCCAGGCCAGCGAGCAGCGTGCCGTCGTGCGACAGCAGCCGGATGCCGCGGGCCTTGGCCCAGGCGGCAACGATCAGCGCCGCGCCGACCGAACGCATCGCCGCCTGGATCATCGGCGGGATGTCATGGATCGCGAGCTTGGCCGCGACCTGGTTAAAGCCCCAGGACAGGCAGAGCACGACCACGATCGCCGCGGCGACCGCATCGAGCGGGCGGGTGACGTGATGGGATGCGGGCGAACTCGACATGCGATGGGGATTTCCGGCGGCGGCGTTGCGTGTCTTATCGCGCCAGGCGGCTCGAAGCTACGCAGTGTCCAACATGGCAATCATGCTTCACACCGCGCGGCAATGCGCGCAGATGCCGCTGATCTCGATCACCGGTGTCTTCGGCATGAAGCCGGCGGCGCGCGAGGCGGTCTTGATGGTGTCAGCGACGGCGGCGGAGGCCGCCTCGCCCACCGCGCCGCATTGCTCGCAGATCAGGAACACCACCGGATCGCCGCTGGCGTGATTGTGCACGCAGGCGATAAACGCATTGCGGCTTTCGATGCGGTGGACCAGACCCTGCTCGCGCAGGAAATCCAGCGCGCGATAAATCGTAATCGGCGCCGGCCGCGCCGCCCGCAGCGCCAGCCGGTCGATCAGCTCATAGGCGCCGAGCGGCGCATGGCTCGCCAGCAGCGCCTCCAGCACGCGCCGGCGGATCGGCGTCAGCCGTTCCTTGCGCGCGGCGCAGATCGCCTCGGCATGCGCGATGGCATCGCTGGCGCAGCGATCATGGTCGTGACCGGGCGTCGGAAACGCCGCGTGCGAATGTGGCTTTCGGGCCAATGTGTGCTTCGCTTTCATGCTGCTAAGTCTAACGCGAGTGCGGCCAAATCGCGAAAAGGTGAACCGCCACCCTAGATATATATTGCACTGCAACATAAATAGGGGCAGGTTCCTGCCCTCATTTCAGGCCACCCATAACCGGCCCGTTGGCGGCCGCTAGTCACGAGGACTGCCATGCTCAAAGGCAAGACTGCGCTGGTCACCGGCTCGACCTCGGGGATCGGCCTCGCCACCGCCCGCGCGCTCGCGCAGGACGGCGCCAACCTCATGCTGAACGGTTTCGGCGACAAGGCCGCGATCGAGAACGAGCGCGCCGGGATCGAAAAGGAATTCGGCATCAAGGCCCTCTACTCAGCCGCCGACATGAGCAAGCCGGCCGAGATCGCGGAGATGATCGCCACCACCGAGAAAGATTTCGGGTCGCTCGACGTACTGGTGAACAATGCCGGCATCCAGCACGTGGCGAATATCGAGGATTTCCCGATCGAGAAATGGGACGCGGTCATCGCCATCAATCTGTCGGCGGCGTTCCACACCATCCGCGCCACGGTGCCCGGCATGAAGAAGCGCAAGTGGGGTCGTATCATCAACATCGCCTCGGCGCATGGGCTGGTCGCCAGCGGACAGAAGGCCGCCTATGTGGCGGCCAAGCACGGCATCGTGGGTTTGACCAAAGTGGTCGCGATCGAAACCGCGAACAACGGCGTCACCTGCAACGCCATCTGCCCGGGCTGGGTGCTCACACCGCTGGTCGAGCAGCAGATCGTCGCGCGCGCCAAGGCGTCCGGGCAAACGTTCGACGAGGCGAAGGTCGCGCTAGTGTCGGAGAAGCAGCCGATGCACGCCTACACCACGCCGGATAACATTGGCGCGCTGGCGGTGTTCCTCGCCGGCGACGCGGCCGCGACCATCACCGGCTCCGCCTATTCGATCGACGGCGGCTGGATCGCGCAGTAATGAAGATTCGTAAGTTTTTGCGATGATCGAATTTCTCTTGCGTGCCTTCGACGGCGACAAGTCGGGTAAGCCGATAGGCAGCAAGCGCATCAATCTAGCGCTGCAAGGTGGCGGCGCGCATGGCGCCTTCACCTGGGGCGTGCTCGATCATTTGCTTGAAGACGGCCGGCTGACGGTCGAGGGGATTTCCGGCACCTCCGCCGGCGCCGTTAACGCGGTGATGCTGGCCGACGGCCTCAAGCGCGGCGGGCCAGAGGAAGCGCGCAAGCGGCTGGCCGATTTCTGGCGCGCGGCGAGCCTTGGCGGTGAGCTGCCGGCCGTGCAACGCGCGGTGACCGACCGGCTGTTCTCGCTGTTGCCGAGCGAGGGCCTGCCGACACTCGACTGGCTGACCGCCTGGTCGCGGCAGCTGTCGCCCTACGATCTCAATCCGCTTAACATCAATCCGCTGAAAGAGCTGATCGAGTGCTTCGTCGATTTCGAGGGCCTGCGCGCCGACAACCGGCAGATCTTCATCGCCGCCACCAATGCGCAGACCGGGCGGCTGCATATTTTTTCGCACGAGAAGATTTCCGCCGAGGTGGTGATGGCCTCGGCCTGCCTGCCGGCGGTGTTCCGCGCGGTGGAGATCGACGGCGTGCCCTACTCGGACGGGGGTTATCTCGGAAATCCGGTGCTGTATCCGTTCTTCCGTTCGACCGATACCGAGGACGTGCTGATCATTCAGATCAATCCGCTGGTGCGCAAGAAAATCCCGACCTCGACCCGCGACATCATAAGCCGCGTGAACGAGATCACCTTCAATTCGGCGCTGATGGCGGAATTGCGCGCGATCGAATTCGTCAACCGGCTGATCGACCAGGGCCGCCTGCCGCACGGCACCGGCGTGAACGAATACCGCCAGATCAAGGTGCACCGTATTGTGCTCGAGGGACTGGGCGAGCGCTTCTCCACGGCCAGCAAACTGCGCAACGACTTCGAATCGTTCGCGCTCTTGCGCAAGCTCGGCCAACGCGCGGCGCGCCGCTTCCTCGACGCCCATTATGACGACGTCGGCGTGACGAGCAGCATCGATCTCAAAGCCGAGGTCTATTCCGAGCGCGGGTGATATACTAGAAACCATGACTCTGCTCTCTGCCAAAATCGGCAACACGCGGCTGGACATCCGCGTCGCCGACATCACCACCCTGGACGTGGACGCCATCGTGAATGCGGCGAACCGCTCGCTGCTGGGCGGCGGCGGCGTGGATGGCGCGATCCACCGCGCGGCGGGGCCTGAGTTGCTGGCCGAATGCCGCACCCTCGGCGGCTGCGAGACCGGCGATGCAAAAACCACGCGCGGCTACCGGCTCAAGGCGCGTCACGTCATCCACGCGGTCGGGCCGGTGTGGCAGGGCGGGGCGGCCGACGAAGAAGCGCTGCTCGCACGCTGCTACCGGAACGCACTCGATCTCGCGGCGGCCCATGCGCTGACCTCGATCGCCTATCCGGCGATTTCCACCGGCGTCTATCGGTTTCCCGCCGATCTCGCCGCGCGCATCGCGGTCGGCACCGTGGCCGCGGAGATCTCGGCGAGCACGCGCGGCATTGCCCGCGTCATTTTCTGCTGCTTCATGCCCGCCAGCGCGGGGCATCACAGCAACGCGTTCGCGGAATTGGGGTTGGCTTAAACCTTCGGCTCCGCATCCAGCCGCACGATCCAGTTCTCCAGCCCCGGCTTCGCAGCGGGATAAAGATCCAGCACGGTCGGATCGTGGCCCGGCACGATGTGGTGGCGCGAGCTCGCGAGCTTCTTGAGCGTGCGATAGCCCTCAAGCGTATCGCCGACACTGTAGGTGATCGGAAACACGCGGCCCTCGTCGATATGCGAATACAGGTGGCAGCAGTCGGAGGCAATGACGACATAGCCGCGCTTGGTCTTCACCCGCACGCATTGCAGGCCCTTGGAGTGGCCGCCGATCTTGTGCACGGTGATGCCGGGCGCCAGTTCCTCGGCGCCGTCATGGAATTCGACGCGATAGGCAAAAACCTTGCGCACCATCTGCGCCACGTCGCGCTCGCTGAACGGGATGCGCAGCACCTGATGGCACATGCAGCGGCCGGTGGCGTAGGCCATCTCGGTATCCTGGATGTGATAGCGCGCGTTGGGAAACAGGTCGTAATTGCCCGCATGGTCCCAATGCATGTGGGTAGCGATCACATGCTCGACCTTGTCGGGCTCCACGCCGAGCGCCTTGAGGCCTTCGCCCACCGGATGGAGCAGCTTGCGACTACGCTCCTTTGCAGCAACATCGTCGAAGCCGGTATCGATCACGAAAGTGCCATGCGGCCCTTTGATCACCCAGACGTAATACGAGATGGAGGTGAGCTCGTCGTGCGGATCGCCGAAGATGTAATTCTCCGACCGGCGGCGTTCATGGCTGGCATAGCGGACGGCGAAGACCTCATGTATATCGTCGCTCATGTTTTCTTCTCCGCTGCGCCCACGGTGACGCCGGCGCGGCGTTCGACCGGTTGAATGATCGTGGTGAAATCCTTGTCGGCCCCGATTTCCGCAGCCGTTAGCTCCCACAGCCTGGCGACCGCGCTCATCACGTCGTTCGGAACGCCCAGGGCCTTGGCTTCTTCCAGGCACAGCCGCACGTCCTTGAGCATCAGCGCGGTGGCGAAGCCGGCATCGAAGCTGCGCGGCAGGATCGCTTTCGGAAATTTGTCGGTACTCGCCGTGTTGCGGCCGGAGCCGGCATTGATGACGTCGATCATCACCGCCGGATCGAGCCCGGCTTTGACGCCCATCACCACCGCTTCGGAGGTGGCCGCAAGCGCGGTGGCGGAGAGGAAATTGTTGGCGAGCTTCATGGTCTGCGCCATGCCAGGCTTGTTGCCGACCACGAACACTTTGCCGAAAACGCTAAGCGCATCCTTCACTACGTCGATGTCGGGGCTAGGTCCCGACACCATCACCGCGAGCGTTCCCTTTTTGGCGCCGGCGACGCCGCCGCTCACCGGCGAATCGACCTGCACGATATTTTTTGAAGCCAGCACCGCGGCGTTCGCAGCAGCCGCCCGCGCGCCGGTGGTGGAAAGGTCGACGAACCGCCGCACGCGCTTGCCCTGGATGACGCCGCCGTCTCCGGTCGAGACCGCCTGCACGATCGCCGGCGTCGGCAGGCTCGCCATCACGGTCTCGACTTTGTCGGCGACGTCGGCTGCCGATGCCGCGGCGATCGCGCCGAGCGCGGCGAGCTGATCGACCGCCTCGCGCCGCGTGTCGAACACCGTGAGCCGGTGCCCGGCCTCGATCAGCCGGCGCGCCATCGGCTGCCCCATATTGCCCAGTCCGATAAAGCCGATGTCCATGTCGTGAAGTCCTTTTGACCGAATGCCGGGCGCGACTTTGCCCGAGGTCCGCCTCTGCGTCATCCGGCCGGCGGGCACCCGCCATCCGCCAAAAAAGCTTATTGAACTTATTATAAGTCTGCTTATTATAACGGTGCTGCCTAAGCGAGGTGGACATGCCGAAACTGCCGATCCAACGCGAAATCGCCTTTACGATCATGGACGTAGCCCGGATGCTACGAACTTACGCCGACCAACTCGCGCGCCAGTTCAGCATTTCGCGCGCCCAGTGGGGCGTGCTGGTCCGGCTCGACCGCTCGGAAGGTCTCAAGCAATCGGAACTCGCCGAAATCCTCGACCTGCAGCCGATCTCACTCACCCGCCTGCTCGACCGCCTGGCCGAGAACGGCCTGATCGAACGCCGCGCCGATCCGAACGATCGGCGCGCCAACCGATTATTCCTCACGCCTGCCGCGCACCCGCTGCTCGAGCAACTCGCCGAGATCGGCAAGGACATGATGACGACCGTGCTCGAGGGTCTCGAGCCGACGTCGAACGAGCGCCTGCTGCACGATCTTGGACTGGTGAAGGACAATCTGCGCGCCGCCATCGCCCGCAACGCGACACAACAAAACGCCGCCAATGGTTGAACGTCATGAGTGAGAAAGTTTTAAAGGTCGTTCCCACGCCCGAATCTAAGACCTCGCCCGACGCAACCAGCGAAGCGCCGGCGAAATCCGGCCGGTTCGCGCGGCTGGGACGCAAGCGCCTGCGCATGATCCTGCTGGTCGTGGCTCCAGCGGCGGCAGCGCTGATCGGCATCGTTCTCTTTCTCTCGGGCGGACGTTATATCGCCACCGACAACGCCTATGTCGGCGCGCAGAAAGTGCTGATCACGCCCGACATCTCGGGCAAGGTCATCCATGACGCGATCCGCGAAGGCCAGCACGTCAATCCCGGCGACGAGCTGCTCGCGCTCGACCAGGAGCCCTATCGCCTCGCGCTCGAGCAGGCCAAAGCCAAGCTCGAGTCGGTGCGCACCGACTTCAACAAGTTCAAAAACAATCTCACATCGCTCGGCACGCTGACCGACCTCGCGCAGAAGAACGTCGATCTCAAGCAGCGCGACGTCGAGCGCAAAAGCAAGCTAGTGAGCACGATGGCCGGCTCGCAGGCCGATCTCGACACCTCCGCCGGCGCGCTGGTAACCGCGCAATTGCAGGCGCAGCTCACCGCCCAGCAGCGCGACGACACGCTCAACCAGTTGCTCAACGATCCCAAGCTGCCGATTGAAAAGCTTCCGGCCTATGCGCAGGCGAAGGCCGCGCTGGATCAGGCGCAACGCGATCTCGACCACACCACGCTGCGCGCGCCGATCTCCGGCACTGCGACGCAAGTCGACAACATCCAGCTCGGCCGCTTCGTCGCCGCCGGCACGCCGATCCTGAGCGTGGTGAACGACGAGGCGCCCTGGGTCGACGCGAATCCGAAGGAAACCGACATCACCTATCTGCGCATCGGGCAAAAGGCGACGCTCGACGTCGACAGCTTCCCCGACCACACCTTCCAGGGCACCGTGGTGGCGGTGAGCCCCGGCACCGGCTCGCAATTCTCGATCCTGCCGCCACAGAACGCGAGCGGTAACTGGGTCAAGGTGGTGCAGCGCGTTCCCGTGCGCATCACCTTCAACAAGAACGAGGACACCCGCCTGCTGCGCTCCGGCATGAGCGTGAACGTGGAGATCGACACCGGCCACAGCCGGCTGCCGTTCTTGTCGGCCGAGGTGAAGGGCGAGCGATGAGCCCGGCGCGTGCCGCATCGATGACGCCGAAGCTGCGGCGGACGCTGGTGACGGTGTTCGCCATGACCGCCACCATCATGCAGGTGCTCGACACTACCATCGCCAACGTCGCTTTGCCCTATATGCAAGGCTCGCTGTCGGCCTCGCTCGACCAGATCAACTGGGTACTCACCTCTTACATCGTGGCTGCGGCGATCATGACCGCGCCGATCGGCTGGCTCGCCGACCGCTTCGGCCGCAAGAAGCTGTTCATCGTCTGCGTCGCCGGCTTCACCGTCGCCTCGTTCCTGTGCGCGCTGGCGCAGAACATCGAGGAGATGGTGCTGTTCCGTCTGCTGCAGGGCATGGCTGGCGCGGCGCTGGTGCCGCTGTCGCAATCGGTGTTGCTCGACGCCTATTCGGCCGAGGAGCGCAGTCAGGCGATGGCGATCTGGGGCGTCGGCGTGATGCTCGGCCCGATCATGGGCCCGACGCTCGGCGCCTGGCTCACCGATAATTACTCCTGGCACTGGGTGTTCTTGATCAACCTGCCGATCGGCGTCGCCACCGTGGCCGGCCTCTTCCTGTTCATGGGCGAGACCAACAAGCAGGAGCACCTGCGCTTCGACTGGTTCGGCTTCCTGGCGCTCGCGGTCGGCATCGGCTCGCTGCAATTGCTGCTCGACCGCGGCGAACAGGTCAGCTGGTTCGGCGCCAGCGAAATCTGGGTCGAGGCGATCATTTCGGCGGTCGGCTTCTACTATTTCTTCGCCCATTCGCTGACGACGCCGGAACCGTTCGTGCGCTTCGAGATGTTCAAGGACCGCAATTTCGTCAGCGGCGTCGTGTTCATGGTGGTGATCGGCGTGGTGCTGTTCGGCACCATGGCGCTGATCACGCCCTTCATGCAGAACCTGCTCGGCTATCCAATCCAGACCGCCGGCTTCCTGCTCGGCACGCGCGGTGTCGGCACGCTGCTGACCATGATGGCGGCGCCGCGGCTGATGCGGATGATCGAGCCGCGCTATCTCATTCTCAGCGGCCTGCTGCTCACCGGCGGCACGCTTTATCACATGACCGGATTTTCGCTCGACACGACGCAGAGCACGATCGTATACACCAGCATCCTGCAAGGCGTCGGCCTCGGCCTTCTATTTGTGCCGATTACCTCGGTGGCGTTCCTGACGCTGCCCGAACATCTGCGCACCGGCGGCACGGCGATCACGACGCTGGTGCGCAACATCGGCAGTTCGGTCGGCATTTCCATGGTGATCGCCAATCTGACCAGCACGACCACGGTGATGCATGCGCGCATCGTCGAATCGGTGACGCCGTTCAACGATGCGTTGCAGATGCCGGACGTGGCGGCCAACCTGAACGTCAACAGCGATGCTGGCCGCGCCCTACTCGACCAGATCGTCACCCAGCAGGCGGCGATGATCGCCTACCTCAACGACTTCAAACTGCTGATGATCCTGACGTTGATGATGGTTCCGCTGGTGCTGCTCATCGGTACCGCGCAGAAAGCGCCCGGCGCGCAGAAACCGGAAGCCATTGCGATCGATTGATCGCTATTTCGCCGAAAACTCTTTCCGCACCATCTCGGTATGCTCGCCGAGCGCCGGCACCGCGCCATAACTGCGCGGCGCGCCGTCATGGACCGCCGTCGGCGCCGGCATGCTGGCCGGGCCGCTCGGAGTATCGACGGTGACGCGCCGCAGATGCGGATGCTGCGTCAGCAGATTCACATCGTTAATGCGGCCGAAGGCGATATCGAAGCGCGTGAGCTTCTCCACCAGGGGCGCGACATCCATCGCAGCGAACGCGGCGGCGACGTGGCCATCGGTCGCGACGCGGCGCTTTACCCGCTCGACATTGGTGGCGAAGTCCGGATCGGCGGCGAGCTTCTTGTCGCCGAGGACATTTTCCGCGAGTACGCGCCATTCGCGGTCGTTCTGAATCGAGATCAGAACGTCAGCGCCGTCCCTGGTCTTGAAGGCGCCGTAGGGCGAAATCGAGGTGTGCGCGAGACCGATCCGCTGCGGCGTATTGCCGCCCTCGTGCTGGAGCAGCGGCACGGTCATCCAGTCCGCCATGGCATCGAACATCGAGATCGAAATTGCGGCACCCTCGCCGGTGCGCGCGCGCATCAGCAGCGCTTCCAGAATCGCCTCATAGGCGTCCATGCCGGCGGCAATGTCGCAGACCGACACGCCAGCGCGCGCCGGCGCTTCCGAGCCGCCGGTGATCGAGGCGAGCCCTGATTCTGCCTGGATCAACATGTCGTAGGCCTTGCGCGCGGCATAGGGTCCGGTTTCGCCATAGCCGGAGATGGAGCAGGCGATGAGACGCGGGTAATCCTTTCGCAGCCGATCCACGGCAAAGCCGAGCTTGGCCAGCGCGCCCGGTTTGAGGTTCTGCACAAACACGTCGGCCTTCGCGAGCAGGGCTTCGAGTAGCGCCTTGTCGTCCATGTTGCCCAGATCGAGCACCACCGATTGCTTGCCGCGGTTGAGCCAGACAAAATAGGCGCTCTCGCCGTGCACCAGATTGTCGTAGCGGCGCGCGAAATCGCCCTCCGGGCGCTCGACCTTGATCACGCGCGCGCCGGCATCGGCCAGCCGGCAGGTGCACTGCGGCGCCGCCACGGCTTGTTCGACGGAGACGACGAGGAGGCCTGAGAGCGGCAGGGTCATTTCAATACGACCGCGGCAGCCCGAGCACGTGCTCCGCCAGATACGACAGGATCATGTTGGTGGAAATCGGCGCCACCTGGTAGAGCCGCGTTTCGCGGAACTTGCGCTCCACGTCGTATTCCTCGGCAAAGCCGAAGCCACCATGGGTCTGCACGCACATGTCGGCGGCAAACCACGAGGCGTCGGCGGCGAGCAGTTTGGCCATATTGGCTTCGGCGCCGACATCCGCGCCGGCTTCGTATTTGCGCGCGGCCTCGTGCACCATCAATTCGGCGGCGCGCATCTGCGCATAGGCGCGCGCAATCGGAAACTGCACACCCTGGTTCTTCCCGATCGGCCGGCCGAACAGCACGCGCTCTTTGGCATAGGCGGTGGCCTTGGCGATAAACCATTTGGCGTCGCCGATACATTCCGCCGCGATCAGGATGCGCTCGGCGTTCATGCCGGACAGAATGTAGCGGAAGCCCTGGCCTTCCTCGCCGATCAGGTTCTCCGCCGGAACGCGCAAATCGTCGAAGAACACCTGCGTGGTAGCGTGGTTCATCATGGTACGGATGGGCGAAATCGTCATGCTGGTGCCCTGCGCGAGCCGCATGTCGACCAGGAACACCGACAGGCCGTCGGTGCGCTTCTTGGCCTGCTCCTTCGGCGTGGTGCGCGCGAGCAGCAGCATCAGGTCGGAATGCTCGGCGCGCGAGGTCCACAGCTTCTGGCCGTTGATGATGTAATGATCGCCCTCGCGCCGGGCGGTGGTGCGCAACGATAGCGTGTCGGTGCCGGAGGTCGGCTCGGTGACGCCGAAGGCCTGCAGCCGCAACTCGCCGCTGGCGATCTTGGGCAAATAGCTCTGCTTCTGCGCAGGCGTACCGTGCCGCAGGATGGTGCCCATGGTGTACATCTGCGCGTGGCAGGCGGCGCCGTTGCACCCTGAGGTGTGGATTTCTTCCAGGATGGCGGCGGCCGCGCTGATGGTCAGCCCGCTGCCACCATACTCCTCCGGGATCAGCGCGGCGAGATAGCCGGCCTCGGTGAGGGCGCCAACAAATTCGGTCGGATAACCGCGCTCGCGGTCGCGCGCGCGCCAATAGTCGCCGGGAAACTTGCCGCACAGTGCGCGCACGCTGGCGCGGATATCGGCGAATTCGTCAGGTTCGGCGCTGCGTTTGGTCATGAGCCCGTCACTTCGGCGCAGCCATTGTTGATCGCGATCACATTGCGCTCGATAACCCGCGCGCGGAAGCTTACCACGCCGCCGTCACGCCAAATCTCGGTGCGAATGGTCTCGCCCGGGAACACCGGCGCCGAGAACCGCGCGGCCATCGCGGTCAGCCGGAGCGAATCATAGCCGCAAACGGCCTTGAGCAGCGCGTGGCCGGCAATCCCGAAGGTCGCGAGACCGTGCAGGATCGGACGCGGGAAGCCGGCGGCCTTGGCAAAATCCGGGTCGACATGCAGCGGGTTCACGTCGCCGGACAGCCGGTAGATCAGCGCCAGTTCCGGCCGGGTCGGCAGGTCGCAGGTGAAATCCGGCGCGCGCTCGGGCAGCGCATGCGGCGGCGGCGTGTCGCGCCGGGGCCCGCCGGAGCCGCCGTCGGCCCGGCAAAACGTCGTCTGCGTCAGCGTCGCCAGCAGCCGGCCGCTCGCCTTGTCGCTCACCGCACGCTCGGAATAGATCAATGCGCCCTTGCCTTCGCCCTTGTCCGCCACGTCCACGATGCGGGTGCGCCCGATCACCGTTCCTTGCGGCGACACTGGCTGGTGTAGCACAAGCCCCTGCTCGCCATGCACCACCTTGGTCCAGGTCACGCCGAGTTCGGCTTCGCGCAGCCAGTACGGCGAATAGCCCTGCATCAACGCGTAGGTCGGCAGCACCTTCAAGTTTTTCTCGTAGACGAAGGCGAGCTCATCCGCGTTCACCGGGTCCTGGCCGAGACCAAGGCCGAGCGCATACAGCATGCAATCCTTCGGGCCGTAGCTTTGCTCTACAGCGGGGATTTTCAACGCCAGCAGTTTTTCAATGTCGAGCGGCATGACGAAGCTCTCACGATCGCTGGCGGTCAGCCCCACACGTCCTTCGCGATCTCGACGATCATCTTGAGCTTCGCCCACTGTTCATCTTCGGCCAGGATATTGCCTTCCTCGGTCGAGGCGAAGCCGCATTGCGGCGACAGACAGAGCTGCTCGAGCGGCACAAACTTCGCCGCCTGCTCGATGCGACGCTTGAGCTCGTCTTTGGACTCCAGCCGCCCGCTTTTTGAGGTGACCAGACCGAGCACGACCGTCTTGCCCTTCGGCACGAAACGCAGCGGTTCGAAGGAGCCGGCGCGATCGCTATCGTATTCCAGGAAATAGCCGTGCACGTTGATCGTGTTGAACAGAATTTCAGCCACCGGCTCGTAGCCGCCCGAGGCCACGAAGGTGGACTGAAAATTTCCGCGGCACAGATGCATGGCTATAGTCATGTCGGGCGGGGTGTCGGAGATCGCGGTGTTGATCATGCCAGCATAGACCGCCGGCAGCTGTTCCGGATCGTCGCCGCGATTGGCGACCTGCGCACGCAGTTGCGGATCGCAGAGATAGGCGAAATTGACCTCGTCGAGCTGCAGATAGCGGCAGCCGGCGTCGGCGAAGCCGCGCACTGCCTTGCGATAGCTCTGACCGAGGTCGCGATAGAAATCGTCCATCGACGGGTAGATGGATGTCGGCACGGCGTCGCGGCCGTAGCGGAAGTGCAGCGACGACGGCGAGGGAATTGTCATCTTCGGCTTGACGCGCGTGTGCTCTTGCACAAAACGGAAATGTTCGAGCATCGGATGGCCGGAAAACGTGCCGAGTCTTCCGGTAACGCGCAACATCATCGGTTTCGGGTTCGGGCCTTGGAACTTGATCTTGCGCTCGCCGAGATAGGCCTCGACGCCGTCGAGTGCGCCGAGGAAATCGTAATTCCAGAACGCGCGGCGGAATTCGCCGTCGGTGACGGCTTTGAGCCCAATGTCTTCCTGCTTCTTGATGATGGCCGCGATCTCGCGGTCCTCGATCGCCTTGAGCGCCTCGGCGCTAATCTCGCCGCGTTCGCGTTTGGCGCGCGCCTCTTTCAGCGGCGCCGTGCGCAGCAGGCTGCCGACATGGTCGGCGCGGAACGGAGGCTGTGTTCGCTGCATCGTTCAATTCATAGGCGGGGCTTCACGGTACGAAGACGGCCGGCGCCTGATCGGCGCCGACCGCTTATTTTCCGCTAAATGAGCAATCGCTAAATCTATTTCACGATCGCCTTTTCGTACGGGTAAATCACCTCGCCGCTCTTGTACTGCGGCGGATAGACAATCACCTCGGTCGACAGATCGCGGAAGTCGTCGACGGTTTTGCCTTTGATATTCTGGAACTGGGCGGCCAGCGTGCGCTCCTCCGCCCATTCGCCCTGCTTGCCGAACTTCACGTCGCCGACCACGGTCTTGAACGTGGTCTTGCGGATGTAGTCGGCAAGCACGTCGTCATTGAGGCTCTTGGTGGCGGCGATGGCGTCGCCGAGCACCTGCACATAGGCATAGGCCCATACTGGCATATAGTAGCCGAGCGGATCGGTGCCGGCGTCCTTGGCGCGCGCTTGATATTTCTTGAGCAGATCGAACGCGCCCGGGAAGTCCATCGACTTGGCGGGCAGCCAGGTCTCGAAATTGACCACGCCATTGAGCATCGGGCCAAGCTGGGTCTTGAACACCGTCGCCTGCAGGCCGACCATTGCACCGCCCCACATCTTCGGCTTGAAACCGACTTCGCTCATCGCCTTGACCATGCCGACGGTGTCGAGCGGATAGGAACAGATCACCAGCAGATCCGGATTCAAGGCCTGGATCGCCCGCACGATCGGAGAGAAGTCGGTCGTGGATGGCGGATAAGTCTTGTTGTAGATGATCTTGAACCCCGACGCCTTGGCGTTTTCTTCGGCGCCTTCGCAGGCATTGCGGCCAAATTCGGCGTCAGCCGCCGCGATTGCAATGGTCTGCGGCTTCGGCTTCTGCACCTCGGCCACCTTGAAGAAGCCGCGGGTGAAGGCCGGCTTCGGCGTCGGACCGTTCGGGATCATCGAGAAGTATTTCGGGTAATCGAATTTCTCGTTCACGCCGGTGCCGAACAGGCTCATGAACAGCTTCTTCTTCTGGATCGCGATCGGCATCGCCGCGGCGATCTGGGTCGAGGCATAGCCGCTGACGATAAAATCGACTTTGTCGATATCGAGCAGCTTGGCGTAGATGCCGGGGACTTGCGACGGATTGCTCTGATCGTCGTAGTAGACGAGCTTGACCGGCCGGCCGAGCAGCCCGCCTTTGGCATTGATATCGTCTTCCCAGACCTGCATTGCCACCAGCGACATTTTGCCGTTGGCGGCGAGCGGACCGGTGAGCGCCATGCCAAACCCGATCTTGATCGGGTCGGCAGCTTTGGCCGGCGCCGCGGTAAACAGCAGCGCGGCGGCGGCAGCCGACCACGCCAGACGGCTTAGGCTAAGCCATTGCGAACTTTTGCTCATTTCCATCCCTTTCGGTTGATTTCGAGATACCGCGTTATGACCGCGATTTTTTTTGACGGTACCCCGCGTGGGCGATGTTATTGGCATGCGGTCGAACAGATTTGCAAGATATCATATCAAGAGCGGCCCCAGACCTCGTCGGCCAATTGCACGATCATGCGCAGCTTAGCCCATTGCTCGTCCTCCGCCAGCACGTTGCCTTCTTCGGTCGAGGCGAAGCCGCATTGCGGCGACAGACAGAGCTGTTCGAGCGCGACATATTTGGTGGCCTCGTCGATGCGGCGCTTGATGTCGTCGCGCCGCTCCAGCCGCCCGCTCTTGGAGGTGACGAGACCGAGCACGAGTTGCTTCTTGCCCTTGGGGAAGAAGCGTAGCGGCTCGAAGCCGCCGGCGCGATCGCTGTCGTATTCCAGGAAGTAGCCGTCGAGATTGGTGTTGCCGAGCAGTTGTTCGGCGACGAATTCGTAGCCGCCTTGCGCGATCCAGGTGGAGCGGAAATTGCCGCGGCAGGAATGCATGGTGATCGCCATGTCGGCCGGCTTGCCTTGCAGCGCCGCGTTGGTGACGCGCGCATAGATCGCCGGCAGCTTATCGGGATCGTCGCCACGCGCCTTCGATTGATCGCGCTCCAACGGGTCGCATATCATCGACCAGGCGGTGTCGTCGAGTTGCAGATAACGGCAGCCAGCGTCGTAGAAGGCGCGGATCGCCTTGCGCCAGGCGGCGGCGATATCGTCGAAGAACACCTCGATGTCGGGGTAGGCGTCTTTGCTTATTGCAACCCGGCCCTGACGGAAATGAAACGTGCTCGGTGCCGGGATTGTCATCTTCGGCGTCACGTTGCAGTGCGCCTTCAAAAACTTGAAATGCTCAAGCTGCGGATGGCCGACGAAGTCGACCTTGCCGGTGATCGTGATGCTTTCGTGTTTGGTCTCGACGCCGTGGAACTTGATGCCGGTATTGGTGGTGATGGGGGTGACGCCGGAAAGCCCGCGGAAGAAATCGAAATGCCACCAGGAGCGGCGGAATTCGCCGTCGGTGGCGAGCTTTAGCCCGACCTCTTCCTGCTTCTTGACGATCTTCTCGATCTCGCGGTCTTCCACCGCTTTCAGCGCGTCGGAGGAGATTTCACCTTTGGCATGCTTGGCGCGCGCGTCTTTCAGCGGCGCGGTGCGCAGCAAGCTGCCGACATGGTCGGCGCGAAAGGGTGGTGTGGTGCGGGCGCTCATTTCCCCCACACTTCTGCGGCCAACTCCACGATCATGCGCAGCTTGGCCCATTGCTCTTCTTCGGCCAGCACGTTGCCTTCCTCGGTGGAGGCAAAGCCGCATTGCGGCGACAGGCAAAGCTGGTCGAGCGCGACGAACTTGGTCGCCTCTTGGATGCGTTTCTTGATGTCCTCGCGCGGCTCCAGCCGGCCGGACTTCGAGGTGACGAGACCGAGTACGACGATCTTGTTGCCCTTGGGCAGGAAGCGCAGTGGCTCGAAACCGCCGGCGCGGTCGGTGTCGTATTCCAGGAAGTAGCCATCGTAATTGCACTTAGCGAGCAGGCTCTCGGCCACCGGCTCGTAGCCGCCGGAGGAGATGAAGGTGGAGCGGAAATTGCCGCGGCAGACATGGGTGGTGATGGTCATGTCGGCGGGCTTGGCTTCCAGCGCCTTGTTGATGCAGCGCGTATAGGTGTCCTGCAGATGATCAACGTCGAGGCCGCGGTCGCGCGCCTTCTGCAATTCCTCTTTCGAGCAGAGATAAGCCCAGGCGGTGTCGTCCCACTGCAGATAGCGGCAGCCGGCGTCGTAAAACGCGCGGATCGCATTCTGATAGGCCATTGCGAGATCGTCGAAGATGGCGTCGCGGCTGGCGTAGACGTCCTTGGTCACCGCGCCGGGCTCGAGCCGGAAATGCATCACGCTCGGCGCCGGGATCGTCATCTTCGGCGTCACCTTGGCGTGCGCCTTCAGGAACTTGAAGTGCTCCAGCATCGGGTGGTTGGAGAAGCCAATCTTGCCCTTGACCCGGATGCTCTGCATCTTGGTCTGTACGCCCTGGAACTGGATGCCGTGGTCGAGCTCATAGAGCTCGACGCCGTCGAGCATGCTGAAGAAATCGAAATGCCACCAGGAGCGGCGGAACTCGCCGTCGGTGGCGAGCTTTAGCCCGATCTCCTCCTGCTTGCGGATGATCTTCTCGATTTCGCGGTCCTCAACCTCCTTGAGTTGAGCCGCGGTGATTGCACCCTTTTCGCGCTGGGCGCGCGCCTGCTTGATCGGCGCGGTGCGCAGAATACTGCCGACATGGTCGGCGCGGAATGGTGGTTTGGTTCGTTGCGTCATCGTTTCCTCCGCATGCTCCCCGCGAGCCTGGTCGCCGCGGGTTTCTATCTCACTGGCGCATCATCTCTTCCGAAAACCGGTTCCCACTTTTCGGGATCATGCGTTATTGGGCTGAGCCATAGCACGATCGGCCGGGAGCCGTCCCGCCGCCGCATCGCACGCGTAACGGGCGGTCTGCAAGACCCCGCCGAATGAAAAATAGTGCGGGCTGGCTTCGCCGATGCCGCCGGCCGCCGCCAATGCGTCGATCATGGGTTCGGGACCGGCACGGCCGATCAGCCCGGCCGCCGCCCCCGACATCAACCCGCGCAGCGAGGCATTGACGCCGCAGCGTTTGGCATAGCGCAGCAGCGCCGTCACATTGGCAGGGCCGGCCATGCCGACTTTCACCGGCACCGCAATGCCGCATTGCCGCAGGCGCCTGAGCCAGCCGACTACCGCTTCGGGAGCGAACGAAAACTGACTGATGATATGGACCCGCAGGCCGGCCGCACGCGCAGCGGCGATTTTCTGGTCAAGCGCCGCTTCCAGCCGTTCGGGTGCGATGCGGGAATGGCCTTCCGGATAACCGGCGACGCCGATCTCCTCGATACCGGCCTCGCGCAAGCGGCCTTTCTGAATGACCGCGAGCGCCTCGGCGAACGGTCCGGATTTATCCACGTCGCCACCGATCACCAGCAGGCGGCGCATGTCGGCTTCGCTGCGCAAGCCCGCCAGCAGATCGTTCAATTGCTCGGCGTTCGACAACCGCCGCGCGGCGATATGAGCGACCGGCTCGAGGCCGGCCTTGCGCAAGGCCGCGGCCGCCGCGACCAGTTCGCGCGTCGCGACAGTCGGCACCGCGGGGAGATAAACCAGCGTGCCCGCCGGAAGCAGTCCGGCAAGCGCCTCAATTTCGGCCGCGTTCGGCCTGGTGGCTTCCAGCGAAAAACTCCGCGCGAAGGCGGCCGGATCACGCGCAGGAGCGGCTTCGGCTAGCATAATGCCCTCCACTTATGCGCGGACTCAATCGCGCCGGTGGGAGATCACGAAGGATTCGTCGTAGAACCACAGGCCGCCGTGCTGCTGCAGCACGTCCCGCGTCGCCTCGATGTAACGGCGATCGCTGTGCACGTCCGACAGGCGGTCGTCCTCGATCTGCGCCACGTAGATCGCCGCATTCCAGGCGGCGAGCAATGTGGAAGTGCCAATTGATGACGAAATTTCCGACGGCAACGTGTGCATATCGTAGCGGAACAGCGAACGCTGATCGGAATAAGTATTGAAGTTGAGATCGCGGCCAGCCGTGCCGAGCTCCTGCTTCACCGCCTTGAGCAGATCGTGGCGGTTGTGCGCGAACGGACTGTCGTTCGGCCACACTTTGTGAATGATCTCCATGCCGGGATCGTGCCCGTGGGAATGGATCGCGATCATGCGTCCGCCGGGACCGAGCGCGCGAGCGAGCGGCGCCAGCACGCGCTTGGCCTTGAACTCGAGCGAGGCGCGCGCGCGATAGGGCTGCGAAGCGATTACCAGATCGTAATCGGCGACGGTGCCACCCGGCTTCGGTATGACCTGGTCGAGCAGGAAGCGATGATCGTTGCGATAGAGCACCAGCACGACCGGCCGCTCATAGACCGGGTTGCCGCTCTTGGGACTTACGCGCGCCTTCCAGTTCTCGGCGAGGAACGGTTCGAGCGCGGTGATCTGTTCTTCGAAGTTGTGGGAGGTGTTGCCTTCCAGCGGCACCTCTTGCCACACCAGGCTGGTCGCCGCGCTCACCGACTTCACCGACAGCCACGGCGCCTCGGCATAAGCGAGATTGGTGAGCACAATGACGCTGGACGGATGCTCGATGAAGCGGTCCGCCATCTTCTGCAAAGTCAGCCGAACGTCCTCCAGGCTGATTTCCTTGCCGACGATGTAGAACGGCATGGTCGGGAATCGGTCGTGCATCGAGCGCATCACGCGCGCGAGCACGGTGCCGTCGCCGACGCCGGCATCGAACAGGCGCACCGCCGGCGGGCGCGGATGGATATTGGCGAGCTCGAGGCCGACGCGATTGGCGACCTCCCACTTCTCGCTGCAGGTATTCACGAACAGAAGATATTTCTGCCGGTTATCGAAGAAGCGGAAATTACGCTGCGGATCGTCGACAGCCTGGCCCGAAGCGACCGGTGGCGCCGGCGGCGCGATGACCGGCAAGGCGCGCGGCGGCGCATCGAACAACACGCGGCGACGCGCGGGCGCGACATCGGAGTTGTGCGCCATGAAGGCGCGGATGCGCTCCAGCGTGTCGGTGGTGATGCGGCCGCCGTTGCGCAGACGGCTGGCGAGCTTGCCGTCGTTGACGGCGCGGCGGCCGAAGGTGGATTCAGCGAGCCCGCGCTGACGGCAGAATTCGCTGATCTCCTGAAGGATAAGCTCGTTCATGGCGGCGTTTCCTATCCGGCTCTGACGGCCGTTGCAGGTCGAAAGCCAACCAACTCCGCACTCGTTCGTCAACCACAAAATCAGCGTTTGGAAAGTTGGGCAGAATAAGTGGGCAGTTTTCTTGCCAAATAAAACCCAATCTCTGCGGCATCTAAGGATTATCAGCGCAAATCAGTTCCAGCAGCTTGCCCCGTATTTTGGGCAAAATCCCACGATATGAGGTATTATCATGGGCATGAGTGGGCACCCACAGCCGCACCCGCCAGCCAAAAATCGCGCACAAATATCGAGGAACGGCGTTTCGCCGGCTCAGATGTCGAAGAAAACCGTCTCGTTTTCGCCCTGAACGCGGATGTCGAAGCGGTAGACCGGCAGCTCGCCGCGGATCGCCTTGTGGGCAATGAGAGTCCCGCGGCGCTCCCCCGGCACCAGCATCAGGATGGGATCGGCGTCGTTTGCCGCCTCGTCGGCGAAGTAGATGCGGGTGTAGATCTGCCGCAGCATGCCGCGCGAAAAGATGCAGACCACAATATGCGGCGCCTGCGGCTTGCCGTCGGGGCCGGGCACTACGCCCGGCTTGACGGTGTCGAAGCTGTAGACCCCCGCCTTGTCGGTGGCGGAGCGGCCGAAGCCGGTGAACTTCGCATTCGGACGCGGTTTCTCGCCACGCGCATGGGCGTAGCGGCCTTGCGCGTCGGCCTGCCAGATCTCGATCATGGCGTCGTTGATCGGCT
>Ga0208587_1000602_pt1 | contig 19759 bp, 17 predicted proteins | sample NGESurdeep092012_7_FD_184472 | JGI IMG/M metagenome (GOLD analysis project Ga0208587, IMG submission 184472) | Arctic peat soil microbial communities from Barrow, Alaska - NGEE Surface sample 210 deep-092012 (SPAdes) | ecosystem: Environmental > Terrestrial > Soil > Wetlands > Peat ...
GTCAGCCTGTCCGAGGCGCTCGAATCGATACGCGAGATCTATGGCTACGAGTACAAGATCGACGGCAGCAGGGTCTATATCCAGCCTGCCGGCATGCAGACGCGCGTGTTTCAGGTCAACTACCTGATCGGCGCGCGCCAGGGCAGGAGCGACATGCGCGTTACTGCCGGTTCCAGTGGCATAACGACAAGTGGGACATCGCAACAGGCCACTGCGTTGAACCTAGGCACGACGCTAGCACAACAACAAGCAGGACAAGCACCCGCAACTCCGGCTGGCGTTCAGGGGCCGCCCTCCCTGACGCCAAACACTGTGGGCGCTCTCGGAGGCATGCAGGCCGACGCCACGCGCATGTCCACGGTCCAAACGACCGACTTCTGGGCTGAAGTTGAGTACGCCATTCGCACCATCGTCGGCACGGGCGGGGGACGCAGCATAGTCATCAGTCCGCAGTCGGGTGTGGTGGTAGTGCGCGCCATGCCGCAGGAACTGCGCAGCGTCGCGGCTCTGCTCAAGGCGATGCAGGTGTCGGTGGAGCGGCAGGTCATGCTCGAGGCGAAAATCATCGATGTGACTTTGAACCAGGCTTATCAATCCGGGATCAACTGGGCGGCGTTTCCCACCAGCGGTATCGCCGGCGGTTTTTCCAGCGGTGTGGGTGGAGTCGCCAACAGCTTGGGGCCGAGGGGCAGCTTGAGCGGCAGCACCGCGGGCAGCAGCACCGGCAGCAGCAGCAATTTCACCGCCAACCCGGGTGCCGGCGCAGGGCTGGCAACACTGGGCGGCGTGGTTGCCGGAGCCACGGGCGTCGCGGGCGGGGTATTCGGCCTGGCGGTGCAGACGCAAAATTTTGCGGCGTTGCTGCAGTTTCTCGAGTCGCAGGGATCGGTGCAGGTCTTGTCGAGTCCCAGGGTGGCCACGCTCAACAACCAGAAGGCCGTGCTCAAAGTCGGTACCGACCAGCCTTACGTCACGAGTATTACCGTGGTTCCCGGTTCGAGCAGCGGCGGGGTGGTCATTCCCACTACGGTTGCGCCGTACATAAGCAATCTTTTCTCCGGCATTTCGCTCGATGTGACGCCTCAAATTGATGAGAACGGAAATATCGCGCTTCACATCCATCCATTGGTTACCAGCGTGACTCCCAAGTCGGTCGGATTTAACTTGGTCGGAGTCGGAGCGCAAAGCGTCGACGTGGCCGCAATCAATGTCAGCGAGTCCGATACGATGGTGCGCACCCAGGACGGCAATATAGTCGTGCTGGGCGGCTTGATGAAAGTGGAACTGAACAACGGCCGCAGCGGCATTCCCGGTCTCGCCGATGCGCCGCTGATAGGCGGCGCTTTCCGCAATTCCTCCACCGATACCATCAAGAGGGAACTGGTGATTCTGATCAAGCCCACCATCATCGAGAGCGACAAGAACTGGGAGCAGGACATACAGGACAGCCGCAATCGCATGCAGCGCATGGGCGACGACCAGCGTACCGGCCCGGCCGACCGAAAACAGTGATTTACCTCAATCATTTCGGCCTGCGCGAGCCTCCCTTCGGCATCACCCCGGACACCAGCTTTTTCTTCGCCTGTGCCAGCAGCCAGGAAGGGCTGAACACGCTGCTGGTGGCCGTGGCCAACGGCGAGGGTTTCATCAAGATCACCGGCGAAGTGGGCACAGGCAAGACGCTGTTGTGCCGCAAACTGCTCGCCACCCTGGCCGACAGTTGCATCACCGCCTATATTCCGAATCCCAGTCTGGAGCCGCGCACGCTGCTGTTCGCGCTATGCGACGAGCTGCACGTCGAGGTGGACGCCGATCTCGATCAGCACCGCCTGCACAAAGCGCTGAACCTCGCGCTGCTCGACTTCGCGCGCGACAGGAAGCGCGTGGTGATCTGCCTCGACGAAACCCAGGCGATGCCGCTGGAGACGCTGGAAACATTGCGCTTGCTGACCAATCTCGAAACCGAAAAAAGAAAACTCGCGCAGGTGATCCTGTTCGGCCAGCCCGAACTCGACCAGAAGCTCGCCCACGAGTCGGTGCGGCAACTGCGCCAGCGCATCACCTTCCAGCATCATCTGGGCACGCTGACGCGCGCGGAACTGGCGCATTATCTGGCCCACCGCCTGAACGTCGCGGGTCACAGCGGCGGTACGGTATTCAGCAGCCAGGCGGTGCGCGCGATCCACCGCGCTACGGGCGGCGTGCCGCGGCTGGTGAACATCCTCGCGCACAAGGCGATGATGCTCGCCTACGGTGAGGGCGTGCGCCAGGTGCGCGCCCGGCATGCCCGTGCCGCGATCGCCGATACCCCGGCAGCCAGTTCCTTTCCTGCGCGCCACTGGGCCTGGCTGGCCATGGCGGGGCTGCTCGCCGGCAGCGGCATCGGCTGGCTGGTGCTCAAATGAGCCTGATCAATAAAATGCTGCAGGACCTGGACAAGCGCCATGCGGTCGACGGCGGCGGCAAGACGGTGACCCAGCAGTTGCGTCCGGTGCCGGTGCGCAAGGACTGGCGGCGGATCATGTGGGAGGTCGGCGCCGGCTTGATCGTCGGGGTCGGCTGGGCCGTGTGGGTGCTGTACCAGATCTCGCCGCGCTCGGTGGTCACCGAGTTGGCGTTCCAGTCGCAGGCGAAAAGAGTGCAAGCGGCCGCAGGGCTTCAGGCTCCGGCTGCTCCGCCGGCCGCGCAGCAGCCCCCGGTGGCGCCAGCAACCGCGGTTCCAGCGCAAGCTGCCGCCCCGCAGGTGCCGCCAGCCGCAGCCATGCCAGCGCCCCCGGCACCCGCAGCGTCTGCGGCGGCACCGGCTGTGGCTGCGACAAGAAGCACGGAACCGGTCAAGGCGGATATGCTCAAGCTCTCCACCGAGATCGCCACACCCTTCAATGAGAAAAGTTTCGGCGCCAAGTCCAGGGCCGAGCGTAAATCGACGCAACCGGCTGCGCCGGCGGCGAGCACCGCGCGCCAGGGAAAGCCCGCCCCGGAGACGGTCGCCGGCGTCGCGCTTGCGCCCGGGTCTTCGCCCTCGATATCGGGCACCGGCCTGCCGGCACCCAAGGCACACGGACCGGCCAGCATCGACAAACAGATGCACCTGTCCACGCCGGCGGAGCGTGCGGAAAGCGAGTTCCGCAAGGCGACCGGGCTGCTCAATCAGGGCCGGGTAGCCGAAGCGATCGACGGTTACAAGTCGACCCTGCAGCAGGACGCCGGGCACGCCGCAGCGCGCCAGGCTCTGGTCGGGCTGCTGCTGGAGAGTCGGCGCATCGACGAAGCGCAGCAGTTCCTGCAGGAAGGCTTGAGCCTCCATCCGGATCGATCGGCCTATGCGATGCTGTTGGCGCGCATTCAAGTGGAGCGCGGAGATCTGCAGGGAGCGCACGATCTGTTGAGCAAGCACGCGGGCAGCGCGGCGAACGATGCCGATTACCACGCCTTCGATGCGGCTGTGCTGCAGCGCCTCGGGCGCCACAAGGAGGCTGTTTCAGGGTACCAGGCGGCGCTCAGGCTCGCGCCCCGCGCCGGCCTGTGGTGGATGGGCATGGGCATTTCCTTGCAGGCCGACAACCGCAGCGCGGAGGCGCTGGACGCCTTCAAGCGCGCCAAGTCCGCGGGCGGCCTCAGCCCGGATCTGCTCGCCTTCGTCGATCAGCGCATGAAACAACTGCAATAGACGGGGCATGCAGGATCGCTACCAGGAAATCTATCAGGGCTACAGGTGGGAGGTGCCGCAGCGCTTCAACATGGCCTGGGCTTGCTGCGGCCGGCATGCGCTTGACCGCCACCGTTTCGCCCTCTACTGGGAGGACGAGGGCGGCGCCACCGCGGCCTACACCTATTGGGACCTTCAGCAGCAGGCAAACCGCCTGTCCAACGCGTTTGCCGCGCTGGGGGTGAAGCGCGGCGATCGCGTCGGCATCATTCTGCCGCAGCGTCCCGAGACCGTCATCGCCCACATCGCCTGCTACCAGATGGGAGCAGTGGCGATGCCGCTGTCGGTCCTGTTCGGGCCGGACGCGCTCGAATACCGGCTGCAGAACAGCGAAACCATCGTCGCCGTGGTCGATACGGCGTCGCTGCCCAATCTGTGGCAGATTCGCGACCGGTTGCCCGCGCTGAAGCATGTGATCGGCGTCGACGGCGCGCGCGAGTCGGGCACGATTTCCTGGGAGACGCTGCTGGCTAAGGCGTCGCGCAAGTTCGATTGCGTCGATACCCCGGCGGAAGAACCGGCGCTGCTCGTCTACACCAGCGGCACCACCGGTCCGCCCAAGGGAGCGCTGAAGCCGCAGCGCGTATTGATCGGCAACCTGCCGGGGTTCTCGCACTCGCACGATATTTTTCCGCAGGCGGGCGATCTGTTCTGGTCGCCGGCCGACTGGGCCTGGACCGGCGGCCTGATGGATGCGCTGCTGCCGACCCTGTATCACGGCTATCCCATCCTTGGCTACCGCGGCCGCTTCGATCCGGAAAAGGCCTTCCATCTGATCGAGAAATACGCGGTAAGAAACACTTTTCTGTTTCCGACCGCGCTAAAAATGATGATGAAGGCGGTGCCTGCGCCGAGGCAGCGCTTCGAGGTGACGCTGCGCTCCATCATGAGCGCCGGCGAGTCCGTGGGCGAGACCGTGTTCGCCTGGAGCCAGGAAATGCTCGGCGTCACCATCAACGAAATGTTCGGCCAGACGGAAATCAATTACATCGTCGGCAATTCGCACACCTTGTGGCCGGCCAAGCCGGGCTCGATCGGACGGCCTTACCCGGGGCACAAGGTCGGCGTCGTCGACGACGCGGGCCATGAAGTCGAGGTGGGTGCGGTGGGCGAGGTGGCGGTGCACCGCACCGATATCCACGGCACGCCCGACCCGGTGTTTTTCCTCGAATACTGGAAGAACCCGGAGGCGACGCAGAACAAATACACCGGACGCTGGTGCCGCACCGGCGACCTGGCGAAAAAGGACGAAGACGGTTACCTCTGGTACCAAGGCCGCGCCGACGACGTGTTCAAGAGCGCGGGTTACCGCATCGGGCCTTCCGAAATCGAGAACTGCCTGCTGAAGCATGCGGCCGTCGCCAACGCCGCGGTGGTGGGCAGCCCCGATCCGGAGCGCACCAACATCGTCAAGGCTTTCATCGTGCTCACGCCCGGATACCAGCCTTCGGCCGCGCTCGAAGCGGAACTGCAGACGCATGTGCGCGGCATGCTTGCGCCCTACGAATATCCGAAGGAAATCGAGTTCATCGATGCGCTGCCCATGACCACCACCGGCAAGGTGCAGCGGCGCGTGCTGCGGATGCGGGAAGAGGAGCGCAAGAAGGCGGCGGCGGGAAAGAAATAAACGATCTGAATTGTGCCAGAATTGCCGTTGCCGCTCATTTTCCGCGAGAGACGACCGATGAAACTGTATACCTTCTTCCGTTCTTCCGCCGCGTTCCGCATGCGCATCGCGCTCAACTGCAAGGGCCTCGCCTACGAGCCGCAGATGGTCAGTCTGCCCAAGGGCGAACACAAACTCGCGGGCTATCTGGCGGTGCATCCGCAGGGCCTGGTGCCGGCCCTGGAAGACGGAGGCAAGATCTTCGTGCAATCGCTGGCGATGATGGAATATCTGGAGGAGACCCATCCACAGCCGCCGCTGCTGCCCGCGAGCGCCGAGGACCGCGCCTACGTGCGCGCGGTGGCGCAGATCATCGCCTGCGAGATCCATCCCCTCAACAACCTGCGCACGCTGCGTTATGTGAAGAAAAGCTATCGCCTCGACGACGAAGGCGTCAACGTCTGGTACCGTCACTGGATTGCCGAAGGTCTTACCGGACTCGAGGTTTTTCTTGCCAGCTCGAAAAAATCCGGAAAATACTGCTATCGCGACCAGGTCACCATCGCCGACTGCTGCCTGGTGCCGCAGGTGTTCAATGCGCAGCGCTACCAGTGCGACCTGGCGCCGTATCCGACCATCATGAGAATTTTCGAAGCATGCATGAAACTGGATGCGTTCATCGACGCCCAGCCGAGCCGGCAGCCCGATGCCGCGTAGCGTTGCCGCAGGAGAGAAATCGGTGGTGCCCCGAAGACGAATCGAACGTCCGACCTGCCCCTTAGGAGGGGGCCGCTCTATCCACTGAGCTACCGGGGCGAGAGGCGCAATTCTATACGAAATCGGTCGCTCGTTCGCTGAGTATCCGGCGCAATCCGGTTCCTGCCGCGCGCCCGCTCTAGAGAACCAGTTTCGATCCCTCGGCCGGGGCATCGCACTCCACATTGGAGCCCAGGCGGGAGAGGGCTTCCCTGGCCTCTTTCAGCTTGAGATCGATATCGTCGTCGCTCTGGTCCGGGTCGTGATGAAACAGGTGCAGCCGCTTGACCTTTGCTCTCGCCGCGAGATCCGCGACCTCGCTCACGCAGGAGTGGCCCCAGTCGACTTTCGCCGGATACTCGTGGTCGCGGTAGGTGGTGTCGGTGATGAGCAAGTCCGCGCCGCGCACGAAGTTCGCCAGCCGCTCGACATAGGCCAGGTCGTAGCGGGGGTCGGTGCGGAGATAGAGTTCGTTGTCGGTGATGTAGCAGACAGACCGGCCATGGCAGGTGAGCCGGTAGCCGAGGCAATAGCCGGGATGCTTGAGCAGGATCGTATCGATCCTGACCGAACCGAAAGTCAGGGTTTCCTCGCGCAGGTCGCGGAACACGAGTCGTGCCCCGAATTCCCGGATCGTGACCGGGAAATACACGCTCTCCATCTGGGCCGCGATCGCGCGCTCTATGGTGAGATCGCCCTGGTAGGGGCCGAACACCTCGATCTGATTGCCGCGGACGTACAGCGGCCCGAAGAAGGGGATGGTGTTGATGTGATCCCAGTGCGTGTGCGAGATGAACACCCGCGCCGACAGCCGCTGCACCTTCGACGCCGCGAGGTGATCGGACAGTTGTTTGATGCCGGTGCCGCAGTCGAATACATACAGCGGTTCGCCGCTGATCTCCACGCTGACGCAGGGCGTGTTGCCGCCGTAGCGCAGCGAACCCGGCCCCGGCACGGGAAGGGTTCCGTGTACGCCCCAGTAGCTCACCGTCACCTTGTCGGACAGGATCTCGGCGATCAGGCGCAGCAGGGACTCCCGCTGGATCGGCTTGACGATGTACCCGTCCGCCCCGAGTTCCTTCGCGCGGCGGCGGTCAAAATCGTAGGATTTCGACGAACACATGATGATCTTGATCGCGGCGAGATCCGGCCTGCTGCGGATCTCCCGACAGAGTTCGAAGCCATCCATTTCCGGCATGATGACGTCGCTGATGACGACGTCAGGCCGGTCCACCGGGATTTCCCGCAGCGCCTGCAAGCTGGACTCGTAGGACTTCACGCTGTGCCCGCCTTCCTCGAGCACCGCCTGCATGAGTTTGAGGATGATGGGATCGTCGTCTACGATCAGAAACTTCATGGCTTGTTCTCAGCTTTCGTTCAGGGTGCCGGCCGGCATGCCCTGGGTGCTTCCCGCGAAAATTCGCGCGCACGTGGCATCGTACCCCAGGATGTGCCGCTATGGTAAGTCCCCGCGTTCCGTGTTTGCATTGATAAATCGAGGCAAAGCTGGTAGCTTGCCTGTCTCGCTCAGGGACAGACGGCGAAGTTCGATGCCGCGATGACAACCAACAATATGCAACCAGCGCCCGCGCAAGCCATTTTCGATCCGGAAGTGACAGAAAACCGCACCGGGGATGGCGCGCCGGCGGTGGCGCTGTCGGGCGCCTGGGACATCCGCGCGCTCGAATCCCGCGCGAGGTCGCTGAAGACGCAGTTGCGGCTGTTCGCGGCCGACTCCGGCAGGCGCTGGGACCTGTCGCGCATCCAGCGCCTGGACCACATCGGCGCATTGCTCATCTGGCAGGCGTGGGGCAAGCGCCGGCCAAGCCAGCTCGCGCTCGTGCCGGAGCACGAAGTGTTTTTTTCCAATCTCGACTCCGCCGCGGGCGCGGCGCCCAGGGTGCCGTTCGATCCTTTTCGCCTGGTGCGCGCTCTGGGGGCGGGGCTGCTGCTTGCACACGAGCATCTGATTGGCATGGTGCAGCTGATCGGACAGATTCTGATCGACTCGCTCGCCCTGATACGCCATCCGCTGCGCGGTCCCTGGCGCGAGATTTCCGCCAGCGTGTTCCGCGTTGGCACGCAGGCGCTCGGTATCACTGCGCTGGTGGGTTTTCTCATTGGCGTGGTGCTGTCCTATCTCTCGGCCGAGCAGTTGAAAGCGTTCGGCGCCAATATCTTTATCATCAACCTTCTCGGCATGGGCATCATCCGCGAGCTTGGTCCGGTGATCGCTGCGGTGTTGGTGGCCGGGCGCTCGGGCTCGGCTATCACGGCGCAGCTGGGGGTGATGCGGGTCACCGAGGAGCTGGATGCGCTTTCGGTGATGGGCATTCCTCACACGGTACGCCTGATCCTGCCCAAGATCGTGGCGCTGGCGATTGCGATGCCGCTGTTGATTCTGTGGACCTCGGGCATCGCCTTGATCGGCGGCGCGATAGCCGCCAGCACCCAGCTGGGTATCAGCGTGAATTCCTTTATGAGCGGCCTGCCTGGGGCGGTGCCGACGGTCAATATCTGGCTGGCGATGGGCAAGGGCGTCGTGTTCGGCGCGCTGATCGCCCTGGTCGCCTGCCACTTCGGCCTGCGCGTGCAGCCCAACACCGAGAGCCTTGGCATAGGGACCACCAACTCGGTGGTCACTTCGATTACCGCGGTGATCATCGCCGATGCCATTTTCGCCGTTATTTTTTCCGACGTCGGCATTTCACTCTCATGAGCCCGATCATTGAAGTCGCCGGGCTGTGGACGCAGTTCGGCGATCATATAGTGCACAAGGACCTGAACCTCACGGTGATGCCGGGCGAGGTCGTGTCGCTGGTGGGTGGTTCGGGCAGTGGCAAGACCACACTGATGCGGCAGATACTGGGTCTGGAGCAGCCGGCACGCGGGACGGTCAAGGTATTCGGCATTCCCTTGCATGGATCGAGTACCCAGCTGGTGCAGAAAATACGCAAGCGCTGGGGCGTGCTGTTCCAGCAAGGGGCGCTCTACAGTGCGCTGTCGGTGTACGACAACATCGCGCTGCCCTTGCGCGAGCTGCGCGCGTTCGACGAGGACTTCATCCACGACATGGTGATGCTCAAGCTCGACATGGTCGATATCGAGCGCCGCCACGCGGCGAAAATGCCGGCCGACCTTTCCGGCGGCATGATAAAGCGCATTGCGCTGGCCCGGGCGCTGGTGCTGGAGCCCGAACTCGTGTTTCTGGACGAACCGACCGCGGGACTCGACCCGGACCGCAGCGAGAGCTTCGTCAAGCTGATCCGCTCCCTGCACCAGAAACTCAACCTGACCGTGGTCATGGTGACGCACGACCTGGACACGCTGGTGTCTCTGTCGGACAAGATCGCGGTGCTGGCCGAGCAGAAGCTCATCGTCTATGGCACGCTCAGGGAGGCGATCGCGGTCGAGCACCCGTTCATAGTCAACTTCTTCCTCGGCGCGCGCGGCTTGCGCGCGCTGTCGGCGGTGGGTGCTTCAGTTAAACTAAGCGGCAAAAATTAGAGGGAGGTTGTCATGGAAAATCGCGCGCATGCCCTTGCGGCAGGACTATTCGCACTGCTGCTGGGAGCGGCGCTGGCGGCCGTGGCCTTGTGGTTCAGCAAGGACGATCTGAAGCTGATTCCCTACGTCATGACCACGCTGAGCTCGGTGACCGGGTTGAAGGTCGAGGCGCCGGTGCGCTACCGTGGCGTGGACGTGGGCAAGGTCGACGAAATCGCCATCGATTCGGCGAATAACGGCCGCGTGCGGATCCGCATCGGCGTGCGCGAGGGCACGCCCATCACCAAGAGCACTTACGCCCAGCTCGGCTACCAGGGCATAACCGGCCTCGCCTATGTGCTGCTTGGCGACGACGGCAAGTCCAGGGAAGCGCTGCAAAGCGGATCAGAGGAGATCGCGGTCATTCGCATGAAACCCTCGCTGATGGACGATGGCGAAAACCTGTTTGGCTCGATCATCGAGATCACAGATAAAGTCAACCAATTGCTCGCCGAGGAAAACCAGGGACGCGTGCGGCGCACGCTCGCCGGCCTGGAGGAGGTGACGCAGCGCGCGAGCGCGGTGACGAAGAAGCTGGAGCCGAGTCTGGAGGCCATGCCCGGGCTGATAACCGAGGCGAAGAGCATGGCCGCGGATGCGCGTGCCAGCTTAAGGAAAACCGACGAGCTCATAGGCAGCGTCAACGGCCTGGCGCTCAAGCTTGACCAGCGCGTGGACACGCTCACTCACGCGGTCGCCAGTGTCGAGGAACTCGGGGTCACGGCGCGCGCGGTGGGCGAGGAGACGATGCCGCGCATGCATGTGCTCATCGACGATGTGTCAAAGGAGACACGTACGCTCGGTCGCGTCATCAATACTCTGGGCGACAATCCGCAGAGCATCGTATTCGGTATGCCGCCGGGCAGACCCGGCCCGGGCGAGCCCGGTTTTGCGGGAGGACGATAATGTTGCGCGCCACTTTGCTGCTGTCACTTGCCGTGCTCGCCGGTTGCGCCATCCCGCAAGCGCGCGATGGCATCGCCAGCTATGACTTCGGCCTGCCGCGCTCGGACACGGAGGCCAATCCGCGCCTTCAGCACGATCTCGTGGTCGCCGCGTTGACTGCGCCGGCGTGGATGGACAATGCCGGCATTTACTACCGCTTGGCCTATCAGGACGCAACCCGGCCGCAGGCCTATGCCCAGAGCCGCTGGGTGATGCCGCCTGCAGCGCTGCTCGGGCAAAGGCTGCGCGCGAGCATCGCCCGCGCGAACAAGGCGGCGGTATTCACGCCTGCCGACGGCGTGCGCGCCGACTATACGCTGCGGCTGGAGTTGGAAGAGTTCAGCCAGGTGTTCGATGCGGCGGACAAGAGCCGCGCCGTGGTGCGGCTGCGAGCCAGCCTGATCCGCAACCGCGGCGTCGTGGCGCAACAAGGCTTCAGCATCGAGCGCGCTTCGGCCACGCCCAATGCCGAGGGCGGGGTGCAGGCGCTGATTGCGGCGAGCGACGAAGCTGGCAACAGCCTGATCGACTGGCTGGCTGTAAATATGAAAAAGTGATGGGGCCGCTCAAGTATGTCTATCTCCCCATCTCGCCCATCGAAATAGCCGGCCCAAGGAAGGCGGAACCGATATGATCAAGAGTCTGGATCACCTGGTGTTGACCACGCGCGATGCCGAGAAATGCATCGATTTCTATACCCGCGGCCTGGGGCTGAAACTGGAAACCTTCGGCCAGGGGCGCAAGGCGCTGCGTTTCGGCGAGCAGAAGATCAACCTCCACGACCAGAGCACGGTGACCGATGGCTATGCCGCGTATCCGACGCCGGGATCGCTGGACATCTGTTTCCTCGCCGACCGGCCGCTGGATGAGGTGATCGCGCAGTTGCGCGAGGCGAATATCCCGATCGAGCTCGGACCGGTAAAGCGCAGCGGCGCGCGCTTTCCCCTGCGTTCGGTCTACGTGCGCGATCCGGATCAGAACCTGATCGAGATTTCCGAGCCCGCCTGAGGTCCATCTCCCTGGCGGTGGTGTTGAGGATTCCGACATGAATGCGGCGAACCATTGCAAACTGACTGCAGACGGAACAGGCTCTGGAGCAAAAAAGTCGCGATGCAACTTCACCAACATGACCAGCTCGCGCCGTCTGAATGGGTGTGCCGCTTTGCGCGCCTGATCGCGGCGGGTGGCGCGGTGCTCGACCTCGCCTGCGGCCATGGGCGGCATGCGCGCTACCTGGCCGGGCTCGGCTACCGCGTCGAGGCGCTGGACCGCGACAGCGCAGCCCTGGCCACGCTTGACGGTGTGGCCGGGATCTCGACCCGCTGCGCCGACCTGGAAGGCTCGCCCTGGCCCTACGACGCAGGCCGGTTCGACGGCATCGTCGTCACCAATTACCTGCACCGGCCGCTCATGGCCGCTTTGCTCGACGCCTTGCGCCCCGGAGGGGTTTTCATCTACGAAACCTTTGCCGTGGGAAACGAAAAGCTCGGGCGCCCGTCTAACCCGGAGTTCCTGCTGCGTCCGGGCGAGTTGCTGCAATGGGTGGGGGGCCGACTGAGTGTCTTGGCGTTCGAGCAGGGCTTGGTAGAGCGGCCCAAGCCGGCGGTGATACAGCGCATTTGCGCGGTGCACCGGGGCGTGGAGGACTGCAGGCTGGATTTGTCGCCCTAGGGTACTTGTGCCCTTCAGGGTATTTTTATATGCCGGCGGCAAGGCTAATGCGTTAAAATTGAACATTTTCCTAACGGGACAGCTTTTATGTTGACCGGAAGCCTGGTTGCCATTGTCACCCCGATGCTCGAAGACGGGTCGCTGGACCTCGCCCGCTTCAAAAGTCTGATCGATTGGCACATCGCCGAGGGTACGCAGGGCATCGTCGTCGTCGGTACTACCGGCGAATCTCCCACGGTCGATTTCGACGAACACAAGGAGCTGATCCGCATCGCGGTCGAGCATGCCGCCGGACGCGTCCCCGTGATCGCCGGTACCGGCGCCAATTCCACCGCCGAGGCGATCGAGTTGTCCGAGTCGGCCAAGCAATCGGGTGCGCAATACAGCCTGTCGGTCGTGCCGTACTACAACAAGCCCACGCAGGAAGGCATGTACCGGCATTTCCGTGCCATCGCCGAGGCCGTGGATCTGCCGCTGATCCTGTACAACGTCCCCGGTCGCACGGTTGCCGACCTGCAAAACGATACCGTGCTGCGCCTGGCGCAAGTGCCCAATATCGTCGGTATCAAGGACGCCACGGGCAGCATGGAACGCTGCAGCGATCTCTTGCGGCGTGCGCCGAAAGATTTCGCCATCTACAGCGGCGAGGATGTGGCGGGGCTGCCGCTGATGCTGATGGGCGGGCAGGGCGTGATCTCGGTTACCGCCAACGTCGCGCCGCGGCTGATGCAGGAAATGTGCGCGGCGGCCTTGTCCGGCGACATCGGCCGGGCGCGCGAGGCCAACAACCGCCTGCTGGGCCTGCACACCAAGCTGTTCGTCGAAGGCAATCCGATTCCGGTGAAATGGGCGCTGGCGCAGATGGGGCTGATCGAGCCCGGCATCCGCCTGCCGCTGGTGCCGCTGTCGGCGAATTTTCATGAAATAGTCAGGGAAGCCATGCGCCAGGCCGGCATACAAGTAAAAAGCGGCCTGCGTTTAGTCGAGGGTAAAGCCGTATGAAGCGCAAAGTCGTTTATTTCGTCCTGTTCGCACTGCTCGCCGGCTGTAGCAGCATGCCGGACATCCTCCAGGGTGAAAAAATAAAATACAAGGGAGCGGGCCAGCTGCCCCCTCTGGAGATTCCGCCGGACCTGACGTCTCCCTCGCGCGACGACCGATACGCCGTGCCCGACGTCAATACCCAGGGCTCGGCAACCTTGTCCACCTACAACGCCGAGCGCGGCGGCGCGGTGCGCGCGGGCTCCACGGAGCTCCTGCCCAACGTGGCCAAGGTGCGCATCGAGCGTGCTGGCACCCAGCGCTGGCTGGTGGTACCGGAGGCTCCGGAAAAAGTCTGGCCGGTGGTAAGGGAGTTCTGGCAGGGGCTGGGTTTTCTGGTGAAAACGGAATTGCCCGAGGTCGGGGTGATGGAGACCGACTGGGCCGAGAACCGCGCCAAGATCGCCGATGATCCGATACGCAACTTGCTCGGCAAGGTGATCGATGCGGTATATTCGACCGGGGAGCGCGACAAGTTCCGCACCCGCCTGGAGCGCGGCACTGAGCCCGGCACGACCGAGATTTACATCAGCCATCGGGGCATGGTCGAAGTCTACAAGACCGAGGGCAAGGACTCGACCGTGTGGCAACCCCGTCCCTCGGATCCCGAACTGGAAGCGGAATTCCTGCGCCGGCTGATGGTGCGTTTTGGGGTCGAGGACGCGCGCGCGAAGGCGCAACTGGCGGGCAATGACGTCAAGACCGAGCGCGCCAAGCTGGTGCACACCGGCAGTGGCACCGGCAGCGACAGATTGGAGCTGGCTGAATCCTTCGACCGGGCCTGGCGCCGCGTTGGCCTGGCGCTGGACCGCGTCGGCTTCACGGTGGAAGACCGCGACCGCTCCAAGGGCTATTACTTTGTGCGCTATGTCGATCCGCAGATCGACGGGCAGAAGAATCCGGAAAAGGACAAGGGCTTCCTTTCCAAGCTCGCGTTCTGGAAGAGCGACAAGAGCGGGATCAAGGCCGAACAGTATCGCGTGGTGGTGACGGAAGCCAACAGCGTCAGCGAGGTGCAGGTGCAGAACAAGGACGGCCAGCAGGACAATAGCGACACCGGCCGGCGGATTCTATCGCTGCTGCATGACCAGCTGAAATAGCGCATGCGCTTTGCTTGCCTGGGTAGCGGCAGCCGGGGCAACGCGCTCGTGGTCGAGCAAGATCGCACCCGCCTGATGCTCGACTGCGGCTATCCGGTGCGCGAAACCGAGCGCCGGCTGGCGCGCCTGGACCTCGCGCCCGACGATCTCGCCGGCATCCTTATCACCCACGAGCATAGCGACCACATCGCCGGCGCCTACAAATTTGCGCGCAAGTACCGTCTGCCGCTCTGGCTGACCCACGGCACGCTCAAGGGGTTCCCCGGGGACGGCTCGGACTTGCCGCAGATCAACCTCGTCGACAGCCACAGCCCGTTTTCCGTGGGTGCGTTGCAGTTGCTGCCGTTTCCGGTGCCGCACGATGCGCGCGAGCCCGCTCATTTCGTGTTCTCCGACGGCGCGCATCGGCTGGGCGTGCTTACCGATACAGGCTCCTCGACCAGCCATATCGAGGCCATGTTGTCCGGCTGCGATGCGCTCGTGCTCGAATGCAACCACGACCTCGACATGCTGATGAACGGGGATTATCCGCAGGTTCTCAAGGCGCGCGTTGCCGGCCGCTATGGCCATCTGGACAACCAGAGCGCGGCCTGCCTGCTTGCCGCGCTCGATCGGGGCCGGTTGCAGCATCTCATTGCGGCGCACTTGTCACAACACAACAATACCCCAGAACTTGCGTGCCGGGCATTGGCGCAGGTGATGGGCTGCGCGCCCGGCTGGATCGGCGTGGCCGATCAGGATGAAGGTTTCGGCTGGCGCGAGATCGTGTAGGGTTTCAGGGGTCGGGGGAGCGCAGTACGCGCTACGGAATCCGGAAATAAAAAAGCCGGTCCGAAGATCGGCTTTTCGCATGCCTGAAGAACGCACTTACTTCTTCATTGCGTCCTTGGCAGCATCAGCCGGCGCAGCAGGAGCGGCAGCGTCTTTCGCGGCGTCGGCGGCAGGCGGAGGCGGAGGCGGAGGCGGCGCGGCTTCAGGTACTTGTACCGGAGCTGGAGGGGGAGGTGGGGGAGCTTCCTTGCTGCAGCCCGCCAACATCAGTGCGGCGAGCGCGGCGATCAGTACTGAGCGGTTCATGATTTGGTTCCCTTATGGATAAGTTAAATGGCGTTTGGCGCGGCTCTTGCGAGCCGTTCCAGACGTTTTTTAATTATACCGCCTTTCGCCGCCGCGTTAAAGGCCGCTGGTCGTCGCGGAAACGGCGGGAAAGGAGTTGTCCCAGATTTCCGAAAACCGCAGATGCATACCTTGGCTTTCCTGGTCGTCGTTGAGCCTGAGCGTGGCGCGCGGCTGTGCCTGTACCGGGCGGCGCACGAAGTGCAGTTTGTCCGCGAGCACGAGGCTGTCCTGTGCGCTGGTGGCTTCGCCCTGGGTCTGGTGAATGAACATGCGGTCGCTGAACTGCCGCAGCAGGTTCAACAGGCGCGGGCAGTCATTGCGGATGTAGCCGGTATCGTGGACTACGATGTATAGCCGGTTGTTGCGACCGCGCAGCATGAAGGCGCGCAGAAGCTCGTATGTCTGCGGCGAATTGATTTCCAGATCGGAAAAATCCGGATCGAAGATGCGTAGTTCGCGCTGCGCCAATCCGATCAGCCGCGCCAGCGCATCGCGGTATTCCCTGCGCGTGGAGAGCGCGCAGCGTTCCGGTTGGGGCTGGACGAGTTCTTCAGGATCGTGCATATGACAATTATATCCACCGGCTTGCAGCGCGTGTGCAACAGGCCTCGGCGGAGGGCTTCACGATTTCCCGGGATGGTTTAGAATCGTCCGGGACGTGAAGGCTAAAATGCTGCAAATCGGACAACCCGCTCCTGTTTTTTCCCTCGCCGACGCCGATATGGAGTCGGTCGATCTTGCTGCGTTCAAGGGCAAGAAAAACGTCGTGTTGTATTTTTATCCCAGAGACGGCACGCCCGGCTGCACGCTGCAAGGGATCGAATTCTCCGATCACGGGGAGGAGTTTGCGCGGCACGATTGCGTGGTTCTCGGTGTTTCCCCGGACGATTGCATCTCCCATGCCGAGTTTCGCGACAAACATGGCCTGTCGGTGTGCTTGCTCGCCGATCCCGAAGCGGAGGTGTGCGAGCAATACGGCGTGCGCGAGGTGAAAGAGTGCAACGGAGTGAAGAAGACCTGCATCGTCCGTGCCACGTTTGTCATCGACAAGAAAGGCCGGCTGCGGCATGCGCTCCACGGGGTCAACCCGCGCGGGCACGCGATGGAAGTGCTGCAGCTTGTAAGACAGATCAATAGCGAATGCAGATCGACAAAGACACGGTAATCTCGCCCGCCGGTGAGATCGAACGCGGGTACGCCGACGACGATTCGGCTGGATCGCTGATTACCGTAGTACAGTAGTCGCCGACAAAGGCGACCGGCGGGTAAGGGATGGCCGGCATGGCGTCGACAACATGACGGCGGCAGGGGTTGCCCAAGGGAGGGAGTATGTCAGGCATGCTCGGAGTCGTCAGTTACGGACTCGGGACGGTCGTCGGATTCATCATCGTCGGCGTCCTCATTTTCTGGTTTATCCAGGACATCACCCAGAAGAAGCATGCGGTCTTGCGCAACTATCCGGTCATCGGCCGGCTGCGCTATTTCTTCGAGAAGCAGGGGGAATACTTCCGCCAGTATTTCTTCATGAACGACCGGGAGGAGCTGCCGTTCAATCGCTCCGCGCGCTCCTGGGTATACCGGCTCGCCAAGGCCGAGGGCGGCATCATCGGCTTCGGCTCCACCAACAACACCAACGAACCCGGCTCCATCCTTTTCGTCAATGCGCCTTACCCGGTGCTGGAGGAGGACCGCCTGCCCACACCGTCGCGCATGATAGGCGAGGGATACGCGCGGCTACCGTTCGAGGCCAAGTCGATCGTCAACATCAGCGGCATGAGCTACGGCGCGATTTCCGCGCCCGCAGTGCGGTCGCTGTCGCGCGGCGCCGCCATGGCCGGGTGCTGGATGGACACGGGCGAGGGCGGCCTGAGCCCGTATCATATCGAGGGCGGCTGCGACATCATCATGCAGATCGGCACCGCCAAGTACGGCATCCGCGACAGGGACGGCAACCTGTCGCCGGAACGGGCGAAGGAGCTGGCGCAACACGTCAAGGCGTTCGAGATCAAGCTGTCGCAGGGCGCCAAGCCGGGCAAGGGCGGGGTGCTGCCGGCGGCCAAGGTTACCGAAGAGATCGCCAGGATCCGCGGCATTCCGGTGCACCAGGATTCGATCAGCCCCAACCGCCATCGGGACATCGCGAATGTAAATGAACTGCTGGACAAGGTCGCCTACATCCGCGACCTCACCGGCAGGCCGGTGGGTGTGAAGACGGCCATCGGCGGCTGGCAGTTCATCAATGAACTATGCGAAGCCGTAAACCGCCGCGGCTTGGAATACGCGCCGGATTTTCTCGCCATCGATGGCGGCGAAGGCGGCTCGGGGGCTGCGCCGCAGGCGCTGATGGATCACATGGCCCTGTCCATTGCCGAGGCGCTGCCGCGGGTGGTGGACGCGCTGATCGAATCCGGCTTGCGCCAGCGCATCCGGGTAATTGCCGCGGGCAAACTTATCACGTCGGCCAAGGCGGCCTGGGCGCTGTGCGTCGGCGCGGATTTCGTCAACACCGCGCGCGGCTTCATGTTTTCGCTGGGCTGCATCCAGGCGCTCCGGTGCCACCAGAACAACTGCCCCACCGGTGTCGCCACGCACGACAAACGCCTGCAGCGCGGCCTGGTGGTGGCGGAGAAATGCCTGCGTGTGGCGCAATACGCCACCGGCATGAACAAGGAGATCGACATGATCGCCCACTCCTGCGGCTGCCGCCAGGCGCGCGAGCTGCGGCGCGAGCACGTGCGCGTCGTGCAAAGCGCCGCGCAGAGCGTCGCGCTGAACATCCTCTATCCCTACCCCGAGGCGGGCTCGAAGCGCAGGGCGGCTTGAAAGACGGCCGACGCCTCAGTAAATCGACGCGTTGAGCAGTGCGCGCGCTTCGTCGATCACTTCACTCGCGCTAATGCCGATTGGTCCGTTGCCATCTCGCGCCAGCGCGTCGCCGGCGGCGCCGTGCAGCCAGACTGCCGCTGCGCTTGCCGCGCGCGCGCTTGCGCCTTGCGCCAGCAGCGATGCGATCATGCCGGTGAGCACGTCACCCATGCCGGCCGAGGCCATGCCGGGATTGCCGCTCGCGTTGATCAGCCAGGTTCCGTCCGGGCTGGCGATAATGCTGCCGTTACCTTTGAGCACGGCGACGGCGTGGTAGCGCTGGGCCAACTCGATTGCCGCTTTCACGCGGTCGGCCTGCACGACCGCGGTGGCGCAGCCGAGCAGGCGCGCCGCTTCGGCGGGGTGCGGCGTGAGCACCCCCGCCGCATTGCGTTTTTGCAGCCGCGCCTGCAGCGTCTTGCTCGCGGCGATCAGATTGAGCGCGTCGGCATCGAGCACCAGCGGGACGTCGGCATCGAGCACTTCGCGCAGCAGTTGCTCGGCCGACTTGACGGTGCCCATGCCGGGGCCGGCGGCAAAAACCGTAATCATCCCCGCCTCGAGCAGTTCGCGCGGCGTGCGCAGCATCAGTTCGGGCTGGGCGTAGTCGAGGTAGGGCGGATGGTCGGTCAGCAGCCCCAAAAACACCTTGCCCGCGCCGAGCTTCAGCGCGGCGCGCCCGGCGAGCACCGCCGCGCCGACCATGCCGTAGGCGCCGCCGAGCACGCCTACGCTGCCGGCGTTGCCCTTGTGGAAATTGCGCGGCCGCGGCAGGACGCATTGCAGCAGCGCTGGTCCGGTCGTCGCGCCTTTATTTGCGAGCATCGACCCGACGTCGAGGCCGAGATCGGCGACGCGGATCTCACCGCCGGGTTTTCCACAATAGTCCGGGCCATCCAGCGTGAGCAGGCCGGGCTTGAGCGCGATGAAGGTGATGCAGTGGGTGGCGCGCAGGGCCGTGCCCATCACCGCGCCGGTATCGGCGTTGATGCCGCTGGCGATGTCCAGCGCGAGCTTGGGTCCGGGCAGGCAGTTGATGGCCGCGATGAGTTCAGCGTAGCCGCCTTCGAGCGCTCGCGCAAGACCGATGCCGAACAGGCCGTCCACCACCAGGTCCGGCCGCAGCGCTGCCGGCGGCGCGGCATAAGTATTGCCCCCGCACGCGCGCCATTTCCTGAGCGCGCCGAGCGCATCTTCCGATAGCCGGTGTTCATCCCCGACGAATACCAGTTCGACGCGGTAGAACCAGCGCTTGAGCTGCGTCGCGACCTCGAACGCGTCGCCGCCGTTGTTGCCCGGACCGGCCAGCACCAGCACGTTCCTGCCGTACTCGCCGAGCAACTCGCGCGCGTATTCAGCGGCGGCGAGACCGGCCAGTTGCATCAGCGGCGGGGCGCCGGA